>Ga0256840_1000080_pt1 | contig 80602 bp, 62 predicted proteins | sample 355202metaG_FD_185969 | JGI IMG/M metagenome (GOLD analysis project Ga0256840, IMG submission 185969) | Hydrothermal vent microbial communities from Mid Atlantic Ridge, Atlantic Ocean - 355-202 | ecosystem: Environmental > Aquatic > Marine > Hydrothermal vents | place: Atlantic Ocean: Mid... | reverse complement strand
GGAACTTTTAAAGTTTATAGATGAGAGTATTCAAAACAGTATGGACTTACTAGACTAAAAAGTACAACAAAAACGAGGAGACCAATAATTTTCCCTAGCGGGAAAATTATGGCTCACGACTGCCGTTGTATCTAAAGTCATCACCTCTAAAGTGATTTTAGGGCACCTTTAAAAACCCAACCTAACCAACATTAAATCTAAAAAAGTGTAAAATAAAGAAAAAAAGAGAGTATAAGATGGCAGGATTATTTGATTACGAATTTCAATTACAGAAGATAAACCAACATCAACCACCTCTTTATAAACTTGATAAAATCATTGATTGGGAGATGTTTCGAGAACCAATAGAGACAGCACTCCATAAAGAACCAAAAGCACCAGGTGGAAGACCACCCTATGATAAACTTATGATGTTTAAAATCATTATCTTACAAAAGTACTATAATCTCAGTGATGAACAAACAGAATTTCAAATAAAAGATAGATTGTCATTTTTGGACTTCTTAGGGCTACAAATAGGTGATAATGTTCCAGATGCAAAGACTATATGGCTTTTTAAAGAACAACTCATACTTTACTCGCTACTCTACTGCAAAACAATCTAACTGTAATCGAGTGTGCAAAACATTCACAACTCATAGAACTACTAAAAGAAGATGGAATTTTAGAGCATTTACAACTTCAGCTAAATGATGATGAACTTCAAAAATTAAAAGAAGAGCAAACAAGAAAAATAGAGATTGAAGAGTATGAGTTAAAGTTACATAAGCAAAAAAGTTTAGAGCAGCATTTTAATGCACGCAACAACAAAGCAGAGAGAAATATAGCTATTACAAATGCACTAAAAGATGGCTATACTCAAGCGAGTATAGCCAAATATTTGGGTGTATCAACATCAACTATATCTAAGGTTGTTAAGAAATTGGGATAACGTGGATATTCATCACCTGACCCTAATACAAATGAATGTGCTTAAAACAGTCATTGTTGTACCGATGACATCAAAAGAAATTTCCAACATTCTTGTTACTATGTTTGAGTTTTAAAACTCACTCTTCCTCTTTATCCGCCTCTTTCATAACCATAGCGCGATAAGCTTCATCTTTAGGAACAAGCCCAGCTTCGTATAAAAACTGACTTGGCATAAAGTTTTGTTTTTTGATTTTGTCATATTTTGCAAAACTTAGATACAAGATATCTTTTGCTCTTGTCACAGCGACATAAAAGAGTCGTCGCTCTTCATCGAGACTTCCAGCTCTTTGCATAAGCTTACGATTTGGAAACCGTCCATCCATCAAATCAATCACATAGACTTCTTTGTACTCTAAGCCTTTACTTGCATGCACACTTAAAAGGTTTACACCCTCTCCTTGTGTCAAGTCAGAAGAGCCTAAAATCATTGCGTTTAGAAACCTATCATGTTCAGCATATGGTTTAGAAAGCTCTTCAAGGAGTACTACTTTTCTTGTTATACGCGTCAAGGCTTCTGTCTTTTGTTTTTCATCTATCGAGCCATCTTTGAGTGTCGCTCTTTTGGTCGCCAATACATCTGAGATGTATTTGTAAAGTTCTGAATTTGCTATCTTTTTCACTATTGTTTTGGGCTGTTTTATCCCTTTTAAATCCCGAAAGAGAAGATAAAAGTTATGTAAAAACGTCGCACTCTCTTTTGTCAGTTTAGGATGTTTTAAAACAGGGTTTTTCATAAACTTATTTTCAAATCCAAGCTTTGCATATTTGCCAACTGCACCAAGCTCTAAAAAGTCATCAAAAAGCCCAAGCTGATGGTTGAGTTTACGTTTTTCAAAAGGATTTTTCATCGATTCGTCAGGCGCATACAGTCCATAAAACATACTCCCCTGCCCTAAAACTTTCAATGCGATATAAATCTCTTTTGCCATTGCCGAGCCAATACCGCGTGCAAATTCAAAAAGATGAATAAAAGCCATCATATCCGCTTCATTAACAAGTAAAGTATACAAATCAAGAACAGCCTTCACCTCACGTGCATCAAAAAAACTCGTACCACCTTTACGCTTACAGGGAATATCAAGCTCACGAAGTCCCACTTCAATCCCATCAGCTGAAGAGTTGTTACGAAAGATGACCGCTATCTCTTCTCTTGGTGTTTGAGAGTCGCGTATCATGGCTGCCATTGCGTGGTACTGATCAAACAGCTCATCAAAAGCAAGCAGTTTTGGAGGCTGTGCATCATAAACACGTGTCACTTCAAGTTTCTTCGGGTAGATACGTTCATTGTGCTCTATAACTTTACTTGCTAGTGAAAGAATAGGTACAGAAGAGCGGTAGTTTTTAGTCAGTGTATGCACAATTGCATCAGGATATTTTTTCGTAAATGAACCAATTATACTGATATCTGCACCATTAAAAGCATAAATACTTTGGTCATAATCCCCAACACAAAACAGCGAAGGTGGCTTCATCGCATCTATGAGCGTTCCTTGAAGCGCATTGGTATCTTGATACTCATCTACAAGGACTTCTTTATAACCCAAGTTGTCATTTTTACACATTTCACGAAAGTTTAAAAGCAAATCATTAAAGTTTAAAAAGCCATATTCTTTTTTAAGTGCCTCAAACTCATCCACTACATCAGCATAAATCATTGCAAAAAGCTCATGTTCAGGATAATTTTCTATAAGCCAATCTTCAAAATTGTTTTCAAGTTCAGTATTTTGATAAAAAGAGTATAAATCATATAAATGGTTACCGCCATAAGGCTGCACTTCTGCATCTATTTGCATAAATGAACGCTTCTCAAATACAGAACGAAAAAGTGTTTTAAGTTCACGCTGTTGTTTAAGAACAACTCTTTTATCGCGTTTTTTCAGCCAACGGTAACTCACTGCATGAAAAGTGCCTGCATCTATTTTTTTTGCAACACCCGCCCCAAAATACTCTGCCACACGAGCAACCATCTCAGCTGCAGCTTTGTTGGTAAAAGTCAAAAGTAGGATCTCTTCTGGTTTTACACCATCATTGAGGAGATATCCAATGCGTCCTACGATAGTTGAAGTTTTACCTGTTCCAGCTGAGGCAATGATGAGATTTTTATTGGCCTTTGCAGTTGCAGCGGCATACTGTTCTTCGTTTAAACGTGATAATGGCATCGACAACCCCTCCAATTTTTTAAGTACCTCTCCATAAATAACCCCAATTTCAGAAGCTTAAAAAGAGGGCTAATACAAGGCGAAATTCCGCATGAGCTACTAGTAGCTTAAAGGATTTTCAACGAAGTAGTAGCCCTCTTTTTAAACTTCCCTTCGGGCAAAGAGCAAATAGCCCTATTGCGTCGTTAGATTCCTTTGGATTAACCAGTTAGTCCTGCAGAAATCTGCCTAGCACTAGAGCTATTTGCTCTTTGCTGAAGTTGGGGTTATTTATGGAGAGGTACTTGAGAGTGTGATTATACTTGGTTACACATTAAAAATAAGTTGCACATTAGATAAAATATTCTAATATTTTTTATAATTTTGTGCTAAAATTACACAAAGGTCACAAAATGAACAAAGAACAAACACTACACATTATTTCAAATGAAGCAAAATCATCTATAGATGCACTTTCAATAGTTACACCGAGTATCTATGCTTCAATATTCAAAAAATACGCTCAAGAACACAATACAGATTTAAAAGATGAGGAAGAATTAGCTTCGAATTTACTCCAAAAAGAGTGCTCAAACTTCATTACCTTACAAGACACGACATCCAAAAATATTAATACGCTAGATAGTAGCACAAAAAAAGCGATACATGCCATTCAATCAAAAGACGACACAGTTTTAAATGAAGTGCTAAAAGAAACGCAAGCATTGCGTCAAGAGATAGAACATTTAAAAGCTTCCATATATAGTGATGAACTGACCAAAGCATTCAACAGAAGATGGTTACATCATCATTATCTACAAAGTGATGAGAAAAAGTTCAAATGTGATGGTGTCTTAGCGATTATTGATCTCAATTATTTTAAACAAATAAATGACACTCTTGGGCATATCACAGGAGATAAGGTTTTAATTTTTATTACAAATGCGCTTAAAAAATCAAAAGAACCAGTCATCCGTTATGGTGGTGATGAGTTTATCATAATGTTTGATAAATTTACAAGCGAACAAGATGCACGCGAAATTTTAAATACCATAAGAGAAAACATACTCAAATCAAAACTAAAAGCACATAATTCTACTTTTAGAGTCAGTTTTTCCATTGGTCTTACAAGTTTTAAGACTGACCATATTCTGACAGAAACAATTGAGACAGCAGATAAAGATATGTACCAAGATAAAATTGAAATTAAAAAAAGAGTTACTGGGATAGAAATTTAAAATCAACATTCGCACTCCATAGTTAAGCCAAGACACACCTCTTTTTAGATATAATCGCGCAATTTTAAACAGATAAATTAAGGCGCGATATATGTCAGAAAACAAATACAATCCACAAGAAACTGAGAACAAATACTATAAAATCTGGGAAGATAGAAAGTACTTTGAAATAGACGGGAACAAAGTCATTCAAGAAGAGGGAAAAAATTTCTCTATCATGATGCCACCACCAAATGTTACCGGTCGTTTGCATATCGGTCATGCACTTACATTTACACTCCAAGATATCATCACTCGTTACAAACGTATGGATGGATACAAAACACTTTGGCAACCTGGAACTGATCATGCGGGAATCGCTACACAAAATGTAGTAGAGAAACAACTCCTAGAACAAGGCATAACAAAAGAAGAGATAGGCAGAGAAGCTTTTTTAGAAAAAGTTTGGGCTTGGAAGGAAGAATCTGCTGGGATTATGACACAACAGTTACGCCACATCGGTGTGAGTCCAGCATGGGAGAGAGAACGCTTTACTATGGATGAAGGACTACAAAAGTCTGTAAAAGAGGCTTTTGTTCATCTTTATAATGAAGGTCTTATCATTCGTGGAAACTACATGGTCAACTGGTGTACACATGATGGTGCACTCTCAGATATCGAAGTAGAACACGAAGAAGAAGATGGTAAGTTTTACCATATGCTTTACCATTTTGCAGATGGAAGTGGAAGCGTTGAAGTCGCTACGACTAGACCAGAGACATATTTCGGAGATACTGCTGTTATGGTTCATCCTGATGATGCGCGTTACAAAGATATCATAGGTAAAGAAGTTCTTCTTCCACTTTTAGATAAAAAGATAAAAATCATTGCTGATTCTTATGTTGATATGGATTTTGGAACAGGTGTTGTAAAAGTAACTCCGGCACATGATCAAAATGACTACGAAGTGGGAAAACGCCATGACTTAGATTTCATTACAGTGTTTGATGAAAAAGGGATCTTAAACGACTATGCTGGAGAGTTTAAAGGCATGGAACGTCTTGAAGCTAGAGAGCCTATCGTACAAAGATTGCAAGAAGAAGGCTATATAGTCAAGATTGAAGACCATAAACATCAAGTGGGACATTGCTATAGATGTAAAAACATCGTTGAGCCTTATATCTCAAAACAATGGTTTGTTCGTAAAGAAGTGGCTGATAAATCTATAGAAAAAACAAACGCAGGTGAAGCAAAGTTTTTTCCACCACACTGGATAAACTCTTACAACTCTTGGATGGGAGAGCTTCGCGACTGGTGTATTTCACGTCAGCTTTGGTGGGGACATCAAATACCTGTCTTTTACTGTGATGATTGTGGGCATGAATTTGCTTCTCAAGAAGAGCATCCTGAATCTTGTCCAAAATGTACATCAAAAAATCTAACACAAGATCCTGATGTTCTTGACACATGGTTTAGTTCTGCTTTATGGCCTTTTTCAACTTTAGGTTGGGGTCATGGCGACACTGAAATGGACAAACTTTTTGAATCAAATGACATGAAAGATTTCTATCCAAATACCCTTCTTATTACAGGCTTTGACATACTTTTCTTTTGGGTCGCTCGAATGATGATGATGGGAGAACATTTCAATGGAGAACTTCCATTCAATCACATCTATCTTCATGCCCTTGTTCGTGATGAACACGGTCAAAAAATGTCTAAATCAAAAGGAAACGTTATAGACCCTCTTGATATGGTCAACCAATATAGCGCGGATATACTGCGTTTCACACTCGCAATCTCTGCTGCACAGGGTCGTGATATTCGTATGAGTCAAGACAAACTTGAACTCAACCGTAACTTTACAAACAAACTCTACAACGCTTCAAAATATCTACAAATGAATGTAGAAACATTTCCTGATTTGAGTGGTTTTTGTGTTGAAACAGACCTGGGTCGTTATATGATGAGTCGCCTTAATTTTGCAACAAAAGAAGTACGTGCAAATCTGGATGAATACAAATTTAATGATGCAGCGCTTGTTATGTATAGATTTTTATGGAATGAATTTTGTGACTGGGGAATTGAACTTAGTAAAGCAGACAAAAGTTCAATAGTAGAACTCGGAGCTATCTTCAAAGAAGCGATGAAACTCCTACATCCATTTATGCCATTTATTACGGAGCATCTATATCATGAGCTTAGCGGAACAACGCTTGAAGATTCAGACTCTATTATGATTAAAAAGTTTCCACATAAGGTTAAGCAACGTAAAGAAGAAGCGAAATTTGAGATAATTATGGACGCTATTGTTTCCATTCGTCGTGCAAAAGTATTGGTAGATTTAGCAAACCAAAAAATAGCTAAAGCTTATGTAAAAATCGACGGGCTCAGTGATAAAGATAAAGCAATGATGTTACCTTTCATTGCAAGACTTGCAAAGGTTGAAGAAGTAATATTTAGTGAAGAAAAAATTCCAAACGCAGTAAGTGATATTGCTGATAAATGTGAGACATTCATCCCTACTGACTCTATAGATTTAACACCTATCATCAACAAACTCACAAAACAAGATGAAAAGTTACAAAAAGAGATAGGAAAACTCAACGGTATGCTAGGTAATGAACGTTTTGTAGCCAATGCACCTGAAGAAGTTTTAGAAAAAAACAGAACGCTCTTAGCAGATGCACAAACAAAACGCGAAAAAGTTTTAGAGCAACTCAGCTCACTAAAGGCATGATTTGTTTGATATAAAAAAGTATACATCTCCAAACATTAAAAACGATATACTCTCTGGTCTTGTCGTTGCAGTTGCACTGGTTCCTGAAGCTATCGCTTTTAGTTTTATCGCAGGGGTTAGTCCAATTGTTGGGCTTTATACTGCGTTTATACTAGGGCTTATCACTGCTATCATCGGTGGTAAACCGGGTATGATTAGTGGGGCAACGGGAAGTGTGGCTGTTGTCATCGTTGGACTTGTTCTTGAGGCAAATGCAAAACTTAGCGCACTTGGTATGAGTGGAGATGAGCTTTATATCCATATGCTCAACTATATTTTACTTGCTACTATCATAGCGGGTGCTATTCAAGTGGCAGTAGGCGTTTTAAAATTTGGTAAATTTATCCGTCTTGTTCCCCAACCTGCGCTTTATGGTTTTGTCAATGGGCTTGCAATTGTCATTGCTATGGCACAGTTTAAATTTTTTGATGGTCAAGGGATGAGTATGTATATCATTGTAGTTATTACCATGCTCATTATGTACTTTTTACCAAAATACACGAAAGCAGTGCCATCAGGACTTGTAGCTATCGTGCTCTTAACACTTGTCGTTTACCTTACAAGTATTAACACGCTTACTGTTGGAGAGTTAGCTGATTTGTCAGAATTTAAAGGACAACTGCCTCATCTTATTATCCCTGATACACTTTTTAGTCTTGATGCTATTATGATGGTTTTACCTTATGCCATAATCATGGCACTTGTTGGACTCATAGAATCCCTTCTTACCCTTGCTGTTTTAGATGAGATGAGTGGAGTAAGAGGAAGTGGAAACCAAGAGTGTATTGCCTTAGGATGTGGAAATATCGCATCAGGATTTTTTGGTGGAATGGCAGGTTGTGCGATGATTGGTCAATCTATCATCAACTATACTTCAGGTGGTCTTGGACGTCTTTCATCATTTACAGCAGCAGTTGGGCTTATCATCCTCGTCGTCTCTATGACAGATGTACTCAATGCAATTCCTGTTGGTGTTTTAGTCGGGATTATGTTTATGGTGAGTATTGGAACCTTTGAGTGGTCAAGTTTCTCTCATCTCAAACATATGCCTCGTGCTGATGTTTTTGTTATGGTTGTTGTCACCATTATAACTGTTGTGGAAGATTTAGCTGTAGCTGTTATTGCTGGTGTTATTATCTCTGCTCTTGTATTTGCTTGGAAGCATGCACGTATCTGGACAAAAACATACACTGAAGAAGATGGCACAAAAGTGTATGAGCTTGAGGGTCCACTCTTTTTTGGAAGTGCGACAACATTCTCAGACAACTTTGATGTTTTACAAGATCCTCCAAAGGTTGTTATTGATTTTAAAAAGGCTAGAGTTATGGATTTTTCAGGTGTTGAAGCCATTGATGCCATGGTCAAAAAATACGAAGACTCAGGGAAAAACCTTCTCCTTCGTCATCTCAGCCAAGATTGTAAAAAGATACTTAAAAAAGCTGGACCACACTGTACTTACTCAGAAGATGATCCAACATACAAGGTCGCTATAGACTACTAAGCTAGTTCTTTACAACTATAAAACTCTCAGGTATGATAGACTTATACTTAGGCATACTCTCTCCCACATTTGCATTGATAAATGTGGGGTCAGCGACTACAAATCTTCTTCCATTTAACTTCACACTATCACCTTGAAGCGGAATATATAAAGCTGTTGCCATATGATTTGGATATTTCACTCCAACGACACCTATGCCAAAAAGCTTTTTTACAAGCTTAGCATATAAAACAGCTCTATCCTCACAATCAGACTTTGTATAAAAGAGTGTTTCTTGTGCAAACATGACTTTTTCTTTACCAAACTGTTCTTTATCACGTTCATACTCAAATCCACTTTGAACGAAACGAAGAACAAAATTCAGTGCAATATTTGCTTTTTTCCCATCCAAATATGGCTTCATACCAAGTGCTATATCTCTATAAGTATCTTCTTCTAAAGGTGCATCAAAATAAACTTGATAATCTACTTGCGGATATGTATTCATAAAATTTATAAGATTTTTGTTGTATCTATAAGAAAGCGTATAGTTTTTACCTTCCATACGAAAAGTTTTACTTTCTTCTTGCATCTCTTTTGCTAAGAGAGGCAATGTAGGTAAACTAAAATCAAGTGCTTTTACTGCGTTTGGATAATTTTGCTCATAGGTATATATACTTTTTCTTTCACTGCGTTTAGCATCAAAGTTATAAAACTTCTCACCTGCAAGTCTGTACCCTGGAGTAGCATATACCTGCTGTTTTGTCAGACTCAACAAGACAATATGCCCCTCTTTTAGCCCTACTTTTGTGTTATACCCTAGTTTATTAAGTATAAACCAACTATAGAGTTTTTTATCATCATCATTGCTAAAATATTTTTGAGAGAGTTTTTGTACGAGAAGATACAAACCCCAGTCATTGAGCTTTAAGTCATCACAGATTTTTTTTATCTCTAAAAGAGTTGGCTGATAATCACTTGCTGCCATAACACTAAAAAAGTTTAAGACACCTTTTTGCTTAGGTGGATAAAACTTAGCCTTAGAGAGCTGCGTGTTTTGAATGAAACTCAGATTAGTCCCAAAATAATGCACAACTAAAGCTGCTTTTTTTTCAAGCTTTGGCATTGCTTTAACTCTCTCTTGTTTCTCTTTTTCAACATTAATGCGAACGGCAGGTCCTACGGCTAAAGGCTCTCTTTGACTCGCAGGAGTAATGACTTTTGGTTTTTCTTTTTTATACAAAGCTTTTGATGCAAAAGCATTATACTCCTGCCACTGTTTTTTTAAATAGGCTTCAAAAGCATTATCGTTTGCATCTTTATATTTTGCAAACGCAGTGTTTTGTACACGTTTAAAATCTTCAAAATCTTCTCCATACAGCGAGCTAAACGCAGTAATCAGAGCAAGACTAGAAAGGCCAAACAGCCTGTATAATTTTCGTTCCCCATCCTTGTTCTGTTGCACGATCTACATCTCCCTCAGTTTTATATAATATTTTTGCATCACTCATTTGTGCTGAGTTGATTTTGTTGTACTGGTCGATGTCATACGGACGAATAACACCACTGATTTGTACTATCTGCTTTTGATCATCTATGAGTATCTCTCTTTTTCCTGAGATAAAATAGTTTCCATTACTTAAAACCTTAACAATACGAGCCGAAACAGTTGTCGTAAAACTCGCATCTTTTGTAGCGCTTCCATTGCCTTGAAAAGTATTTGTAGTGTTTGAAGTAAAACCTACATTAGTATAACCATTAAGCCCTGCTATTTTAGCTTGCATACCTGAGTTTGCTGTTCCTGTATTGGAAAAAAGTCCACCACCCAAATTTGTAGAGTCTGTAGTTGCAAGCTGCTTTGCGCCAACACTTGAACTTTTGGCAGCTTCAGAGATCACTACTGTAACAATGTCATTTACATGCATCGCTTTATGATCTGAAAAAAGAGGGTTTTCTCCTTGTCCAAAGAGACTACCAGTTGAAATAAAATCTTTCTTATTCTCTCTTGCAGGCATCTGTTCTACATAAACAGGTGGCTCGAAATTTATCTCAGGATCTGTCAGTTTTGCTGTACAAGCACTCAAGAGAAAGCTTGTCGCTAAAAGTAGTAAAAGTAAAGTAAAGTTTTTTTTCATTAATTTCATTCCATAGTATATGCTTATTTCGTTATAATTCTAGCAAATTTAGTTCCATTAATAAGGATATCCAAAATGACATTAAGAGAAACAATCAATCAAGATGTAAAAGAGGCTATGAAAGCCAAAGATACTAAAAAAAGAGATGCACTGCGTTTACTTACAAGTGCTTTTAAACAAATAGAGGTGGATGAAAGAAAAGAACTCACAGATGAAGATGTCATCAAAATTATTCAAACGCAAGTCAAACGTAGAAATGATGCAGCTTCGCAATATAAAGAAGCAAATCGTGAGGACTTGATGCAAATTGAACTTGACGAGATATCTTACTATGAAACATATCTTCCAAAACAACTCAGTGATGAAGAGCTAACAAATGAAGTAAAAGCACTCGTAGAAAAATCAGGTGCAACATCTATGAAAGAGATGGGAAAAGTTATGGGTATGGCAAGCAAAGCCTTAGCTGGAAAAGCTGATGGAAAACGCATCAGCGATGCTGTGAAAAAAGCTCTGGCTTCATAGATTGAGCGAGAGGTTCATTTGAACCTCTTTTTCCTTTCCAAACAACTTTTTCGTTTACTCCCTTATACTGATCTTTACATGAAATGATTTTGCCATTACCTTTCACTAAATTATTTTTAATAAAAAAGTCATATGCAGTATAAGATTTTTTTGGTGTTTTAGAATTTTTCTTAGAAAATAACTCTTTTATCTTAAGAGGTTTTGCTTTATCATAAAGACAAAGATCTCCATCAAGAAACTTTGCTCCTGTTGTGTACGAATCTTTTCCTCTAAAATGAACCATCTCGCAGTTCTCTTTTTTCTCACTCAAGATTTTCACATTCTTTAAACGAAAACCAGCATCATATTTATTATATATGCCTCCGCCTTTAATGTATGCGGTAAGATTTTTAATTGTTGGGAGTGTAGCAGTTTTTTCACCAGTTTTTATAAGGTTTTCATCATTACCAAACTCCATTGCTGATGAGTCATGATTATTGGTCTTTGATACTTTGTTTTGTACCACTAAAACATTTTTTATCTCCCCTCTATACCCTAAATCAACATCCACAGAGTCATCTTTAGCATTATAAACATACAATCCATCTATATTAACGCTACCACCCCATATTTCTATACCATCATCAGCACCACCAATAATAGCAATATTTTTTATAACAGTTCCACTTCCAACACCAGCTAAAGAGAGACCATTGAGTTCTTTATCTTTTTTTACTTCATAACCTGTATATTTTATAACAACATACTCTAAAATACCAGAAGAGTCTTCATCATACTCATGCGATTGACTACCAAATGTAATGCTCTCATCTGCCTCGTACTTATTTTCTTTATAATGCGTATATGCTCTCCCAGCGATAACAAGACCACCCCACTCTCCTAAACTATTACGAGGAGAAGAAAAACCAAGTAAATCAAGCTGCGATGTAAATATTATTGGCTTATGTTTTGTTCCCTTTGCTATAATTTTTGCATCATTTGCAATAGCTAAAAAAGAGTAAAGACTACATCCTGCAAGTGTCGTTCCAGGCTCAATTGTCAAAGTTGCACCATTATTTACAATCACTTTTCGATCTATCCCATAAACCTTTGAAGCAGATAGTGTCATATTAGAATCTATTACATTTGGCAGTCTAACATCTACTATAGCTGGCTCACAGTTTTTAATTGTCTTTGCTTGCACAAAGGAAGTAGCTACAAGAGCAACAAAAACTATAATTTTTTTCAACATTAATCTACTCACTTTTCTAAAATATTTTCGATTATATCTTTTTTTTATAACAGCAAGATTACCTCAAATAATTCTTCTATAACTTCAACATCCATGCGGGCTTGAATCTCTCTTACCCCTTACTAAATTTTTCAATAATCTCTTTACATGTAACCGGTCGTGAAAAAAGATAGCCTTGACCAAGATCACAGTTGGCTTGCGTAAGGAACTCCTCTTGTTTTTGTGTTTCAATCCCCTCCGCAACGATCATATAGCCAAGTGTTTTTGAAAGCGCGATAATAGCTTCAATGATGACATTGTCAGAGCTTCCCTGTACTATATCATCTACAAAAGATTTGTCTATTTTAATGGTATCAGCCGGGAGCTGTTTGAGATAAGACATAGAAGAATAGCCTGTACCAAAATCATCAATAGAAATTTTAAATCCATGATCTCTGAAGCTGTGCAATATATTCATATTTGCTTGCGTATGTTCCATAATAAAGCGTTCAGTAATCTCAATCTCAATCTCTGATGGTTTTACATTATGTTTGTTTGCAATATCTAAAAAATTCTTTAAAAGATTGGCTTCTTTAAACTGTAAACTAGAGACATTAACGGCAATATGTTGCATGAATATATCAGCTTGCTGTATCTGCTTGAGTGCTTTACATGATTCTTCAAAGACGAAATATCCAAGTTCTGTTATTACCCCATTTTCTTCAGCGATAGGAATAAATTTGTCAGGAGGAACTGTACCAAGTAGAGGGCTATGCCATCGAATGAGTGCTTCAGCAGAGTAGATTTTTTTCGTAGTAAGGAGATACTGTGGTTGAAAAAGCATAGTAAATTCATTGTTTTTCAAAGCATTACGAAGCGCCATATCTATGTTGAGTTTGTGGCGAATATTTTGCGAGAGTTCTTTTGTATAGAAACGAAAGTTGTTCTTACCACTCTCTTTTGCAAGGTACATGGCACTATCTGCGTGTTTTATAAGTGTTTGTGAATCCTCTCCATTTTGCGGATAGAGTGCTATACCGATACTTGCCGTAGTGAGAAGGGTATGTTTGTTTATATATAAAGGCTTTTGAAGATTCTGTATAATTTTTAAAGCTGCTACTGCTGCATCATCAGAAGATGCAAGATTTTCTAAGATAACAACAAACTCATCACCACCCCAACGGGAGATAAAGTCACTCTCACGAAGGGTGTTTTGCAGTCTTGATGCGACAATCTTTAAGACTTCATCTCCTATGTCGTGCCCAAGAGTATCGTTGATGACTTTAAACCTATCAAGGTCTATAAAGAGGACAGCCAAGATAGCTTTTTCCCGTTTGCTTATGACGAGGGCATGTTGTAAATACTCTTCAAAGTTGATACGGTTGGCGAGTCCTGTAAGTGAGTCATGATAAGCAAGATAATCAGCTTTGGCCTGTGAAGTCTCTATCTCCCTAAGGTCAGTCTGCACCGCAGTATAGTTAACAACATCGCCTTTGGAGTTTGTGATTTTTTTAATTGTGGACCAAAGAGGAATGAGCTCTCCATCTTTTGTTTTGTTTATAAGCTTCCCTTTCCATATACCATGTTCTACAAGTTGATTCCAAAGATTTTTGTAAAAACTTTTATCCTGTATGCCTGAATGTAAAAACTCAAGACTTTTACCTTTTACCTCATGCAAGCTGTATCCGTATATGGTAGTAAAAGCACTGTTTATAGAGATAAGCTTTCCTTGTGCATCTGTTATAATGATGGCTTCTTCTGTATTTTCAAAAACACTAGCCGCTTGTGCGAGCTGTTTGTTCTTTTCTATGTATTCTGTGATGTCAAGTTTGAGTGCAATATAATTGACAAGTTTTCCTTGTAGAAAAACTGGAACGATAGAGGCTTTTTCATACAAAAGTGAGCCGTCTTTGCGTTTGTTTACAAACTGTCCCTCCCATTTTTCTCCTTTTTCGAGTTTAGTATTGAGTTCATTGTTAAAATGGGGTCCTGCATGTCTGATTTTAATATTCTGGGATTTTGTCCCAATACTTCTTCTGCCTTGTATTTGGTTGCTTTTTCAAATGTTTCATTGACATAAATAATATCTCGTTTGGCATCTGTAATGACAACGATATTATCACTGTGTTCTATTGCATACTTAAATGCTAAAAGCTCTTTTTTTGTTTTGTTAGATTGTAGGTGTGAAAAAATAAGCAAAAATAAAATAGAAATAGTAACAAAGAAAAATATAAGCATAAGCCATGTTTGGTGTTGCAGGTCCATTTCATACTCAGCTGTTATATGGTGTTTGAGTGCTTCTAGTTGTTTATAGAGTGGATTTGTTCGTATTTCTTGTGCTACTTCTTTGAGTGACTGTAGTGTTTGCAGCATTACCTTTGCATGTCTGTAAAAAGTAAAGAGATATTGATTTTTTTCTTTATTGGCAATTTTTTTGAGTTTATTGAGTTTCATTTCTACAGTATCTTTATCAATATAGTCACTTGAAGCATACCGTAGGATATAAAAAAAGGTTTCGTTACTTATGTTTTTTGCCTGCAACGATATATCGGGTGCATTGGAAATTGTTGTATGCAGATCAAAAAGAAAATGCGAACTGTTGATAAGCGCAGCATTTTGGGCTTTGAAGAACTCCAGGTCATCCACTTTTTTTTGAAAGTTTGTTGTAATGTTTTCTACAAGAGTGATAATATGTTGTGTATGTTTTTGTATATGAGGACGCAGGCTTTTTAAAATGTTTGCAAATTTCTCTTCTTCGTATTCAATTTTGTCATAGTTCGTGAATCTGTTTATAGTAAATGTAAAATCGTAGAGTTCTTTGTCTATGAGTTGTAGCGTGGTTATTTTATTGTTTTGTGCGGAATAGTGGCTCATATTTTCTTTAATTTTATAAGCATTAGCAAACATAATGAAGATAAAAATGATAAAAATAAAGAGTATCAATGTTGTCCTATCTGCGTGTTTGAATCTCTTTATCATTGTGGCTCGATATTTTTAGGAAGTTCACCGTTGAGAGATTGTAAAAAAGCAGTTATTTTTGCAATCTCTTCTTTTGTAATATGGCGACCGAGTTGATACTGTGACATAATCTCTACCGCTTCTTGTAAATCATTGGTACGCCCATCATGAAAGTAAGGTGCTGTTCTTGCAATATTGCGAAGGGAGGGAACTTTAAAAAAGTATTTGTCACGCTCTTTGTGTGTTACATTATACCTTCCGAGCCATCCTGAGTTTGATTCATTAAAAATACCAAATTTGTTGTAAAAATTACCGCCAATATTTTCTCCATGATGGCAACTGACACACCCTTTTGACTTAAAAAGTTCATAACCCTCTTTTTCATTTTCTGTGAGTGCATTTTTATCCCCTTTGAGATATTTGTCAAAACGGGAGTTTGGTGTTACGAGTGTCTTTTCATACTCGGCTATGGCATCTGTAATAGTCTCTTTTGTAATGCCATCATCATAGATGCTAGCAAAAAGTTTTTTATATTTGCTTTTTTTGAGTTTTTGTATAACCTCTTCAAAGGTAGCACCCATCTCAACAGGATTTTCTATAGGTCCAGCAGCTTGTTCTTTTAAGTCTTTTGCTCGACCATCCCAGAACTGGCGAAAATTAAAAACGGCATTATAGACAGTGGGAGCATTGAGTGAACCTTGTTGTCCTTGTATACCAAACGAAACTTTCAGTCCATCATCCCCACCGTTTTGTAAGTCATGACAGCTTGCACAGCTGATAGTGCCATCATGCGATAACAGAGGGTCAAAAAAGAGTGCTTGACCAAGTTTTGCTTTTGCCTGATTGACTTTTACACTCTCTCGCAATGGTGTGATAGGTTCATTTGCAATTATAAAAATACTATAAAGAAAAAGAATTATTATTTTATACATAGAATAATTTTATCATAAATATTCCAATAATTTCATAACATTTCCCGTATCTTTAAAAAGCATTTTTACCAATCATCTAAAACAAACCCTTTTGGCTCATCTTCTTCAACTTTTTTCACTTCTATATTTTCATTTATCTCCGGCTCTAGCACTTTTTTTGCTTCGGGCTTACGCATCTGCTCTTCAAACTGCAACTCAAGTCCTTTACTTGTCATAATAAAACCATTGACTTGGAGTTTTCCATCATGGATTTGATGATGATGTTCTTTACATAAAGGAACGAGGTTATGTTTGTTGTCTTTATGAAAATGCCCAATAAACCCTGCACTATCTGCCAAAGATTTTTGTGATATATGATGCACATCTTCGGCTACAGCACCACAGATAATACACTTCGTCACATACAAATCTTTGTTGTATTTAGACTTTTTCTTTTTCACTAAAAGTTCAAGTTCATCATAGTCATTAGCAAGACGTTTTCTTATTGCGTTTGCATTATCTAAAAACTCACTGTCCATATGCAATGATTTTGCGAACTCAAGCCCATATATACTACTTCCACTTCCAGATTGTAGGACACGGTTAAAAATCAATTTATCACTCTCTTCATCATACTCAACACTTAGATGCAAATTTACAACATTATCAAGTACGCTTATCTCTTGCATTGAGGAGAGTTGATGCAGATGCGTTGCAAACAAAAACAGACAACGAGTGTCGGCAAGTTTTTGTATAGCTGAAGCGACTATGGCTACACCAGAGAGTGTCTCTGTTCCGTGACTTATCTCATCACCAAGAACTAATGAACGCACAGTTGAGCGGTTGAAGATATTTTTGAGTTCAAGCATTTCAACCGCAAAGGTTGAAAGTCCTTTAGCCAGATTGTCTTTTGAAACTATCCGAGTAAAAAGCGAATCAAAAATGCTAAACTTCATAACAGCAGCACTGACAAAAAATCCAGACTGCGCCATCAAGGTAGCTATGCCGATACTTTTCATCAAAGAAGATTTACCACTTGAGTTGATACCATACAAAAGTACGCCATTTATCTCATGCCCATCATGTACCCCAACATCAAGCATAACAGTTTTAGGATGTGGTAAGTCCATATAGTCACGATTGCCCATAACTATATCATTTGGTACATAGAGTCCACCTCTTTCTTGTACTTCTATGAGTGGATGACGTAGCTGCATGATCTGCATAAAATTTTCATCTTCATTGACTTCGACTACCATCGGACGTGAGTGTTTGTACGCTTGTGCTACTTTTGAAGAGCTCACTCCCACATCTAAATCTGCTACATAGTTAATGACTCTATCAAAAAGAAGAGAATAACGGCGTTCATACACAGCTTGGAGTTTGATGTATCGCTCTTTTACTAAAGAGACTATTTTACGTCTGTTTTTCATAATATTGTCAGAGAGTGTGTCAGTAAAAGCAGAGGTTATTTTGACATTGTTTGTTAGTTTTTTTACATTAAACGCAGCAAACTCTTCACTCTTTTTAAATTCACTCTCTATAAGTGCGTATCTATTTTTGGTTATAGATATGTAATAACCCTCTTTTTCTAAAAGTCCAAGTGTGACAACTTTGTTGGCACTTCCTGCGTTTACACTCTGAAGCATCGCATTAATCTTAGCGATGATATCTTCAAAAGCAACTAACATAACACTATTTTCTTCTACTAAAGTATCTATGGCTTCATCAACGCCACTCATCAAAAAGTTTTCATCTACTGTTGCGTTTGTAAATCTTCGAGAGACATCCAAGTCTATTGTTTTTGCAATGTCTCGCAAAAATTCTTCAACTTCACTCTCATGAAAAGGTGTTTTTTGAATCTTATACTTTTTAACATACTGCATCAACTCTTTAACACTCAACATAGAGTCATAAACATGGTTCATCTCAAATGGATGCAATCTTCCTAGATTGAGTCTTCTTGCTAATCTCTCAAGGTCATACACACCACGCATCATCTCATCAAGATAACGCACATGAGACGAAACTCTCTCTATAAGGTTGTATCGACGTTCAAGCTCGCCAACCTCCATAATGGGGTTAAGCAGTCTCTCTTTTAAAAGCCGTCTTCCTATCGCCGTAGAACTTTTGTCCATCATTTTTAAAAGTGTAAACTCTTTTCTATCTTTTGAGATGATACCCATCTGCTCTAGGGCATTGTTTCCAAGATACATAAAACGACGATTATCTATGATACGAGGCATTGCCATCTTTTGTATGATGTGATAATCATGCTCAATAACAAAGTTTACCAATATCGCAAGTGACTCAGTTATCATAGGTGAGCGCTCAAGATCTAAATGCTCTATTGGGGAGAGTAAAGACTGTATTTGATACACCTCTTTAAAAAGCTCATTTTGAAAGTCAACTCTCACGCGTTTGTTATTGACTGAGTAGTGATAATGTTCAGGGATTTCAAGATACTGCATAATATGACGTTGATCATCTATGCCTTCTAAAAATGTCACTACGATTTCACTCGTTCTGTAAACATTTAAAAGATTAAATATTTCATCCAAAGCATACGCGGGGTCTTCACTTGTTCCATGTGTTTCATAAAGCCAAGTTTTCCCAGTCGTGACATCAATGGCTGAATAACCAACCGTATAAATATCACGAAACTTATCAACTAAGAGTGAGACAATGTAGTTATCGTCATTATCTACTATATGATCAAAATTTGTTCCGGGTGAAACTATTTGAGAGATATAACGGCTAATTTTAGGAGGATTTCCTTTTTGTCTCACTACAATAACTGTATATTTTTGCTCTTGAATAAGACGGCTAAGATAACGCTCAAACGAAACTGCAGGAACACCTGCTAAAAGTGGATTTTTCTCAGAGTTGTCGATGATTTTTTTATTTTTTTTGGTCAGTTGAATGTTTAAGAGTTCTGCTATCTCTTTGGCTTTTCCTATCTGTTGTTCTTCATTATTTACTTCATAAACTTCATAAAATGTGCCTATTTCCATAAAAACAACAGTGTCATGCCCGTACTTCGTTTCAAAAAATCGCTGTAAATCAAAATAAACTTGCGTTAAAAGTTTATCTTTGTTATTTAATATTTGATTAATTTCAGATGCTTGCATATAGTTTTGATTTCCAGTTTAAATTTGATGATTAATTTACTATTATTATAACATAAGTCACTTATTTGTATTGTATTTGCAATATGAACGTGATATAATCGTTGTCTATTAAATAAGTAAAAAGTGAGTGAGAATGAAAAGAAATATATTTTTAACCCTTTCACTGTTAGTATCTTTGCAAGCCCAAGATATAAAAAGTACCATTAGTGAAGCATTGTCAACAAATCCTATTGTATTAGAAAGACTAAACAATTTTCAAGCAACAAAGCAAGATATTCAAAGTGCGAAATCTGGCTACTACCCTAAACTAGACTTAAATCTTGGTGCTGGGTATGAGAGAACCAAACGCAGTAATCAAGCTGGTGGAACAGATGATCAAACATATAATTTTACTGTATATCAAAACTCCCTCAAACTTACACAAAACCTCTTTGATGGTTTCTCTACGACCTACCAACTCGAAGAACAAGAGTACAGAACTCTAGCTGCAGCCTATAGTTACGTAGAAAAAGTGAATAACACTACTTACGAGGTTGCTAATGCTTACCTTGAAGTATTAAAAAATGAAGAACTTTTAAAAACAGCACAAAAAAATGTACAAATAGATGAAGATATACTGAGCAAAGTACGAAAGATTTACAAATCAGGTCTTACAACTCTTTCTGAAGTCAGTAAGATAGAATCATCACTAGCCCTTGCAAAAGCTAACCTTGTTGTGCAAGAAAATACTATTTTAGAAAAGTCTTTTGCATTGCAAAAACTTTTAGGTCATACACTTGATCATACAAAAATGACAAAGCCTGATATGAATGTCAAAATCCCCAAATCAAAAAAGGATGCACTTGAGTTTGCTTTACAAAACAACCCTTCCCTTTTAGTCAGTGAACTCAATATCAAACTTGCCCAAGCGACAAATAAAGAGAAAAAATCATATTACTATCCTAGAATAGATATAGAAATCTCACAATCTATGAATAAAAACCTCAGTGGCATAGAAGGTAACAATGATGCGTTTCGTGCGATGGCTTATCTCTCTTACAATATCTTTAATGGTTTTTCTGACAAGTCAGCCATAGCAAAAAGTTTTTATCAAGTGCAACAAGAAGCACAAAATAAAAACAATGCAAAAAGACAAATTATCGAGACACTGAGCTTAGCATGGGCATCCAATGAAAAAGTACAAGAGCAATTGATGCACTTACAAGAATATAACAAATTTTCAATTCAAACACTTGATTTATACAATAAAGAATATTCTCTTGGTCGTCGTTCACTGCTCGACTTACTTTCAACGCAAAATGACCTGATTCGCTCGCAAGAACAGATCATTACGGCAAAGTACAGCATCCTCTCATCTAAGTATAAAATCCTAGACACGATGGGAATTTTAGTAAATACTTTAATGCAAGATGATGCTAATGTATATGCAAAAGTAGGATTGAAAGTCATCAAACAAGCTACAACAACAAAAGGAAGTAAGTAAATGTTTTTAGAAAATGTTGAAAATGTTAGAATGGATTCACTTTTGGACTCCTTAGTCTTGTTTACAAAGCTTTACCATAAACCTTTTTCTCCTGAAGCCCTAGTTGATGGTTTACCAATTGAACCAGGTAATGAAGCTCCCGAACTTTTTTCTATTAAAAATTCAAAAGGTTTGTTCTCTCGTGCAGCATCTCGTGCTGGATTAAAATCATCACTTATTCATCGTCCACTCTCACAAATATCACCCCTGCAACTTCCAATGATTATACTTTTGTCAAATCAGAACTCTTGTATTTTAGACAGATTTAGTGAAGATAAAAAACAGGTCAAAATCATTATGCCTGCAGAAGAAGCGATTGAGCAGTGGGTTGATTTAGAAGATCTTGAAGATGAGTATATTGGCTATGGCTTTATGATAAAAAAAGCTTACGAATATGCAGATGATACGAAAAAAACATTAAATTTAAAACAAAAACATTGGTTTTGGAGTACCATTAAGCTCTCAGCAGGTATCTATAAAGATGTTCTTTTTGCCTCTTTACTTATAAACTTGTTTGTTATTGCAACGCCACTTTTTACCATGAATGTTTATGATAGAGTTATCCCAAACAATGCCATAGAAACACTTTGGGTTTTTGCTATTGGAGTCGTTATAGTCTATCTTATAGATAGTTTTGCTAAATTTTCGCGAAACTATCTACTTGAAACGGCTGCAAAAAAGAGTGATGTCATCATGTCTTCCATAATTTTTGAAAAAGTTTTATCACTGAAGATGGCAAATATTCCAGCTTCAGTTGGTTCTTTTGCAAGTAATATTAAAGATTTTGACAATATCAGAGGATTTTTAACCAATGCTACCATGGCTGCTTTGATTGACCTGCCTTTTGCTGTGATATTTTTAGCTGTTATCGGCTACATAGGTGGCTCTATCGTTATCTTTCCTATGCTTACGATGCTCTTCATTATCGGTTACTCATTTTTTATCAAAAAACCTCTTCGTGCAAGTATAGAGTCAACACATCAAGCAAGTGCGAACAAAAGTTCTATCCTCATTGAAACATTAAGCAATATAGAGACCTTAAAAACATTAGGTGTTCTCAATCAAATTCAATGGAAATGGGAAGAATCCACAGGAGAAATTGCAAATAAAAGTTTTAACTCTCGTATGCTTTCTGCTTCTATTCCAACTATTACACAGTTGCTTATCCAGTTGAACACTGTTGTCATTATCGTATTTGGTGTTTATAAGATACAAAGTTTTGAGCTATCTATGGGGGGACTTATCGCCATAGTCATCTTAACAGGAAGAACTTTAGCGCCTATGGGACAGATAGCCTCACTTATAACAAACTACGAAGATGCTAAAGCATCTTTTGAGACTATCAACAACATCATAGAGCAACCAAGCGAAAAACCTCTAGGAAAACATTTTGTTGAAGCACCAAAATTTGATGGTCAAATAGAATTTGTAGATGTTACTTTTACTTACCCAGGTTCTGATGTCCCTGCTCTTAAAAACGTCTCTTTTACTATTCGTCATGGGGAACATGTCGCTATTATTGGTCGTATTGGTTCTGGAAAAAGTACTATTCAAAAACTCATCTTAGGCTTGTATGAACCAGATGCCGGACAAATTCTCGTGGATGGCATTGACATCAACCAGATAGACCCTGCAGACCTCAGAAGACACATGAGTTATGTTTCTCAAGACATTTTACTTTTCCGTGGAACAGTAAAAGAGAACATCACTTTTAGAGCTTCTCATGCAACAGATGGTGCAATGATACGAGCTGCACAAATAAGTACAGCATCCGAATTTATCAAAAAGCATCCTAAAGGCTATGAAATGCCAGTAGGTGAAAGAGGACAAGGAATGTCAGGAGGACAAAAACAGAGTATAGGTATCGCACGCGCACTTCTTCTTGAAACACCTGTTGTTATGATGGATGAGCCGAGTAGCTCGATGGATCAGGTCACTGAAACGAAACTTCTCTCAAATCTTGAAACATACTTAAAAAATAAAACTTTCATCTTAGTTACTCAAAAAATGAATCTTTTAAAAATAGCAGATAGAGTTATGGTCATAAATGAAGGAAAAATCATCATTGATGCACCTAAAGAAGAAGCCATACTCAAACTTCAAGCTGGAGGTAACGAAAATGGCAAAAAATAAACCTGCAAAATTCGATGAAAAAGATTATGAGTTTATGAATTCAATGAGCGCTGCGCTGTTGCAACAGTCACCTTCACGTATGAGCATTGTTCTTAAGATATGGCTCTTTACACTTTTAGTAGCAATCATATGGGCTTCTTTTGCCGAGATAGATGAAGTAACAAGAGGCAATGGTAAAGTAGTGCCTTATGGTCAAAACCAAGTTATACAAAATCTTGAAGGGGGAATCGTTGAATCAATCTTAGTCAGAGAGGGAGAAGCTGTTAAAAAAGGACAAGTACTTCTAAAAATAAACAATGCAAAATCACTCTCAAGTAGCGAAACAAACCAAATGAAATATGCTGAGCTTTTCGCTAAAAAGGCTAGACTCTCTGCAGAAGCAAATAACTTCAACTTTAAAGAGATAAAAACACAAGATGAAGAGCTAAAGAGACAAATGAAGTTAGCAAAACAGCTGTATGAATCTGACAAGATAGAAATCTTGGCAAAAGACAATGCTATAGTCAACCAAATAGAGCAAAGAAAACAAGAGCTTAAAGAGGCAAAAGCTAAGATCAAATCTCTTGAAAAATCATTAGAATATGTTACAGAAGAGATAGCTATGACTGCTCCTATGGTACGTGAAGGTGTAAAATCAAAAGTAGATTTTCTCAAACTAAAACGCGAAGCCAATGGCATCGAAAATGACATCGAAGCTGCCAAGCTATCACTCCCAAGACTACAGTCTGCTATACAAGAGTACAGAAGCAAACGTATAGAATCCAAACAAGAGTTCATCAATAAAGCAAAAAAAGAGTTGAATAAAGTAACAGCAGAACTCTCAAGAATTCAAACGCAGCAGATTGCTTACACAGACCAAGTCAACCGAACTGTAGTCAAGTCACCAGTCGAGGGAATCGTTCAAAAACTTTTTGTCAATACCGTCGGTGGGGTTGTAAAACCAGGACAAGACTTAGTTGAGATCGTACCTACGAGTAAAAAGCTGTATGTTGAGATAAAAATCAAACCAAGCGATATTGCTTTTATTCATCCTGGGGCGGAAGCTATGATAAAGATATCGGCTTATGACTTTGCTATTCATGGTGGGCTTAAAGGGAAGGTAGTTGATATATCTCCAGATACCATAACAGATAAAAAAGACAGTACTTACTACATTATTCATGTCGCAACCCAAAAAAACCATCTTGGTTCAGATACACACCCACTCAAAATCATTCCTGGAATGACTGCAAGTGCTGACATAGTAACAGGGAAGAAAACGGTAATGCAATACATCCTAAAACCTATACTCAAATCAAAACAGTATGTCTTTTCGGAGAGATAAGATGCAAACTATATTTTTAAGTACAGATATGGATATGATAAGTGAATGGAAAATGCGTCATGGGCTTGACAATACTTTAGATTTTGATGAGTGTGATGCACTTCTAAACGCAGTAAAAGAACTAGATAAATATATCATAGTGGCGGATTATGACACTGTATCACACAGTATCAACAAAATGATAGCTGCAAACTTGTTGCCACAAAGAGTAATAGTTTTAGAGAGAGTTCCTGAAATTATTACAGGAAAAATGCTTATATCTAAAGGTGTAAAAGCCTATGGAAATTCCAGAATGTTAAAAATGCATTATGAACAAATGATAGAAGCAGTTGAAGATGATAAAGTATGGACCTACCCCGAGCTGACACTAGCCCTCACAAAGAATCTACGCCAACAAAACATCTCTCAAGAAGCACAAAGTTTGATACAACGCAGACTAACAGCTAAAGAACAAGAAGTAGTTTATGCTGTGCTTCAGGGTCTGACAAACGATGCTATAGCCAATGAGCTTCACATCACTCCAAGAACCGTAAAAGCCCACATAGGTTCTGTCTTTTCAAAACTTCACGTTAATGATAGAGTTTCTCTTATTTTACTTTTAAGATAGAGCTAAAAAAACTCTATCAACTTTGATCAACGTTTATTTCTGTATTTACCTCTAATATTACTGTTTGATCCTCATTTGTATATACATCATGTGTTTCACTAGTCATTTCATCAGTTGTTTTATGATTACCTAAAATAAATTCAGTGTCTTTTCCTTCTGTATTGTCTTCTTCTTCTGTGTTCTCATTTTCAAGTCTTAAAATATCATCATCAGTAATAGTTACAACATCTTCGAGATTAATATTTGTATGTTCATTATCAGTTCCATTGAGATTTTTTATATCAGAGTGTGCACTATTATCATTAAGGAAAGCTCCTAAATCTATATTCATATGATTATCAGATCCAATAAGTGAATCAGAATCATCTATATTATTGTGGCTATCATCATCGTTATCAGATTCTATGCCATGGTGACCTTTATCTTCATCATCATGTTGTCTATCATCTCCTTTCTCATGCTCTTCATCTTTTTTGTCATGATTTTCATCATTTTTGACTGACTCATCTTGTTTGACTGACTCATCTTTTTTGTCAGATTCATCTTTCTTGTCAGATTCATCTTTTTTGACTAACTCATCTTTCTTGTCAGATTCATCTTGTTTGACTGACTCATCTTTTTTGTCATGATTTTCATCATTTTTGACTGACTCATCTTTTTTAGAATTTCCTGCTACTAAATCGACATTTGATACAGTTGTATCTGCAAACTGAATGTTTTCAACATCATCATATATGTATTGAATCTCTTGAGTATCAATATTTTCAACTGTAAATCTTCCATTATTATCTTCATGATTTACTGTGTAATCAGCTCTATTTCCGTCCAAGACAACAGTGTCATTTCCATCACCACCTCGAACTACTTCATATTCTGCTCTGGAATCACCCTCTGTGATATTTATTGTATCATCACCTGAACCTGCTCTAATTACATCATCTGTATCGCCTGTTACTACTGTATCATTTACGAAGTTCTCGTTTATTGTTCCATCTTCATTAAATGTGACACTTTTTCCATCTTTACTAACTTCACCCCAGTCACTAACATCTGCATGTTCTGTAAAATGTTTCGTTCCCTCATTATCTCCAAAAGTACCAATTTTCACATCTTTGGTAGCCTCTACAGCACTCTCATCAGGTGTAAAACGAACTTCAGAGTCAGCTTTATATTCTTTGCCAACTTCCATAGTTTGCCATTCACCATTGGAGTCTTTAATTTCAATAGTACCATGTTCTGGAGCATCATCAAGATGAATATGTTCAGCTTTTCCAACTTCTATAGTCTCAGTTTTCGTCAGTTTTGCAGTTTCTTCATAAATAGGTTTTGAGTAAGTTCCATCATCATTTTGTATAATACCTTGTGCCTGCATAGCTTCTGTATCTACGACTTGAACATAATCATTATTTCCCGTAACATTAAGAGTGACATTTGCAGTAGACTCTGCCTGACCATCACTTACTGTATAGCTAAATGTTACATCTTGATTCTCTCCATCATTCATTGCTTGAAGATGTTGGCTTGGAGTAAATTCTACTTTGCCATCAACTACCCTTGCAGTTCCTAAAATTTCATCCCCATCAGTTACTTTTACAGTTTGTCCATCACTTACATCTTGACCTTGGATTTGTGTGATACTTAGAGCATCTCCATCTGCATCTGTATCGTTTGCTAGGACATCTATTGTTATGGAGCTATCTTCGTCTATTTCAATACTATTCGCTACATTCGTATTTTGTACGACAACATTATCATAGTGAACGCCACCATCATTATCTCCAGTATTTAAACCAAAAGTACCTATTTCTGGGTGTTCATTTGGAGCTGTAAGTTTTTCTTCGCCATCTACGCTTACAACTATACCGCCATCCTGAGAAACATCAACAGAAAGAGTAAACTTATCACCTAACTCTGCTTTATCAATGGTATCTAATATGGTTTTATGCCCATCTTCTACTTTAACTAAGTTAAAATCTTTATGTGTATTAGCCATATTATTTTCATAACTAGTAGAATAATCAACCCATTGCACAGTATAATAATTTTGTGCATCTTCGTATCCAAAAGTAACCCCAACATCATTGTTGTATGTATTCCCAGTATTTGCATCAACATCAACCGTAATGTTATAATCACTCATATGAGCATTATCACCCATATCATGCGCGATGATACCATCTGCGAAATTACTTTTTTCACCAACAGTACCATTATCAGCTTCCCAATGCCCAGTATCTCGATTATTAAAACTTATCTCTTGCCAGCCATCAGTATTATTATCATTAAAATTATCACTAAATACAGTTTCAGTAGATGACGTATGCGCATCATCTGCAGCAACTGGAGCATAATTATCCGTACTTCCAGTAACATTAACAGTAACATTCGCAGTTGATTCTGCCTGACCATCACTCACCGTATAGCTAAATGTTACATCTTGATTCTCTCCATCATTCATCTCTTGGAGATGTTCGCTTGGAGTAAAAGAGACTTTTCCATCATCTGTAAGTTTTGCAGTTCCTAGTTCGTTACCATCACTGTCTTTTATAGTTGCTTCTTTACCATCACTTACATCTTGACCTTCAATTTTTGTGATACTTAAGGTATCTCCATCTGCATCCGTGTCGTTTGCTAAAACATCTATGGTTATTGCACTGTCTTCATCAGTTGTGATATTTTGACCTGCAGCTGTTACATCACCTGTAGTGGTTAAATCAAAATTGCCTACACTGTCTTTTATGCTTCCATCAGAGGCTACACCATTCATATCCCAATGAGCAACTGGTGAACCATCTACTGAGATAGCTACATCTTGATATTCACCTTGAAATATTTGATTAGTATCCAATCCTCCACCAACACTATCTTGTTCTTGACCCAACATAAGAACACCATCACTATCGATAGTGTGACCTTGTCCTATAGTCTGTGTTCCCTCTAAATTTCCATCAAGATAAAACTTTGCTTCACCTGTTGCACTATCCCATGAAACACTAAATTCATGTTGCTCATCATCAAAAAGTTCATTACTTGTAATACCTGTATTTACATTAGCTCCATCGATATATAATTTTACATTATTACCATCACTAAATACTAAGAACTCATTACCTGTATTTCCTTCAGAAGCATATGAGAATACTGATGCTTGACCTTGATCTGCTTCACCAGTTAGACTTATAGTAAGATCAACAGAAGTTGCTCCACCAAGTAAATCAGGATTATCACCTCTGCTATCCAATACTAAAGCACCATCAGTTCCTGTACTATTTACTTTAATAGCACTTGTTACATCATCACTTGCTTCAGGAGCATAATTATCCGTACTTCCAGTAACATTAACAGTAACATTCGCAGTTGATTCTGCCTGACCATCACTCACCGTATAGCTAAATGTTACATCTTGATTCTCTCCATCATTCATCTCTTGGAGATGTTCGCTTGGAGTAAAAGAGACTTTTCCATCATCTGTAAGTTTTGCAGTTCCTAGTTCGTTACCATCACTGTCTTTTATAGTTGCTTCTTTACCATCACTTACATCTTGACCTTCAATTTTTGTGATACTTAAGGTATCTCCATCTGCATCTGTATCATTTGCTAGGACATCTATAGTTATTGCACTATCTTCATCAGTTTCTAAACTACCTAAAGTAGTTGAAAGTCCATTATCATCATATCTTGGTGCATACTCTTGATCTTTTACACTCCAGCTATCTCCTTCATGCTCACTTTCTAAAAGGAAAGAACTTCTAAAATCTGCACTATCTAATACCTCTCTATCAGCACCAATACTTACTAAAGCATCTTTTGCATCATCACTAAGTTGACGTGTCCATTCATCTGATGTTGTAATAATTACTTTAGAAGCATCTTCCACATTGTCTAAATTTGAAATGGCATCTACTAAATTTGTTGATGCAGATGCATCCCCATAAGTATCAAAGGTTTGCGTAGATACTAAAGAGTTGTCTTCGTCTAAAACTGTCACTGTGATACCTCTGTAGTTACCCCCAACATGCTCACCATCAATTGTTACACCTCGATTTTCTGTTCTAAAAGATGCATCATCATAACCTGATGAATGTATTTCGATAGTTGCCGTAGTCGTATCATCTGCAGCAACTGGAGCAACATTTTCTACAATATCATGCACACTTACACTAACTTCTTGCGTAGAGCTCGTTCCATCTGCACTCGTAGCAGTTGCTGTAAATGTATAACTGTCTTGTGCTTCAAAGTCTATTGCATTATTACCATCTACGACAACTCTACCATCATCTTCAACTCTAAATGGAACATCATCAGGGAGAGAATATGTAATCGCATCACCATCAACATCTGTTGCACTAAGTGTTACTCCTGTGTATGTTCCATCAGCTACGTTCTCATCTACTGCGTTTGCTGTTGTATCACTATCGCTAACATTTGAAATCCTATTATTTACAGCAGTACCTGACTCTGTTGCAGTAGCACTCGCATTTGTAGCAAGTGTAACCGCATCTTTTGCATCATCAAAATTCACACTCTCACCAGCCGCATCTGCAGCAGCACTTGTTGTCTCAATGGCCGCACTAAGCGTTGAAGCTGCATTTGTAGCATTCACAGCTGCACTATCTGCAGCTACTTGCGCAGACTGAGCAAGTGCTAAATTTTCTTCTGTTGGATTTTCTTGTGCTGTTTGTGCTGCTTGATCTGCTGCTGTTGCTGCATCATTTGCTGTTTGGGCTGCAGTGTTTGCTGCCTCTGTTAGGTCGGCTACGTTTTGGATATCAGTTGCTATTACTGAGTCTATTCTTGTTTCAGAGTTATCTGCTGCATCTGTGGCTGTTGTTGCTGCTGTAGTTGCAGCTTCTACTGCTTGGCTTGCATCTCTTGTATCTACTGTTTCGTTTGCTGCATCTGCTGCAACGCTAAGAGTATTAATTGCGGCATCTAGGGTATTGGCTGCGTTTGTGGCTGCTGTGGCTGCCTCAGTTGCTGTAGCTTGTGCATCTTCTGCGGCTGCTAGGTTTGCTGGAGTTGGGTTTGTTGCTGCTGTAGTTGCGGCTTGATCGGCTGCTTGGGCTGCATCTGTTGCTGTTTGGGCTGCAGTGTTTGCTGCCTCTGTTAGGTCTGCTACGTTTTTCTGAACAATAGAAAGCTCACTAAGTAAATGTTCTCTATTGACATCTAAAATAATATTTTCACTTCCAATTGCAGTTGCAACCGTACTTGTATCCTGTTCTATATTACGTAATGTTGTATTAAGAGTCTCTGTGTGTGTATTTATTGTGTCAAATTCGGTAGCTGCATCAAGAGTTGAAACTGATTTAGTGTCGTTACCATAAGATGTTTCTATATTATCTTCATTAAAAGCATCATCATTTACAAGAGTTTCAATTGAATCAATATTGCTAACGACTTCATCTTCTGCAAAAATATCAGGGGCTAAAGAAGCATCAAATAACTGTTGATTATTTCCAAGAAGGATAAGGTCTGTACCATCAGCCATTGCCAAGATTAGGCTATCTCTAGGAGTATTAGAGTCGGCTCCAACAACTACTTCACCTTCATGAATTTTATCGCCTTCTGACAATTCACGTAAAGATCCGTCTGCTGCTTTTACATAGAATGTACCATCTATACTTGAAACTGTTCCGATTACTTTTGACATAAAAAACTCCTAAAACTATTGAATTAGGAAAATTATAGGACAATGAAAAATTTATTGGTATTGTACTTAGGTACAGTATGAATTTTGGGGATTGTTTTGGTGGTGGACGAGGAGAGATTCGAACTCTCGGTACCGTTACCAGTACGCATCCTTAGCAGGGATGTGGTTTCAGCCACTCACCCACTCGTCCGTTTGAAGAGTGAGATTATAGTCAGAGTTTCATAACAATTAGCTTAAATTTGTGCTAATATCTTTGCAATTACCTCTGCAGGTTTTTTTGCCTGATAAATTGGACGTCCTACAACGATAAAATCTACAAGAGCATTCTTTGCAAAGTTTACATCTGCAACACGTTTTTGATCACCTGCGTCTTCACCAAATGGGCGGATACCAGGAGTTAAAGTCATAAAATCTTCATTTGTTATATTTTTAATGCTCGCACTTTCAAATGCAGAGCAAACAACACCATCAAGTCCACTTTGCATAGCATCTTTTGCAAATTGATCAGCTTTTTGCGAAATACTAGACTCATATACTGCATGAAATTCTTCCTCGCTAAATGAAGTAAGCGCTGTCACTGCTAAAACAATAGGACGGTTTTCATACTTCTCTAATCTTTGCATTACAGTCGTCATAGCACGACGACCAGCACTTGCATGTACATTAAACATATCCACACCAAGCCCCATGATAGACTCTGCAGCATCTGCCATAGTATTTGGTATATCATAAAGTTTAAGGTCTAAAAAAATTTTAAAATCTGGATTGATTTGTTTGATAGCTTGAAGAAAACTCTCTCCATCACGGATATATGTACGAAGTCCAACTTTAAGCCAAACATCATAATCTTTTATTTTTTCAATAAGTGCTAAATTTTCTTCTTTTGTGGGTAAATCAAGGGCAACGCATAATTCCATAATAATTCTCTTAGTAATTTAATTATGAAATTATAGCATTTTTACGCGGTAGAACTATTTAGACTTGACCATAGCTTCAATTTTTGCAACGATTGAAGGGTCTTCAAGTGTTGAGATATCTTGCGTAATTGGCTCACCTTTAGCGATTGAGCGTAAAATACGACGCATGATTTTTCCACTTCTTGTTTTTGGAAGTCCTGGAGCGAAAAGGATATCATCACATAAAGCGATATTTCCTATCTCTTTTTTGATGATGTTGTTGATGATTTTTGCCTCTTCAACCTCATCTGCTACACCTTCATCATCTTTTAAAACAACATAAGCGAAGATTCCTTCTCCTTTGAGTTCATGTGGTTTCCCAACAACAGCAACTTCAGCAACGTTTGGATGTTTTTTGATAGCTGCTTCAACTTCTGCAGTTCCCATTCTATGTCCACTTACATTGATGACATCATCAGTACGACCTGTGATTGTGATATACCCATCTTCATCATAGTTTGCGCCATCACCTGTAAAGTAGACCGCTTTACCATCTTTTTTTACATCACCAAAGTAAGATTTTACAAATCTCTCTTCATCTCCCCACACACCGCGAATCATCGAAGGCCAAGGACGCGTTACACACATGTAACCACCCTCTCCGACTTCAACTTTCTCACCCGTAGCAGGGTCAAGTATCTCTGCCATTATTCCAGGAAGAGGGAATGTTGCGCATCCCGGTTTAATAGGCGTAGCTCCCGGAAGAGGAGAGACTATATGCCCTCCTGTCTCAGTCTGCCAGTATGTATCAACGATAGCACATTTGCTTCCCCCTACCTCTTCATAGTACCATTTCCACGCAGGCGGGTCAATAGGCTCACCAACAGTTCCAAGTACTTTCAGGCTTGAGAGGTCATACTTAGCCGGTTCATCTTCACCCATTTTATGCAGCACTCTAATAGCAGTCGGAGCAGTATAAAACTGATTGATTTTATACTCTTCCACCATTTTCCATGGACGACCCGCATCAGGGTACGTCGGTACACCTTCAAACATGATAGTTGTAGCACCCATTGCCAAAGGTCCATACACTATATATGTATGTCCTGTAATCCAGCCAATATCCGCAGTACACCAGTATGTATCATTCTCTTTTACATCAAACACCCATTCCATTGTCATCTGTGCCCAGAGAATATATCCCGCAGAGTTGTGCTGTACTCCTTTTGGTTTTCCTGTCGAACCAGATGTGTAAAGCAAGAAAAGCGGATCTTCGCTATCCATAACTTCGGCTTTACATGTAACGTCCTGCATCTTTATAAGTTCATTATAAGAGTAATCACGTCCTTCAACCCATCTTATATCTTCATTGTTTCGCTCAACAACAAGAACTTTTTGAACGGGACCACCTTCTGCCAAAGCTGCATCTACTACCGGTTTTAACATATATGGTTTATCTTTTCTGTATGCACCATCAGCAGTTATAACAACTTTCGCATCAGCATCTTCTATTCTGTCTTTGAGTGCTTCAGCAGAAAATCCGCCAAATACTATAGAGTGAATTGCACCGATTCTCGCACAGGCAAGCATTGCATAAGCAGCTTCAGGAATCATCGGCATATAGATAACAACTCTGTCTCCCTTTTTAACCCCAAACTCATTTTTGAGTAAATTTGCAAAACGATTAACATTGTAATAGAGTTCCAAGTAGGTAATAATCTGCTTGTCTCCACGATCACCTTCAAAAATAATCGCAGCTTTATTTTTACGCAGATCCAAATGACGATCAATACACTGTTCTGAAACATTTAACTTTCCACCTTCAAACCATTTGACAAAAGGGTAATTTGACTCATCCATTACCTTTGTAAACGGTTCTTTCCAGCTCAGCTTTTCTTTGGCAAATCTGCCCCAAAATCCTTCATAGTCCTCAGTAGCTTCATCCTGTAAATCCTGATATTCACACATGTTTTTGATTCTGGCAGTCTTTGCCAACTCTTTGTTTGGTTTAAAAATCGATTTTTTTTCTATTTCTGACATTTATTTCTCCTGTGTTAGTTTTAAGTAAATCATTGCTGTCATAATGGCATCATTGACAGCATTGTGTGCGCCCATATTGGGAATATTACAATTTTTTAAAATTGTATCAAAACGCAAATCAATATTAGCTTGAGGCATTAATGCTATCGTTTTGTCAAAATATATTTCAGAAACTTCAACCATTTTATTTGGCAAAGTTATTCCGAGCATAGGCTTTATATATTTGTTTATCATTGCAACATCAAACTCAAGATAGTACCCCACCAAAGTGGCACCTTTGATATAATGCAAAAACTCTTTAATTCCCTCCGACGGTTCTTTTGCATTCTCTAAATCACATGGACGGATACCATGTATTGTTATGCTTTTAGCATCAATATCACCAAAATTTTTCAAATACACTTCAAAAGTTTGTGATGTCAGTATTTTATTATTTTTAATCTTAACTGCACCTATAGAAAGTATTTCATCTTCTTTTGGGTTTAAGCCTGTAGTTTCTGTATCAAAAACTACAATTTCATCACTTTGTTCAAAAAGAGAAGAAAAAGATTTATCCTTAAGCATTGAGAGATTTCTCTTTTTTTTCATCTTTTCAAACACAGAAAAAAGCATTATGCAACCATCTCTAAATGAAAATGAAAGCTAATAAACTTTTTGAATCTGTTTACTACTTTAAAACTGTCTTTTAACAGGTCTCTGCTGGTCTTATCCAAATCTTTGGGATTGATGTAATTCAACTCTTTTTGATTGTTGGCATGAAGCATCGCTTTGAGTCTTATAGATAAAAGCGTATCAAAGCTTTCTATCAGTTCTGTTGCAAAAACCTTGTCAAAAACACCTCTGTTGTTCAACTCTTTAATGCGTTCTATTGTATTGGTTGTTTTGATTCTGTTTTCAAGTGCCAGACATCTTATACCGTGAACAATTGCAAAGATGCCGCCTTTTTTCAAATCCAGTTTGTTTTCATGCTCTTTTTCAAGCTTAAAACCGCTAAAAAGAGAAATCGGTGTTTCAAAAAAAAGTGTTGCTTTTGCAAGATGTGCCAAGACATCATTTCTTTTCTCAAAACCCTCAAACAAATACTTTTTTGTTTCATCAAGTAAAGCACAATCGCCTGCAACACACTTTGCATCTAAAAAGATACTCAAATTTTGCAGACTTCCTGTTTCAAAACTCGCGATCCAGTTATCTATTTCCTTTTTGAAACTCTGCATATTACGACGCCAGTATGCATTACTGACCATCACATTGCCTTCACATTTTGCAAAGCCAATTTCCAAAAGAGCACTATTGAGCTTTTTCATAGGCTCTGTAAACAGTTCTGTATCAATATCATCGGTAATAATAAGGGCATTATCTTGATCAGTTTTGAGTATCTGCTCTTCTCTGCCCTCAGAACCCATTATAATTAGAGCACATTTGTCCTGTAAAGACTCATCAACATAGATTTCAAAAACTTTCGCATAAATTTTTTGATTTAATGTTGCAACAAGCTTACTTATATAGCGTACCTTTACACCATTGGAATCAAGTGTAGTTACAAGATTTTTCAAACCATTTTGAATCTCTTTTAAATCATCAAGAGACTCTGCTTTGTCTATTTGAACAGAAATCAAATAGGAGTGATTTGCAAAATAGCTCAATAAATCCAACTGTTCCAATATTCCGACAATTTTATCTCCGTCTTTTACAACCAAACGCTTAATCGCATTATGTGTCATAAGAACCAAAGCATTAAATAAAAAATCATTTATCTCTATGCTAATAATATTTTTAGATGCTATATTTACAATAGCATCACTCACATTAAATGAGCCCATCAAGACATTTTCTCTCAAGTCCGTATCTGTAACGATACTGTACTCATCATTATCTGCAACAATGATACATGTTGCTTTTTTCTTTTTCATCTCTTTGAGTGCATCAATAATGCTTACATCTGCCTCAACTATATAAGCCTCATGAAGATAAATATCTCCTACTTTGGAGACTAAAAACGGGGTTAATTGACTCTGCTGTGAATGTTCTTTTAAATGCTGGTGTCTTGTGACGAAGTCTTGTAAAAAATACTCTTGTATGCGTTTGTTTTGTATCAAGTCAAGAAAGTCATCTTTTTGAATCTCATAACAAATCAAATCTTCGCTGACAACAAACTTGCTCTGCGTTGTACTATAAATCAGAGCATCTGCATCAAAACTGTCCCCTTCACCGTAAACCGTATACAAAGTATCATCAATATATTCGGACACATATCCTTTTATAATGATATAAAAAGCAACAGATGGAAGGTTTTTGCTGATAAGCAGTGTATCTTTAGGATAGTATGCAATGTCGATTTTTTGCATCAGGCTACTCAGTTCTTTTGAACTAAGTAACTCAAAGGGGTGAATAGACTCAATAAGTTTTTTTTGGTCTAAAATACTCATGATTAATGCTCGGATGCACCCTCAGCGCCAATACCAGTTTGACTTCTGATGTATTGTGCTTCAAAGGCTTCCATCTCTTCTTTGGCAGCATTTGATTTGTCAGTTACTGAGAAGAACCAGATTCCGACAAAGGCAACTGTTACAGAAAAGAGTGCCGGGTATTTATACGGGAAAATCGCTTCAGCATTGCCAAAGATCTGTACCCAGACAATCGGACCAAGAATAACAAGCATTACAGCAGTTGCCAATCCTAAAGTTCCACCGATAACAGCACCGCGAGTTGTAAGTTTTTTCCAGTACATTGAAAGTAACAGTACAGGAAAGTTTGCAGACGCCGCAATAGCAAAAGCAAGACCGACAACAAAAGCGATATTTTGTTTCTCAAAGGCAATACCCATGATAATAGCTACTATTCCTAAAACTACAGTTGCAATTTTTGAAACTTTCATCTCTTTAAGTCCGTCAACTTCTCCTTTTTTATATACAGAAGCATAAAGATCATGAGAAATTGCAGAAGCACCGGCAAGTGTCAAACCTGAAACAACAGCTAAAATCGTTGCAAATGCTACAGCTGATATAAAGCCCAGAAAAAAGTCACCGCCAACAGCATGTGACAAGTGAATAGCTGCCATATTGTTTCCGCCAAGAATTGGAAAACCACCGCTTATTGCCTGTTTTGCCAGATCCAGATACTGAGGGTTTTTAAACACCATAACGATAGCACCAAAACCGATGATAAATGTCAATATGTAAAAATATCCGATAAAACCTGTTGCATAAAAGACTGATTTACGTGCTTCTTTGGCATTTCCAACTGTAAAAAATCTCATAAGTATATGTGGCAGACCGGCTGTACCAAACATCAAGGCGATTGCCAAAGATATTGCAGAAACAGGGTCTGAGACAAGTCCCCCCGGAGACATGATTTCTACCCCTTTTAATTCTGTTGCATGTGCAAAGAGTGCACCAAAACTAAAGTCATAGTGTGCCATAACAGCAATAGCCATAAAAGTAGCACCTGAAAGTAGTAAAAATGCCTTAATAATCTGTACCCATGTTGTTGCAAGCATACCGCCAAATGTTACATACAAAATCATTAAAACGCCGACCAAGATAACCGCGACTTCATACTGCAAACCAAACAGAAGCTGTATCAGCTTTCCTGAACCGACCATTTGTGCAATAAGATATAAAATAACAGTTGCAATAGAACCAAAAGCTGCCAATATACGAATAGGTTTTTGACGCAGTCTGTACGAAGCAACATCAGCAAAGGTATATTTTCCCAGATTTCGCAATGGTTCTGCAATTATAAAAAGAATAATCGGCCAACCAACTAAAAATCCTATAGAGTAGATAAGACCATCATATCCTTTAAGATAAACAAGTCCTGAAATTCCCAAAAATGACGCTGCAGACATATAATCACCTGCAATAGCCATACCGTTTTGCAGTCCTGTGATGCCACCACCCGCAGTATAAAAATCTTTTGCAGATTTTGTTCTTTTGGCTGCCCAGTATGTTATTCCCAAAGTAGCGCCGACAAAAATAACAAACATCACAATTGCTGGCACATTCAGTGGCTGTTTTTGAATCTCACCGCTGATAGTTCCAGAAGCAAAAGCTACGATACTGCCAAAAATTAAAAATAAAAATATTCTGTTAAACATCTAAACGTTCCTTTAATTTGTTTTTTACCTTTTCTGCGAGATCATCAAACTCGCTGTTGGCTCTTTTTGTATATATACCTGTCAATATGAAAGCAAATACAATTATCACCATACCGATAGGGATACCTATAGTTGTAACTGTCTCGCTAGAAAGTGTTACAGCCAATGCTGAAGGATCAAAAGCTATCGTAAGTATAAATGCAAAATAAACTACAAGCATAGCTACCGTTAATTTCAGAGCAAAACCCTGTCTTGTTTTTACAAGTTTTTGATAATCAGGATCTGCTTTCACCTGTTGTATTTGTTCTTTAGTCATAATCGTTCCTTTTCTTAAAAGTTATAGTTTGCAATAAGTCTGTACTCATTCCAACCAGTGTCATTTCCTGGAGTTGCTTCCGCAAATTTTCTAGGAAAATTTCCACGAAAACGAAGCTGCAGTTTTTCAATTGTTTTTGGATAGTATTTAATATCAAATCCAGCCTCTGTTGCTGTTCTTTGTATACCGTATCCAGAGTTTGCATCTGTATCAAAAGAGGCATAATAAGCAGCTGTTGAAAGACTTACTCCGTGTTTTTTAAAATTATATACAGCAGCAACCTTTGTTGCCTTTGTTCCAGCTAAAAACATATGACGAGTCACCATACCCTGCGTATATGCCGGCATACCACCAAACTGTGTGAGTATGGCATTTTTATAAGAATCATCTCCAGCTGCATTTGAAGATGTTTGTGAATACGCTAGATATGCAGCAAAACCTTCATATTTTACCCCAACTTTACCCGCCCAGTAAAAAGAGTCTATCTCACCAGTTCCCCCAAGTGGAGAGTACTGCATATATTTTCCGCCAACACTGTTTTGTTTAATCATCTGCAGTTTTACAAATGGTTTTACATCACTGTTTAGCAAACAATTCCAAGAGATACCAGCATCAGCATAGAGTGTATTATAAAGGTCCCAGGCATAATCATTTGAGAGATCTATATGGAAATTCTTCGCTGTATATTTCAGTTGAATATTTGTAACACCGGCAGTTTTTCTTCCTGTTGTTGCACTCCCCAAATTCAAGTATTCTCCCGTTTGTACTCCAGTTGTATCATTAATCCCTCTTGAAGTATACCCTGAAGTAGCAGCAAGTATTCCGCCTGTTGAATAGATATTTGCAAATGTTCCATATGCGATTTTATCTACATGTGCTATTTGTATAGTAGTATTTTCTATATCCTTACTTACAAATTTATATGCTCTAAAAGTATTAGGAAGTGTTCTTGCATCATCTGATCCCATCATCAAAGAATCATATCTCTGATAACCAAGCTTTGCATCACTCTTTAGTCCAACTTCACTGAAGTTATATCCAAGATAGCCCTCCCCAAGGATTGAATATGATTTATATCCAGTTCCAAGGAGTGCTGGTGATTGTGTAGCATGTTGTTGCAGTCCTAAGTTTTGAACTGTATAAAATGCAGTAGCTAATCGAATACCATTAAGTGTAGCTGTCTCATACTTAAGATGCCCACCCAAAACAGTAGCATCTCTATGCGTATCTGCTCCTGAACCACCTTGATACTCTCTATCTACATAGAACATTCTTATCTGTCCACTTGTTTTTCCTTTGCCAAACATCTCTTTAATATCATCAGAAAGAACATGCACCTCTGGTGTTTCCGTAACACCATGTTTTAACTTTATATTTACACCATCGTAATCAGCATATACATTTGTCAGCAATGCTGTAACAAACATACTTAATACAATTTTTTTCATAAATACCTCCACTTTTTGATAGGCTAATCATAAATCCAAAACATAGCATGAACGTAGCAATTCATATTTTTAGCATAAAATTGCAATCTTATTTTTACTGTGTATCAAAAAGTAACAACAAAGACTCTAAGTACCTTACTTACTTTTCTATCATATATCCCATTCCACGGACATTACTGATGATATCTTCTTTTAAACTTTTTTTCAGTCTGTTGACCTCTGCTCTTATAGTTGCATTATCTATAATTTGCTCATCCCATATATAGATACGGAGCTGTTCAAAGTCTACTATTCGCCCTCTGTTTCTTGCTAAGATATCTATAATTTGTGCTTGTCTTTTTGTAAGAATCTGTGGGGTATTGTTAAACAAGAGTGTATTACTCTCCTGATCATAGGTATAATTTTTTGAAAGCCTTAAAAAAACTAAAGGGACATCTCTATCTATCAATATCCTGTCTATTTTTAAAGCGAGTTCCTTTAGATGAAAAGGCTTTTTTAAGTAATCATAACAGCCTAAATCATAGGCACGGGATATATCTTCTATATCTACAAGAGCACTAATATAAATTGTAGGTATATGTATTTTACGCTCATGCAATTTTTCCAAAAGCGTCAATCCATCTATATTTGGGACATTTATATCCAGAATCAGTAAATCATAGACATCATTTTGTAAACTTTGGAATGCTTCAAAACCGTCTATAAAACTTACTATTATATGGCCCTGCTCTTGAAGATACTCTTGTATAGACTCATTTAACATTATTTCATCTTCGAGTAAAAGAAGCTTCATTATAGACCCATCATTTTAAATTTATACGTGAAAGTAGTCAACTTATCGCTTGAATCGATTTCTATACTCACATTATCCTCTTGACAAATATTTTTCACCAGCTGTAAGCCCAAGCCAAACCCTTTTACATTCTCATTTTCCCTATAATATGCATCAAAAATTTTCTCTGGATTTTTAATAATATTAGACCTGCTTGATACACTAAAAGTCACATCTGCTCCTCTTTGCTTTAGATACACAAAGACTGTTTCTTCTGCCAAGGTATATTTGATTGCATTTGTTATTGTATTGTCTACAATACGTTGTAGTTTTGTTTCATTAAAATAGATGTAAACCTTATCTAAATCGCTATTATATGAAAAATTCACTTTAGAAAGATTGGCGACATCTCTAAAAAATTCTATCCGTGTATTAAGATAAGAAACCAGTTCAATAGACATTTTCGGATAAGGCACCTGATCTTTTTTTACCAAATAACTTAAATCATCATATATATTAAATATATTTTTTGCAGCTGCCTCAATTTTAGCAAGCTGTCTATCTTTTTTATTTTTCATTTCATACAATTCAATACTTGTTAAGATAACACTAAGAGGAGTGCTTGTTTCATGCACAGTGTAACGCAAAAACTCTTTTTGTGCTAAAAGTATCTCCTCAGAAAACTTTTTTTCTTCTAAAAGTTTTGCATTAACTTGTTCTAAATACAATGTTTTCTTTTGTACTTTTTTTTCAAGAATAGTATTTATCTCTCTAAGCGATGCTTTTTGCTTTTTTATTGTTTCTACCATATCATTGGCATAGACAACCATCTCTTTAAATTCCTTAAAATAAATTGTATCTGAATGCAATAACTCATCAGTATGCGCTGCATTCTTAAAAAAATGCAAAAATGCATGAATATCATTTTGTATTGATGCATAAAATATTTTATATAATCCAAGCATTATTGCAAAAAGTATAAAAGAAAGAGTCGCAATTGCCAAAGTATTTTTTATCAGAAGTCCTTTCAACTGTTTCTGTGTATCGCCTTTTTGAGAAACAACATGTTCTTGTTTGTAGAGTGCTCTTTCGTAATCCTGATAATTTTCTTTTATCAATAAATAAGCGAAGACAAGAACAAAAATTAACATAAAAATAGTTGTAATCGTATTTGCCTGATTGATAGTCAAAGATTTAAATTTTAGTTTTTGCATTTTTCAGTCCCTTTTTCTTATCCAAATTATACCTATTTTAATCACAAACTTAATTTTAAAAGTACAAGACATATTTATAAAAATTTCACTATAATTTCAAAAATAAAATACAAGAGGTATAAAATGTTTACAAAACAATTAAAAGAATACGACTTAACAAATGTAGCAAAAGATCAATACGCGAAATTCTCTACAAGTAAAGGTGATATCTGGATTAAACTTTATCCTGAAGAAGCGCCAAATACAGTTGCAAACTTTGCACACTTAGCAAACAGTGGTTTTTACGACAACTTAAACTTTCACCGTGTAATTCCTGGTTTTATGGCTCAAGGTGGTTGTCCACAAGGTACTGGAACTGGCGGACCAGACTGGGCAATAGCATGTGAAACTGACAAAAATGTACATAAACATGTAAAAGGTACACTTTCAATGGCACACGCTGGACCAAACACTGGTGGTAGTCAATTTTTTATCTGTTTTGTTCCATGTCCTCATCTTGATGGTGTTCACACAGTTTTTGGTGGAATTGAAGAAGATGATGCAGAGAGCTTCGCAGTTTTAGACTCTATTGAAGGTCAAGATGCGATTAACTCTATCTCTGTAGTAGAAAAAAGAGACTAGGAAAAAATATTTTAGTACATATCTGTTGTAGTGTTGACTCACACTTTTTTTTAGAAAAACTCCAAAAGGATTATCCAGAAGAAAAACTTACTGGTTTTTTTTATGATCCAAATATTCATCCATATTCTGAATATCAACTGCGTTTACTTGATGTCAAACGCAGCTGTAAAATGCTCGGGATAGACTTGATTGAAGGTGAATATGACTATGAAAGCTGGCTAGAAGCTGTTCGTGGACTAGAACGTGAGCCTGAAAAAGGCGCTCGCTGTGAAGTCTGTTTTGACAAACGTTTTACAACAAGCGCAAAAAAAGCACTCGAACTTGGTGAGAAAAAAATCACAACTACTCTGCTTGTAAGTCCTTTAAAGTCTCAAGAACAACTCAAACGTGTCGGAGATGAGTTTTATGCTTCTCATGGTGTTGAGTTTATTGCAGTTGATTACAGAAGTGGTGGTGGAACACAAGATCAAAGCCGTGTCACAAAAGAAGAACAGCTGTATCGTCAAGATTATTGTGGTTGTATTTTTGGACTCACAATGCAAAGAGAACAACAAGACAAACTTATGGATGAGATGTTTTCGCCTATTTCTGGACAAACTCTGCCTGCTTCCATTGAAGAGCGTATAGAAATGTACACGAAACGTAATAACCTAGAAGATGAAGGTAAAGAGTATAAAATTACAAAACAAAAATTTTTAAACTATAGACAGTTTAATTTTAAACTTATCTCTGGTAAAAAAGATCTCATAGAAGCTTATGCTTTAAGTTACTCTACTCTACCTAGAAAAAGAGCACAAGGGCGTATAGAATTTTCTTATAATGATATTCACCATTTTAATCGTGAAGAAGTTAAATTTATCACACTTCAAAGCTACAATGAGTGGACAAATTCAAGCTATTTGAACATTAATGAACTCATCTACAAACCTTTAGACTTCGACCAAGAGCAATTACTGCGTTTGAAAATCACTCAAAGCAACTATGACCTAACACCAATCATTGTTGTAGATGAAATCCCTCAAACTAAGCTCACTATTTATCTTGATGCAAAGACTTACGAGGACACTAAAGAAAAACTTATTATCTTTTCTTAACAATAAATTGGATAAAATAGCATAAAATTATTACTATAAGGCTATTTTAATGCTAATGGATGTTACAGAAATTCAAAAAATATTACCACACCGCTATCCTTTCTTACTTGTTGATAGAGTTACAGACTTGGTGAAGGGTCAATCTATTACTGCTTACAAAAATGTATCTATTTCAGAACCAGTTTTTCAAGGGCACTTTCCGGGTCATCCTATCTACCCTGGTGTTATGATCTTAGAAGGTATGGCACAAGCTGGTGGTGTACTCTCATTTTTAAGTATGGGAGACCTTACAGAAGAAGAAGTGCAAAATAAAGTTGTTTACTTTATGAGTATCGACAAAGCAAAATTTAGAACACCAGTAAAACCTGGAGATAAACTAGAATACAGAATTACTGTAATCAAACAAAAAGGTACAATCTGGATGCTTAGAGGTGAAGCTTACGTTGATGATAAACTCGTCAGTGAAGCAGAACTCAAAGCTATGATTGTAGATAAATAAGAGTTTATTTTGTCAAAAATATCTGAATTAGCCGTCATTGAAGATGGTGCAGTAATAGGAAAAGATGTTGAAATCGCTCCATTTTGTTTCATCTCAAGTGAAGCGACTATTGGTGATGGAACAACGATAGCCCAAAATAGCTGCGTTTACGGAAAAACAACCATTGGTAAAAATAATAGAATATTTTCTCATGCCGTTATAGGTTCTATTCCTCAAGATTTAAAATTTAATGGAGAAGATGTTGAACTCATCATTGGTGATGACAACACTATTCGTGAGTTTACACTTTTCAATCCAGGAACAAAAGGTGGTGGTGGTAAAACTATCATCGGTAATCATAACCTTTTTATGGGCTATGTACATTTAGGTCATGATGTCATCATAGGCAACCACTGTATCCTAGCAAACGCAGCGACATTAGCAGGTCATGTTGAGCTTGGTGATTATGTTGTTGTTGGTGGCATGACACCGATACATCAGTTTGTTCACATTGGTGACTATGCCATGATTGGCGGAGCAAGTGCCTTAGCGCAAGATGTGCCTCCATTTTGTATGGCTGAGGGCAATAGAGCGACATTACGTGGGCTTAATCTTACAGGACTTAGAAGAAACATCCAAAGAGAAGATATTAATGCACTTAAGTCTGCATATAGAGAACTATTTGAGTCTGGAAAACCACTCAAAGATGTAGCAAGCCAACTGCTTGAGAGTACAAAAAGTCGTCATGTTATCGACTTATGTAACTTTATAATAAAAACTAAACGCGGTATTCCGTTTGAAAGGAAGGGTGTATGATACATAGACACTGTAGTTTTTGTGATGCGCAAGAGAGCGAATCCAATCCACTCATAGCAGGCAATGGAGTTTATATTTGTAAAAACTGTGTTGTTTCTGCATATAAAATCATGTTTGGTGATGAAAAAGATTTGGCAAAAGAGTCAAATGCTGAGTTAGTCGATGCTGTTCATCAGCTTATGACACCAAAAGAGCTTGATGCCTTTTTAGGTGAGTATATCATCGGTCAAGAAAGAGCAAGAAAGCTTTTAAGCGTTGCTGTTTATAATCATTATAAACGTATCTTTAAGATGCATAATATTACAGATGATGATACTGAGATTGCAAAATCTAATGTTTTACTTATAGGACCAACAGGTTCAGGGAAAACACTTATGGCTCAAACAATAGCAAGAGTATTGAATGTTCCTCTTGCCATCGCTGATGCAACAAGCTTAACAGAAGCAGGATATGTTGGTGAAGATGTTGAAAACATTTTAACCAAACTCATCCAAGCTGCAGATGGTGATGTTGAACGTGCACAAAAAGGTATCATCTTTTTAGATGAAGTAGATAAAGTCTCTCGTATGAGTGAAAACCGTTCTATTACTCGTGATGTAAGTGGGGAAGGTGTACAGCAAGCTCTGCTTAAAATCATTGAAGGTTCATCCGTAAATATCCCGCCAAAAGGTGGAAGAAAACATCCAAACCAAGAGTTTACAGCGATTGATACTACAAATATTTTATTTATCTGTGGTGGCGCATTTGATGGACTTGAAGATCTTTTAAAACGTAAACAAGGTGAAAATGTTTTAGGTTTTGGTCACGAGAAAAAAACTAAAGATGAGAAAAAACCTACTTTTGATATGGTTGAACCTGATGATCTTGTTCATTATGGTCTCATCCCTGAGCTTGTTGGACGTCTTCCAATTATTGCATCATTAGATGAAATAAGTGAAGATGATATGGTACGTATTTTAACTGAACCTAAAAACTCTCTAGTTAAGCAGTACAAAAAACTTTTTGCTATTGATGAAGTTGAGCTTAACTTTGAAGAAGATTCTCTTCGTGCAATTGCGCAAAAAGCTATCAAAAGAAAAACTGGTGCTCGTGGATTACGTGCAATTTTAGAAGAAAGCATGATAGATATCATGTATGAACTTCCAGAGTACAGTGGATATGAAGTACTTATAACCAAAGAAGTTATTGAGGACGGAGAAAAACCTGTCTACATTAAAAAAACTTCAAAAAAAACTGCATAAGGCAAGTATATGATATTTAACAAAATTGTAGGATTATTTTCAAATGATTTATCTATTGACCTCGGGACTGCAAATACAATTGTAATTGCAAAAGGTAAAGGTATCATTATAAATGAGCCTTCTGTTGTTGCTGTCAAAACTGAAAAATATGGACAACAACGTGTTTTAGCTGTTGGACATGAAGCAAAAGATATGGTCGGGAAAACTCCAGGAAATATCAAGGCAATTCGTCCAATGCGTGATGGTGTCATTGCTGATTTTGATATGACTGAAAAAATGATACGTAAATTCATTGAAAAAGCACATGGACGTACTTCTTTAATCTCTCCACGTATCATTATCTGTGTTCCCTATGGTCTTACTCAGGTGGAGCGTAAAGCTGTTCGTGAATCAGCTCTAAGCGCTGGTGCTCGTGAGGTTTTTCTTATAGAAGAGCCTATGGCTGCAGCTATTGGAGCGGGTGTTGACATCCGTGAACCACAAGGACATCTTGTAGTTGACATCGGTGGAGGGACAACTGAGATAGGTGTTGTCTCCCTTGGTGGACTTGTTCTTTCAAAGTCTATCCGTACTGCAGGCGATAAAATAGATCAAAATATCGTCAACTATGTTAGAAAAAAATACAATCTACTTATAGGTGAAAGAGTTGCCGAAGAGATTAAAATCAATATCGGTACAGCTGTTAGTCTTGATCAAGATTTGACTATGGTTATTAATGGACGCGATCAGGTTGAAGGACTTCTTAGCTCAGTAGAACTCACAAGTGAAGATGCAAGAGAAGCCATGAAAGAGCCACTCAAAGAGGTTGCAGAAGCTCTTCGTGATGTTTTAGAACAAATGCCACCAGATTTGGCAGGAGATATCGTCAATCATGGTATTATCTTAACGGGTGGTGGCGCTCTTATTCGTCAACTTGACAAGTACCTCTCTGACATTGTTAAAATTCCTGTTTTTGTAGCAGATGAACCACTTTTAGCAGTTGCAAGAGGAACGGGACGTGCCTTAGAAGAGATAGACTTACTTCAAGAACTATTTGAGAATGAATAAACAAGTATTTAGCTATTTTTCTCTTATAGTAGCACTCTTTGTGGGTGCTATTTATTATTCAAACACATTGCAACCCCCTATCATTTCTACGCTAAACGCAGTAAAAACTACTTATCACAACACTACTAACTACATCAGCACTACAATTGAAAAACATTTTTTTCAAGCTTCCCAGATTCAAGAACTTAAAGAGCAACTGCAAACTTACGAAAATTCACATCTACAATCACAGCAACTTGCAACTGAGCTTGCTGATCTCTATAAAGAAAACAATTCTACCCTGACATTTAATCCACAAGTTGAGCTTGTACGTACCATTGCTTACGAGCAATTTGGCAACTTAAATAGGCTTTGGATAGAGATACCAGACTATAATGCTTCAAAAATTTATGGACTTACCTATAAGGAATTTGTAGCCGGAATCGTAATACCAAAAAATGGCAGAGCTCTCGCTTTGATGAACAACGATATACAGAGTTCTTACTCAGTAAATATCGGAGAGAACAAAGCACCTGGAATTGCGCATGGAAATAATGATGAAAATATTATTGTTAGTTATATTTCAGGCTGGATTAGTATCAAAAAAGGTGATGAAGTAACAACTTCTGGACTTGATAATATCTTTTTTAAAGGATTAAAAGTAGGAAAAGTCCTTTCTGTAAAAACGCTACAAGGCTACCAAAATGCTGTAGTAGAGCCCTATTATAAATCAAATGAACCAAACTATTTTCATCTAATTAGGAGAGTAAAATGAAGTATATTCTCATTTTCATGCTTATCATACTAAGTCTCAACGCCCAAGAGTCAAAACAAAAAGTAACACTAGGTTTAGGACCTTATATCCAAACGCAGCCTTATGAAGGTGCGAAGCCTATTTTTGTTCCTTCTCCTGTTATATTTTTTGATAACTCTCTTTTTTATATTCGCTGGAGCCGTTTTGGAATGTACTTTTTAGGTGCGAAAGAGGATACATATGCTTGGGGTTTCTCTCTTACTGCTCAGCCTAGAACATATGGCTATAAAGCTAGTGATTCTAAAACTTTAGAAGGCATGGATGAGCGAAAAACTACTTTTGAAGGCGGTATTGCTTTTAGTGCAAGCTTTCATGATGCCTATATTGAAACGATGTTACTCACGGATATGCTTGGAAGATACAACTCCTTAATAGTTAAAACAGAAATCGGTGATGAGTATCATTTAGGAGATTTTAGTTTTTATCCAAGCCTTATAGCCATCTACCAATCTCAAAAATTTTTGGATTATTATTATGGTGTAAAAACCTCTGAGGCAACGGCTCAACGACCAGCCTATACTCCAAGTGATGGTTTACTTTTAGGTTTGCAAACATACATTAACTATCCATTGACCAAGAACCTATCAACACTCGCAAATATACGGGCAGATTATATCCCGCAAACTGCTTATAATAGTCCTATAGTCAAGGATAAATATATCTATTCGGGACTGCTCTCGCTTATCTATACTTTCAAGTACTAAGGCTCTCTCAAACTCATCAAATATTAAGTACCTCTTGTGTATAATAAACAAATTTTTTATATACATTTTTCAAGAGGTAACAAATGCCAAAACGCACCGACATAAAAACTATTTTACTTATAGGTTCTGGTCCGATTATAATCGGTCAAGCTTGTGAGTTTGACTACTCTGGGACTCAAGCTGTTAAAACACTAAAAGAGTTAGGTTACCGCGTTGTGCTTATCAACTCTAATCCTGCAACGATTATGACTGACCCTGAATTTGCAGACAGAACTTACATAGAGCCTATCAAAGAAGAGATCATCGCAAAAATCATTAAAGATGAAAATGTAGATGCTGTTTTACCTACCATGGGTGGACAAACAGCCCTTAATGTTGCTATGAGTATGCATGAAAAAGGTATGCTTGAAGGGATAGAGTTTTTAGGTGCAGATCCAAAAGCTATCAATAAAGGTGAAGATAGACATCTCTTTAATGAAGCAATGATAAAAATTGGTATGGATTTACCAAAAAGTAGAAATGCTTACAGTGTTGAAGAGGCCATAGAAGTTGTCAAAGAGATTGGTTTTCCTGTAATTTCTCGCGCTTCTTTTACACTTGCTGGCGGTGGTTCTGGTGTAGCATACAATATGGAAGAGTTCAAAAAACTCGCACAAGAAGGAATCTCTGCATCTCCAGTCAATGAAATCGAAATCATGGAATCTATGCTCGGCTGGAAAGAGTATGAGATGGAAGTTATTCGTGACAAAGCTGACAACTGTATCATCGTCTGCTCTATTGAAAACTTTGACCCTATGGGTGTACATACTGGTGATAGTATTACAGTAGCACCTGCCCTTACACTTACAGATAAAGAGTACCAAAGAATGCGTGACGCTTCTTTTGCAATTTTACGTGAGGTTGGTGTTGATACTGGAGGCTCAAATGTTCAGTTTTCTATTGATCCTAAAACTGGTCGTATGATTGTTATCGAGATGAATCCTCGTGTTTCACGCTCTTCCGCTCTAGCATCGAAAGCCACGGGCTACCCTATAGCAAAAGTTGCAACACTTTTAGCTGTTGGTTTTACACTTGATGAGATTACAAATGATATTACAGGGACACCTGCTGCGTTTGAGCCGGTCATTGATTATGTTGTTACAAAGATACCTCGTTTTACATTTGAAAAATTCCCTGAAGCACAAAGTACACTTAGCACTTCTATGAAATCTGTTGGTGAAGTTATGGCTATAGGGCGTACTTTTAAAGAGTCAGTCCAAAAAGCACTCTGCTCACTTGAGACTGGTCTATGTGGCTTTGACGAGATAGATGCTGATGATGAGTTTATTCGCCATGAAATTCGTCGTCCAAATGCAGAAAGAATTCTCTATGTTGCTGAGGGTTTCCGTCGTGGTATGAGTGTTGAAGATATGTTTGACACTTGTGCGATTGACCCATGGTTCTTATATCAATTGCAAGAGATGATAGACAAAGAGTCTACTATTACAGATAAAATCCTTTTTGATGCAGACTTTATGAGAAATGTAAAAGTAGATGGTTTTTCAGATAAACGTATAGCTCAACTTATAACAAAAAACTCAGATCATCAAGTACATGAAAACGAAGTTTATGATGCAAGAAAAAAACTCTCAGTACATCTAGAGTATAATGAAGTCGATACCTGTGCAGCAGAATTTGAAGCACTTACACCATATCTCTACTCAACAACAAACATTACTAAAATACCAAATGTTTCTAAACGCAGTAGTGAGAAGAAAAAAGTACTTATCTTAGGTGGTGGTCCTAACCGTATTGGACAAGGGATTGAATTTGATTACTGTTGTGTCCATGCTGCCTTTGCCCTTAAAGAGATGGATATAGAGACGATTATGTATAACTGTAACCCTGAAACAGTCTCTACTGACTATGATACTTCTGATGTGCTTTACTTTGAGCCTATAGATTTTGAGCATGTAAGAGAGGTAATTGAAAATGAACAACCAGATGGAATTATCGTACATTTCGGTGGACAAACACCACTAAAACTTGCAGATTCGCTCACCAAAATTGGTGCTAAAATTTCTGGAACACCATCAGCAATTATTGATTTAGCTGAAGATAGAGAGCAGTTTTCTGATTTTGTAAAAAAACATGGTCTAAGACAACCTGAAAATGGTTTAGCGCGCAAAAAAGAAGAAGCTGGTCCAATCGCTGAAAAAATTGGTTTTCCTGTTCTTGTGCGTCCTTCATTTGTTTTAGGTGGACGTGGTATGAAGATTGTTTACAGCCATGACGAGTTAAATGAATACATGGCTCTAGCGATTAGTGTTTCAAATGAAGCTCCTGTACTTATTGATAAGTTCCTTGACCAAGCTATTGAGCTGGATGTTGATTGTATCTCTGATGGCAAAGAGGTTTATATTGGTTCTGTTATGCAACACATAGAAGAAGCTGGAATTCATTCTGGTGACTCTGCTTGTTCACTTCCTCCAATGAACTTAAGTAAACAAATGATAGAAAAAGTTGAACAACAAACGAAAACTATTGCACTTGGTCTTGGTGTAGTGGGTCTTGTGAATGTTCAATATGCAATCTATCAAGATGAAATTTACCTTATAGAAGTTAACCCACGAGCTTCTCGTACTGTACCTTTTGTAAGTAAAGCAACAGGTATGCCTCTTGCAAAAGTTGCTACACGCGTCATGATGGGAGAAAAACTCGTTGATTCTCTGGATTTTTATGATAAGTACAATATTGTAGAAGAGGTCAATGGTCTACGTCGTCCTCGTTTAAAAGGGCATGTTTCTGTAAAAGAAGCAGTATTTCCTTTCCATAAACTCTACGGTGCAGATTTAGTTCTTTCTCCTGAAATGAAATCAACTGGTGAAGTTATGGGAATCAGTAAAAACTTTGGTGTAAGTTTTGCAAAAGCACAACTGAGTGCTGGAAATAAGATTCCAACAACTGGGACTTGTTTTCTCTCTTTTGTCGATACAGATAAACAACATGCTGCCGAGATTGCTAGCGGTCTCATCAGACATGGGTTTAAACTCGTAGCGACAAAAGGAACACAAAAAATTATTGAAGAAGCTGGCATTGCTTGTGAACTTGTATTGAAAATTTCTGAGGGTCGTCCAAATATTGAAGATAGTATGAAAAATGATGAAATTTCAATGGCGATTAATACCTCAGATAATAACACCAGCAAAAAAGATGCCGTTGTGATCCGTCAAGAAGTTCTCAAACGCAGTATCCCCTACTTCACAACGCTCAGTGCAGCAAGAGCACTTATCTTAGCGCTTGATGAAATGAAAGATGAGCAATGGTCAAACGCAACAGCACTTCAAGACTTTCTAGTATAACCTCTCAGGTTATACTCGTTCAAACTGATACAACAGTTGGTTTTTTATCTCAAAATGAAGCAAAACTTCAAGATATAAAATCACGACCATCTAACAAATCATTTATCAAAGTTTTAAAAAGTTTTAAAGCACTACAAAAAGACAATAAACGAATCCCTCAAAAATATAAAAACCGTGTAAGACGCTCTACTAAAACAACTTTTATAGTCAAAAATCTTTCCTTTAGAGTAGCAAAAGAGACTTTATCATCTGCAATACTTAGAAATGCAACTTGGAACTACTCCACTTCAGCGAATAAATCAGGAGAACATTTTTGTCGTGACTTTTGTGAGAAAAAAGCTGATATAATCATAGAAGATAAAAATGGTCTCTATGAGGGAAAGCCTTCAAGACTGTATAAAATAAATAGCACGAAGATAAGGAGATTACGATGAGTAAACTGTTTCAAGCATTCCTTAGTGGATTATTTTTCACTTTTATTTTAGACTTTTTTATCATCCTTGGCATAAAAGAAAACTACATAGATGTGCATAACATAGATGTCTACTACAACATTTTATTTGTTGATCATCAAAATATATTTCTTTTTTTATTTTTTACTTTTATATTGGGTTATTTAGTAATATATGCAAATACAAAAATAGCCCTTGTAAGTATAGGTATACTCTTTATTCTCGCTTTTAGCACACTCATTCCTCCTATAGGAAATACTTTTGGTGAGCTACTTTTAATGAAAAAAAATGTAAATATTAAAACAGATAAATTTTTCTATCATGGAGACATCTATTATGATGGACGAAAAAAAGTAACATTTTATGATTATAAACTAAAACAAGTTATAATTCTGGACAAAAATAAAATAGTAGGTGAATATTAAATGATAAAAACAAAATTACAATTATCATCAATTGCAAGTGGTGTTGCACTTGGAGCTGCCGGAGTAGCAATGATGAGTACATTAAGTGGTTGCGAGCAAAAACAAGAACAACAAGCTCAAAACAAATTTCTTGTCATCGAACAACAGCCTAATGGCAAATATATTGTTGTTGAAGAGATGCCTACTGATGGTCCTTCTCGCGCGATTATTCGTGAAAGAGATGCCGATGGACGAGTCACTGAGCGTTTTATGAATGAAGATGAAATGAAAAAGCTTGCAGAACAAGAATATCAAAAAGTAGAAAATGGTACAAGTGAAACCATACAAGATAATGCAGGAAGTGCAGGAATGGGACTAGCTGGCACTATACTTGCCGTTGCTGCGGGGAGTCTTCTTGGAAATATGATAGGTAATGCACTTATGAACAACAAAAACTTTTCAAGAAATTCAACAAACACAAACAGAAGTGCCTATAGTCGCTCAGCCGCAGGTAAAGCAGCTAAGAGTGGTTCAAGTAGAAAAAGCTTCTTTGGTGGAGGCAGTAAAAGCTCTTCTTCTAGTAGAAGTAGCGGAGGGTTCTTCGGAGGTTAATCATGATACTAACAACAAAAGTAAACGCAGTAGATGATGACACCTTAGATGAGATAGGTTTTTCATGGCATACAGATAGTGATGGCAGTAAATATATAAGCGATGAACTAGTTACCATAACGCCTCAAGAAGCAGAAGCTTATTATGAAGCGGCTAATACTCTGTATGATATGTATGTTGAAGCCGCTGAGTATGTAATTAAAAACAATCTTTTTTTTGATTTAGGCATCCCGTTTAACCTTATTGAGACTATCAAAAAAAGTTGGGAAAATGATGTACATTGGCATATCTACAGTCGCTTTGATTTAGCTGGTGGCATAGATGCTCAAGAGATCAAACTCATTGAGTTTAATGCTGATACACCGACAGCACTTTTTGAGACTGCTCTACTCCAATGGGCAATACTCAAGTCCAATGATATGGACGAAGAGAGTCAATTTAACAATGTATATGAAGCCATATCTAACAACTTTAAAAGACTTATAACACTCTTTGATGATACAGATACTTTTGATGCAAATTATGATGGATGGAAGATACTTTTTTCCTCCGTAGAGGGCAATGATGAAGAAGAGAGTACAGTAAGACTTTTACAACAAATGGCAACCGATGCGGGATTTGTCACGAGTTTTGAGTTTTTGCATAATGTTCATTTTGATGAAAATGGTATCTATGATAGTGAGGGCAACCAATACGAATACTGGTTTAAACTTTATCCATGGGAAGATATCGCCATAGAAGAACCAGAGTTGGCAACGACGCTCACAAATATCATTGAGAATCAAAAAGCCATTATACTTAATCCAGCCTATACCCTACTCTTTCAATCTAAAGGGATGATGGCAATTTTGAGTAAATTATTTCCTGATTCTCCTTACTTATTACAAACATCATTTGAGCCACTTCAAGGTGTTAAACAGGTAGAAAAACCTGTTTTTGGTAGAGAAGGTGCAAATACAAAAATAATTGAAGCTGATGGCACTACAAGTCTAGCGACTGCGGGTCCATATGACAATTATAAAAAAGTTTATCAGGAGTTTGTAGAATTTCCAAAAGATGCAAAAGGTGCGAAGTACCAAGCAGGAGTATTTTTTGCTTATGAAGCTTGTGGACTAAGTTTTAGAAAAGGTGGAGATATTTTAGATAATATGAGTAAATTTGTAGGACATGTGATAGTTTCATAGCGAAGATTTTTCTTAGCTATGAAAAATATTTATCTCTAACTATCTGACTCGAAAATATCTCTCGTATATACTTTATCTACTACATCCCTAATCTCATCTGAGAGTCTATTTGCCACTATGACATCACTCATCTTTTTAAACTCATCAAGATCCTTTATAACTTTAGAGTTAAAAAACTCATCTTCATTATATGTTGGTTCGTAGATAACTACTTCTACACCTTTGGCTTTTATACGTTTCATAATGCCTTGAATAGCAGAACTTCTAAAGTTATCTGAGCCTGATTTCATTGTGAGTCTATAAATCCCTACTATTTTTGGATGGCGATTGAGTATAGAATCTGCTATGAAGTCTTTACGTGTACTGTTTGCTTCTACTATGGCACTTATCATATTACATGGTACATCTGCATAGTTAGCACGAAGTTGTTTCGTATCTTTTGGAAGACAATAACCTCCATAACCAAAGCTTGGGTTATTGTAGTGTGTTCCTATTCTTGGATCTAATCCTACACCTTCAATGATTTGTCTTGCATTAAGATTATGTGCTTGTGCATAAGAATCTAGCTCGTTAAAATATGCTACACGCATTGCAAGGTAAGTGTTTGAAAAGAGTTTGACAGCTTCTGCTTCTGTTGAGTCAGTAAAGAGGATGTCTATATTTTCTTTTTTAGCACCACCAGCTAAAAGATTGGCAAATGTTTGCGCACGCTCAGATCTTTCACCTACAATTATTCTACTTGGGTAGAGGTTATCGTGAAGGGCTTTTCCTTCTCTTAGAAATTCTGGAGAGAAGATAATGTTGTTTGTGTTAAATTTTTTACTGATCTCTTTGGTGTAGCCTACAGGTACCGTTGACTTTATAACCATTGTTGCATCTGGATTTATCTCTAGTACATCTGCTATGACATACTCAATGCTTTTAGTGTTAAAGTAGTTTGTCTCAGTGTCATAGTCAGTAGGTGTTGCTATGATGATAAAGTCTGCATTTTTATATGCTTCTTCTTTATCAAGCGTTGCTTTAAAGTTTAGATCATCTCTTTGGAGATACTCTTGTATCTCTTTATCTTCTATAGGAGATATTTTTTTATTAAGCATTTCTACTTTTTCTGGGATGATATCTAGGGCGACTACTTCATTCTTTTGAGAAAGAAGAATTCCGTTTGAGAGACCTACGTATCCTGTTCCTGCTATTGCTATTTTCATATTATATTATTACCTAAAATTTTAAATTATTATTGATACTATTATACAGATTTTTCTTTAAAATTACGATATTTTATTTGCCTTGAAGCTTCTTCTTCAAAATGATTTTTCCACTCTCTACACCGGGCTGATTATAAGCATCTATATACATAAATTTTGCACATAGTGAAGTTAAAAGTTCATATTCATACATCAAACTTGAAATGGCAGTTTCACACACTCCATCTATGGTCATAACATCACAAGGAATATCTTTAAGATTATTGATTGACTCGATTGTTGCATCAGCTTGGTTTTTAATCAGTGAAGAAAATTCCATGTTATTGAGATAGTCTAACTCTTCTAAACCTTCAAGGGTGATATCTGGTATTTGTAAATCATTTTCAAAATTTTCTACTTTAATTACCGTAACTGTTTTATCTCGTCTTCCCTCTATGATAAGCTGTAAAAATGAATGCTGATCTATGGGTCCAATGATACCAACAGGTGTCAGTCCAGCTCTTGAGCCATTGACATCAATCTTTCCAAGACTCTCTCCCCAAAGCTGAATATACCACTTGTTAAAGCCTTCTAGTCGTGAAGAGTATGAGAAAATAACATTTATATTAAATTTATTTTTATACTCTACTAAAAAACGTGCCTTATTGAGCAATCTCTCTTTAATAGCAGTTTTATTTGCACTAAAAAAGCCATCATAAATGCGTTTTGTGCCACGCATAAGTTCATCAATATCTATGCCAACAATCGCCAAAGGTAAAAGTCCTACTGCAGAAAATACAGAAAATCTTCCACCTACATTTTTAGGAATTTCAAACGCAGTCATGCCATGCATTTTAGCGTATGTATTGAGTTTAGAATCATTTTCTGTGATAACCACAGTATTATTTTTATCACATTTTATAAGAGAGTTAATGTACTTAAATATGGAAACTGTCTCAACGGTAGTACCCGACTTTGAGATTACTATAAAAAGTGTATCTTTTAAATCTATCATTTGGATTTTAGACTGAATATCTATAGGATCTGTTGTCTCAAGAAAAAACAACTTCTTTTGTAAATTTTTGCTATGTTTTAAAAATTTATAAATAGCATAAGTACCTAAACTACTCCCACCTATACCGATAACAACGATGTTATTTTGTTGTACCGTTTTTGCGTACTCTTTAAACGCAGTAGTATCTTGAAATGGTAAATTATAGTAACCTATATCATCTTTTTCATCCAAAATTGCTTGAAAAACTGTCTCATCTGAAATTGTCGGGTTAAAGTTGTGTGCATATGTCATTGAAAGCTCTCTATTTTTTTTTCATAATTTTTAATCTCTAGTATTTTATCATATTTCTGTGCACCTTTGAGTAAGAGTGTATACTTTTTCTGTGCTTCTTTTTTAATAAGTGCAACTTGCTGAGCATTATCACAAGTAGATAAAAGTTTTTCTAGTGCCAAAACGCGAAATCTATCCATCCCCCAGTATTTAAAACTGAGTTGGTCATTATGTCCTGCATATTTTGTGATGAGTTTTTTATCCACAAGACCTATAGTGTAATTCATCGCAATACGAAGCCATAAATCATAATCTTCACAAACTTCTAAACTCTCATCAAAAAACCCTACTTCATCCAAAAGATTTTTCTGGATAAGGGTAGAAGAAGGGGCAATATTACAATAAGAGAGAGATTTTTCAAATATCTCTCCACCATACTTTTTAAATTTCTTAGGAATTTTCACTTCCTTATCATCACGAATCCACTTCTCATCTGTAAAACTCATCAAAATAGTAGGGTTTTGTAGGTGAAAGTTTACTTGTTCTTTGAGTTTATCTCTCTGCCAAGTATCATCAGAATCTAAAAACGCTATCCACTCATGCACTGCGTTTACAATGCCAAGATTTCGTGCACGAGAGACTCCAGCGTTATTTTGATAGATGTATTTTACTTGTGGAAATTCTTCTTTGATGGAAGCCGTATTATCTGTAGAACCATCATCAACGACAATGATTTCAGATGCTGCATAGCTTTGATCGAGTACAGAGTAGAGTGCACGTCTTAAAAATTCATATCTATTGTAAGTGGGAATTACAACAGTGATATGCATCAATTTACCAGACTTTTATCTCATTATAGAGGCTATCTCTCTCAACTGGAGTAAATCCGCTGTTTTTTATCAATGCTGTAAAATCTTCAAGTACAACACCATTGGCACTTTTTGCACCTGCAGCTGAGTTTATCGACTCTTTTTCTATCGTACCATCGAGATCGTTTGCTCCAAACTCTTGTGCGACAAGTGCAAGATTAACCGTTGAAGTAACCCAATAAGCTTTAAGATTTGGTACGTTATCAAGCACTAATCTTGCTACTGCCATTGTTTTTAGTACCTCGTTTGCTGTCACAGGTTTATCTATTTTGAGATAATTATTTTCTGTTTGATACACAAGAGGAATAAAGCAGTTAAAACCACCTGTAATATCTTGAAGTTCACGAATTCTCATCATATGATCTATGCGATTTTCACGAGATTCTATGTGTCCAAAAAGCATCGTGACATTTGATTTTTTGCCTCGCTCATGCCATTTACGATGAATCTCAAACCACTGATCTGATGTCACTTTTCCTTTACAGATAAAGTCACGTACTTTCTCATCAAATATCTCAGCACCACCACCGGGCATAGAGTCCACTCCATTTTCCACCATCAAGTCAAGTACTTCATCATACGTCAGTCCATGATGGCGAGATAAAAAATCAACCTCAGCAGCTGTTAAGGCTTTGACATGAAGATGAGGATACGCAGCTTTTATCTTTTGAAATATAGTGATATACCAGTCTAGGGTTACATCAGGATTGTGTGCAGAGACGATATGCACTTCTTTAGCACCGTGACTCTCTACTTCTTTGACTATCTCCATAATATCTTCATGACTCATAGTATAAGGGTTGGGGTTTTTTCTGTTTGCAGCATAAGCACAAAACTTACACACATCTGCACAAATATTGGTCGGATTTATATGACGGTTGATATTAAAGTATGTTTTATCACCATGTAACTCTCTACGCTTTGCATCTGCAAGGTCACCAAGTTCAAAAAAATCCATATCGTAAAGTTTTAACGCATCTTCAAAATTTATTCTATTTTTCATATTTTACCTTATAATCCGGGGGCTTTCCACATTGAATTCGTGATATTATCATCAACAAGCTTTAATTGCACTTCATAAGCCTTTTGCCATTTGACTTTTAGTCTGTCATAAACTTTCTTATTCTCAAGATTTGGCGTGTAAACTTTATCCCAGACTACAAGCTCATTTGCTGCGTTTGCAAGGCTTGTATATATCCCACAGCCTACTCCAGCAGCCATTGCCGCACCCAAAGCTGTCGCTTCAGTTACTTTTGGAATTTTCACTTTATAGCCAGTCACATCTGCAAGTATCTGTGACCATAATGCGCCTTTACTTGCCCCACCTGCAAAAACTATCTCTTGTATCTCAATGCCACTAAATTTTTGAATCTTTTGAAGGTTTAAACTTGAAACTATCGCTGCATTTTCTTCTAGGCTTCGAAACATTGCCGCACGATTACACTCTGCTGCGTTTAGATTGAGATTTAAAAAGCTTGGTGCGGCGTGGTACCATTTGCCATATTTCATAGTGTCTGAAAATATTGGCAAAATATCATAGGAACCTACGGGAACTTCTTTGGCTTTTTCTTCTAAAATTTCATATACATCACAACTGCGTTTAGTAGCTTCATGCTTTTCAAGTTCACAAAAAGCATCGCGAAACCAACGCATCACCAAACCACTAAAAAAAGTAATTCCCTCTGCTTGACTTAAACCTGCAATAACATGTGGATTTATTCGTATGCCCATATCTTTTGGTGGCTGCGTTTGAGAAGGAATATTGACGACTTGTTGCCAAAAAGAACCACCTAAAATGGCTACTTGATTTACCCCAACCACACCTAGTCCAGCAGAACCCAGCTGCACATCACCGCCACCCATAACAACTTGAGTTTTTGTACTAAGTCCAGTTACTTGAGCCGCACTAGATGTCACAAAGCCCATCGGAGTCCCTACTTCTAAAACTTGAGGGAAGATATCTGTTTTTAATCCAACTTGCTTTGCCATTTCGCTCATAAAGCTGCGTTTAGAAAGGGAAAATACACCCGTTGTGCCGCCATTACTTGGATCACTTGCGATGACACCTGAGAGTTTTGCTAAAATCCAATCACCTATCATTGAGAGTTGTGCGACTTTTTTATATATCTTAGGACGATTGTTTTTAAGCCATAACAAACGCGGTAGAGCACCAAGTGCAAAAGTTTGACCCGATATTTGGTAAAATTCTTCTTCCAAACCACTACAATGTTCTTTGAGATATTTTACTTCTTGGGCAGCTCTTGCATCTACATTGGCTACAGCCCAGAGTTCATGACCCTCTATATCATAAAGCACAATCCCCTCACGCATACTTGTTGCACTCACAGCTAAAATATCTACTGCGTTTAGGCTTACTGCGTTTAAGGCTTCTTGTATACATTGACACACTAAAATCCAGTTGTTTTCAAAGTCAAAACGCATAGAATCACGCACACCCTCTTCTTCTAGGTGTGTCCACTCTTTTTGTGCTGCTGTGATTTGATTGCCCAGTGTATCAAAAATAACAACGCGGATACTGCCTGTTCCCGCGTCTATTGCCATAAGGTATTTATTCATTATTATTTTTTCAATTTAGCCTGTTCTAGTTCCCAGTACTCCATCGCAAAACTATCTTTTAAGCTAATACTTTTGTAACCACCTAACTTATCAGCTCGTAAAACTGCTAGCATAGTATGTTCTACTATATCATTAACAATTGCTGCCTCACGTTTATCTTTTCCAAAAGAGATCAGTGCAAGATTTTTAATGATCATATAATTTGGTGCAGGATTGAGCATCACTTCATCAGTCGCAAATTCTTTAAAGTAAGCTTGATAAGCCTCAGCATACTTCATGATGCCACCCTCTAAATCTGTATCTTCCATAATAAGAGGAACTCTTTTTGTGCGGATGATATGCTCAGGTGTCAAAACTCCACGTGATGCAAATTCTCTAAGATTAGGCTGAGAGGCATAAAATCCAGCTAAAGGAGACTGATTGATGTTAATAGAGACATCATATCCCTTTATCTCTGAAAAAATACGCGTTATCTTTGCTATGTCACACTCACTGTGTACATAATTATGTTCTATATGTACAAGAGCATTTTCATCTAAAAACTTTTCTGCTCTTGCTACTGCGTTTATCATTTTCTCATAGGATATTTTTGCATCATCATCAAAGGTAAAGATCCCATGATTATGTAAGATAATACCCTCAATAGATTTCCAATCAAGATCTTTTGTCATCTCGTAAATTCTGTGTGCAAGCTCAAAGCCAGGCATAACATAATCAACTATCAAAAAATCAGGATACAGTTTTGCGATATTTTCTTTCCCCGTTACTGCGTTTGAGATAGTCACCACAGCATCAGCATGGGTATGATCTATAAATTTATATGGTATTAAAGCATGCAGTATGGCTTCAACAGAAGGATTTGGAGCCTTTTCATCTATCATCGCTTCACGCTGAAGTTTTACCATCTCAGAATCACTTAAACTTTCTCTTTTTGCCATCTCTAAAAGTGCATCAAGTCTTACAGGAGAAAAACCTTCTCTTTGAATTTCTGAGAGATCCCAACCGCTTCCTTTGACAAATAAAATATCTTCTCCCCCAACCTTACTTTTGAGAGATGTATTGCCACCACCATGTAAAACAAGCTCATTATCCTGTCCTAAAAGATTAGAAGTATATACTCGTAAATCCAAATCATCCTTGCAGGCTTGTGCTTTTTTATCATTAAATAAATTTTCCATTTTTATCCTAAAACTTCTAATTCATCTGAGTACTTATCTTCACAATATGGCTCATAAGATGCTTTATATACAGCATAATGTGCCGAAGCCTTATGACCCTCAAGAGCAGCTTCATTCTCCCAAGTCTCTACCGCCATAAATCTTCTTCTCTCATTTTCATATTGAAAGATCTCATAAAACAGGCACCCCTTTTCAGCCTTACTTGGTTGCACCATCGCAGATAAAAGTTCTTTCATTTTCGCTTCAGACCCCTCTTTTGCAATAAATGTTACACTTTTTGTTATCATCATATCTATCCCTTTACTCATTGTTTATAAGTTATACATAAGTGCCTGACAAGAATAAATGACATAATTTATGACATTTATTCTTGTCAAGCACTTAAAATATTATAGCTAATAAAGATTACTATACTATAATTTAATAAAAATTTGAGATAAATACCATGAACTTACTACTAGAAATAGAAAATATCATTGAAAAAAATGGTTCAGACTTTGAACTTTCAAAACTCTTTAGACAATATATCAAAGAGTATAAAGAATCGCTTCCTGAGCTTTTTACAAAGAACCAAGGAAAAGATTTTCTTGTTCGCCATACAAAAAAACTTGACTCCATCATAGACCTGATGTATAAAACGGTCTTGCGTAGAGTCTTTGGCAACTATCTCCCAATGCGAAGCTCTATCCCCATAGCCATTGTCGCACTTGGCAGTTATGGACGTGAGCAGCTTAGCGTGCAAAGTGATATCGACTTACTTATCGTTTATAAAGATGTTGAGGGCTATAACACCAAACTCATCATAGAAAAACTTTTCTATCTGGCACTCGATGCAGGGATGAAGCTCGGACATAGAGTGCATGAAGTAGCGGATCTTTATCAAGCTAGTACGGAGGATGTTACCATCAAGACCTCTTTAATGGAATCACGCTTGATTACAGGTTCTCCTTTTACCTGGCATGCAACCCAAAGAGAGCTAAATAAAATTAGACTTGATAAACAAAAAGAGTTTATCATAGCCAAGATTGAAGAAGCCCAAATAAGGCGAAAAAAATACCCAAGCACAATGCAGCCAAATATCAAAGAGAGTGTTGGAGGGCTGCGTGATACGCATTTGATTTTTTGGATTGCAAAAACCATTTATGGGATTGATACTATTAAAGAGTTAAGTGGAACAGTTTTTAGTGAAGATGAATATAAAGAATACCGTATAGCATTAGAATTATTGTACCGTGTACGAAGCGCTCTGCATCTCATCACCAAAAAGCAAGAAGACAGGCTCTTGCTCGAATATATTCCAGAAGTGAGTAAACTTCTTGGGTTTAAAGAGCAAAAAAAGCTAGCTTCAAAAGTCTTAGAAGCTGAGTGGCGTATCAATAATTTCGTACAAATATTTGTCAAAAAAATGGTACGCCAATTTATATACGATACAAATAATATCATGACCTTTAAACGCGGTAGAATCCAAAAAGGCTTTTACTTAAACGACTCAAGACTGTATGCTTCCTTTCATCTGCCAAAGCAGGATATAAAGGTACTTTTACAATTACTTATAGACTTAGAAGATAAACACTACCGTTTTGATGCTGGATTTTTATATCAATTTACTACAGCAAAAATCATACATCCATTAAGTGGTAAAATCTACATACTTCTCAAAGAGCTAATGAAAAAAGAACATATTGCTTGTTTTTTAGAACTTTTTTATGATGCAGGAATACTTGAAGAACTCTTTCCTAACTTCAAAAAAGTCATGCATCTTCCACAGTTTGACGGATACCATCAGTACCCTGTTGATGTGCACTCTATCAAATGTGTTGAAGCCTTAGAAAATATCAGTGATCCATTTTTGAAAACACTCTATCAAGCCCTTAATGGGGATGAAAAGCTTTTACTTAAAATAGTTGTCTTTTTCCATGACAGTGGAAAAGGAAGAGTGCAAGACCACAGTGAAGTTGGTGCTAAACTTGTTGCACAATTTACTAAAAAAATCAATATAAGTGAAGAAAATATCAAGCGGGCAGTGACATTAACACGCCACCATGTGCTTATGAGTAGTGTTGCGTTTAAAGAAAATATTCATAATGAAAAAACATTGTATAAATTTATGTCAAAAATCGAAGATACAAAAAACCTCAAGCTACTTTATCTACTAACCTATGCAGATATTAGTGGTGTTGGAGGAGATATTTATAACTCATTTAACGCTAAACTTCTTTTTGATTTATATCAAAATGCCTTAGAAGTTGCCGAAAATAAAGGAAGAATCACCGATGCAAAAAAACGTCTTTTGATTGAAACAAGAGTAAAAAACCTAGCAGAGTTTAAAGAGCTGCCAAGTCTATTACAGAAAAAAATACTCACAATAGAGTCTAGTCTTTTCTTCTTTAAACACTCCCCTCAGGATATTATTCATATTGCTAAAATTGCTAGAGAGACAAAAGAGTACAGTTTTAGTGTCAAACACGAAAACTCTCTTAGCATAGAAATATTTAGACATATTCCTCTCAATATCAGCTATCTTTTAGCAACTTTGGCACATTTGCAAGTAGGTTCTATGGAGATTTTTACACTTTTTGATGGGCTAAAATATTTTAAAATTGAATTTATCCAAAATGTTGATGAAAATATTTTAGTTGAAGTTCAAGATATCATTGACAATGCTTTTGATATGAGCAAAAAGGTCCCTCTCAAAAAGATTACTATTTTAAAAAATGAGATCAATATTGACTGTGAACACTCACTCACCCATGCGGAACTCACCATTCATACAGCTAATCAAACAGGATTACTTGCTTATGTTATGTACAAGTTTGAAGAACTTGGAATCAATATCATCACAGCAAAAATACATTCAAGCAAACACAAAGTAAGAGATAGTTTTTTAATGGAAAAACAAAACAAAATATGTAATAATGTTGAAAATATTTATGAAGTATTAAGTGCTAGACCACAATAAAAAATAAGGAAAATTTATGTGCGGAATTGTCGGTTATTTAGGAAAAAAGAACACAAAAGAGATTTTATTAGAGGGGCTTAAAGAGCTCGAATATAGAGGCTATGATTCAGCAGGTATCGCCATTTTAAGCGATAACAATTTCTCAAGCTTTAAAGCTGTCGGAAAACTCGTTAATCTCGAAGACAAAACAAAAGATTTTGTAACTGATAAATTCGCTGTCGGTATTGGACATACAAGATGGGCTACACATGGAAAACCTACAGAACTTAATGCGCATCCTCATGTTGGAAGCAGCTCTTATGTTGTCCACAATGGTATCATTGAAAACTATGCAGAACTTAAAAAAGAGTTACAAGAAAAAGGTGTTCACTTTTTAAGTCAAACAGATACAGAAGTTATAGTACATCTCTTTGAGGAAAAATTAAAGAAGAGTGCTGATGCTTTTGAAGCCTTTAAAGAAACTATCTCTGAGCTTGAAGGTGCGTACGCTATCTTACTTGTAACAAAAGGTGAAGATGAAAGAATCTTTTTTGCAAAAAACGGTTCACCAATGCTTGTTGGTATCAACACAGAAAATGAAAAATACTTTGCTTCATCAGACACACCTCTTATTGGGCATTGTAGTGATGTTAACTACTTTGAAGATGGAGATTACGGTTATGTTACTCCTGAGAAAATTGTTATATTTGACAAAAATGATACACAAAGAGAGCCTATCTTTACAAAACTCTCAACAAACAAACTCTCTGCACAAAAAGATGGCTACCGTTTCTTCATGGAAAAAGAGATATATGAACAAAGTGATGTGATTGTTGATACACTCCTTGGACGTCTGAGCGAAAATGAAATCATTTTAGATGAAATAGACAGCTCACTTTTTGATGGTATCAATGAAATCAAACTTTGTGCTTGTGGTACTTCGTATCACTCAGCACTTACAGCTTCATATATGTTTGAACGCTACTCAAAAGTAAAAACCTCCGTTGAAGTTGCTTCTGAGTTTCGTTACCGTGAACCTATTATGACAAAAGATACCCTTTTTGTCGTTATCTCACAAAGTGGTGAGACAGCCGATACTTTAGAGACTTTAAAGATGGCAAAAAATGCAGGTTTGAAAACTCTTGTAATCTGTAATGTTGACAACTCTTCTATGGTTCGCATCGCAGATGCAAGTATATTAACTCGTGCAGGGATTGAAAAAGGTGTGGCTTCTACCAAAGCATTTGCTACACAAGTTGTGGTTTTTTGGATGCTTTCACTCTATGTAGCAAAACTAAGAAATACACTTGATGCCCAAGAGATAGCAAAACAGATAGCTCTTCTTCGAGAAGTTCCTAGAAGTGTAAAAGTTGAAGACTCTATGCATGAACGTATCAAGCGTTTATCAAAAAGATATCTTCATGGACATGGTTTCTTTTTTATAGGAAGAGATCTTTTTTATCCACTTGCACTTGAGGGTGCCCTAAAACTTAAAGAGATATCATACTTGCATGCTGAGGGCTATCCAAGTGGTGAGATGAAGCATGGTCCAATCGCACTTGCTGATCCTGAGTTGTTCACTATTGCCCTACTTCCCGAGCATTTATTATATGAAAAATCAAAAAGTAATGTAGAAGAGCTAAGTGCAAGAGATGCAACTATCTGTGCCATCTCTCCTTTAGTATTTGATAAGGCAGATGATTATATTCAAACGCAGCCACAAAGTCATTATATGTTAGAATTTTTTGAGATGATGGTTGTAGTACAAATATTGTCACTTGAAATTTCTGTAAGACTTGGGAATGATGTTGATATGCCTAGAAATCTTGCTAAAAGTGTTACTGTAGAATAAATAAAATTGAAAGAATAATAAATTTGATTTCTTCGGGAAAATCCCGAAGAAGATGAAGCTACTAGTGGCAGCCACATCCTGTACCGCAACTCTCGTCACTACTTTGTGCTTTAGGAGCAGCAGCACCAGTTGAACATGCACTTACACCTGGAGGTGTAGTCGGTTGTACAGCTTGGTTATCTACTCCACCGTTTGCATTGATCTCTTCTATCGTTGTCCAAATAGACTCAGCAGCTTGCATATAGCGTTTTGCTGTTTCACTTGTTGGAGCTACAAAAGTGATAGGTTTACCCTCATCACCACCAGTTCTGATAGCAGGCTCGATTGGAATTTCAGCAATGATTTTTGTATCAAACTCATCGGCCATTGGTTGTGATGTTCCTTTTCCAAAGATGTCATACTCAACACCAGTATCTGGAGCAATAAATCCACTCATATTTTCAACAATTCCAGCGATAGGAATGTTCAGTTTTTTAAACATATCTAATGAACGACGTGAATCATCAAGAGAAACGCTTTGTGGCGTTGTCACTGTTAGACCTGCAGTTACTGGAACAGCTTGAGCAAGTGTAAGTTGTGCATCACCAGTTCCCGGTGGCATATCGATAACTAAAACATCTAGTTCTGACCATAAGATATCACGTAAAAATTGTTCAATTGCTTTCATGATCATTGCACCACGCCAGATTAATGACTGACCTTCTTCCATTAATGAACCCATAGACATTACTTCAAGACCATAGGCCTTAATTGGAAGGACTTTGTTGCCATTTACTTCAGGTTTTATGTCAGAAATCCCAAGCATACGAGGGATATTTGGACCATAGATATCTGCATCTAAAAGACCGACTTTTTTCCCTTGAGCTGCAAGTGCAATCGCTACATTTACTGCAGTAGTTGATTTACCAACCCCACCCTTACCAGAACTTACCATAAGAAAGTTTTTGATTTGCGGTGCTATATTTTTCCCTTGAGAAGAACTTTCTCTTGGCATTTGAGGAGCTTTTACATTAATAGTAATACCTTCAAAACCCTCTCTCATAAGTTCAGCAGTTGCTTCATCTTTAATTTGTTGTGCAACTTCTGGAGCTGATGAAGTGATTTCAACGCTCAAGCTAACATCATTTCCATTTACTACTATATCTTTTACAAAACCAAAAGTTACGATATCTTTGGTGAAACCAGGATACATTACTTTTGAAAGTGCTGATTTTACATTTTCTTCAGTCATATTGTCTATTTTCCTTTAATTTTATTTTATAAAATTTAAGGGAACCTTTTTCATTCCCTTTTTCTCACGCCAAAGGAACAAGTCCCTTTAGCTACGTTAACGCTTGGTTTCCCTCGACAGGAAGTCCACGGCACTTTGTGCCTTTTCGTTTGTGTTTCATAAATTTAAGGGAATCTTTTCATTCCCTTCTATCATTTTTATCTCTTTTTACAAAGAAATAATTTTTGAATTATAGTATATCTAAATAAGACAAATATTGTCTTGTTTAGAATCTACTTTTTTCAAAAATTACTTTAAGCTAAAAGAGCGGCTTCTTCCTCTGCTTCTTTTGCTTTTGCATCTGCTGCGATTTGTGCAATCGCTTCAGGGTTATCCATAATCTCTTGCGTTATTTTGTAAGAACAAAATTTTGGTCCACACATAGAACAAAATTCTGCCTCTTTAAATACATCTTGAGGGAGTGTTTCATCGTGATACTCACGCGCTCTTTCACTATCAAGTGCAAGTTCGAACTGTTTTTCCCAGTCAAATGTATAACGTGCATCACTCATTTCATCATCAATATCGCGCGCACCTTTACGACCACGGGCAATATCAGCAGCATGAGCGGCAATTTTATAGGCAATGATACCTTCACGTACATCTTCTGCGTTTGGAAGTCCTAAATGCTCTTTTGGTGTTACATAACATAACATTGAAGCACCATGCCATCCACCGACAGCTGCACCAATTGCAGAAGAGATATGGTCATATCCAGCTGCAATATCAGTAACTAATGGCCCTAAAATATAAAAAGGAGCCTCATGACAAAGTTCTCTTTGAATTTTCATATTACGTTCAATTTGATTGATTGGCACATGTCCTGGACCTTCAATCATAACTTGAACATCTTTTTCCCAAGCTTTCAGTGTAAGTTCACCTAAAACTTTCAATTCGCCAAGTTGTGCTTCATCAGATGCATCTGCTAAACAACCAGGACGAAGAGAATCTCCAAGAGAAAGACTAACATCATATTTGGCACAGATATCTAAAATATCATCAAAAGCAGTATAAAAAGGATTTTCTCTATGATAATGCATCATCCAAGCAGCCATTAAAGAACCACCACGAGAAACGATTCCCATTTTACGTTTTGCAACTTTTGGCATAGTCTCAAGAAGGAAACCTGCGTGAATTGTAAAGTACGAGACACCTTGTTTTGCTTGACGCTCAAGAACATCAAGCATTACTTCTATAGTTAAATCTTCGATTTTGTTTCCAACATCATGAAGGATTTGATAAATAGGCACAGTCCCAATAGGAATCTTTGAAGAAGCAATAACAGCTTTTCTAATCTCATCCAAATCACCACCAGTTGAAAGGTCCATTGCTGTATCTGCTTTATAGTGTTGAGAAACTTGCATCTTCTCAACTTCACCCTGAACGTCTGAAGCTATTGCTGAAGAACCAATATTTGCATTGATTTTACACTTACTTGCGATTCCGATAGCCATAGGTTCTAATGCTGTATGGTTAATATTTGCCGGTATAATTAATCTACCACGTGCTATCTCACTACGAACTAGTTCAGGAGATAAATCTTCTATTTTTGCGACATATTCCATCTCTTGTGTGATTATGCCTTTTTTTGCATAGTGCATCTGTGTTCTCACAGAATCACTTTCTCGCTCTTTTACCCATGAAGATCTCATAAGTTTCTCCTATTTATTATATTTTAGATTCTTTTATATATGATGGAAATATAATCAAATAAAGTTAATCTAACATAAAGTAAACATATTGATAAGATTATTTATGCAATATTTGACTCTATCTAGGCACTAATTTACACATTCAAGATAAAAAAAAGCTTTTTGGGTGTATAATTTCGTAACACTTTTAAGGATGAGGAGACTATTTGCCCGATTTAACACTTGTACTCTTAGCAGCAGGTAGCTCTAGTCGTTTTGACATGAATGTTAAAAAACAGTGGCTCCGAATCGCTCACAAGCCTTTATGGCAGTATGTGGCAGACAATTTTTACAGCACTAAACTCTTTACTAAGATTATCATCGTCTCGACGGCAGATGAAATTCCTTTTATGCAAAATTATGCAGACTATACCTTTATTACAGGTGGAAATACGCGACAACAATCCCTTAAAAATGCTTTAAACGCAGTAGAGAGTGATTATGTTTTAGTAAGTGATGTTGCAAGAGCTTGTATTAACAAAGAGCTCTTAAACAGAATCATTAGCTGTAAAAATGATGCTGATTCTATTGTTCCTTTTTTAAAAGTAACAGATACTATAGTTTATGAAGATAAAACAATAGATAGAGATAAAGTAAAACGTATCCAAACCCCTCAACTCTCAAAAACTTCCATTTTAAAATCATCATTACAAACAAAAGAAGAGTTCACAGATGAAAGTAGTGCAATCACTGCGTTTGGAGGAACAAGAGTATTTGTTACAGGCGATGAAGAGGCGCATAAAATCACATACACACATGATCTCAATAAATTACCATGTCTTGAAGCACCATCATCTGATATTTTAAGTGGTAATGGCTTTGATGTGCATGCTTTTGATGATAAAGGTGAAATGTTTCTTGGCGGCGTGAAGATAGAGAGTGAGTTTGGATTTAAAGCCCATAGTGATGGGGATGTAGCACTTCATTCTCTTATAGATGCACTTTTAGGTGCTGCGGGAATGGGTGACATTGGGATGTTATTTCCTGACAATGATGACGCATATAAGGGAATAGATTCAAAAGAACTTCTTTCACGTGTAGTCAATAAACTTTACAATTATGGTTTTATTATTGTGAATGTAGATATCACAATAGCAGCACAAAAACCAAGAATTGCTAAGTACAAAAATGAAATGAGAAAAGTGATCGCAGAGCTTTTACATATAGATAAAGCAAGAGTGAATGTCAAAGCAACTACTACTGAAAAACTTGGCTTTATTGGCCGAGCAGAAGGTGTTGGTGTATTGGCAAATGCAAATTTAAAATATTATAACTGGAAACGATAGGACAACATGAAAATATTAATTATAGAAAACGAAGTTTATTTAGCACAAAGTATAGCAACAAAACTCGGAGAGCTTGGACATGTCTGTGAGATGTGTACTTCTACAAAAGATGCCATTAGAAGTAACAACTATGATGCAGTCTTGCTCTCAACAAACATAAATGGCCAAGACTTTATTCCTGTCATCGAGACTTTTAAAAATTCAATCGTCATTCTCATGGTTTCTTACATTAGTAATGATACTGTTTCAAAACCACTGAGTGCAGGGGCAAAGGACTACATCCTAAAACCTTTTATGATAGAAGAGCTCGTCAGAAAAATCGACCATTATCAAGATTATGAAAGACTCAAAAAACGTAATGAAGCATATGAAAAATACATCGAATATAACTTTGCTGCAACAAAGCATGGTCACTCTCTTGAAGATTTAAACCTTCCTATCTTTGTCTCCTCAAATTTTCAAAAATATAGCGATGCTTTTGCCTTTGAATATGCAAAAAAAGAAAATTTACCAATCCATTTCATAACGCTTACGAGCTCTAAAGCTATGAGTCAGATTGACTCTTTACCTCAGAACTCTATAGCCTATATCGTAGATTATCAAGCACTTAAAAAAGCAGATAAAGAACTCTTTTGTGAACTTATAGATGGGAAAAAAGCGATAGTTGCGAGTAATGATAAAATAGAAGATGTTCATTTCCCAGTTATTGAAATAAAAAGTGAAAACAATGTTTTTGACAAAGGTGAAATCTTACCTATTGAAGATTATGTAAAATTTATTGTTCTAAACTACCAAGACAAATATCCAGACACTGAACTTTCTAAAAAATTAGGTATTAGTCGTAAAAGTTTATGGGAAAAAAGAAAAAAATATGACATCATCAAGAAAAAATAAGACACTTTATATAGATAAAGAAGCTGCATCAGTTTTAGAACTTGTAGCCAACTCTCTTTTAAAACCTGTCACAAAACTGATGAATGAAGAGGAGTCTCAAGAGGTCTTAAAAACAGGACTGATTGATGGGCAGTCATTTCCTTTCCCTTTTGTTTTAGCTCCATCTGGAAAAAAAAATGAAGAGACCATCAAGTCTTTACAAGCTGGAGATGAGATCACAATTCTTTGTGATGGGCAAGAGTTTGCTACATTAACTACAGAAGAAACATTTCAGATTGATCCCAAAGAACGTGTCAAACATATCTACGGTACTGATGATTTGACACATCCCGGAGTTATGGCAACAATAAAACGCATAGGTAATTGGGCTTTGAGTGGAGAATATAAAATTCTTCATGGGATAAAAAATAAGAACAAAATACTTATAGAAAAAGCCAAAGAGCGCATAGGTGCAAAGCATACAAGCTCTTTAATGATGGGAGCAAATCCACTCCACCGTGCGCATGAGCGACTTATCAGACAAAGTCTTGAAAACACTGATTTACTCGTAATTTTCCTACTTAAACCATATGATAGTGCAAACTTAAAATTTGAAATACGAAAAGAGGCACTTGAGTACTTTATCAACAACTTTCTACCAAAAAATCGTGTCATCATTGTACCACTTGAAAATAGTTATATCTTTGCAGGCTATAACGAGATTATTATTGATGCTATTGTTGCAAAAAACTACGGCTGCAATCGTCTAACTATCGGACGGAATCATGCTGGACTTGGAATGTTTTATGATTGTAATTCCAATAAGTCTATCATAGACAAGGTTACTGGCATAAACATAGAAATTACAGTTGCAAGTGAGTATGTTTATTGCGACGAATGTAAAACATTAGTGAGCAAAAACACCTGTCCACACGGACAACACCATCAAATATCTTATCATGCTGATTCTATTTTAGCACTGCTTGAAGCGGGGATTTTACCTCCTGCTGTTCTTATGAGAAAAGAGATTTCCTCATTTTTACTCTCAAAACTTTTTCCAAATAGATTTAAAAATCTTGAAAAACTCTATTATGATACTTTTCCCGTAAAAGGACTTCTAGAAGAGCACTCCGAAAAAGATTTTTATCTTGAGCTTATGAAGCTATATCAAACTACATCATTAACATAAGGAAACAAATGCACTGGTTTTTTCTAACGCTTGGCTATAGCGGGCTTTCTCCCAAAGCACCTGGAACGATGGGAACACTCGTATCTTTACCACTTGGTATGGTTATCTTAATCTACCTTGATGCTACAACACTTTTTTTAGCTGCTTTACTTATCTCGCTTATTGCTATAAAAATTATTAATACATACGAAGAAGAGACAAATAACCATGATGACCAACGTATAGTCATTGATGAGCTTGCAGGTATGTGGTTTGCACTTAGTGTTGCCCCTGCTGCTGGTGTGGCATTTGACAATGTATTAGACTTACAAAATGGCTTTTTAGTTCAAGCACTACTCTCTTTCGTACTATTTCGATATTTCGATATTACAAAACCGTCTATTATTGGAAGGATTGACCGTGAAGCTAAAGGTGGTGTAGGAGTTATGGGTGATGACATCATTGCTGGTTTTGCAGCAGGAATCTCTTCTGCTGTTCTTTGGCAAGGCTGGCTTTACCTCGCTAAAATACTATAATGTAGAGTTCTTAAAAAGTTTACTTTTATAGCTTTAGGGGGTTGTAGGGACATAATGTCCCTGCCGTTATAATGGGCTTTGCTCATTATAGTATATACAACTAGTATATTTCTTTTACACGCCCTACTTCACCACTCATAAGTCGTACTTTTATACCGTGAGGATGTGTAGCCGATTTTGTTAAGATATCTCTAACAATTCCATCAGTCAGGTATCCTGTGTCTTGATCTTGTTTTAAGACAATAGCAACAGAATCACCATGCTTAATGTCTGCTCGTTTTTGACCACTTCGCATTATATTTTAAACCTCGTAATTTCACTATATGCTTTTTGTGTTAAATCTTCTAGCATATCATCATAAGCGATATACTCACTTCCAAGTTCTAATGCTCTTTGCTTTAAAGGAGAAAATTGTTTTTTATTTTTCATATCAAATGCAAATTTTGGTAATCTATCTACCATACTAAGCGCACCCATATCTGAGAAATCTAGAACTGCATCATAGGCTGATAAATCAACATGCATATCTTCAGCTATTCTATTTATATCTGCCTTTGAAAGCTCTACATCTTTAGTAAAACGCATCAACTCTTCTAGATTATCATGAAAATAACTCAGATGAAAACCACAAGCTAAAAATGAAAATGCTTTTGCGTAATGATTTATTCCAATGATAGCAATTTTTGAGATAAACATATCTTTGAGTTTTTCAGTTAATACACGTATGCTAAATATATCACCACGTAAGGTTTCTCCCTCTTTATAGATAATATCGCACATGCCACTGCGTTTGACTAAGGAAGAAGCATCATCTAAAGTATCTACTACATCTGCTACATATTCACTCGATATAACAGCACCATTTACATGGGATTTTTTCATATTTGAAAAAGTAAAATAAAGATCATCTGCTCTAATATTCATAGGAATTATCATTGTATCATCACTGTTTTGCTTAAACGTTTTGTTCAGTTTTGCACTAAAACTACTATTGCCCGCATGTTCACCTATATATCCAAACAGTTTCGTTTGTTTAGATATTTGGTTTTCATTATTCATCATTCTTCTATCCCCCACAAAGCTTTTGCTTCTTCTTCTTCTATTTTACATCTATAACACATAGTATCATTGCTGTTTGAACTAAAAATACTGCCACACTCATCACATCTTCTTACATTAAAAGAGATCAAATTAACCGCTTCAGGCTCAAAAAACTCTTTCATTTTATAAGAGCTTGAAAGTGTTATGGCATCGGGTTCACATACATCATGACAAATATGACATTTGATACATAAAAATGGATCAAAATCAATCTTAGAATTTTTCAAGTCAGATGTCAATGCCCCAGTTGGACAAACTCTATAACACATTTGACATGCTGTACAACTCTCCTCATTCATCAATTTTTGGGAAGTAAAACTAATTTCAGTTGCATCAATAATATGAAAAGTAGAAGGCTTCTCGACTCTTTTTAGTGCAGTAAAGAGAATTTTTCGCTTATTAGGAAGTGTTTTTTTACGAAGGAGCGCAATATCTGTTTTTGCCAATGAGTGCTCGATGAGTTCATCACTTGCCTTTTGCACTTCATCTTCAAAACTTTTTTTGACTTTTGCAACACTTTTAAGATTTAGATTGTTTAAAAAATCTCTTCTGTCTGTTGTCGCTTCATTCTCACTATTGTACTTCACATCTTCAAGTTTAATTGTGGCATCATTTTCCATAGCTTCAAGAATATATGTCGCTTCTTCATAATTTTCTAAAATTTGCTTATGGCATGTTGAGGCAATATCACACTCATTACAATACCCCATGTCAAAAACTATCTCTTTTTTAAGTGTTACCATTGAGAGAATATGCTCAACACTTAAAGCAGAGATACAAGGTACATTTTTACGACAAGAGATCAGATTATCTTCATCTTCAATAAAGTCAAAAAAGAAATCAGTAGGAGAAAATTCTTCAAGTGTCAGTGCTTCACTTGGACAAACTCCACCACAAGCTCCACAAGTCACACAAGTTGAAAAGTTAATTGCAGGAAGTGCTGTTCCTTTTGTGATAACGATAGCATTTGTTGGACAGACTACTTCACATTTATTACATTCGCTCTCTACACTAAGCGAACGTACACATAAACCGGCATTTAGTTTTAACATAAAAATTCTTTATAGTAATATTTAGAAAAATGATTTTATCACAAAATACTGAAATTCTTATGAGCCAATAGACTTTTGCTGCGTTTCGTTATAAATAGATAAAGAAGGAAAAGCAAATTCTAAAGAGTTTTTCTCCATTATTTCCATAATTTTTTCCATAATATCTTGTTTTGTGGCAAGCCACTCTTCCCATGCAACAGATTTTGAAAAACAATAAACTAAGATATTTATACTTGAACTACTAAACTCATCCAAGTATACTAAAAGAGTCTTTTTCACCCCTTCTAAGTCATCTTTTGACACAAGCTTGACACTATGCCCATAAGCTGGATTTTGATGTACATATTTTGTATTTTGTGTTGCAATATCAGGATGATCTTGTAGCATATCTCGTATCTCAACAATGGCCTTGTTAATGTCTTCTATTTTAGAATCATATTTGACTCCAAGATTCATTTTAATGCGTCGTCCAAGTTTTCTTTTGTTCCAGTTTTTTACATCTTTAGAAGCAAAGGTACCATTTGGGATTGCTATAAGTGCATTATCGAAAGTCCGTATCGTTGTTACACGCAAACCAATCTCTACAACCACCCCTTCATTCCCATCTATCTCTATCCAATCTCCTTGAGAGAAAACATTACTAAAAAGTATAGAGAGCGTTCCAAAAAAATTCGATATTGTATCTTTTGCTGCAAAGGCAACAGCAAAACCACCAATCCCAAGACCTGATAGCACTGCAGTCAGATCAACACCTGCAAAATAAAGGGCAATCAATATCCCGATAATAATAATAATAAAGTTAATGATTTTAATACCAACGTTAATAAGTTCACTTTTAATCGGGGTAGATACCGCATCAAAACTACTCAACTTAATGGCAGCGACAGTATTTACTAAAATATAAACAATAAGCGTAAAATAAACACCATAAATAATGTTAAATGCACGAGAGAGAACATCTACCGCACTAAAATCATTGTAGACATAAATCAACATATTTATATTTATAACAATAACCAAGGTTTCAATAGTGATTTTAAGTTTAGAGAGAATAATGTCAGAATATTCTTCTAAAAAATCAATTTTTGAAAAGCCCCTTTGGATAGAAACGTAAACAACTTTTCTGAAGCCATAAATAATAAGTGTTAAAAAAATCATAATCAAGATTTTAATGATACTCAATCCATAAGGTTCTAAAATAAAATTTATATTTTGTACAAAGTGAAAAGACTCAAGATAAACTACAAGACCCATTACATGAAAAGTATAGTATTTATTAAGTCTATACATCTTGTTTTCAAACTTGTAAATATAACTTATCATATCACTATGAATATCCTGTAAAGCATGAAATTCTCTAATATTTTCCTTTAATGCTTTTACTACACTCGAAGATTCTTGCAAGTTCAAATATTTGTCATAATCTCTCTTCGTTAACTGCAAAACTCTCTTTTGCTCATCAACAATATAAGAAGATAATTTTTTTTCAAATTCTTCTAAACTTGGCAGATCAAGTGCCATCAGTACATTCTTAAACAAATTATTTTGATATTTTACTAAGATATAAGATTTTAATTGCACCTCATCACGTAAAACAGCATAGCTATTTCCTGCTCGTTTATTTATGGCTATTATTTTTTTGAGTGAAAAGATTTTTGAATTTATATCTTGTACAACCATGCCATTGTCAATATATTTCTGTTTGTCAGACATAATTTTGTAGAGTTGCTTTTCATATAAATTTTCCTGTTTCTCAATCAACTCACGAATACGCTCTTGGGACAAATTGTTTTCATTGAGTTGTAAATTAAGCTCTATTTGTTTATCTAAAAATGGACTGTATTTAACAGCTGCGTTTAAATTAAGTGTAAGAAAAAAAAGTATAAAAGCTATTAGTATCTGTTTCACTGCGTTTAGATTCCTTCTGCTATCATAGCATCTGCAACTTTTTTAAATCCTGCAATATTTGCACCATCAACATAATTGCCTTCCACGCCATAATCTTTGGCAGTAAGCGCCACCCGTTTACATATCATTTGCATAGTCTCTTTGAGTTTTTCATCTACTTTTGCATAACTCCATTTTGTCATGGAAGCATTTTGACTCATTTCAAATTCACTTACAGCCACCCCACCTGCATTGGCGGCTTTAGCCGGAGCGAAGCAGAGCTTATGACTTTGCAGTAGTGCTATTGCTTCAGGAGTTGATGGCATATTTGCACCTTCAGTGACACTCACACAACCATTAGTTATAAGATTTTGCGCATCGAGTTCATTAAGCTCATTTTGAGTAGCGCAAGGAAAGGCTGCATAACATGGAATATTCCACACTGCATGTGCACCCTCTGGATAATTCTCAACTGGAATATATTCTGCTTCAGAATGTACTTCAGTATACTCTTTTAAAGAAGTTCTGCGCTCAAGTTTGAGAGTTTTTAACAGTTCTAAGTCTACACCTCGTGGATCATATATAGTACCGTGCGAGTCTGAACAACTCACAACAATAGCTCCAATTTGTTGCAGCTTTTCAATCGCATGCAGTGCAACATTTCCAGCACCACTTACCGTACAAATTTTTCCATCCAATGGCTCTTTACCTTCAATCTCAAGCATACTCCCAGTAAAATAAACTGCACCATAGCCTGTAGCTTCAGGGCGCATAAGAGAGCCACCAAAGAAGTATGGCTTCCCTGTTAATGCGCCTTCATAAGAAGATGTGATTTTTTTATATTCACCAAAAAGATAACCAATTTCACGACTACCAACACCAATATCACCAGCAGGAACATCTATGCGAGGACCTATATATTTATAAAGCTCACTCATAAACGCAGTACAAAACTTCATTATCTCAAAATCACTTTTTCCTTTTGGATCAAAATCACTGCCACCCTTTCCTCCTCCGATAGGCAATCCCGTCAAAGAGTTCTTCAGTATTTGCTCAAATCCTAAAAATTTTAATACCCCTTCATTTACCGTTGGATGGAAACGAAGTCCACCTTTATATGGTCCAAGTGCATTATTAAACTGCACTCTATAACCAGTATTTACCTGCACATTATTATTGTCATCCAACCAAGTCACTTTAAATTTTATAATTCTATCAGGAACTACCAAACGTTCAAGGATTGCATATTTAAGATATTTTTCATCAGATTCTAACAATGGAGCGATGGAATATATCACCTCCTCCATTGCTTGATAAAATACAGAATTTTCTGCACAGTCCGTTTTTTCAAATTTTTTAATCTCTTGTTCTGCCATCGTCATATTTATTTTCCTTTAAGCTTGTACTTACTTTTCTCTTTTTGTATATGAATTGTACCACAACCTATTCCAATGTTCTAAAATCTTTTATCACAGAAGTATTATATATTTTTGATATATTATAATTTTTTATATATACTGAATAATTATGTGATAAAATATATTAAAATTTTCACATAAAGGAATATGTATGTTTCAGAATCTCAGTATTAAAAAGAAGATGAATTATCTTATTGTGATGGCAACTTTTGCAATCTTTGCTGCCACAATTTTTGTCTTTGGGGCAATGACAGATATAGAAGATGATTATGATCATCTACACAACACCTATGCAATCAGGATTTAAAGTTCTAGATATAGAAAAACGGCTCAATTATGTGAGCAGAACAACAAGAGACTTGATGATTGGAGGAAACAATCAAACAGATCTTCATAAACTTCGCGCTAACATAGATGCTATTAAAGAAGATTTTTCTGCTTTAGAAATTATTATGAAAGAAGATAAACACTTTCCCCTCCTAAAACAAGCCAAAGAGTCAACAGTCCTTTTTTTGGATAACTCCTATAAGATGATGGAAACCCTTACTGCTGATGAAATTGCCAACGATAAGATAAATGTTTATGCTAAATATAAAACAGAATTAACCCCTTATGCAGAAAAGTCAAGAAAATATTTTAAAGAACTTGTCAAAATTAAAGAAGAAGAACTTCATTCTTTTTCTAGCAAACTAGAATCAAAAATATCTTTTTACAAATATTTTGTTTTCTTAGCAGGACTACTTGTTGGTGTCGTCGTATTTATCTTTGCAAGTAAAATCAGTAACTCAGTGATAACAGGTATCCAAGAATTTACAATGATCATTTCACGTACTGCAAAAGGTGACTTTAGCAATATGTCTACAAACACTTCTTTAGAGACTGAACTAGGAACAATGGGAAAAAATCTCAATGAGCTTATCCAACATATCAACACTCTCATTTCTCAAATCAATACAACTATTACAAATGCTTCAAAAGGTGACTTTAGCACAAAAATCTCTTCTCAAGGGCTTGATGGTGCTTTTGTAGTTGCCATAGACAATGTGGCAAGCACAATCGATATAATGGAAGTACAGTACAAAAAAGTTCTTCGAGATGCTTTTAATACTCAAATTAGTATTCGTAGCGTAAACGTCTCAGAATCTCTTACTGTTATTCAAAAAGATTTAAAAACAAATATTGAAAACATTAAGACAGTGTCTGCTTCAACAAGATTTGCTGCAGAACTTGCAAATGATTCAAGACAGAACATCAATACTGTTGTGGATAATCTTCATGAGCTTCATGAGCAGGTAAATAATAATAATAATACCAATATAGAAGAACTAGCAACTCAGGCTGGGGATATTACTTCAGTTATAGAACTCATAACTGACATCGCTGACCAAACAAATCTTCTTGCTCTCAACGCAGCAATTGAAGCAGCACGCGCTGGTGAACATGGACGTGGATTTGCTGTGGTAGCAGATGAAGTAAGAAAACTTGCTGAGAGAACCCATAAAGCCACAAGTGAGATATCCATCTCAATCAAATCACTGCAGCAAGGGATGAGCGATATTCAAAGTAGTTCTGAGAATATGAAAGAGACTGTTGATTCCTCAACACAAACTATAGAGGAGTTTGAAACTACCCTAGTAGAGCTTAGCGACAACTCTAATAAGATTGTCACACAATCAGTCTTTATGGAAAACAGTGTCTTTATTGTTTTGGCTAAAATCGACCATATACTTTACAAATCTCGTGCTTACAACTCTCTCGTATCACTGAAAAAAGTACTAAAAGCAGTTAATTCTCACCAATGTAATTTAGGAAAATGGTATGATTCAGAAGGTAAAGAACGTTTTGGAAATACCGTGAGCTATCCTCAAGTTGCACAGCCACATAATATTGTCCATACAAACGCAAATACAAATCTCGCCTTTATTGACAATGCAAATCCGGAACAAAATGTTCTTGCTAATCAGGATAAAATTATTCATAACTTTGATGATATGGAAGAAGCATCTCAAAAACTTTTCGTTTTACTTGATGCTATGTTAGAAGAAGTTCATACAGAGGGATAAAGACTATTCCCAGTCACTAAATTTTGACTGGGAGTGTTTATCTTTTTTATAACGTCTTGAATTTTTATTTTTTTCAAGCTGATTTGTAGTATATGTGATATCTTCTTTAATAT
>Ga0256840_1000079_pt1 | contig 81837 bp, 63 predicted proteins | sample 355202metaG_FD_185969 | JGI IMG/M metagenome (GOLD analysis project Ga0256840, IMG submission 185969) | Hydrothermal vent microbial communities from Mid Atlantic Ridge, Atlantic Ocean - 355-202 | ecosystem: Environmental > Aquatic > Marine > Hydrothermal vents | place: Atlantic Ocean: Mid... | reverse complement strand
CAAGAATACTTGGGTTATATCTTCAAAAAACTACCTTTGGTCGAAACTGTCGATGATTATGAAAAACTTCTACCATGGAATTTTAAAACATTGTAAATATCAATAACGCTGTTTAGTTGACGCTTACAGTAATTTTAGTCCTATTTTCTTCTACGGTATTAAAAATTTTAAAGGAAAATATTAGGGACATTCTTTTAAAATCTACTGGATGTAGCCTATTGAAATAATGAACAACTCAACAACATGATTTACTTTTTATGTGGACAATTGAAATTTGATTACTCACTGTATTTCACATAGAGCCAAATTTTTCCATAAAAAAAGGGCACTGTGTGCCCTTTTATACTCCCTTAGGTGGTTTTACGAAATAAAACCACCTGCTCTCTTTTATTCACTCTAAATACCTAGGAGCTTGTCCGAGAATAGATAACCTACTGCGGAAAAGCTCTTAGCACTTCTTTTTGGTATTTATGCAGTGAACTAAATCTCCAAAATTTTAGAAATTGTATTGGAAGTCTACACCCCAAATGCGAGGGTCGTTAACAATGCCTTCCAAATTATTGAAATCAATGGCTGCAATTAACTTGTCTTGGTCTGTGATATTTCTACCATAGAATCCTGCTGCCCAATTTTCAGTTTCATAAGCGATTCTTAAACCACCTTCTAGCAAAGGGTCGCCTCTAAATTCTTTAGACTCATACAAGAAGAAGTTAATGCTGCTTCTGTATGCCCAATCCGTTGAAAGAACAATATCGCCACCATCTAATGGGATAATGTGCTTAAGGATTAAGTTTGACATCCAACGTGGTGCTCTTGGTAAAGAATTTCCACCTATAAGAACATTTAAGTTATCCTCGTTGTCAGGTTCTTCTCTTGGATCTAAAATCGTACAGTTACTGCCACAAGGAGAAACCGTTAGGTTTGCATCTTGGATTTCTGTGTGGTTATAACTTAAGCCTAGCGTCAACAAAGTATTGGGGGCTAATTTAGCCGTCAAGTCAGATTCAAAACCATAACCCACCGTTTTATCGGCATTAACTAACTGATTAACATTAGCCGAGCCTGAACCCGCTGTTAATTGTTGGTCATTCATTTGGTAATAAAATACCGAAGCGTTTAAGCGTGCACGGTTATCCCATAACTCTTTTTTGAATCCTGCTTCAATAGAATGTATTGTTTCTGAATCCGCTACTGTTATGGCTCCACCAAATAACACTCGCCCTTGAATACTTGGTGCTCTAAAACCGCGAGCTAAGCGCGCATAGATATTAGTATTATCATCCAAGACATGACTGATACTTATGTTGCCTGAGAAGTTTCCATCAGACGTACTAACAGAAGCAGGAGCAACTGGATTACCAAATGGATTCATTGGAACCGCTGCGGTATAATCTTTTGATTCATCAGACCAGCGACCACCAATTGTTAATGTTGTTTCATCTGATAAGTAAAAATCAGCTTGTCCAAAAACTGCATAAGCTGTTGTGTCTTGTACTTGATTTGCATAACCTGTGTGTACATCAGTTAAGTCTGAATAGTTAAATGATTCCACTTCTAGGTGCTCATCAAAAAAGAATACACCTGCTTGCCAAAACATGCTGTCACTGGCTTGCGAAAGTCTAAATTCTTGTGTTGTTTGGTTATGATCAGGAATTCCATCAGCTGTTTGTGCTGGAAAAGGAATAAACCCAGGACCCATCCAAGGGAGGAATGAAGCACCGTATCCACCATCCACATCACCACGCGAATAGGCCTCTACTGTCTCATAGCCAGTAATAGAAGTAACTGTCATGTCATTATCTAAATCCCACTCAAGTTTAGCACTCCAACCCATGGATTTAACATTTTGGGCATTACCACCGTCATAAGAAACAACACGTCTATCGTATCCGGGAACAAAATCATTTGTGCCTGGCTGTATTATATTGGCTCTAAATACACGAGCCGTTCCATCTAAATCACGACCATGTAAATTAAACAAAGCATTAAATGTATCGCCTTCATAAGCCACTTGAACACGGTAAGCATCTTCGGTATAGGCTTCTAAATCGCCATCACCATTGACTTGACCATTTACCAAGTTTAAACCTGGATCAACTAAGCCTGGCTCGTTTCTAACCCAATCCGCGCGTTGATCGTGCAAGTAAGAAACACGAGCTGACCAATTATCATTTAATGCACCACCAATGGCTCCTTCAAATGAAGTCTGTCTAAATGAACCAAAGCCAATTTTGGCATACCCATCCATATCTTGAGAAGGCTTTACTGAATCAAATTTAACAATTCCTGCTGGCGTGTTACGTCCAAACAAGGTTCCTTGAGGACCACGAAGCGTTTCTACACGATCCATATCAAAGACAGGAAAGCCTTTTAACATGGGGTTTTCCATCACGATATCATCATAGATTAATGAAACGGGTTGAGAAGCATTTAAATCAAAATCGGTATTTCCTAATCCACGAATGTAAAAACGAGGAAAAACACGACCAAAATCCGATTCAACAATCAAACTTGGCACACGTCCAGAAATAAAACGAATGTCCGAACCACCAGAACGAATTTCATCCATTATATCGCCATCAACTGCCGTGACGGACATGGGAACTTCTTGTAGATTTTGCTCAGTTTTTTGAGCGGTTACGATGACTTCTTCTAAGATTGAATCGTCTTTTTGTTCTTCATCTTGAGCATAAACAGCTGGTGCAGCAAAACTGCCTGCCAGCGCCATACTTATACTAATTTTAAGTAATTGCTTTTTGTTAAGTTTCATTTTTTCCTCATTGAGTATGAATATTAGCCGCTGATTATATACAACAATGAGCTATTTAACAAAATTTTAACGAATAAAATCGGGATAATTCAAGAGATTTTGAAGCTTTTCTAAGTATCGCCCAAGATGCAGCCCATCCATCAAGGCATGATGAACTTCAACCGAAATAGGCACGTGTTTCCTACCCTTTTTTTCGTAATACTTACCAAAAACGATTTTAGGAATGGAATCATTCGTTTTGAAATTTCGGGGATTTGAAAAACTTGTAAATGAAATCCATGGAATAGTAGAAAAATGAATAATATCTAAATCTTGATTTCTGCCATCAAAAGCAACGACACCTTTTTTATTGTTCTCTATTTGCAGAATTGCATTGGCATTAAAATGACTAAAATCACCATCGTAATCAAAATAACAAAAGTTAAATGTTTCATCAGCATTTAAAATGGTACTGCCTGCATAGATGGAATCGTATACAACCACGCCATCACCTTTTAGCCTATAACGAAATTCTTTAACTTTATTTGCGGCATCAATTGACGCAAACAATAAAGCCGTAGCAAATGACAATTGCTTTTGTTGGCAAAGCTTATAAAGTTCTGTGACATCAAGTGATGAACAAATGTTAAAAAATGGGTTATCGTATTTTTTAAAAAATTCAAATTGTTTCTTTCGAGACCATTGGTTGAGGTCTAATTGTCTGTAATTCATTTTTGTACCCTGTAAAAAAGGGAGCAACTGCTCCCTTTAAGTAATTTCTTAGTCTATTAAATTACTTAATACTTAAATCATGTAACTTATCAACAGTCAAACGCGAATAATAAGCGGCAACATTTTCTATATCTTGCTCGGATAGAGAAGCTGCAAAACCTGACATTATTGGGTTTTTTCTCTCGCCTGATTTATAATCTGTTAACGCTTTTTCAAGATAATCCGCAAATTGCCCTGCTAATTTAGGGTAAGTGTCATTGATGCCTAAGCCATCCATTCCATGGCATGACTGACAAACTTGCTCTACTTTTTTCTTCCCTTCTACTGGGTTACCACCAGCAAAACTCAGTCCTGTCGTTAAAAGGCTGATAATTAATACTATTTTATTCATTTTAACCTCTTATTTTAATGATGCAAAGTAAGCCGCTATATTAGCAATGTCATCATCCGATAAACTGCCCGCTTGAGCTCTCATGGTTGGGTGTGAACGCTCACCTGAGCGATATGCCTTAAGTGCACTTACGATATAAGCTTCGTTTTGACCGCCCAAACGTGGCACATGGTAAGTTGGGTATACATTCATATAATACTTAATACCATGACAACCCGTACAGGTATAAGACGTTAATTTGCCTTTTTCAATATCTCCTGCTGCCAATATTTGCGTTGCAAACATCAGTAACAATAAAGTACTTACTAATTTCTTCATTTTGCCCTCAATTTAAAAATTTTAGGAATTATACATGCTTAAAAATAAATTTTCATCATTGCTATAGAATTCAATTCAATAATCGCTATATTAGCAAAACTAAATATAATGATGGACAAAATAATAGATTTACCTTTAGAATGATAATTTTATGAACAAAAGAGGACATGAACACATGAAGAAATATACATTATTTATATTAGCTTTATTCACCAACTTAGTATTTGCAGCACAAACTTTACAACCTTTTGTGTTAGCATCTGTTGAAAAAGCTGGGTATCAGCAAACCATTGATGATACAAAACAAAAATTAACTGATGCTGGTTTTACACTTGTGGGTGAATATTCTCCTTTTGGAAATAACACTATAGTTATCGCCACAAATGACGATGCCTTAAAAGCCGCAGCAGGTTCTAAACGTGGTGGTTATATTGCACCTTTACGTATTGCTATTAGCCAATATGGCGATGAAGTAGAAGTCAGTTATGCCAACCCAATTTATTTAGAAAAAGCTTATTGGATAAAAAATTCAATGCAAAGTGTTGACAATGCATTAAAACAAGCCTTAGGTTTTGTCAAAACCTTTGGATCTGAAAAAGGCTTAACGGCAAAAAAATTAAAGAAATACCATTACATGTTTTCCATGCCTTACTTTGACGACCCTTATGAGTACGATGAATACGACTCTCACGAGCAAGCGGTCAGTGAAGTGGAAAAACGCCTCAACATTGAGGGAGATGCCTTATCAATGGTCTATAAATTAGACATTCCGGGTACAAAGATGACAGTATTTGGCGTGCAAATGAAAAAAACAGATAAAGACGATGACGAAGAAGATTTGGATGAAGAATACCAAATGAGCGTAGTTGACTTTGAACGCCCTGGCAAAAAAGCCTATTTTGCTTATGAATTGTTGGTTAATGACAAAGAAGTCGAAGCCTTGCACATGAAATACCGCATGGCACTGCATTTTCCTGATTTACCCATGACAGGCAAACACGGTTTTACCAAACTCATGTCATCACCTGGTGAAATCGATGACGCTTTCGAAGAGTTAATTGAAGATTACCGATAATGACAAAAAGATACGCTAAAAAGCCAGTGCTCAACTGGCTTTTTTTATTGCCTTTTATTATCACTCTAAGCGGTTGTGATTCTCAAAAAACAACCCAAAGCGACAATGATGGCATAAGACTCATTACCCTCTCCCCTCACCTAGCCGAATTAGTTGTCTCGGCAGGTGCCATAAAAAATCTAGTGGGTGTCGTCTCTTACAGTGATTTCCCCCCAGAGATTAAAAACACGCAGAAAATAGGCGATGCCTTTAAACTCGATATAGAAACAATTGTTTCTCTTAAACCCGATTATATCCTCAGCTGGAAAGGCGGAACACCTCTTGGGATGCTTGAAAAACTCAAAAGCTTAAACCTTACAATTATAGAAACAGAAATCAAAACACTCAGCGATATTCCAAAAACCATAACACAAATAGCAAAGTTAACAAACACCCAAAAGCAAGCACAAAAAGCCACAAACAAATTTACCCAAAAATTGCTAGAATTTAAAAAACAAAATCACAAACAACAAACAGCATTTATCGAAACTTACCACCAACCCCTATATACCGTTTCAGGCAAACATTGGATGAGCCAAGCGGCATTATTGTGCGGTTATATAAATGTATTTAACGACTTGAAACAACAATCGGCTACCGTCACTTTAGAATCAGTTATTCTAAAAAACCCACAAACCATTATCAACATAGCCAAGCAAGAAGACAGCCAATGGCAAAAGTGGCAAAACCTTGATGCCATCAAAAACAATAACATCATCCTTATTGACCCAGACTATTTTTCAAGACCCAGCATGCGCCTCTTGCAAGGCATTGAAAAATTATGCACTAAAAACAATTAATTATTCACCACCGAAAAGTGAAATTGTAATGGTCTAAAAAACGTCGATTAAAAACATTTAACCACAGAGGGCACAGAGAACACAGAGGAAAAAAGGTTGTGGTTAAAAACCTCTGTGAACTCTGTGTCCTCTGTGGTTAATAGCCCTTTCTTTCCAGCCCACTAAGATAAAACAACGTCATTGCGAGGAGCCTAAGCGACACCCAATCAAGTTGAGTGCAGGCTATCTGGCAACCTCATAAAGCAACCGTAATCCAAAGAAAATCACTACGCTAGTAATAACAGATAAAAAACCCATTGCCCAAAATCCACCAATAAGCTACAATAAATAAATCCGCTAAAATTGATTAGACACTCTTTCATTTTTCAGTCGGTACAATAACATCTTTTACAGAGTAAATCTCCGTAGTATAGATGATTTTTAATCCGTGATATACGCAATTACGTATATTACGATGTTTGCGGTAATTTGAGGAAACCCGTACACAATTAATAATTTTAAACATTTATCTTTGTTTTTTAGACCAACTAATTATGAGTAAAAAATATACTGCAAAAAACATAAAACTTGAAGACCTTGTTTTAGACAAAAAAAATCCAAGATTTGCTGAACTTTATAACGGGAGTGATAAAGAAAGTGACATTGTTGAATATTTGCTATATACAGAATCAGCAGATGAAGTTGCTGAAGCTATTTCAGTAGCAGGCGAATTTTATGAAGACAGACCTCTTTGGATTTTTAAAGAAGATGGAAAGTACATTGTTAAAGATGGTAATAGAAGATGTTCGGCTGTTAAAGCTTTACAACTTCCTAATAAATATGGTTTAGAAGTTCCAAAATTTGAAATTAATGAACTTCCAGTTTTAGAATATAATGACCTTTCTGATTTAGAAACAAGAATAAGGTTAGAACATAATAGTAGTCTTTTTAAAAAATGGGGTAGAATTGCTAAAGCATTGGAAATTTATAGATTATTTTCATCAGGTAATTCTGTAGAATCATTAACTGAAATTGACTCAAACCCAAAAGACTTTATAAAAACTGCTACTTTTTATCATAAAGCAGTAAATATAAAAGGAGAAAATTTTAAGAAGCTTGTTAGAGAAGGTAGAGGCAAAACGGGAAAGACAGTCATATTTGAGAGACTTTTTAGAGAAAGAACAAAATGTGGCTATAGTTTCAAACGTACAGGAGAAACTTTCATAAAAGACGATAGCTTATTTAAATCTTATATAAACGCAATTGTTCCTTATCTAATTGATAATCCAAATTCAGATACTTCTCGTACTATTGATAAAAATGGAACAGACAACTTTTTATTAAAATTAAAACCCTATGGTTTTCCACCTGAAGAACATGCAACTACCAATGCTCAAAATACTTCGTCAGATTCTAATTCAACAAGTAGTGATTCCACAACAACAAGTACGAGTAATGCGACAAATGGCAGTAACACAACTAATTCGTCAACATCAACTAATACAACCCAAAACAATCCAGCAACAACCACAAATACTAATTCATCAACTACTACCAATAGTGGTAGCCAAGGAAATACAACAACTAGACATAGTGTTAAACACAAGCCGTCATTAAAAAGAAAACAAATACCGTCAGCACTAAAAAAGTTAATTGATGAATGTTATAACTTGGACGAAAATAATTTTGCAAACGCAAAAACCGCATTAACCAGAGTTACACTTGAATGCACGTTAAAATATGTTGTAGAAAACACAAATAAGACAAATGGAAATCCTATAAAATCTGCAAATCATTTTGATTTAGCTTTTAAAGACCGAAGAGGTAATGCTCTTACTTACACTAATTTTGATACGCTGAAAATAAAATTTACAGAGTTAATTACAGATGTTGGTATTAGAAAAGCTTTTGAAGATTTTGACATTCAAAATCCGCATCAAATAATCCACAATTATAGAGTTGCGGCCGTTCCTGCAAATGCAAAAGCCCTTTGTGATAATTTAATAGATTTATTAGAGTTTATGTTACAAGAAGAAGCTGATTTAATTAATTCTTTGGACTCGACTAAATTATAATTATGTTCTATTCACCTTTAAGGTATCCAGGCGGAAAAAACAAGTTATCAGCATTTATTGCAAAAATTTGTATAGATAATAATATCAATGGACACTATGTTGAACCATACTCTGGCGGAGCTTCAGTAGCTCTTTTTTTACTTTTAGAAGGTTTTGTAAATAAAATAACTATAAACGATAGAGATAGGTCAATTTATGCTTTTTGGCATTCTGTGTTAAATAAGACAAACCAATTATGTGAATTAATTGAAAATGCTGATTTAACCGTTGAGGAATGGATAAAGCAAAAAGAAGTTCAATCTAATAAGAAATCTTCCAACTTACTTGATTTAGGATTTTCAACTTTCTATTTAAACCGTACCAATCGTTCTGGAATTATTAATGCAGGAGTAATGGGAGGAGTCAAACAAAATGGAAATTACTTAATGGATTGTCGATTCAATAAAACAGAATTAATAAGGCGAATAAAAGAAATAGCAAAACACAAAAAAAACATTAGACTGTATAAAAAAGATGCTGTCAAATTAATAGACAAAATTCAAAATGAATCAGAAAATGAAAATGTCGTATTTTATTTTGACCCACCATATTATTTAAAAGCAAGTACGCTTTATATGAATCATTACAAAGATGAAAACCATAGAATCGTTAGTGATAAAATAAAAGCTATTGAAAACATAAAATGGATTGTTTCATATGACAATGTTCCAGAAATTCAAGAATTATATTCTGAATGTTCAAGAAAAGAGTTTTCTTTTAAACATACTGCTTATGAAATAAGAGATGGAAAAGAAATTTTATTTTTAAGTGATAACATTAAACAACCCGAAATAGAAGATTGGAATCCATTGAAATTTAAATTTCGGAAAAGAAAAACTACCGCCAACATTGTATATAAAACATAGTGCAATTCATTGCTAAAACAAAGGTTTGTGCATTTTATGAAGTCGCCAAATTTTTAAATTTGACAAATTCAGAAAAATAAAATAATTAGTAAAATTTAAAAATTCGGCTTGTGTTTATCCGAAACGAAAATGCCAATTTCTGCACTACGTTTCATATACGTAACCGTTAACTGAACCTAAATCTCAAAATATGAAAACATACATCGCACTAACCCTATTCACTTTCACCATAACCCAAGCCCAACCACCCAACAAACCCCAAATCCAGGCCGATCTAAATGGAATACTTACCGACATCGAGGACAATTACGCTTACCAAAAAGACAAAAACATTGACCTCAATTGTATAAAACAAAAATATTCACAAAAGATAGATGCCATAAATTCCGAAGAACAAACGGTGTTATTTTTTGAAATTTTACTGGATGAATTTTACGATAGTCATGTGATTTTAAACACCAACCGCAATTCATCTTACCGTTTGTATGCACCAATCTATGCGCGTTTGCAAGATAATAAGTTTATTATTTCAAGCGTGTGGCAATCGCAGCTTGAAACGATAAACCAGAATATCATCGGTGCTGAGATTGTAAAATTTAATGGTGTTGACTTTGAGAAAACCATTAATGACTTCCCTACTGAATGTCAGGACAAAAATAGGGCTGAAATCAAACAATGGCTTGCCAATAAGGTTTTGGCTGGACGCTATAACCAAGCACGAATTTTAAGCCTAAAACTTCGCAACAAAAAAACCATTGAGTTTGATTTGGATAAACTCAAAATCAAGCACGATGAGGGCTTGCTCACTGCAAAGATTGTCAGTAATATCGGCATTATTCGCATTAATAATTCTTTGGGTCAAAATGATTTGGTTAGAGCTTTTGATAAAACCCTTGATGGTTTATTCGATACAAAAGCACTGATTATTGATTTACGCAATACCGTTGATGGCGGTGATTCGTATGTTGCTCGTGGCATCATGAGTCGTTTTGTCAGCGAAGACAAACCCTACCAAAAACACTGGTATGTTGATACTGCTGCTCATAATCCCGATGTGGTCAGAACCTGGGTGGAATACGTCAGCCCTCGTGCCAAGACTTACAACAAACCTGTGGTTGTTTTGGTCGGTCGTTGGACCGGCAGCATGGGCGAAGGATTAGCCATTGGCTTTGAAGGCATTGGCAGAGCACAAATCGTTGGCACCGAAATGGAACGACTGGCAGGTGAGATGAATGGCTTTGGTTTTAAACACCAAAAATATGGCTTTCGGTTGTCAACTGCCAAACTGTTTCATGTTAATGGTACGCCACGAGAAAAATACGTACCTAAACATTATGTGCAACAAACGCAACTAAATAAAGATGAATATCTTGGGTATAGCTTACAACTTTTAAACAAACAACCAAGCAAAACTCACTGAAAAAACAACTGCTCCAATCAAAGCAACAAGTGTAATAACAGTTGTCTTAGATAAGGCTTTAACTTTGACTTTAAGTTTGTTTTTCCGCAATAAATTGTCTTGTATAGTTTGTTCCATTTTTTTATTTTTGCTTGCAAATAATTGTTCGATTTTATTTTGCTTATTTATCATGATTGTCCTCCAGTTGTTGTTGCATAATCTTGCGGGCTTGTTTTATATAGGTCTTGAGCGAACCCAATGGCATATCTAAAGTAACGGCAGCTTCGGTGTGTGACATGCCACTGGCATCACACAATAACAACACGGCTTTTTGATTATCGCTTAGTTGTTTTAAGGCATGGTTGAGATCGATACTATCATCAACTTTCATTAAATAGCGTTGGGTAGTATTTTGTTTTATTTTACTGATGAACTTATAAAAGCGTCCTGTTTTACGCTTTTCTTGTAAAAATTCTCGATAGGCTATGCTAAATAACCAGGTCTTAAAACTGGATTTTTGGGTGAAGAGTTTAATTTTATCAAAGGCTATGATAAAGGTGTCTTGGGTTAGGTCTTCTGCAAGGTATTTTTCATCGGTGTATCGGTATAAAAAAGCATACAAGCTCATTTGGTACCGTTTGACTAACTCTGAATAAGCATGCGTATCTTGTGTGGATTGCACAAGCACCACCAGTTGCTCATCTCTAAAAAGATTAAAATCAGTCATTAGTTATGTTGGTTATTTTTTGTTATTTTCTATGAAATGAAAATACAGATAGGTCAAACCCAGCATCAATGGAAACATCGCCATTCCTAATAGACTTGCTTTTGCTTGAGCATAACCACTGCTTCCCATAATCAATGCAAAAAAGATAAAAGCAATGGACAAACCAATACCAACAAATCCTTTTCGTACATCTGCCTTGTTGTTTTTTTCTGAAATAATGGCTTGAATTTGCTCAGGTTTAATGTCTTTATTGTCTTTGATGATTTTTTGTATCGCCTTGATTTTTAAACGCTTATCAAAATATTTATACAGCAATAGTAAGGCAATAATGACGGCAATGAGAATAAAAGTGAATAAGGCAAAGGGCAGGAACAAGTGTTTTATTTCGTTCATTTTTAAATCCAAATTATTTTCTATATTAACTTAGATGCTTTGTTAAACCTAATTGGATGTTAATTTATTAAATAATTAAAACAACATCTAAATCCCTACCTTAAAACCTCTAAGTATTTTAATCTGAGAACTAATGATGAAATCAATTTATTTATTTCTGTTATTAATAAGCACTATTGGTATAGCACAAATCAAACAATCCGATGATTTATTTGTGGTATTAAAAAAACTTGATGCAGAGTTGTTTGAACAAGGTTTTAACCAGTGCCATTTAGAAAACACTAACAATCTTGTTACCGATGATTTAGAGTTTTACCATGACCAAGGTGGTTTTCAAGACAAAGCCATGTTTCTAAAATCCATGAAAGAGAATATTTGTTCAACGCCCAAGCATAAACCCATTCGGGTATTAATTGCCGATAGCTTAGAAGTATTTCCTCTGTATAAAGACGGCGTGTTATATGCAGCTATGCAGAAAGGCATTCATGAGTTTTATTATAAGGACCCCGATAAAGAAATCTACCCAACTGGTGTGGCACGTTTTACCCATCTTTGGGTGTTGGATGATAGTCAATGGAAACTTAAACGCATCTTGAGCTATGACCATAAACCCATTGATGCAAAATTTGAAAAGCTCAATGACCATTATCCTATTGATTTATTCACTACTGATTTAGGAATTAACAATTTATTGAAACAAAACCACATTCCCTCCATTGGTATTGGCATTATCAATCATGGAAAACTGCAACAAATTCGATTATTTGGCGAAAAGAAACAGGATTCTCCCATCAGCTACAACAGCATTTACAAAGTTGCATCACTAACCAAACCAATTGTTGCTCTCATCACACTTAAATTAATTAATGCTGATAAACTTAAACTGGACGAACCTTTGTACAAATACTATGTTGACCCAGATATAAAAGATACTAAGGAAATTAAACTGTTAACACCTCGCATCATCTTAAGTCACCAAACGGGTCTTCCAAATTGGCATTATTTGGAAAAAGACAACATCCTTAAATTTGAGTTTAAACCTGGCACAAAATACCAGTATTCTGGAGAAGGTTTTGAATTTTTACGTAAAGCTTTAGAGCATAAATTTAATAAACCCATTGAACAATTAGCTCAGGAGTTACTGTTTAACCCTTTAAAAATGTACGATACCCATTTTACTTGGGATAAAGACATGGATGTAAAACGCTACGCTCAAGAACATGATGAGCAAGGTAAACCGATAGACTTTAAAAAACACCAACATGCCAATGCAGCAGCCAATTTAATGACCACTATTGAAGATTATTCAAAGTTTATGGTGCATATATTAGACGGTGCAGGACTTTCCAAAAAACTGTACCAAGAAATGATGAGCAAACAAGTCAATGAAAAACCAGGTATTGATTTTGGCTTAGGTTGGGAAATTTTTAATGATGTTGGTCAAGGTGAATTTGCACTGCAACACGCAGGTAGTGATTACGGCATTAAAACTCTTGCCTTGTTATTGCCCAAATCAAAAAGAGGAATCGTAATTTTTGTAAATTCAGAAAATGGTATCAAAGTTTGGGGTAAAATTATTCGAGAATACTTTGGCGAAATTGGAGAAAAAATCATTGAAATGAACAAACAATAACACTTGACCCATATGATATTAAATTTATACAATAAACTAGGAATAACCATGAACAAAATTCTCACACTTTTATTTTTTACTTTTATACTGGCTTCTTGTAGTGAAGAAGACTCAACACCTTTGTCGTTAAATGAAGGTGAGTACATGAATGAACTGCATAAAAATAACGTCGGTAAAATTGCTTTTATGAATGATTGGATTGCTTTTGATGATTTCAAGCAAAAAGATTTTCCTTCACAAGTATTGTTAAACAACACCACTGACTTTGCTTTTAGAATGTTTTTGGACAAAACATTAACCTATTACCTCAGTCAATTAGAACCTCAATTAACTACCAGAGAATTGTGTGACAAAGGCAACTTCCAACTCACATTCTTTGTCGATGATAAACAAGTCTACCAATATAACTTACAAACTGGGGCGGGCTCTTGTGACTATAAAAATACTGCTATGGTTTATGGCATTCCATTGGTCAATAAGAACAACCCTGATCATTGGGGACGATTTATGTGGCTAAAGTTTATGAAAAGAGGCGGTGGACAAGAAGCGTTGGCAGGAGACTTCCATCAATTTAAAGTTGAGGTTCGTCCTTATATTGAACATCAGCAATTTAAAGTGGGTGACATTATTGCTCAAGGTGAAGTGAATTTAATGACCAAGGAACAGAAAGTTGATAAAGCCTTAGTAACCATTCAGTCTATAGTAGCAACAGATAAATGGAAAGTATCAAATGCTTCGTATGATAAAGAATTAATTAAACAACTGTATAAAAAGATAGCACAAAATTATTTTAAAAAAATCACCAGTATTACTGTCATTAAAGACGGACAATTACTATTGGAAGAATACTTTAATGGAGCCGATAGAGAGACTTTACACGATATGCGTTCTGTGGGCAAAACCATGGCATCAACTATCATGGGAATAGCCATTAATGAAGGTTATATAAAAAATGACAAGCAAACTTTAAAAGATTTTTATGACTTAACAGCGTATCAAAACTATTCAAAAAGCAAAGAACAAGTCACTTTAAAAAGCCTATTAACCATGAGCTCAGGCTTTGAGGGCTCTGACATGAATCCTGATTCTGCTGGAAATGAAGAGAACATGTACCCGACTTCTGATTGGGTTAAATTTGCATTAGACTTACCTATGGATAAAACCAAAACTATCGGCAAAGACTGGGATTATTTTACTGCCGGTGCAGTTGTTTTGGGTGATATTCTCAATAAAAACGTGCCTAATGGTTTAGAGAAGTACGCAGATAAAAAACTACTCAAACCTCTGGGTATCAAACTCTACAAGTGGCAATACACGCCCACTCATGTACCCAATACCGCAGGAGGATTCCAAATGAGTTCGTTAGATAATGCTCGATGGGGGCAATTATATCTGGATAATGGACGATTTAATGATCAACAGATAATACCTGAATCTTGGGTACAATCCAGTCTTACAAAATACTTGGCTATTCCCAATCGAGACAATGAATATTATGGCTATTTACTTTGGAATAAAACCTACAGTGTTAATAATCAACAAATTGAAAGCTATTATGCCAGCGGGAATGGCGGTAATAAAATCATGATTTTCAAAGACATCGGCGTGGTTATTGTTATCACCGCCACAGCTTACAACCAAGCCTATGCCCATTTTCAAAGTGATGAAATTATTGAAAAATATATATTGCCTGCTATAATTAACGCTGCAATTTTTTGAGAAACCCTATTAAAATATCTTTAATCGTTTTATTTATACTAACCCACTTTACCGCTGTGGCTCAGGACAGTACTTGCCTTGACAATTATTTGTGGGTCAAAAAGACCTTTGAAGAAAATTATGCTGGTTTTGACTATGTTTTATCTCTAAAAGGCAAAGAATCTTATCAAAAACACAAGCAAGTCTTTCTTAAAAAAATCAAAGCCATAAACAAACCATTAGAATGCACCCAAGCATTATACCAATGGTTGACTTTTTTTAGAAAAGGTCATATCGCTATTCGCACTATCAATCCACAACAAAACACAAAAAGCCAAACAACAGAACCAAGCAAACAAGAACTACAAGCAAAATATAAAGATTGGCAAACACTAAAAACCAATGAAAAAGCATTTAAAAAACACTTAACCAAAACCAAGAAATTATCACCGTATGAAGGCATCTGGTCATCACCGCCCTACACTATCGGTATTAAAAAAGTAAACAATCAATTATTGGGATTTATCCTAGAGGCAAAAAACAATTATTGGTCACAAGGGCAGATCAAACTAAAAATGAATGAAAATGCTAGCCATGCAACATTCTACATGCGCGATCATTCTGCCGTTGAAACCGATACAATTGAGCTTTTAGAAGATAAGTATTTAACCATTGGCAACGTTAGCTTAAAAAGAGTATTTCCACTTATTGATGATGATAAATCCATGGAAAGATACCTTAAATTGATGCAAAGCAATCAAGCAGTTTTTCAAAAACTTTCCAATAAAACTGTCTTATTGCGTATTCCTTCCTTTGCCTTTGCAAATAAAAAACAAATAGATATAGTCATCAAAGACAATAAAAAAATAATCACCTCAAGTAAAAATCTCATCATAGATATTCGCAATAATGGCGGCGGCAGTGACAGCAGTTATGCTGAAATCTTGCCTCTTATCTACACCAACCCAATCCGAACTGTTGGCGTAGAATTTTTATCGTCTAAACTTAACAACCAACGTATGCTAGGCTTTATCAACAACCCCGATTGGTCTAAGAAAGATAAAAAATGGGCCAAAAAGTCCTATAAAAAACTCAATCAACATTTAGGTGAATTTGTCGATTTGAACGAGACTATTGTCAGCACCAAAACTCTTAACAAAGTTTATAAATACCCAGAAAATGTCGCCATTCTTATCAATCATGGCAATGCCAGCACAAGCGAACAGTTTTTACTGGCTGCCAAACAATCACGTAAAGTCAAACTATACGGCACCACAACAGTTGGCATGTTAGATGTGTCAAATATGAATTTTGTTAAATCGCCCAATGGTGATTTTGAATTAGGCTACAGTTTATCAAAATCACACCGAATCCCAGAAATGGCAATTGATGGTAAAGGCATAATGCCTGATTTTTATCTGGATGAAACAATAGCAAAACACCAATGGGTTGAATATGTTCAAACACTGCTTGAAGGCAACAAACCCTAAATATCAACTTTTTTCAGTTCTAATTACCTCTGTTATTCATTCTAACCTACTTTGTCTAAATCTATGTATTCAGGAAGCAAGAAGACACTCAATACAATTAAAAACATTTTAACCACAGAGAACACAGAGGAAAAAAGGTTGTGATTAACAACCTCCGTGAACTCAGTGTCCTCTGTGGTTAATAGCCCTTTCTTTCCAGCCCACTAAGATAAAACCACGTCATTGCGAGGAGCATAAGCGACGCGGCAACCTCATCGGGTATCATGGTTTCATTTAAAACTGCTAAGGAACACAGAGACTAATACCTATAACTAAGCCAAATTAAAACTCATAACGGGTAGTTGGCTTTAGTCAACAAAAAAGAACGATAAATTCATTTAAAACTCATATACACAAAAGCCATTCAATACGATTAAAAACATTTAACCACAGAGGGCACAGAGAACACAGGGAAAAAAGGTTGTTGTTAAAAATCTCCGTGAACTCTGTGTCCTCTGTGGTTAATAGCTCTTCCTTTCAAGCCCTGCATGAAAAAACTGAAGAATATGAAGTAAAAGCCTACAACCCAGCCACATAACTCATAACGGATAGTTGGCTTTAGTCAACAAAAAAGAACGATAAATTCATTCAAAACTCATATACACAAAAGCCATTCAATACGATTAAAAACATTTAACCACAGAGGGCACAGAGAACGCAGAGGAAAAAAAGATTGTGATTAACAACCTCTGTGAACTCTGTGTCCTCTGTGGTTAACAACCCTTTCTTTCCAGCCTACTAAGATAAAACCACGTCATTGCGAGGAGCATAAGCGACACCCAATCAAGTTGAGTGCAGGCTATCTGGCAACCTCATCGGGTATCATGGTTTCATTTAAAACTGCTAAGGAACACAGAGACTAATACCTATAACCCAACTACATTAAAACTCATAACGGGTAGTTGGCTTCAGCCAACAAAAAAGAACGATAAATTCATTCAAAACTCGTATAGACAAAAGACATTCAATACGATTAAAAACATTTAAACCACAGAGGGCACAGAGAACACAGAGGAAAAAAAGATTGTGATTAACAACCTCTGTCTCCTCTGTGGTAAATAGCCCTTTCTTTCCTACCCACTAAGATAAAACCACGTCATTGCAAGGAGCATAAGCGACGCGGCAACCTCTTAAAGCAACCACAAACGCCCAAAAAAACCATTGCCCAAAAACCACCAATAAGCTACAATAAATACATCCGCTAAAATTGATTAGACACTCTTTCATTTTTCAGTCGGTACAATAACATCTTTTACAGAGTAAATCTCCGTAGTATAGATGATTTTTAATCCGTGATATACGCAATTGCATATATTACGATGTTGGCATTCATTAAAAACCGAAACTAAAATTGACAGAATTAGAATATATTATTAAGCAAATTTCAAAGACTAATAAAAAGAATTTTGAAAATTATGTTGTCACTCGAATTTGGCACGGAATAAATAAAACAGACGTAAAATTCACAACACAACAATTTGTTAATAGACCAAATGGACACGCTCTAACAGATATGTTTTTTCCTCAATTTAATTTACATATTGAAATTGATGAACCATTCCACAATAAACAAAAGGAATTGGATTTAAACAGAGAATCAGATATAATTGAGGCTACAAATCACAAAATAGAACGAGTTAAAATAACTGATGATATCAATTTTATTAATAAACAAATTGATTATATTATTAATGAAATAAGTGCACTACGAACGAAAAATATTGACGAAAACACTTTTGAACCTTGGGATTTAGGAAAAGAATTTAACCCTGAATATCATCGAGAAAAAGGATATTTAGACACGAAGGAAAATCCTGCGTTCAAAACAATTTCTCACGCTTGTAACTGTTTAGGACAAAATTACAAAGATGGTTCTCAACGTTCTTATGTTAAAAGTAAAGTATATGAAAATCATAACATTTGGTTTCCAAAATTTTACAACAATGACAAATGGGATAATTGGATATCTGATGATGGTTTGACTATTACGGAAAAATGCAAAACTGAATCAAAACAGAAAGAACATTTTGACAGTTTAATGAACAGTAGCGTAAATCGAATTGTATTTCCGAGAAGTAAAGACAATTTAGGATTTACACTTTATAGATTTAAAGGAATATTTAAAACAGATAAAGAAAATTCAAGTATTGAAAATGGAATTATTCACCGAAGAATAAATAACCGAATTGAAATAAAGAAATAACGAAATGCCAACACCGTGTATAATTAATTGCTGGTTTTAGCCAATTTACGAAAGTCCTCGCGGACTTTCTATCTGTGATTTATTTACTAACTTTAGTGCTTAAACTACCCAACTAATCATACACAAACACGTTATCCCTTTCTTCTCTGTGAACTCTGTGTCCTCTGTGGTTAATCGCTTTTACCCTTGTTATTTTCTGAATTAGATTACTATCAGAAAATTTTCTTTTCGGTCTTTGCGTAGTTAAGTCGCATCAAATAGAATACTTTTCGGAAAGAGCTTAATAAAATGCGCTTTAAGCAATTGATTGGCGAGTAAGCGTTTGTATTCGGCTGTGCCTCGGACATCGGAGATTGGGGTTATTTCGGTGTTCATCACGTCGATGGCTTGTTTAACTGTGTCGTTGTTTATCTCTTTGTCGATTAAAAAATCAACCGTTTTGTTTAAGAATTTAGGAATAGCAGCAACTCCTCCAACAGATAGGTCACAATGGACTATCTTGTTGTCCTTGACTTCAATATGAATCGCAGTATTGACTGTGGCAATATCCAAATGTTTGCGTTTGGAGACTTTTTCAAAGTTAAAGTGGCTGTTTTTTGTGGGCAATTTAAACCATAACTTTGCAATAGACTCATTTTCTTTTAAGTCGATTTTTTTGTAATCTATAAAGAAGTTTTTAAGCTTAACTTCTCGGTTTTTATCTTTATGGGAAATTAATAAAGTGGCATCCAATGCCAAGAAAATAGCACTCATGTCACCAATCGGTGATGCATTAACAAAATTGCCAGCAACCGTTGCCATATTGCGGATTGCCTCGGATGACAATAAACGCAAGAAGTCTTGCAGGTGTGGAATGCGGTTTTGCAGTTCTTGGTTCTCAAATAAATCGGTAACCGTTGCCAACCCTGAGATTGAACAGGTATCATTCTCGATAATAATGGGCTGTCCTTGCTCTAAAGTGATGTAACGGAGATTGGGTGTTTGTAATAAGGTATCGGCTTGTTGAACGTAAAGGTCGGTTCCACCTGCGATAATTTTTTCACCACTGCGTTGATAATCTGATTGAATCTTTTTAAGGTTGTTTTTTATACTGGCAAAATACTTTGGAATAAAATTGTGTTTAATTAACTGTTCAAGTGTGTATTTTTTTCCTTGCTCTCTGCAATTTTCCACCAACTCCTTAGCCGCATTAATAATGGCAACATAACCAGTGCATCGGCAAATATTGCCACTGATTGCATCAAGCATTTGTTGTTCATTATCCGCATTGTCGTTCAAACAATAATTTGCCATCGCTACCACAAACCCAGGGGTGCAAAAGCCACATTGGGAGGCGTAATTGTCTTTTAAACTTTGTTGTACCTGATTGAGTTTATTGGCTAAATTCAACCCTTCAACGGTGACGATGTGTTGTCCATGAGCGTTTGCCAGTGATGATATACAAGAGGTTATCGTGTGGTATTTTACACTGGATTGATTAGCAGATAATTCACCAACCATTACCGTACAAGCACCACAGTCGCCTTCACGACAGACTATTTTTGTTCCCTTTAGGTTTCTGTTTTCACGAATAAAGTCCACAAGTGTCATGGATTTATTGGCATTAGTTCTTATTATTTTGTCATTGAGTATAAATTCTATCATTTGTCTATCTGTATTTGGGTTTATATCAACCCTTGAGCTTTAAGCTTTTCAAGTAAAAACACCAATGCGTTTTCTGTGCGTTTAATGCTTTCTTTCTGACCAAGCACGTGCATGATTTCATCATTAGCAGGTCCTGATGAAGAGCCTGTTAAAGCAACGCGTAGTGGCTGGCCTACTTTGCCAAAGCCAACTTCAAGCTCATTAACCGTGTCTTCAATCAATTCATGCAAGTTAGCATTTGCCCAATCTTCGACGGTTGACATCTTTTTTATTAAGGTTTCAAAAGGTTTGATTGCGGATTGTTTAAAAACTTTTTTCACTGCTTTTTCTTCATACTCTTTAATGTCACTGAACAAAAACAAAGCCGAATCCGCCATTTCATTGATGGTCACAGCACGCGATTTAAACATATCCACCACCTTAACCAAGTCTATTGATTCTGGCACGTTGACATTCAAAACATCAAGGCGTTTTTTAAGCAAACCAGCCAAGCGTTGTGAGTCCGCTTGTTGAATGTATTGTTGGTTAATCCAATTGAGTTTTGACGTGTTGAAAGCCGATGGTGCTTTATTGACTTTTTTCAAATCAAACAATTCAATCATCTCGTCTTTGGTGAACAACTCTTTGTCTTCATAAGACCAACCCAAACGCACCAGATAATTGAGTACCGCTTCGGGCAAATAACCATTGTTAGCGTATTCCATCACCCCTACTGCACCATGACGTTTAGACAAACGCGCACCATCATCACCCAAAATCATCGGCAAATGAGCAAATCGTGGCAAGTCTGCACCCAAGGCTTTGTAAATATTAATTTGTCTTGGCGTGTTATTAATGTGATCATCACCACGAATAACATGCGAAATATTCATGTCAATATCATCAATGACTACGGTAAAATTATAGGTTGGCGTGCCGTCAGGTCGAGCAATAATTAAGTCATCTAATTCTTTATTTGAAGTGGTAATAACACCACGCACATAATCATCAAAAGTCACCTCACCTTCTTGAGGATTACGGAATCGAACCACAGCATCATCAGAATTGGGTAAATTCAAATCACGGCATTTACCATCATAGCGTGGTTTTCCTCCTGCTTTCATTTGCGCATCACGCATTTCATCCAAACGTTCTTTGCTGCAAGTGCAATAATAAGCTTTGCCTTCATCGAGTAACTGTTGCACCTTTACTTTATACTGTGGAAATCTTTTGGTTTGATAAGGCACCTCGCCATCGTGTTCCAGACCTAACCATTTCATGCCTTCAAAAATGGCATCTACAGATGCTTGAGTTGAACGCTCTTGATCAGTATCTTCGATACGTAATATAAATTTGCCTTTATTTTTACGGGCAAAAAGATAGGAAAAAAGTGCCGTGCGTGCACCGCCAACGTGTAAATAGCCTGTAGGCGATGGTGCAAATCGAGTAATTATTGTCATAATATTTTTTGTGGTTAATAGTTAATGAATGAATTTTAGCAAATTTAAACTGTATTGTATTGTAAAGAATAATTTTTGGCTTTAGATGTTCTGTTACTCAAGTAGTGGAGTCCCTTGTAGACACCTATCCACACCTAATGATACAAGGGAAACCACTACAAAAAACAATTCAATCAAAAATCCAAGTCATTGCGAGAAGCGCAGCGACACGGCAATCTCCCAAAGTAAACGTAGGTCATAAAGATTGCCACGTCGTCCCTCCTCGCAATGACCGTTCTTAATTTAATACAAAAAAAAGCCCTCAGTCCTGAGGGCTTTTACAATCTAGTAACACAAAAGAATTTATCTTTGACGTGCTTTAAATTTTGGGTTTGATTTGCATATTACAAATACTTTGCCACGGCGACGTACTACTTTGCAGTCACGGCTACGTGTTTTTGCTGATTTCAAAGATGATAATACTTTCATGACATTACCTAGTTAATTTAATAAGGATGCGGATTATACGGACATGATAAACTAAATTCAACAAATTTCTTGAAATATTTCTAATAAAAACAGCTCTATTCAATGGTATAATCCATTTTCAAATTATTGAGGTATTAAATGTTAAATTCTTGGTTTATTTCGTCCATAAAGTTTTTGGTTTTATTATTGGTTTTTGTCATTGGTTTGGCAATTCTCGCTGCCATTGTCATGTATTTTATCGACAAAACACAGAAGAAGCATACTATTCGACGCAACTTTCCTGTTATTGGACGATTCCGGTGGTTATTTGAACATTTAGGTGAATTCTTTAGGCAATACTTTTTTGCTATGGATAGAGAAGAATTACCCTTTAATCGCGCACAAAGAACCTGGGTTTATAAAGCCGCCAAAGGAAATAATAACACTGTGGCTTTTGGATCAACCCGAAATTTGGATAGACGGGGTGCGATGATTTTCTTGAATTGTGCCTTTCCTGTAATGAAAAAAGATGCGGTTGAAGCGGACAACTTAATTATTGGACCTTATGCCAAACAACCCTATGCAACGCCAAGCTTCTTTAACATTTCTGCCATGAGTTTTGGCGCATTATCCATGCCCGCGGTGCAATCCTTATCGCATGGGGCAAAAAAAGCAGGTATTTGGATGAACACAGGCGAAGGGGGTATCTCTCCTTACCATTTAGAAGGCGGTTGCGATATTGTTTATCAATTTGGAACAGCTAAATACGGTGCACGCAACAAAGACGGTGGCTTTGACTTTGACAAACTCAAAGAAGTAGGGCAAATTCCGCAGGTCAAAATGATTGAACTCAAACTCGCTCAAGGGGCAAAACCTGGTAAAGGCGGCATTCTACCCGCTGCTAAAGTCACGCAAGAAATTGCTAATATTCGAGGTATTCCAGCAGGACAGGCATCCATAAGCCCAAATCGCCACCCAGAAATCAAGAATGCCCACGAATTGTTAGATATGATAAATAAAATTCGCGATGTTAGTGGTTTACCCGTTGGCTTTAAAATGGTCATGGGTAATGATGAATGGTTGCATGAACTATTTACCGAAATTCATAACCGCGGTATTGAATCAGCTCCTGATTTCATTACTATTGATTCAGGTGACGGCGGTACTGGTGCTGCGCCACAATCCTTAATGGATGATGTCGGCATGGTCATTAAAGAATCCTTACCTATGTTGGTGGATTTACGCGACGAATACGGTTTAAAGAACCGAATCCGCATCATGACCTCGGGTAAATTAATCACACCTGCGGAGGTTGCTTGGGCCTTATGTGCTGGTGCTGATTTTATCAACAATGCCCGTGGATTTTTATTTTCATTGGGTTGTATACAAGCCCTAAAATGCAATAAAAATACCTGCCCTACAGGAATAACAACCCATGATCCAGATTTACACAAAGGCTTGGTGGTCGAGAACAAAACCAAACGCGTAGCGAACTTTGCCAAACACATGATAAAAGAAGTCGGTGTTATTGCGCACTCTTGTGGTGTCAAAGAACCCAGACAACTCAAGCGATCACATGTGCGAATGGTTTTTTCTAATGACCTGTCTAAACCCTTGAATATTTTATTTCCTGATAAAAAAAGCAAATATGACAAGGGTTAAAATCGGTGTCAGTGCCTGCCTTTTGGGTCAAAAAGTCCGCTACGATGGCAAAGACAAATTTGCTGATTTAGAAAAGTATTTTGACCCCAAAGTTTACCAACTCATACCTATTTGCCCAGAAGTGAAAATGGGCATGAGTATCCCTCGTCCAGCCATCCAAATGCGTATCATTGATGGCGATACCAGACTGGTACAAGTGGACAACCACAAAACAGATTTTACTGAGCAATTCAATAACTGGTTTAAAGAAAACGAACAACACTTTAAACAGTTTAAAGGCTTCATTCTCAAAAGCAAATCCCCAAGTTGTGGCAACCAAACCACACCACATTTTAAGACAGATGAATCTTTTGAATTGAAAGATGGGCTGTTTGTGCACAATCTAAAATTATATAACAGTCTAACGGTAATAAATGAACATCAAATCCCACAAAAAGAGTTATTTCAAAAATTTATTCGTCAAATTTCAAAAACTACTTGATAGAATAAATTTTTATTGTTACTTTATGCGGACAATGAATAATCAAATCAAAATCATGAAACACTCTATTGCCTCTTCTTTTGTGCAATTTTCTGCCTTGGGTTTGTTATTATCACTTCTTCTCTTACGACTTATCTAGCAGTCAATCTATAGGACTGCACCCACCTAAAAGGTTTTTTTAGGATATTCACCCAATATTTTATAAGTTAAAACAACACGAGAGAAGCATGAAAGCAACAAGCAAACAAGTTACAATTTTCGATACCACGTTGCGTGATGGGCAACAATGCCCTGGTGCAGGAATGAGTTTTGAGCAAAACCTTGAGTACGCAAAATTAGCGGCTCAAGTTAATATTGACATCTTAGAGGCGGGTTTTCCAGCTGCCAGTAGCGAAGATTATAAAATCGTCGAAAGCATTGCACAGATGTATGCGCAAATGGAATCTTCTCCAAAGGTCGCGGCGTTATGCCAAATGCGTGAAGAACAAGTTATTACTACCATCGAATCTCTCAAAAGCTTAATTCCAACTCAAAGGGCACGAATGCACGTTTATCTGCCTGTAGACCCTGAGTTAATGCAAGCGTCATTGGGAAGCTACGCCAATAACCATAAACAAATCCACAAAGACTTAGATAAATTCATTCGCATGGCAATAGATGCAGGTTGTGAAGTGGAATTTTCTCCCGAAGGTTATTCACGCATGGGCGATACTTTTGATTTTGTTACCGATGTCATTGATACCGCTATCAAAGCAGGTGCAACCATTATTAACTGCCCTGATACCATCGGTGGTGCCTGTTATTTGCAAGGAGAAGAATTTTTTGTCAATAAAATGAAACGTCACGCCGAGATAATGAAACAGCGTTATCCCGATAAAAACATAACTTGGTCAGCGCATTGCCATAACGATTATGGATTGGCATTGACTAATACGATGCAATCTATTTTTGATGGACCAGTAACCCAAATTGAGGGTTGTTTCAATGGCATTGGCGAACGTGCTGGCAATGTCTCCTTGGAACAGTGCATAATGTATTTGAAAGCCTTTGGCTACAACAACAGCCAAGGCAAAAATTTTCACACCAGCACCCATACGGCTTATATCAAAGACATTTCTGACTTTGTTGCCACGCACATGTTGCCGCGACAGGCGCATTGGCCTATTAGTGGAGAAAATGCGGCTCGACACACCTCTGGCGGTCACACCAATGCCATCCTCAAGAACCCACAAGCTTACCAACCCTTTGATCCAAAAGAAGTGGGCAAAGAAATTAGCTTTGTGTTTGGCCCTTTAAGCGGCAGCAATCATGCCCAATCCATTATCAAAGAACACGGATACACGTGTGAAAACAGTGAAAAGATTGAAGTCACGCAGTTTATCAAAGATTACTTTTCCAATCGGCGCAAGGGCTTAACCGATACGGAATTCATGCAAGCTTATTTTGCTTACCGTTCGCCTATCAAAATTAATACCTATAAATACCGCAAACGAGCGCAAGTCACCGAAATATGTATTGATGGAACTTTCCAAGGAAAAGAAAAAACCATCAATGCCAAAAGCAAAGTCGGTGGCACCGCTTTAACTGCCTTACACCATGCTTTGGAAGATTATTTATCACCAATCAGCATTGAATCCTTTCGTTCTCAATCCAAGGACAAGGGCGAGGAAGCATTAAGTATTTCATCCATAAGCATTTCTTACAACAATGAATTGTACACTGGTATTGGGCAGGACATTGATATTGAAGTCTCCGCACTTAAAGCTTTGGTTAATGCCGTTAATCGAGCGATAGTGCATTTAAATTATGCCATTGTTGCCAATAAAAAAGCGGTTTAATGTCACAATACTACGCAACAATTAAATGGCAACGCCAACGTGATGAAAAATTCACTGACAACGAATATTCACGCGCTCATGTTTGGGAATTTGATGGAGGAGAAATAGTCCAAGCTTCATCCTCACCACATGTGGTACCACTGCCCTATTCTATAGAAGCCAATGTTGATCCAGAAGAGGCTTTTATCGCTTCATTATCGAGCTGTCACATGTTGTTTTTTCTCTCAATTGCAGCAAAAAGACGTTATGTGATAGAAAGCTATACCGATAATGCCACCGGAATTATGCAAATAAACGAAGACAAAAAAATGTCCATGACCGATGTGACATTAAAACCACGGATTGTTTTTTCAGGTGAAAAACAACCGACAAAAGAGCAAATCGATAAGATACACCACCAAGCGCATGAACAATGCTTTATTGCTAATTCAGTTAAGACTAAGATAAATATAGAATAATAATATTCGTCATCCTCGAGAAAACGAGGATCCAGTTTATTTTAACACTGGATTCCCATTTTCATGTGAATGACAAAAGAAGAGAAAACCATGAAACAAAATATTATAGACAAAGTATGGCAAAGCCATATCGTTAAACAAAACCCAGGGCATCCTGCCATTTTAGCTATTGATTTTTGCCTTGTGCATGAAGTCACTTCTGCTCAAGCTTTTGATACCTTACGGGAAAGAAATTTACCTGTTTTTGATACCAAGTCTTTATTGGCAACGGTTGATCACAGTATTCCTACTCGTAAAAATCGCCATGAAATATTTGATGAGATGGCAAAAGCACAGGTGCAAAAACTGCGGGATAATACCAAAGAATTCAATATGCCCTTTTATGATATGGATTCGCAACATCAGGGTATTGTTCATGTTGTTGGGCCAGAACTGGGCATCACTCAGCCTGGCATGACCATTGTTTGCGGTGATTCTCACACGGCGACGCACGGAGCTTTTGGTGCCATTGCCTTTGGTATTGGCACTTCCACGGTTGGGCATGTTTTTGCCAGTGGTTGCTTGTTGATGAATAAACCCAAAACCATGAAAGTGGAATTTAATGGACAATTTCAAGCTGGGGTTTCGGCAAAAGATGCGGTGATGAAACTCATTGCCACCATCGGTATTGGCGGAGCTAATGGACACATTATTGAATACACGGGTTCTGCCATTGACTCAATGAGTATGGAAGCGCGCATGACTTTGTGTAACATGAGTATCGAATGTGGCGCGGTTGCGGGTTTGATAGCTCCAGATGAGACGACTTATGCTTACCTTAAAGGCAAAAAATACGCTCCAACCGATAAATGGAACGATGCACTCAACTATTGGAACAGTTTAAAAAGTGATGAGGGTTGTGATTATGATAAACTCATTGCAATTGATGTCAATAAACTCAATCCGATGGTTTCGTGGGGAACAAATCCTCAACAAGCCATTGAGATAAATCAAAACATACCAGATAATAACGATGACATGACCACTAAAGCGTTGGATTATGTCAAACTTTCTCTTAACCAACCGATTAAAGACACCAAGTTGGATTGGGCGTTTGTCGGCTCTTGCACCAATGGACGCATTGAAGACATGCGCGTAACTGCGACAATCTTAAAAGGTAAAAAAATTGCTAGTCACATGACCTTTTACGTTGTTCCAGGTTCAGAGCAAGTTATGGCTCAGGCACAAAAAGAAGGTTTAATTGACATTATAAATGCTTCAGGTGCAGAATTTAGAATGCCTGGTTGTTCTATGTGTTTGGGTATGAATGACGATAAAGTTCCACCAGGTTCTCGTTGCATTTCATCAACCAACCGTAATTTTGTCGGGCGACAAGGCACGGGCAGCATGACCCATTTAGCTTCTCCTGCTACCGTTGCAGCCAGTGCCATTGCAGGTAAAATTGTTTCACCAATCGCCTATTTTAATGAAGCAGGAGAAATCGCATGAAAGCCATAAAACACATCATTGGCAAAGCCATTCCCATGAATATGACTGATATTGATACCGATATTATTATCCCTGCTCAATATTTAACCAGCACGTCACAAACAGGTTATGGCGAACACGCCTTTGCACGATTACGAGCCGATAAAGATTTTGTTCTTAACCAAAAAAAATACAAAGATGCCCCCATTTTGTTAACGGGTTCGAATTTTGGTTGTGGTTCTTCTCGTGAACACGCTGTTTGGGCAATAAAAGAGTTGGGTATTGATGCCATCATCGCTCCAAGTTTTGCTGACATTTTCACCAACAACGCGAAGAAAAATGGCTTACTCTTAATCGAGCAACCGCAAGAAATCATCGATAAATTAATGCAAAAAGCCACAGATTCCCAAAACGATATTGAAATTAATATTGAAGAGCAAACCATTGTTTCAGGTAATACAACCTTAGAATTTACTTTAAATGAGTTCTTTAAACACTGTTTAATCAACGGCTTAGATGAATTAGATTATTTAATTTCTCATGCAGAAGAAATTAACTCTTTTAAAACAAAGCAAAAACGAGAAACATTGTTTATTAATTAGATGAGTGTGACCTTAATGATAAAGAGAGAGAGAAAGTATTACCATTAAGGTCACGTAGTGGAATTAAGAATCATCAATCAACTAAACTAACAATGACGTACATTATATTTACTTTTAAACTTATTACCAGTGCCATTAGTCATAGAGTCCAAAACAACAACTATTTTAAAACTCTTTTTTACAATGCTTGATAGTTTTAACTAAACTCATAAAATGGTTTATTAAATCTTATTGGGTAAACTTATGAATAAAATTGCAGTTCTTGCTGGCGATGGAATTGGTCCTGAAGTCATGTCTCAAACCTTACGTGTACTTGAGTCATTAGAGTTAAACTTTGATACTGAACAGGGCTTAATTGGAGGTGCCGCATACGACCAATACAAATCTCATTTTCCAGATACGACTCGGGATTTATGTTTATCTTCAGATGCAGTGCTTTTCGGTTCAGTGGGTGGTCCAATTATTGATGCGCATTTGCCCAAATGGCACCGTTGTGAAGCCAATTCAATTCTCGCTTTAAGAAAGACGCTTAAATTAAATGTCAATCTTCGTCCTGCAACGTTATTTAAATCCTTAATCTCGATATCCCCTCTTAAACCTGAGTTAATCACGCAAGGCGTTGACATTATGATTATTAGGGAGTTGCTTGGTGATATTTATTTTGGCGAACACAAACAATATATCGAAAATGGTTTACGTGTTGCAACCGATGTGGCTCGTTACGATGAACAACAGATAAAAATTGCCATTCACCAAGGTTTTAAAACCGCAATGGCTCGCAATAAAAAACTTGTCTCTGTTGATAAAGCCAATGTGCTCGACACATCAAAACTATGGCGTTCCATTGCCAATGAAATTGCTCCTGAATACCCAGAGGTAACTTTAGAACACATGTTGGTCGATAATTGTGCCATGCAAATAATTCTTAACCCTGCTCAATTTGACACTATTGTTACCGCTAATCTTTTTGGTGATATAATTTCAGATGCTGCCAGTGCCTTACCTGGCTCTTTGGGCTTAATGCCCTCTGCCAGTTTCTCCGCAGATGGTTTTGGTCTGTATGAACCCTCTGGCGGTTCAGCACCTGATATTGCTAATCAAGACATTGCCAACCCAATTGCTCAAATACTAAGTCTGGCCTTAATGCTGCGTTATTCTTTTAATATGGAGCAACAGGCTGTAAAAATTGAACAGGCCGTGATTAAAACCTTAGAAGCAGGTTTTAGAACAAGCGACATTCATCAGCAAGGTGATATAAAAGTTGGTACAACCAAGTTCACTGATGAAGTAATTAACAGGCTTTAATAAAAAAAGGCAGCTTAAGTAAGTTAAAGCTTTAAGCTTGGATCTCCTAAGATATTCCAGCCTAAGATTACATCCAGTGCTGCTGGATTTTCTTGAGCATAGACTCTTTTTGCTTCGGTCACTGCATCACCTAAAGTCATTTCATCTCGGGTAAGATAAACCAATACTAAATTAGCTAACCCTTTTTCATGTTCTGCAACAGTTAAGGTACTGGCACCAAGAACTGATGCAGCTCCACCGTTTTGGTTTAACATAAAGGCATGAGCAAGGGTGTCTTCGGTAGGTGAAACAAAATAAGTATTCCAACAACCCCATTGAGTAACCAGTGTTGGGTTTGTACTATTGGATAATAACAAGGCATCGCTGGTGCTAAACATGCGAGAAAAACTCCAATCTCTTGGACCTGAGTGCCCAATAAAACTGGTCAATGCAACCCCTTGATTAATATTATTAGTTATCTTTGATTTTGCAAGCGCTACTCCATCGTCATCTACGTAAGCTTTATCATCAATAGTTATATTATTTTGCCAATTTTGTGGCAATAATGATATCAATGAATTTGCATCATTTTTAAATGAATAATTGTTAGATGAATCAAATTCATCTGCCGCAAAAACCGAGGTATTACTGTAAGTTTTATTTTTATAAGCATTAATTTTTTGTATTAAATTGGTTAACTCCGCTTCAGACCTAACTGGAAATCGACCTATATTCAAATCTGGCACATTGTCATTATCAACATCTGCGAACTTCGCATCTATAGGTGCATAGTAAATAAATTCATCAGTTTTACCATATAATGTCGGGATAAAACTAAGCGATCCAATCCCTAAATAATTTTTATAATCATAGGTATCACCACCAACCAATAATATATATTTTGCACCCATTTTATTATAGGCGTGTTTAATATACTGGGCAATACTGTCTGCTGAAACATTGCCAAAACTATATTGGGCATAGATTTGTTCAACATCCACGACTTTAACACTAAAGTTTTGTTGCGTTGCTTGAACAAAAGTTGCCAAATCTGCCCCAATAAAATCAGGGTGAGAAATGATTATGTACTGTGCAAAACCTTGGTTAATATTTGATTGTAATACAGGCACCTTTAACTCTGGTGTTAGAACAGAACTTTCTGCTTGAATGTAAACAAAACCAGCACTGTTATCTGTATTAAAATCAAGGAAACAATTTGGACTTGGAGTGCTTGTACAAGTTCCTATTGCTGTGACTATAATTGATTTGACTCGTCCTAACAAATCTCGTTTGTATACAACGTATTGACTGTTAGTAGCGTTTTCTACATGATAATACACTGTGGCATTGGAGGCTGAAGCTGACTTATCAGTCTCGGCTAATTGTTCAGAATCCTCGAAGCTTGCTTTAAATATCTCCTCAGATGGAACTGCTTGATTAACATCACCATAAGCAAAAGTCAATTGATTATTTTGCAATGAAAAACTTCTTGGGTATGTGACTTTCCATGATTCTACATGAATGACATCAGCAGCAGTGTTAGTGTCGTTAGGCACTTTTATTGTAAGCTGATGACTACCATTGGTTAATTTAAAACTCGGTATATCATATTGACGGCTTTGAGAAACAATACCATCAAATTTAAAATCATCAATGCGTGTACCATCTAACTCATAAATAACATGATGATCATTGTATTGTTCATAATCTGTACCACCCCAAATATCAATTTCAATTGTTGCTGTACCCACATCAACACCGCGGTTAATAGAAAAGTCTAAGTTAGCAGTTTTTAATGAACCTATTGCCAATATTCTTTTTGAAAACCAAGGGTCATCTATTGGAGAACCAAAACTGTACGCATTATTATCATTGTAGACTTCTGTATGCAGGTACGATGACTCAACTAACGAGGCATTATTGGCAACTTGCGTTTGTTCAATTATTCCTAAATTATTGCCGAATACTAAGCTGTATATCACACCTTGTTGGTATAAACTCTCCTGACCATTACCAACAAATTCTATATAACTGTTAGGACCAATTGTTGTTTGATTATCAGTGACAATTTTTAATGGTATCAATCGACCATTACTTGTTAAGGCTAATTGATTAACTTCTATACCAGCAAGATCAATTCCAAGATTTAAAACATCCGAATAGTACACACGGTAAATGCCATCTTGAGGTATTTTCATGTCTAAAATTGACTGTGGAGCAAAAGCATTGACTTGGTTCAGAAACATTAAGCCTAAACTTAAAATGACTAATTTAACATGTGTTATAGCATTCATTTTTCTGCTCCTTTATTTTGTTGAATATATGCGTTTATTTCCGCACTTTTTATAACATTACGTTCTGTTTCTTTATTTGTATGTAAACGCTTATAGTCAGACCAATTTATATTACCTGAGGTCTTATTTAAGTTAGTATTACCATATTCGGTATTTACTTTATAGCTGCCATGCGATTGTCTTTTACCAGTTATATCAATATCAACAATAGCCCATTCTTTACTGTATACGCCTTTAACCATATAACTGTAGCTAACCTCACCAAGGTGATAAACGTGTTGTGAAGGAATAAGCACTTTATTTGCTAGCTCCCAAATACCATCCTGTTTAAAGTATAACTCAAACCCAACATTACCAGACTCGGTAATTGTCGTCCACCTAATTTCAGTTTGATTTTCTGTTTTATTATACACCGCTTTAAAACTTCCCAATGTAATCGGAGTCGTCACTACTGGTTGGTAACCAAAATCAGCCGTGTCATTTGTTACTCCACCTGAAACAGCAACTAAATAACCTGTATCATCTTGAGAGTTATTATTTGCACCGGCTGTTGGGCCATCTGTATGGCGCATATTTGCCAGTTGGTTAAATTTATCTGTCACTATCACTCGATATGAACCATTAGGCAAGTTTGTGAATGAATAGTCTCCATTAACATCTGTCGTTGTTGTCGCTAATACATTACCATTCAAGTCAGTTAAGACAACTGTAACATTTTCTATACCATTAGTTAACTCATTTGGTGTTGCTCCTGTTCCATCTGTTAATGTACCATTGCCATCATTATCAGCCCAAACTGTACCAGTAATAGTGTTATTTACCAGGCTTATATAACCAAAATCTTGAGTTAAATCTATATTATTTACTGGAACCGATAAATCAATTACTGATTCCGATGCCGTTCCTGCATCTGGATCAATATTATTTGACCAACCAGCAGCACCATTGGGTAAAGTAGTTGTGTCAACTTTAACTCTATAAGTGAGCGTCGCATCAAGCCCAGAGAAAACATAATTACCATTTTCATCTGTTGTTGTGGTTGCAATAAAGTCACCAGTCAGGTTGTTGGTTAACGTTACAACAACTCCTTCAAGTCCTTGATCCAAACCATCTTGAACTCCTACTGTGCCAATGTCATGGAAAATACGATCACCAATAACTCCTGTACCAGCTCTAATTGGTTTATACCCAAAATCTTGGCTCAAATTGTCTGCAGCCAAATTTAATAATGTTGACTGGTTATCAAGGCTTGCATCAGGATCTGCTGTCTGAACAAAGTTATTTAAAACATTGTTTGTATCTGTAATTAGTACAGTGTAGTCCGATCCATTAGGTAAAGAAGGGAATAAATACATTCCATTTAAATCTGTCTGAATTGATGCTATTGGACCACCACCTGCAACAAATAATTGCACTGTTACACCAGGGATACCTAACTCACCAGCATCTTGTGCTCCATTTCCATTCAAATCATTGAATACTGTATCACCAATATCAGAGAAATTATTTGATTCTGGAGGCGTTGTCGGAGGTTGGTAACCAAAATCAGCATCAAGATTTACGTTATTTGAGCCATTTAATGGAGGTACAGTAGTTTCATTATCTAAAGTCCCATCTGGATCACCCGTTAGTGTATAGCCGGCAGCTAACAAAGCAGTAGATTCGATTTCTATAACATAAGTATCAGTTAACGTTAATCCAGTAAATAGGTATTTACCTGTCGCATCAGTTGTTGTTGTCATCACTCCCACACTTACTGCATTACAAGGACTTGAGTTAGCGGCGATACATAAATAAACCGTCACACCTGCTAGTCCTATTTCGCCTGGATCTTGTTGTCCATCTCCATCAGCATCTGACCAGATATAATCACCAATAGTTCCAGATGATGGTCCATAACCAAAATCAGCGGTCAAATATTCTTGATTTGGAGTTGTTAAGTTTACAACCGATGAATGTGCCGTTGCAGTGCCATCCTCATCAAAACTTTGAGTCAATCCCGCAGGAGGATTGGTTACAGTGACAACATAACCATTAGCTATTGGTAAATGGTTAAAGATATAATTACCATCGACATCTGTTACTGTTGTAATCGGATTACCTACTCCCGCTCCTAGATCTATTCCTGCAGGAGGTGTTAATTGAATTGTACGATTAGCGATTCCATCCTCGTTAGCATCTTGAGTTCCATCATTATCCAAGTCCAACCAAACACGGTTTCCAATAACAGAATAAGAAGCAATAAATCCGGCATCTAAATCATTGTTGATTTGATCTTTGATCAAAGTAAATGTGGCTGTTTGCGACTGACCTTGTATCCCATTAGAACCTGCATCACTATCTACAGTATCATCAGCTCCTTGATTTTGAGCTGTTAAAGAATAACTTAAGTTATCAGTTGCTGTAGATGTATCATAAAGCACTTGATAATCACCAGCAGACAATCCAGTTATTGCCCAAGAGCCATCAGCTGCTGTTGTCGTTGTAAATGGGTTGCTAAGACCGTCAAGTACAGGACTTCCAGAGGAGTCTAATAATGAAACAGTCACTCCTTCAACACCAGTTTCACCCACATCTTGTATACCATTTTGATTCAAGTCATTCCAAACAAAATTACCAACAGCCGAAGTACGTGCTAACAAAGCTAAACAATGTTCATCAGTTACCACTTCAATTGGAATATTCACACTTGTTGCGTTACACATTTCAAAGTCACCAAGTGGTAATGAGTTGATAACAACATCAAAGGAAACGTAAAATGTTTTTCCGACTTGTACCAATCCTGGCAAACTAACACCACCTTCATCAAGTGGGAACTCTGTCGCTGCTGGAGGAACAACGGAATCAGGAAGAGAAACAAAGCCGGCTCCCGTACTATTGTCAAATATTGTACTTCCAAGAACATACGTCACACTTGGTGGTAAATTATCTGTCAACACCTCACCATCTACAGGCACAAAACCAACATTTGTTAAAGCAATAAGGTAGGTTATAGTATCACCAACACTAGGAAAACCATCACCATTAATGTCATTACTTAATTGCCCTCTTTTATTCAAAGCCAATGAGGCAACATTTGGCACCCCTGTACCCAAATCAATGGCAGGGGCTCCTGCACTAGCTGTAGCAGGATCCTGCCCCCAAGCAACGGCTATAATGGCATTGTTAGCGTCTGCAACATCAGAATCGCAAATCCAAACCAATAAACTTGTTTGATCTCCATCTGTGTCTCTTATTTGAGTGCTATCATAAAGGTTAACATTGAATGTAACATCGTACTGTTGTCCCGTCACTGGGTCAATAAGTGGCGGACCTGTATCGGTGCCATCATTATCATAATCAACACATATTTGAATACCACCAATAGGGGTCGCATTATTGACCATATCCGCTGTTATCCATACAGGGCTCGAGTTTTCTGTTATAGTTTTGGTTGGATCTTGTCCAAATCCTAATCCCACTAGTGCTTGCTGGCTAAGTGATGATTTTGGCACCAAGGTAAATCCCCAGTCATTTCTATCTCCATCTGGAGAACCTGCAGTACTGAGAGTATCTGGATCAGCATCAATTCCCGCCATGGCGTAAAATACGTCTCCATTTACATCACATGTTGTAGCATCTGTGGTCGTGCAATAATGAGCAGCTGTTGCGCTATTTTGAAGATAATCAAATAGAGCTCCTGCTGTCACTGATTGAGTTGTAGAACCTGTACCATCTTGAATAAGAATAGTTATATTGTTTGGACCTGGATTATACAGCAACACTCTAACAGGTCCATTACTACCCGCAGCAGTTCCAACAGGATTATAGTAACTATTATCCCATAAAGCAGTAGGAAAAAGAGTAAAGAATCGTGATTCATAATTATCACAAACATCACCTGTCATAATGTCAACTTGTACATCAAAGTTTGAGACAACTGTTGCACCAACCTTTATTCCACCATCAATAAAAGTACTTTGCCCTTCGTTTAGAGTAACAGTGCTAATATCTCCTACAGTGCCAGGGTTACCATCTAAATCAATAGTGACAATTGTCCCATCTTGTTGCGCCATTACAGTAATTCCAACATATTGGTATTTTGCATTATTAAAGTTTGCAGGAGCAATATCTTGCCCTACAGGTATTTGATAACTTGTGCCCCATTCTGAAGTAGGATAAAGTTCAAAAGCACCTGCCAATCTTGTCCCTGTTCCTGCTGCCCAGTTGGCTTTTGTCATGGCAATGGTATCTGTTGCCGAAATTTTATCTCCACCATCAAAGTTAAGAGCGACATCAGGAATAGTGATTTGATTATCTAACACAATAATTATACCTGCATTAAGTACATCACAAGCATCTATTAAGCATCCAGAGCCAGGAGCAACACCGTTGGCAAAGATACCATCCCCCCAAATTTCCGTTGTTGCTTGTACAGGGTTAACTGTATCGGCTTCATACCCATCTTCTTGGTGATCGTAATAAAGAATTGTATTATCACGTAATACAGTAATTGAAGAATAAGTGCTAATTGGACTCGCTGGTACTCTAGCACCAGTACAAGTTTCTCCAGTGGGGGATGTTCCACTAGCTGGAACTATCGATAAAAAGGCAGTTAATGCATCATTTTCTGGTAACGGTATGTAAAAGACATCCTCAGGTGGCTTTGGCACGTTCGGCCCGACATTGACAGAGACAGTATTTGTATTTTGCAAGGTGGTTTCATTACTGTTGTAGTTTGCTGTATTTGTAATACTGCCAACTAATTCATCTACCACTGTAACACTATAAGTTCCAGTCAATACACAATCTGCACCAACTGCTAATGTTGCGCAGGTGAAACTGTTAGGGGTCAGGAGTGGATCACTTACAACAACATTATTGAGAACAGTACCCCCTGTATTGGTGGCAGTAATAGTGTAGGTTAAGGTATCTCCATTACTAACATAACCATTACCATCCTCATCTGCATTTACAGGCATACTCTTGGTTCCTGTTAAATTTGAGTTAAAATCCCCATTAAACTCTAAGGATGTTCTTTTCCAAGTCCCTGAATCTCCACCAGCACTATCACAGATAGTCACTGTCCATAATCCAAGAGAATTACTGCCATTTAAAGTGCTAAGCAGACCTCCTGGAGGATTAACAGTGTATTCATAATTAGTTCCATTATAAGCAATAGCATGAGGAGCATTTTCTGGAGCTGTTGTTATATCATTAGCAGACTCAGTATCAAATAAAACATTGAAATTTTCGGTAGTGCCTCCAACATTCTGTATCAAATTAACAACTGTACTAGAAGGAGGTGGAGATGTAACACTAACTCTTAAATCCCCTCTAAAAGTATGCTCGATAACAATACCCACATTAAGATCAGTGATAGTAAAATCTTGTGTTACATTGAATGTTGTGGTTTTACCTGCTGGGCATCCAGCTACAGCATCATCAATAAATTGAGAAGTCGTATCAACATAGGGAGGAATGACAACTGCCTGAACACTGGTTAGGTAAAAACCTAATATCAATACAAAGACAAATTTAATTTTTTTAGTATCGCACACACTATTATTACTCATATGAATCTTTAGTCCCATTCTTAATCCAGCGTTGAAACATAAACTGAATTATAACTATTAAAAATTCCGCACTAAATCTATAAAAATAGTCCACCCACATGGATAGCTATTTAAGTTTAATGAAAAATAAATTTTAATTAAGGAAGAGATTTAGAAGCTTATAAAAACCAACTACAATTTAATAGTTATACCATTAAAATTCTATAATCGAATTTTAGTAGCTTTTACTATAACTTAACTCATCCCACATACACAGGGTGAAAGATAACAAAAAAAGCTTCAGTTTTCAATGAATTCTTATATCAGTCAACAATTGTTTACAACTTAGCCAGGCAATTTTCGATTCTTGCAATGGCTTGACGCAAATTTTCCATCGATGTGGCAAAGGATAAACGCACATGACCAGGTGCACCAAAAGGCGTGCCCGGAACAACAGCAACCTCGGCATTTTCCAACAGCCATGTTGATAATTCAACATCGTTGATAACCCCATCAATTTTTGCAATGACTTCTTCTATATTAGGGAAAGCATAAAAAGCACCTTCTCCTTCAAGGCATGAAAAACCCGGCAAGTCATTTAAGGCTTTAACCAGCCAATCATGGCGTTCTTTAAAGGCTTTTTTCATGGGAATCAAACAATCTTGAGATCCATTGAGTGCCGCAACAGATGCCGCTTGAGAAATGGAACAAGGATTGGATGTGGCTTGGGATTGAATCTTACGCATGGCAGTAATGATATCCACAGGACCGGCAGCATATCCAATACGCCAACCCGTCATCGCATAAGCCTTAGAAACACCATTAATAAACACCATTCTATCCATCATTTGTGGAAATAACACGCCCAAATTAGTAATTTCTTCATCGCCCCAATAAATATGTTCATAAATATCATCGGTAACAATCATCAACTGAGGGTATTTCAACAACACCTCACCCAATGCTTGTAACTCGGCTTTACGGTAAGCTTTTCCTGTCGGATTACTCGGCGTGTTTAAAATAATTAAACGAGATTTATCGGTAATGGCATTTTCCAATTGTTCTGGCGTAATTTTAAAGTCTTGTTCTTGCGTGGTCTTGACAATGACCGATTCTCCCCCTGCAAGCAAAGTCATGTCAGGATAAGAGACCCAATAAGGTGCAGGAATAATCACTTCATCGCCCGGATTTAACACGGCGGCAAGCACATTTGAAATACTGTGTTTCGCCCCACAAGAAACCAAGATTTGATTGGCGGCAAAGTCCAGACCATTTTCACGCTTAAATTTGCCAATAACCGCTTGTTTTAATTCGGCAGTGCCATCGACTGCTGTGTATTTTGTTTGACCATTATTAATGGCTTCAATAGCCGCTGCCTTAATGTGATCAGGCGTATCAAAATCAGGCTCCCCTGCTCCCAATCCAATGACATCTTTACCCGCCGCACGCAATTGCGTCGCTTTCATACTCACCGCAATAGTTGCCGAGGGCTTTACTTTTTTTATCAATTCAGAAACGAAATCAATTTCAATACCAGTCATAACAAAACACCTAATAATAATTTACGCCAATAGTAACGCAAAGTTTACTTTAGACAAAGTGAATATAAGCACTAAAGTAAAATAAAATCAAACACAGTAGACTACAAGTCAATCCACAAGTTACTTATATTTTGACTACCCCCTCATGCAAACGCATTATTTGTGCTTGAGCAAAACAGGAAACAAACAAAAAAACAACAGGTAATTTAAGCATACTAATCAAACCGACCGCCGTGTGAAAAGGTAAAAACACCATTATTAAATCTAGTCATTGAATCATTTCAAGTAAATATTGAGGTCGCTTATACACTGCCGATGGGCAGAGCCCATCCTACCCATGCATTGGTTTTTATCTGGGATGATTGTTTTGTTTTCGCTGTGCGATAATTAGCTTTTCTTGGATTGTCGGTTTTAACCGACGCTATTGTTTTCTTGAGTTGTGTTTTGAGTCGGATAAATCCCACTTACCTACAAAGGCTGCAGAGTTTTGTGAGTGTGCTATAATCTCGCCTTTTTACAAGGTTAGATTGCTTTGGAAGTCGTTCAGTTAAAAGTTAATAAATCTCAAAAAGAGTTTAAAATCAACAGCCCTTTTGAGCCTGCTGGTGACCAGCCGACTGCCATCAAACAGTTAACTCAAGGTTTTGATGCGGGATTAAAGTCGCAAACTTTGCTTGGTGTGACGGGTTCGGGCAAAACCTTTACCATTGCCAATGTCATTCAAAATGTGCAAAAACCCACCATGGTGATGGTGCATAACAAAACTTTAGCAGGGCAATTATTTAATGAGTTTAAAGAATTTTTTCCTGATAATGCGGTGGAATATTTTGTTTCTTATTATGACTATTATCAACCCGAAGCTTATGTTGCTGCATCGGATACTTACATAGAAAAGGATTCCTCCATAAACGAATACATTGAGCAAATGCGTTTATCTGCTACCAAATCTTTGATGCAACGCCGTGATGTGATTATTGTTGCCACGGTTTCTGCCATTTATGGTTTGGGCGATCCGCAGTCTTATTTGCAGATGGTTATACCCTTGAAAGTTGGGCAAACGGTTGAGCAGCGGGCTTTTTTGCATCAATTAACCGAATTGCAATTCACACGCAATGATTATGAATTGGCACGAGGGACTTTTCGCGTACACGGTGAGGTGATTGATATTTTCCCTGCCGAGTCCGACAAACTCGCCATCCGAGTTGAATTGTTTGATGATGAAATTGAAAACTTAAGTTATTTTGACCCTTTAACAGGCAGAAAATCCAGTAACGAAAAAGAATTGACTATCTTCCCAACAAAACACTTTGTGACACCACGCGACCGCATGATTCACGCCACCACCACCATTCGCGAAGAATTGGTCGAACGTTTAAAAGTATTAAATGCAGAGAATCAATTGGTTGAAGCACAACGCTTGCAACAACGCACTAATTACGATTTGGAAATGATGATGGAATTGGGTTATTGTTCTGGCATTGAAAATTATTCACGCCATTTCACCGGATTAGCTCCAGGCGAACCACCGCCGTGTTTGTTTGATTATTTGCCCGATGATGCGTTACTGGTTATGGATGAATCGCATGTGAGTATTCCGCAAATTGGAGCCATGTATAAAGGCGATAGGTCACGCAAAGAAAATCTCGTCAATTATGGTTTTCGATTGCCTTCGGCACTGGATAATCGCCCACTCAAGTTTGAAGAATGGGAACAACGAACTCCGCGAATGATTTTTGTTTCCGCAACGCCTGCCAAATACGAAGAAGACAACGCGGCTCATATTGTTGAACAAGTGGTCCGACCCACTGGCTTGCTTGACCCTGAAATCGAAGTGCGTCCAGTTGGAACTCAAGTTGATGATCTAATCTCTGAGATTAATAAACGGGTAAAAATACAAGAGCGTGTATTGGTCACCACCTTAACCAAACGCATGAGTGAAGATTTAACCGACTATATGACGGAACATGGCATTAAATGCCGTTATTTGCATTCGGAAATTGATACAGTTGAACGTGCAGAAATTATCCGTGATTTACGCCAAGGCATTTTTGATGTATTAATTGGCATTAACTTATTACGGGAGGGTTTGGATATGCCAGAGGTTTCATTGGTGGCTATATTAGATGCGGATAAACCTGGCTTTTTACGCTCCGAACGTTCATTAGTACAAACTATCGGTCGCGCCAGTAGAAATGAAAAAGGTAAGGCTATTTTGTACGGCGATAAAATCACACCTGCAATGGAATACGCCATTGGAGAAACCAAAAGACGCAGAGAAAAACAAATAGCTTTCAACAAAAAACATGGCATCACACCAACCACTGTTATTCGTAAAATTCATGACCTCAAAGATGGTTTTGTGGAATCCACAAAAACCGATGATAAACCCTTATTCAAGGTGGCAGAATCTGGGGAAAAATACAACGTCAATTCACCTAAAGATTTGGCGAAATTAATCTCCAAACTGGAAAAACAAATGTTTGCCCACGCTAAAAACTTAGAATTTGAAGAAGCCACCAAACTTCGCGATGAAATTGAACGAATTAAAAACACACAATTTATAGGAAACTAACCTTTTCCTGGTATTGAGTACTTCTTTTTGCTCAAAATACAAAAATTCATAACTTTTTCAGAAAAATATCAGAACTTCTTCAGGATTCAAATTCCTTTTTCTCTTAATATTACAGTTTAAATTGAACTTAAATAAGGAAGGAACTATTCTGATGAAACTCTTAATCCATAAAAAAACGTTAACCGTACTTTTTTTAGCCTTTGCAAGCAACTTGTTTGCCAGTACAACCATCTGCAATGGCAGTGGCTGTATTATCACCGTTGACTGGGCAATTGATGAAGAACCCGCCCATAACTTACACACCTGTGATTACACTCAAGGTGCAGCGACCTTTTTTCCTGATACGACAGGTTCTGGAGCTGGAAAGTGCACCTTTCGGCGAGCTTTGCGTGAGGCTGGTGCTCGTTCTGACAACTCCTTTTGCCCTGGATGTTCTCCCATCTTAATTCGCTTTACTGGGTTAAATGGAACCAATGGCGATGGCGATGATTTATACTACAATGCCATTAACGATCAATGGAGGTTAGCAATTAATAGTTCTGGCACCTCAAGTTTTTATGGACTGCAACCTCAAGGATTAGACCTTGTTGGTAATATTACTATCGCTGGACCTGCTGTAAACGTGTTAAATAGTGAAATGCCCAAAATCATTATAGACTCAGGCACAACATTAGACATTGGTCTAAAATTTGTAACCATAAGAAACATGGGCTTTATTGGTGGTCAGAGCATTCATTGGAAACAATCGGACGGTATTTTCACCAATAACACTTGGGGATTGAAAACCAATGGCATGAATATTCAATTTGATGATTTATTTGGAAACACCGACAACTTAGCTGGCAATCACGCCATCTTAACCACTCTTTTTGCGGACAACATGCTCATTGATGGCAATGTAATGACGGGTGCAAGCACTTTTGCCGTTGAGATTAATTCCGCCACCAGTGGCGTTCAAATCATTAATAACTTGATAGGCACAAGAATTGATGGAACCGTGCCTGCAGTCCCTGCCAGTCTTAACTGCAGAACCTTTACCAACATCAATCCTGTTTCCCCTCCATTGGATGCCTCCGAATGGTTTGGGGGCGCTGGAATATCAGCATCAGGAACGGGTTTATTAATTGAAAACAATGTTATTGCAGGATTGCAAACCATCCACAGCACTTTTTCAACGCCACCAGAGGCGCTCACTATTTTTGGTCGACTACACACCGTGCAAAATAATATTATTGGTAAAGACTTAAATGGCAACGAAGTAGGTGTTTGCGGACAAGGAATCAAATTATCCACCACCCGAGACACCCCTGAAGTCAATAATGGACACATGATAATAGACAATGAAATTTACTACCCAAAAAATGGTTTTGACAACACAAAAGGAGCCATCTTGTGGAGTGATTCTCATGTCAATGGCTTTAAGGATGGAGGCAACACCATTCGTGGCAATATAGTTAAAACTGGGTTAGAAAAGTATATCGAGTATGGCCCAATGTTAATGGCTGTTCAAAAAACTTTTGAGCCTGCTGTTGTTTCTACAGTAAATGGCACAAGCATCTCAGGTCACTCACATTTGAGTAATATATTGGGTGCTCCCAGTCCATGCCCAAATTGCATGATAGATTTTTACCTCGATAATGCTGATTCTGTAATGGATGCCACACAACATCTTGGTTCCACCCTTGCAGATGCCAATGGCGATTTTAGTTTCACCCTCAGCAACCCTTTGCCCAACGGTTTTGGTATTCGCACAACCAGCACAACAACGGCTGATAATATAATCCCAAGCACATGGTCAGGTACTACCTCAGAAATGTCCACTGAAGTTTATGGCATTGCTGAACAAGTCTTTAGTAATGGCTTTGAATAAACCCGTTTAATTCTGGTTAAAAGTTATAATATATAACGATAACACCTAATTCAAATATAAAAAAACCCAATTTATTTGGGTTTTTTTATATCTTTCAGAAAGTTATCAGAAAGTTATCAGAATTCCAACCTAATTTTTGTCTATAATATCCAGTCATACTATTTGAAGGAAATATTTTAATGAAGAATTTCTTGATTTTCTCGCTGCTGTTGATTTTCAATACCTCATCAGCACAATTTGTTATGAAAAAACACACCCTAAACAGTGGCGGTGGCGATAGCATGAGTGGTGGTGGTTTTACACTCAAATCCAGTATTGGACAAGTCGATGTCAGCAATGCCATGCAGGGAGGCTCTTTCACCCTAACGGGAGGATTTTGGCAAGCCTCTGCCCCAACAAACACCACAGAATTAATTTTTAACAACGGATTTGAATAGGAAAATACCATGAATAAATTATATATGCTTTTTGCTTTAATCACACTCGCTTTTACGGCACAAACAGCTCCTGTAGGCAGTGGTTTTAGCTACCAAGGACAACTTACTGATGGCGGCACACCAGCCAACGGCAGTTACGACATTATTATAGATGCTTATAAACTCGCCTCTGGTGGAACAACCCTAGCTTCGCAAACTTTTAATGGAGTTTCCGTTAACGCTGGATTATTTAACATTCCACAAGTGGATTTTGGCGATGCTCTTTATGATGGCAGTGAAATATGGTTAGAAATATCGGTAAGGACTGCTGGAAGTGGTTCATTTTTTCCTTTGTCACCTCGCCAGCGTATGGCTGCAACACCTTATGCAGTACAAGCTGAATATTTATCAGGAACGGGTGCATCGACTAATGACTTGCTGCAATTTGATGGTTCTGATTGGATTCCTACGGCTGTGTCGTTATCGCCTTGGACTAAAGTTGGCACAAAAGTTTCCTACACGGGTGGCAGAGTGGGAATTGGTACAAACAATCCAAATTCTACACTGCATATCTCATCCTCGGTAACAGATGACCCATTTCGAGCCCAAATCGGAGGTGCAACAAAATTTGTCGTAAAAAATAATGGCGGCATGAGTATTGGCATTAATGCAAATCCGCCTGCTAATGGTTTATACGTGGAAGGTGATGCAAAACAAAATGCCAACTCAAATGGAATGATGAAATACTTAGTTTTTGCCTTTTGCACTAATGGTGTTTCAAATGGAAGTTTTACAGGGCCAGCTCTGCTCAACCGCTCCATAAATAATGTCAACAGTGGAACAATTAGCATTGCAGATGGCTCCAGTGAAGGTCAATGTGACATCACTTTTCCATCAAATATCTCAACGAGATATTGGCAAACATCCATAACGGGATCCGACCCCAACCTGGGTGGGCATTGCAATCGAATTTCCTCAACGACATTGCGGTGTTATGGTGTTAAGTTGAGCAATGGCAACCCAAGAGCTGTCAATCTCATGCTAACAGTCTATTAAAGTGCCATGTGCTAAAGGCTCAATCATAAAATAACCCGCTAAAGTCTGACCCATATCGGCAAACGAGTTTCGTTTGCCGATATTTTTGGGTTTGATATTTTGTCCAAAAAACACCACGGGCACGTGTTCTCGCGTGTGATCAGAACCTTTAAACGTTGGGTCGCAGCCATGATCGGCGGTAATCAAGGCCATATCATTCTCGCCCATTAAAGATTCCAACTCAGGAATACGTTTATCAAACTCTTCAATGGCATTGGCATAACCTGCCACATTTCGGCGGTGTCCAAAATGGCTATCAAAATCAACGAAGTTGGCAAAAATAAGGGCATTATCCCCTGCACTTCTCAGCTCATCCAACATGGCATCAAACAGTTCCATATTATTTTTTCCTTTGACGCATTGACTGATGCCTCGTCCTGAAAATATGTCATTGATTTTACCTACCGAAATAACCTTTCCTCCTTGTGCGGACAACTTATCAAGCAAAGTTGACTCTATTGGGGGCGTGGTTAAATCACGACGATTGGCTGTTCGGATAAAGTCCTCAGCCCTTTCACCAACAAAAGGGCGGGCAATTACACGAGTTATATTCAATTCTTCGGTTAAACCCTTAGCAATTGTGCAGATTCGCATGAGTTCATCCAAACCAAAGTATTTTTCATGCGCTGCTATTTGAAAAACCGAATCCGCCGAGGTGTAACAGATTGGTTTACCTGTTTTGATGTGCTCTTCGCCCAAGCGTTTGATGATTTCGGTGCCGCTGGCGTGACAATTACCCAATATTCCTGGTAGTTTTGCCAAATTAATAAAATCATCAATCAATGGTTTTGGAAAACACGGAGAGGTTTTGGGAAAAGTTCCCCATGCAAATGGTACAGGCACCCCTGCCATTTCCCAATGACCACTGGGCGTGTCTTTGTCTTTGGATTGTTCTACCGCATAACCATAAGCACCTTGCACTTGTATGCTTTCATCTATTCCTTTCATGGGCTTGCCACAACTCGCTTCCAATGCATGAGCCAATCCTAACCGTGTTAAGTTGGGAATATGCAGCACTCCTTTTCGTTGTTCGTTATCACATTTTCCTTCAAAACAAGCTTGTGCAATATGCCCTAAAGTATTCGTTCCTTCATCGCCGTAAAGATTTGCATCGGCACTGGCACCAATACCCAAAGAGTCCATGACTAAAATTAATGCGCGTTTCATTTTATCACCTTTTGAATAATGGTTTGTGGTGCTTTGACTTGTTTATTTGATACTTTGATGTGCTTTAATAAAACATTTTGTGCTGCTTCTGCCTGCTCATGTGTATTTGCATGCACAAATGCTAAAGGTGTATCTAATTCAACTTTATCTCCAACATGACAAAAGTGGCTAAAACCAACAGAGTAGTTTATTTTATCGGTTGAAACTCTCCGCCCTCCACCTAACTCGACAACTCCCATACCAATCATTCGGGTATCCATCTCAGTGACAAAACCTTCTTGTATTGGGTAAATTGGTTGAATGATCTTTGCTTTGGCTAAATACTTGTTAGGGTTTTCCATTAAATCATTAGGACCACCTAACGCCGACACCATTTTGGCAAATTTTTCAGCGGCTTGACCATTTTTGATGACTTTATTGACTTGGATAACCCCTTCATCAAAGTTGTTCACAAGTTTGCCTTGCAACAAGATCTGCGCGCATAAAGTTTCGACTAATTGATGCAAGACTGGTTCTTGTCTTTTTCCTGTCAAATAATCAATGGTTTCAGAAACTTCCAAAGCATTGCCCGCGGTATAACCAATGACTTGACTCATGTCGGTAATAATGGCTGTGGTATTGACACTGGAAACATCAACAATGGCTTGAGCCAATTCTTTGGCATCATCTAAATTTTCCATAAAAGCACCACTGCCTGTTTTGACATCCATCACTAAACCATCCAATCCTTCTGCTAATTTTTTGGATAAGATAGAAGCGGTTATCAATGGAATACAATCCACTGTTGCGGTTATGTCACGAGTGGCATAAAATCGTTTGTCAGCAGGAGCCAAGTTAGCTGTTTGTCCAATAATAGCACAACCTACTTCTTTAACCGTTTGACGAAATAAACTATTATCAGGCGTTGCATTATATCCAGGAATGGCATCAAATTTATCTAAAGTCCCACCGGTATGTCCAAGACCTCGACCAGATATCATTGGTACATAACCACCACAAGCCGCCACAATGGGGGCAAGCATCAAACTGATTTTGTCACCCACTCCACCGGTGGAATGCTTGTCTAAGATTGGGCCGTTTAGATTCATATCCGACCAGTCCATCACATCACCCGAATTCACCATGCTTTGGGTGAAATCAATGCGCTCTTGTGCATTCATGCCTTGAAAGAACACTGCCATGGCAAAGGCTGCAATTTGCCCTTCACTGACGGTATTTTTTGCAATACCTTGAATAAAGAAGTCAATCTCAGCTTGCGACAAGACTTTGCCATCGCGTTTATTTTTTATTATTTCTTGGGAGAGGAATGTCACTTTCATTGCTGTCTATTATAAATGTTTATCAAATTCCATATTTTGATGAAGCACTCTGATTATACGAATACCATATTTATATTTCTTATAAAATACAATATGCTTTTGAATCAAACTTGAATAGTAGTCACTTCTTACATTAAAGCGCTTAATACCAATTTCGGGTTTATTAGCAAGAAGCTTAAATTTGCTTGCTATATTGTTCAAATATAATCGCCTTTGTTTTATTCCGAATTTACCCTGTGTATAAACACCAATATCAAATAAATCTTTGTTAGCTTTAGCTGAAACCTTAAATTGAGGCATCTAGCGCATCATTAATGGCATCAATCGAAAAAAATTCCATGTCTTCACTCTCCTCACCTTCAATCAATGCCGAACGTAACGCTTGTAGTTTCAACTGTTGATATTCTTCAGTTGCAATGACAATTGCCACAGATTTACCATTTTTTGTAACATTAATCGGTTCTCTTTGAACCTTCATCAACATTTCACCAAAATGTGTTTTGGCTTTGTTTGCGCTTAAGACTTCCATTAGTTACTCCAAATCGTTCGATTCGTTCATTCTAAACGATATTTGATGTGCTAGCTAGTGCTTTTTATAAATTCAGTGAGTATCGTTTTGAAATTACTGGCAGCTTTATTGGCATATTTCATCGTTTGTTCATGTGACAATTCGCCATCATCCATGCCTGCAGCATAATTAGTTATGACAGACAAGGCTAAAACTTTCATCTCTTGCTGCCTGGCAATAATAGTTTCGGGAACGGTTGACATACCAGCTGCATTGGCACCCAATATACGGATGGCATTAATTTCAGCTGGCGTTTCAAATTGAGGCCCACACATCCAAGCATAAACACCTTTACTCAGGTGAATGTTGTTATCCTCAGCAATGCGGTGAATTTTTTGCCGTAACTTTTTATCATAGGCATTAACCATATTTACAAAACGTTGATTGCCTGTTTCTGAAAACAAAGGCGAAACGCCTGTAAAGTTGATGTAATCATTAATCACCATCACACTGCCGGGCCCTGCATTGGTATCCAGCGAGCCAGCGGCGTTGGTTAAGATAATTAATTCACAACCCAACTCTTTAAAACAGTGAATTGGAGTTTTCATGGCTTCGACCTGTGCGTTTTCATAGTAATGCACCCGCCCTTGCATCGCAATAACTTGCGTTCCACCGACAAAACCAAGAATTAATTTACCCGCATGCCCTTTAACGGCAGAAATAGGAAATCCTTCGAGTTTATCATAAGAAATTTCAGCAATTTTCTCTATGGAATCAGCAAATTCACCAAGTCCTGAACCAAGAACTAAGGCTATTTTTGGGTTAAAATTTGCGGTGATTGATTGGATGTATTGAGTGCAGTTCATTTTATGTCTTCTTATATTTAGAATGACATTATAACTAATTCTCAAATCCATTGTTAAAAAGAATGCCTAAATCAATGGCACAGGATTGAATTTTAACTGAATCAATATCCCATCCGTCAAAACCTACCGCCCCATCTGTGACTAAACGAAAGCGAATCCGTATGTTTTGCCCTGCGTATTCATCTAAGTTAATTATGGATTGAAGATAGGCTTGTGGATTTCCACACCATGTGTTTTGACCTGGCACTAAACTGCTGGATTGCAAGGGACCATCGTAACTATCGGTTAATAATCTATCACTTGCAATAGCGGTGAATGTATCGCCATTATCGACTGAAACCTCAATAAAGCCGCCATCCCAACAAGCCGACACCCCATTGGCTTCAATGTCTTGGGCATTATCAAAATGAAGGGTAAGCGTGTTCAATCCTAGAGGCAATGAGATTATGGGTGAGGTTAATACCGTATCGGATTGGTGAACAATATCAGTTATATGCCAATGTTGAATGCCTGTATTTGGGTTACTGGTGGATAATTGCCACGAGTTTGCCCCATCAATGGAGTGACTCGTCCAACCTTCCGTTCCTGTTTCAAAATCGTATAATTCTACGGTTTGCGGACTTATTCCTGTTTCGCATTGCCCTGGCAAGGGTGCAGAAGTAAAAGTACGAACCACAGAAGTGTTGCCGCTGCCGCAAATATTTTGTGGCGTCACGCGCCAATAGTACTGTGTTTCGGGAAGCAAAGATACCTTGGATAAATACTTTGCTGAGCTGGTTGTATGCGATTCAATAATCGTGTTAAAACTTGCATCAGTGGATAATTCAAACAAATAGGATGAACTATTATTGACTGCCTGCCATTGAAACACACGTGAAATTGTCGAAACTAACGTTGCCACATTTATCGGTGATTGCAATTGTGTCGTCATTGGCACTCCATCCACAACCTCCAATTCCAGAGCCGTGGTAAAAACCAAACTGGCATCTACGCTATCGGTGGCTATCAAAGTCATTGGGTATTTTCCGCCTGCAACGCCTGCAGACAAATTTGACACCTGCAACTGGCTGTTAGTCACGGGATTAATCACAGGATTAAGGCTAAATCCGCAGTTGCCTCCACTGGGGCAACCCAACACTGATAGATTGGTTGTTGCTGTGAAATTTCCCGACAAATTAAAGTCAAAACTAACGAAATCATCCACTGTACAAACTGTTTGTGCTGGCTTGTCCACGACCAGCGAAACACAATCGGGAAAGTTAAATGAGGCAATGCGTGTATTCCAACTGTTATCGTCTGTAGTTTGAATGTACTGTGCCGACATCCAAAATCGACAATCATCCACTGGATCAACATTTATGGACGAATAATCACCCCAGCGAAAAGTCGAAGTTTGCACACCAGTGCCTTCGATTAACGAAGCTTCATTGCGTAGTTGACCTATAGGCTCATTACTTCGACGAGAGGTAAATCGAATACCAGGATTTATACCGTTAGCGGCATCAATCACATTATAAACCATGCCAATATCACCTTGACCATTCATAGCAATACTGGACATCCAACGATGTGCCTCATCAGGAGCATAAGTGCCTTGTTGGTGCAAATACCATTGCCCTACTCCACTTTTGCGCATCTCAAACCAACGTGGGGCTGCGTGGTCACCTACCGCTAAGGCATCAACCGTCCACGAGCCAAGCAAGCTTTCATGCGTACCAAAATTTCGATAAACAAATCGCTGCATCGGCCACCACGAACCACTGTCAATTTTAACCGTTGTTACCGGTTGTGCTAAACAACCTCGTTGAAACAGACCACACACTGTCCAGTTAAAATCGGCAATCTCAGGTGCTTGAAAACTTTTGAGTAAACTAAAAGTGGATTGCGAAGGAAAATCCCAATCCAGCTTAAATTCGTATAAATCAATCGAATCGTTGGCAGGGGCAGGATCTGAAAAATAATCATCTCCACCATCAATCATGGTATAAAACAAACCTCCACTGTCTGGTGAGGGTTTTAGACTTCCATCGCTGTCTGCTGGCAATAAAAAATTGGCATAACCTTGAAAAAACTGTGCAGGTTTTGGTGTTGTTCCTGCTAATAAAGACTCTCGATCAATGGCGTAAACGTCATAACTATTGGGTGCACCTGAATTGGTTCCCATAAAATAAGCATTGTTGTTTTCATCTGGCCACACCGCTAATTTGTAATAATCAGGCGTTCTTTGCGTGGCAAGTTCGTAAAGATTATACGTTCCCAAGGGATCTGAAGTGGTTGAAACCGCAAAACAAACGCTTTGTGCACCGATAGTTGCAAATTGGCTCAAAACATAACGGTCGGCTTGTTGGTCATACAAGACAATGCCATCTCCGTTGTTATTGTCCTCACAGGCACCGCCAAAACCTTGCCATAAACTGTTGGTATTAAATGGACCTGCTAACATGTTTCCAGTTTTATCATAAATCGCAAAAACCATATTAACCATTTGGATATAATGATTTTTTCCCACCGTTGCCGATACATCCGCGGGAGAACGATTACTCAATCGGTTAAGTCCTTCAAAACTGATTGTGGCATTTGGGGTAAATCCTGCCACAGCACGCGTTTGTTTGGATATTTGTGCCAGAGCATCATCTTTGTCATTGGGGTTTTGAGTGCCGTATCTTCTGCCGTTTGCAGAAAATGCCAACTGTTGGTCTTCATCATTCTCATCGTTTTTTGTTTGAAGCGATGGTTTGACAACAGGTAACTGCGATAAAGCTCGACTGATTAAAGGTCCTTTTAATGGCAAGGTCAGTGGCGAATTGTGGGCAAGCCTGTCTTGTATGCCGTCGTGTTTAAAACTGTCGGGCGTTAATTTCACCGCTTGATATGCCACCACACGGCTGTAATATTCATCAACTTTAGCCGAACTGGCAAAGTTTTTATGTTTTTTTTGCAACGACTTAACGGGCTTTAACTTAACTAAAGGAGAATACAATTGATTATTGAGTTTAATCTCAAGGTAAATCGCATCACTTGAGGCTTTAATTAATGCAATTTTTGATTGATTTTTTGCCCCAACAGTTAAGTTTAATTTGCCATTTTTAATAACAACTTGAGAAAAAGTTTGGCTAAAAAGTTCTTTATTTTCAAAATCAAGCAACCGAACATCAACTTTGTATTGACCATTCAATCCGTGATTCAATTTATCATAAACCCTTCCTGAGTAAGTCAATTGTGCATAAGCACTATTGACTATAAGAAACAAAAATAAAACAAGTAGACCCTTCATTTATACAACTAACATTAAAGTAAGATATACTAGCAGAGCCTACAAATTAAGGCAAGGTGAAAAAAACACGTGCTATTTGAACGGTCAATAACACGTGTTTTTCATTCCCCCAGTCAAATTTCAATCATTCAAAGCCATTAGCAAACAACAAATCAGGAAGAGGCTGACAATTTGGATCTAAGCCTCCGTCACCAATAGTCCATAAGTCATCATTTATTAAACTCATGCGAGCCAATTGCGCTGCTTGTGAACAATAAGTGTAAGTGGAAATAGACCCGCCAAAAAGAACATTGGGTTGTACATTTTTAGCCTCGAGTTGTATCAACAAATGATCATAATAACTGCTTTCTAAACTGACCAATCCAAACATTTCCTCCATGGATAATACTTGTGACATATTCCAACTATCAATATTAGGTCTGGCATTAATCGCTAATGCAAACATGTCCTTCATACTAATCACTTGAGAAACATCCCAACGACGGGTATCGGGATTGACTAATGGACTGCGTAAAAACATATCTGACATATTTATTACTTGTGAAAAATCAGGTATATCAATGGCATTAATGACTAGGTTTGACGTATCACTAAACATGAAAGAAGTCGATTGCCATTGAGCAGTTCCCCATTGTTCCACCGACAAAATTTTGTCGCCATCTGGTGAAAAATTAAACCCAGCCAACCCCGTACCATCCCCAATAACATCTTTAATGCGAATAGTGTAAACACCAGGCCCTGTATTTAAATTAAAAGGTGAATAATCGCAATTATGCGTGGTGGTAGCTCCTAATATTTCATTCACACCATCATTGTTGCAATCCACATTGTAATGGTTTGTGACACTATTATTTACAAAAATCATAAATTGGTCATCTGCTGATGACCCAGTGTTGTCTGTTTTTACCGTGATGACAAAATCATTTGCCGGGTCACTGGCAGCACATAAGCCTAAATCAGTTATAGTCCAAGCAAAATTACTTTGCAACTTATCATGAGCCAGTTGTGCCGCTTTTGAACAATAGTGTGAATTGCCACCATCAAAATCAACTCCGTTCTTTACTATTTGGGACTCAAAAGCAACCAATATTGCATCGTAATTAACCGTTGGTAGTGTGACATCTTTAAACATAAACAACATGGTAGTCACTTCAGATACATCCCAATTGCGGGTATCAGGATTGGCACTTGTTGCACCGCGAAACATGGATTCCATGGTTTTTACACTGGAGGTATTCCAAGAACTGGTATCGGGATTGGCATTAGTGGCACCTCTAAACATGGCTGTCATGTTCTGCACACTGGATGTATCCCAAGAACTGGTATCGGGATTGGCACTAACGGCACCTCTAAACATGGACGCCATTGAGGTGACAAAGGCCGTATCCCACAGACTGGTATCTGGTTTTGCACTCAGTGCGGATTTAAACATAGAGTTCATGTCTTCGATATTTGAGGTATCCCAAAACTTAGTAGTAGGATTGGCAAAAAAGGCTCCAGTAAACATGCTATTGGTACTAATCACTTCGGAAAAGTCAGGAATATCTAATGCCGTAACATACATATTTGAAGCTCTTAGAAATGCTTGTTCCAGCGTTTGCCATTTAAATGTTCCCCATTGAATCAACTCAATAATTTTCTTTTGATCATAATCCGTAGATGCACCAACCAAACCAAAGCCACTAAAACCTCGATTATCACCATTATTGTCTTTAATTCTGATGGTGTAAATACCTGCTCCACCAAGAGCAGAATAATCACAAATAAAATCAGAGTTTAAAGCAGTGCCTTCATCGCTGCCATCATTGTTGCAATCCACATTGTAATTATAAGTATAACTTGGATTTATTCTAATTTTGTATTCTGTATTGGATGTACCTCCTGCAATCACAGGAATGGTAGTATCAACCTTAAAGACAAAATCTTTGGTGATTGCTGGCGAGGCACATAAATTTCCATCGGTAATTGACCAATTGTGGGTATTTTGTAAAAGCAATCTGGCATTTTGGGCATTTTGCGAACAATAATTGCTTGTCCCTGCACTAAATGGCACATTCATTTGCACTGTCTTAGCGGCAAACTCAATTAAAATTCTATCATAGGTATTAAAAGGCAAACTCACCGCACTAAACATGGCAGTCATGTCAGTTACATTGGAAATATCCCAACTACCGACTATGGGACGAGCCAAAAAAGCATGGCGAAACATAAAACTCATGTCCGTTACCAAGTGCGTATCCCAATTGGAAGTATCGGGTGTGGCAACTTGCGCTTCATTAAACAGGCTTTTCATGTTTGTTACACTCGAAGTATCCCACATACTGGTATCAGGATTTGCCATAAATGCACGGCGGAACATGCTTTCCATGGTGGTAACTTGAGAAAAATCAGGCGTATCGGTTGCAGAAACAATCATATTTTCTGCACCGTAAAAGCTGCGTTGCATATTTGTCCATTTGCCCGTTCCCCATTGCACCACTTCGATAATTTTTAAGCGATCAAAAGTGTTGTTGAAATTTATACTCGGAAAACCCGTACCATCACCCACATTGTCTGTGATGCGAATGGTGTAAGTCCCTGCTCCCAAATTTAAGCCAGTAAATGAATAGTCGCAATAATAATCGCCTGTTTGCCCAGTGACTTCATCAATGCCATCATCATTGCAATCGACATTATAATTGTAGGTCAATGCATTTTTTGTTGGAATACGAAACATTTCAGCAGTGGTGAACCCTGGATTATCAGTTTTAACCCGAATGACAAAATCATCACTAGGAGCCGACACGCCCAATTGCGTTAGGAATATCGTGTAAATTAATATTTTTTTAATCATCATTTTTACCTTATCAAATATCTCATTCTATTGCCATTGAATCACTGTTAGGTTTTTTTTGTCAGTGTTTTGCCAGTTTCCTATTTGCCATTGATTTGTTTCGGATTCTTTGCCCATAAGCCTGTCCATGCGAATCTGTAATTGGCCGAGGTCTTTTCTTAGGTAAATTTTTACCACCGTATTGTTTTGCGAATCGACTCCTGTTGCAATCAACAGTGGATTGTCATCCAACTCTAAAGATGAGACTTGTGAAAAATCATAGACAAATTGCTTGTCTGCTGCTTTGAAAACCACGGTATTTTCAAAACTGTTTTCAAAAATAACATCGCTGCAATTGGCATCCAAACCACCATCGGTAATAGTCCAGCCATGGGTATTAATCAAACTATCACGTGCTGCGACATTGCAGTATTTTGAGTTACCACCATGAAATGTTATGCCTGATTGAACCAGTTGAGAGTTAAAGTGAGCAAGCATGGCATCGTAACTGGCTGTTGGTAAAGTAACCCCCAAAAACATATTTGTCATATTACTTAATACGCTTCCACTAATGCTTGTAATAACCCAATTACTCACATCAGGATTGGCTGAGGTTGCGCCATTAAACATAGACTTCATATTTGTTACATTGCTTGTATTCCAAACACTGGTATCGGGGTTAGCAGAAGTTGCAGCTTTAAACATAAAACTCATATCTGTTACACTGCTGGTATTCCAAGTACTGGTATTTGGATTGGCAGAAGTTGCACCACTAAACATATGGCTCATATCTGTTACACTGCTGGTATTCCAAGTACTGGTATCGGGGTTGGCTAAGGTTGTGTCCTTAAACATGCTTGGCATTTTAGTTATATTAGATGTATTCCAGAAACTAGTGTTTGGATCCGCTTTTGTTGCAGATCTAAACATCGAAGATAAATCTAAAGTTTGAGATAAATCAGGATTATCAACCGCAGATACAATCATATTAGAAGCATTGTAAAAAGCGTAATACATGCTCTTCCAAATACTTGTTCCCCATTGTTTAAGGTCAATTATTTTTTTAGCATCCTCATTTAATAAAGAATAAAAATGTGGGAAACCAGTTTTATCCCCAACATTATCCGAAATGCGGATGGTATAAATCCCTGCTGTTGTATAATTACAGGTATAGTCACCTGTTTGGGCTGTGGCGGTGTTTGTACCTGCATTGACTGCATCGCAATCGACGTTGTAGTTGTAAGTCAAAAAAGCATTTGTCTTAATATTAAATTGTAAATTAGTGGTTGAACCCGCTATAGTGGTATCCACTTCGATAACTAAATCATCCAAAGGACCTGGGCAGTTTGCATCCAAACCACCATCAGTAATAGTCCAGCCATGGGTATTAATCAAACTATCTCGCGCTGCGACATTGCAGTATTTTGAGTTACCAACACCAAAGACAATGCCACTGGCTGTGATTTGCGAATTAAAATTAGCCAATGTGGCATCGTATAAGGCGGTTGGTAGGGTGATGCCTTGCAGCATACTATCCATTGAATTTGGAACAGTAAGTCCTGTAATATCCCAAGCGCTCATATCTGGAGTTGCTGCGATTGCACCATTAAACATAAACCTCATATTTGTTACACTGCTTGTATTCCACAGGCTGACATTTGGATTGGCAGAAGTTGCACTCACAAACATACCAAACATATTTGTTACACTACTTGTATTCCAACTACTGACATTTGGATTAGCATCGGTTGCACTTGAAAACATAAAACTCATATCTGTTACACTGCTTGTATTCCAAGTACTGGTATTTGGATTGGCAGAGGTTGCATTTGCAAACATATTACTCATATTTGTTACATTTGATAAATCAGGACTATCGGTAGCCGTAACCACCATATTTTCTGCTCCTCTAAAAGCATTTTCCATAGAACTCCAAATACCTGTTCCCCATTGTTTAAGGTCGGTTATTTTTTTAGCATCATTGTTTGCAAAATTATAAATGTGAGGAAACCCTGTTTTATCCCCAATATTATCCGAAATACGGATGGTATAAATCCCTGCTGTTGTATAATTACAGGTATAGTCACCTGTTTGGGCAGTTGCGGTGTTTGTGCCTGCATTGACAGCATCGCAATCGACGTTGTAATTGTATACAACTCCGAATCCTAATGTTTTAATTTTAAATTGTAGATTAGTGGTAGAACCCACAATAGTTGTATCCACTTCGATAACAAAATCATCACTAGGAGCTGCCAAGCTTATTTGCGTTAGGAATATCGTGTAAATTAATATTTTTTTAATCATCTTATTTCCTGTATGGTGTGTTAGTTTTCAAAACCGTTGCTAAATATCTCCTCTGTTTGCGTCACAACCAAACCAGTGAAGTTATTCAAATTGCCATTAAACGCCAAGTCGAATATACGAATCATCGTATCCACACCATCCAAGCCATTTTGACCCACGACTCCCGTGCATGTCACGGTTCCCGTTGCATCTGCAGGTGTTGGTGAACAAGTCATCCCTGGAATTTGAACCGTGGCATCTAACTCCACACCTTCCAATACCGTCGTCACGGTTGTGCCATTGGCGGCAACCATTGGTGTGGTGGTGATTGATGTCGGGTCGGCAGGCGGTGTGTTGTCAATAATCAAGGTATAATGGGCATCATTATTCACATTGCCATAACTATCTGTCACTGTGATTGTGGTATCACTGTTATCAAAGCCATTGACTCCAACTGTTCCCACGCATTTAAATCTTCCAAAAGGCGGAAGAACCAGTGCCTGACAAGTTGCCCCAACAATGGACACATTGACATCATTGGCTTCTAAACCAGTCAAGTTAATATAGACATCTGTGCCATTGGTCGCATAAAGCGGATTGACAATTATTGATGTTGGTGCATTGGTGACGGTATCAATCAGCAATGGATTGGAAGTGGAATGAGCCGATTCATCTCCATATCTAGTTTGCGTGGCAGTCATTTGAAAATCCCCATCCAATACCACTGGTGCATCAAAGTATTGCACACCTGCACTGGCACAAGTATAGTTTGCTATTACTGTATTATTATAAGTTGCTCCACCACCCCCTGTATCGGAGGCATAGATTTTAATGATGTTGTCAACGTCTGCACAAGTAACTTTAATATTAGGAGTATTATCAGCAGGGGAAGTTGTTTGAACGGGATACGGCGGTACGACTGGAGTACACTCTTGTCCGCCATCGAAAATGGTCCAGCTGTTATTCGCTATTAAAGCGGCTCTATCTGGATTCGCATTACAATACTGAGAAAATCCACCATGGAAATTGATATTGTTGTTCACGGCTTGGGAAGCAAAACCCGAGAGCATAGCATCGTAATTGGCTAAAGGCAAAGTGACAAACTTAAACATATTTGCCATATTGGTGACTTGGGTAATATCCCAAGTAGATGTATCAGGATTGGCACTGATGGCATTATAAAACATAAAACCCATGTCTGTGGCATTGGCTGTTTGCCATGTGGACGTATCGGGGTTGGCACTAAAGGCTTCATAAAACATGCCATCAAACAAGCTCACCTGCGAAGTATCCCAGTTACTGGTATCAGGCGTGGCGTTGTAGGCACGGTAAAACATCCAATGCATATTGACGGCGTTTGATACATCCCAGTTTTTGGTATAGGGATTGGCAAGATGGGCTTCTCTAAACATATTACTAAAAGAAGCGACCTGACTAAAATCAGGCGTGTCTTGAGCCGTGAAAACAGCATTCTCAGTACCAAAAAAGGCTTTCACCATGCTGGTCCATTTGAATCTCCCCCATTGCTTGACATCCAGCAGTTTTAATCGGTCTCCTGAATTGTTAAAATAAATCCGTGGAAAACCTGTTAAATCACCTGCGGTATCGACAATGCGTACTTCGTAAGTGCCAGCACTGGCATATTGACAGGTGTAACTGGTGGATGCGCCTAAAACTTCATAATTGCCATCATTATCGCAATCCACAGCATAATTGTAACCAATATTGATACCTGATGAATAAGTTGGGATGGTAAATTGGGTGTTGTTGCTGCTTCCAGGATTGTCGGTTTTAACCACCATAATGAGCGCATCAAGACTGCTGGAACAATCTTGTCCTGCATCGCTTATCGTCCAATTTTTATTGGTAAACAAATTTAATCGAGCGCCACCGGCTGCTGGGGAACAATAATTGGAGTTGCCTGCATCAAATTCTATATCGGTATTGCTATTTTGGGTATTTAATTGGATAAGCAAATTATCATAAGAGGCTGTGGGTAACTTTACGCCATTGAAAATGCCTTGCATGGCATTGGGTACCAAACAGCCAACACAACTACTAATATTAGAAAAATTCCACTGCATCATATTAGGGTTTGCCCTGATTGCTCCATCAAACATATACGCCATATTGTTGACCAAATCGGTATTCCACTGGCTGACATCAGGAGTTGCATTGGCTGCACCTTGAAACACACCTTCAAAGCTGTCAATTCCAGAAGTATCCCAGCCACTGACATCTGGGTTGGCACTTAACGCATTGCGAAACAGGTAGTCAATATTGGAAAAATTTGCGGTATCCCAAGCACTGACGTCTGGATTGGCACTCAATGCCAAATCAAACATATGGGGCAGAAAATCTAAACTCGATGTATCCCAACTGCTGACATCCGGGTTGGCACTGATGGCATTTCGAAACATGAATGCAGTATTATGTACATTCGCCATGTTCCAGTTACTGACATCTGGATTGGCTTGTGTGGTGTTTTCGAACATATGTCTCATATTTGTTGCACTACTGGTATCCCAATTGCTCGTATTGGGATTTGCACTAAAAGTGTCACTAAACATATATCCAAAATTCGTTATGGTTGAAACATCCCAATTAGTCGTATCAGGATTGGCTTTATCGGCGTTTCTAAACATCGAATTAAGCGAGCTCAATAGCGAAAAATCAGGCACATCGGTGGCAGTCACCTTCATATTGGTGCAGTCCTCAAAGACATTTGCCATATATGTCCACTTGTGCGTCCCCCATTGCACAATATCTTCCATGTCCGGTTTATTAGCAGCAAATACATGAAAATAACCATACCCTCTGTGGTTGGCACGGTTATCTATAATGCGAATGGTATAAGTACCATGCACTGGATAGCTACAGGTAAGGTTAAATGTGCCGTGTAAGGTTATGGTATAATCAATAATTCCATCGTCTTCACAATCTACCGAATAATCACTCAGGTACTCACTGCCCGGTTCCAAAAAACTAAAATAAAAGTTCAATGAATTGGACGAGCCCGGATTATCGGTTTGAATTTTAAAGACAAAATCATCACTGGGTGCTGCAAAAATCAGTTGCGAATTTAAAAATAACAAAAACAGTAATTTTTTCATGGCTTAAAAACATAATTTAAAAACTTGATTATATATTTAGCACCCAATTATTTAATGAACAGCTTGTGATGAAGTTATGATGAAGTTATGAATACCGTATTTTTAGTGACGAACTTAACATATTTATACAATGATATAAATTTTATGGAATAAGCACGCATCCTAAGATAAGATGAAATTAAGACATTACTTCTTAGAGATTTTTTTAGTTTTAAACCATGACTTATCAAATTGGAACGCGACAATACGACAGCAAAAGCGGCTATATTTATAGCAGCAAAGAAAAATTAAAACTAACCAATACTCAAAAAAAACTGCTGGATTATTTTTTAAAGAACCCCAATAAAATCATTGCCAAGCAAACATTGATAGATGAAGTCTGGGACACCGTGGTTTCAACCAATTCCGTAAATCAAATGGTGGTAAAACTGCGAAGTTACCTTGAACAAGACCCCAGCAACCCAAAAATCATTATCACTCATTTCGGACAAGGTTATCGCTTTGAAGCAAAATATTGCAAAAAAGAACCGCAAAGCGTCCCTTCTGAAACATCAAAACCCAAACAAAACCACCACAAATTAAAGTGGTTACTTGCCTTTGCAGTTACCCTCATTCTCATTGGACTTGTGTTGCAATTGAGGCATAAACAACAGGCTACTGTAACCGCTCTAAAATACAAAACAAAAAAACAACTGATTATTTTGCCTGCAAATTTTGACCAAAATATTGATAAGGTCGAACAATCTGGCTTTAGTCAACTCGTCAAATCCGCGGTTACCATTTTTTCACAAAACGAACAAACACTCTACGATGAAACCAGCCTAACAACAAAACAAAGCCTCGAAAAACACTTTAATATCGATAAAGAACTGCTCATTGTGCGTTCAAATATTAGCAAAATTGATGGCGTATACCAAGCCGTTATTGAACTTACCGACGGACTTAAAACCATCAAAAAAACCACCGTTAAAAACAAAGACCTCTCACAAGTTATGCGTGGACAAATGGCGTTTATTGCCCAATACAACCAATGGACTCAAGAGGAAATTTTAAATGCCGACGAGATGTTAATGCATGCCATTGGACTAAAATCTATCGGTGACTACCAACAAGCAAAACTTTTGTTGGAAAAAGTGTTAGACAAAGAAGCAAACAACAAAACTGCACGTTTAAATCTAGTCGATTTACTTATTGAACAAAACCAATTGGTTCTCGCTCAATCTCAACTCAACACACTTAAGGATTTATCTAAGCAACAGGCATTAAATGCCGAAATTCAACTGGCGCAAGCACGCATAAAATATAAGCAAAAGAACTACCAAGAACTCATCGCCGACTTAGTATTATTTCAATCACAACATTTAGACTTACCTATGCTACTAAAATCCAAAATTCAATTACAAATTGGAAAAGCATATATAAAACTGGGCAATCCTGACAAAGCTTTGAAGGCATTTAAAACAGCCACAATTGACGTTGACGAACAACTCAACCCCTTAATCTATGCCCAGAGTTATTATGGACAAGGCAGTGTTATGATAACCCAAAAAGTGGACAAAACCGTAGAAGAATTATTCCAAAAAGCCTTCCAATATGCGCAATCAGCCCACAATTTAAGGCACCAAATACTGTCCTTAAGCAAACTTACACACATTTATTTTAATAACTACCAATGGGATAAAGCCATATCAACTATAGAAAAAACCATTGAATTAGCTGAACTTGCCAATGACGAAGAAAGCCAAATAGATGGTTTAAGCAGTTTGGTTGAAGTCTATAATCAACGCGGCTATTTTTCCCAAGCATTTGAAATAAATAAAAAAATCAAACAATTGGCAGAAAAGCACCATTCCGATAAAGCGCAACTTATCTATCTTTTTCATGATGCGATTGCTGCCATGAATAGTTTTGACTGGCTACGGGCTAAACAACGCATAGAAGAACATTACCGACTCTCATTAAAAACACAGAATTATGCTTATTTATTAAACAATGCCTTTTTAACACTCGAAATACGTTTGCTTACTCACGAACTCGATGATTTTATTGACATCTGGAATCAACGGGTTGCCTTTATTAAAGAAAATGGTTTTGAACGCATTCAAGTTTACATGGATTATTACCTTGCTCGCTACGAAAAACAAAAAAAACACAACAAAAAAGCCCAAGATTTACTGCAAAATATTATTCAACATGCCACTGAAAACCAAGACATAAAAATGATTGTTGATGCAAGCAATCAAATGGCTGAGATTTTCTTATCAACGGATGCCAAAAAATCCCTATCCATCCTTAACTCCCTAGAAAAATTTAATCCTCATCCCAACCCCTACCTTGAACTCAAAGCCAAAGCTTTATCAAAATTAGGCAAAAACATGCAAGCATTAACCCTACTTAACCAAGCAAAAATAGCCTACAATGAATCTTGGACCGCAGAGAATCAATTATTTATGGACAAGTTAAAAAATAAATTAAAATAAAATAAAAAATCAAACGCGCTAACCTCTCTGATTCGATTCCATTGGTAAGTGGGATTTATCCCACTCAAAGCCAAACTAATCCTAAAAAACATCAGTCAAAACCAACAAACCTAAGAAATCAAATCCTGCGAAGCTTCGATTCAAAATAAAAAAACAAAACACATGTAGTGGAGTACCTATGTGATCCTTTTTCTAAACAAAAGCAATCAGATAATAATTAGGGTAACTTTATCGGTGTGGTATAAACCCAATCCCTGCCTTTTACGGGTGTGTGACAAGAAATACAGGATTGATTAATATCATTTTTATCGCCATAAGGCACTTGTTTATCACCAAGCCAGCGTGCCCAGCCCCATCCCGTGCCATTATTGGCAAAGCGTTTGTCGTCTTTAAACATAAATTCGGCATGAATAAACTTGTCGGAATTTGGTGCAATAGCAGTTGACCAATTGTCTTCTTGCTTTTGTTTGTAAACCAACTTGCCAAGAATTGCGCCGTTTGGCCAAGGGTTTGTTTGACCAGCACGGCTTGCCTTGATTGCAATGTCATTGCCCAATATAATCCGCATGGTTTTGTTGTCAATGCGGTGTGAGGCAGAAATGACACGCCAATCTTTATAATTCTCGGGCAAAGAAATGCCATTTAGATTGGCTTTGACTTTTGTTGTTCTTTTTTCAACAGTTTTTTGTGTGCACCCTTGGGTTAAGCTGAGGGCAGAAACAAGCACACTTGCTGCTAGTATTTGTTTTATCTTGTTGTTTTTCATCATAATTCTCTTAAAAGTTTGCCGCTATCATCGGTTGAATATCTCTTACATCGAGACCTTCTTTTACTGCAGTGATAGCAAAATTGTATTTTTTGTTGCCCCAATAGCTCACCTGAGCCAATTGAGTGTTGTAGAAATCAGGTTTTTTTGGTGCTTTTTGTTTTGGGTTTTGAGTGATAATCACGGTATAACGTTCGCCCTTGTCATCGTGGTACATTAACTGCACACTTTTACCCTCTTGCAAAACCAAATGCCTAACACCAACCAATTCTAAGCCTGCTGGCTCTAAGTTTGGAGGGGTAAACGTGTTAGAAACATTTTGTTCTTTATCAAATGCCAGTGTTTTAACCGGGCCATCCAAATGCAGCTCTGGTGAATATTTAAAGTGAGCAATCACTGCTTCTTGGGCAAAGCTTGATTGCCCAATAATGGAATTAAAATTTAATAATAAAAAGGAAACCAACAATCCCATGGCAAAGGCTGTTGCCATTCGCCATTGTGCAAATATTGACTGACTCGGATTTTTGAACGTTTCTTTGACCGTTTCTTTTTTCAAAAAAGCCGAAGTGCCAAAGTGCTTATTAAATTCTTTATCTAAACAACTGTATTGAACAATTCTTTCACGAATAGCTGGCTCTACTGCAATTCTATTTTCTAAATCAACTTTACGTGCTCCTTTTAAGTGCCCATCAAGGTACATCTGGATTTCGCTATCAGTTAGTTCATCGACTTTATTTTTGCTCATGTTTCATCTCCACAATATTTGTCTGCTTAGGCTTTTTTTTACTCACTTCAAGAATCTGCCGCAATAGACTTCTAGAGCGATGCAATCTTGACATAACGGTTCCTGTTGGTATCGACATGGTTTTGGCTATGGTTTTGTAGTCATAACCTTCAATTGTTGCCAACACTAAAACAGATTTCAATTCAGGTTCTAACATCTTAATGGCTTTATCTAAATCCATTAAATGATTGATTTCATGTTCTTGCGCGATATACGAATCAATATAGGCTTGGTGATTATCTTCACCAAACTTTTTACTCCGTATGCCATCAATAAAACTGTTATACATGACTTTTAACAACCACGACTTAAGATTTACTGAGCGCGTAAAACGATTAAATTTCACCCATGATTTCTCAAAAGTATTTTGCACCAAATCTTCTGCATCATCGGAATTTTGACACAAATAATTGGCATACCTCTTTAAATCAGGCATATAAGTTAGTATATCTTCTCTTTTTACAAACATAATTTTACTACAGTGCATTAAAGAAAGAGTAATAAGAAAGGTAAGTTTACCTTTCTTATTACAACGAGGTAAGTGATTAACGGATATTAATTGTTTTCTCAACTATTTGACTATTTGCCACTCCATCATTAACTTGTAATGACACAGTTAAAGGCTCATTGGATAAAGGCAAATATAAGGCATAAGGAATGTATTCTGACTGAAATACTATAGCGTGACCCGAATTAACACTCCATTTATAGTGTAAAACATCATTGTCCGCATCACTTGATTTATCCGCAATTAAAAAGCCAAACCTAAATGCTCGAGCAGATTGGGGCACTGAAGCTTGAGCCACAGGTGCGCTATTCTCAATCGGTGCGTTTATTCGATAGCTCAATCGAATGTCTTGAATCGCTAGATTTTCATCCACTGGCGTTAACAACACTCGATTAATAATCTCAATGCCTTGAGCTGTGATAAATTTGGCTTGCGGCCCAAAAGGTGGCAATTGAAAATTATCCACAAACAATAACTGATGATAACGTGGAGTTGAGGCAACCGCTTCTTGACAACTTTGATTTGGAGTGACTGAAAAATCTTGAATTAAATCCAATTGTTCTAAGGCATCAAGTTTAGCCTCGGCAATAAATTCACCTGCTGGGGTAACGACTTCACCAGCACAAACATACTGTGCAAGACGCGCAGGAAATGGTTCCATGGCTTGATCCAGACCAAAGACTTCACTCGAGCGAATGGCTGTTTTGGCATTGGCAGGTTTGAAGCTATCGGAAACATGCGAAGGTGTTGCCAATATATCCATCTTAAATTCTAAATCACCAATCTTAATGCGCGACATATCATCATCTAAAATAGGTCGAGAAAAGGCTGTATTAATAGCAGTTAGTTGCTCTTCGGATTGATTCATCAAAGAACCTTCAAAAGCAACTCCAGAAACCATCTGAATAATTTGCTCATAAGCATCAATATAGTCATAAATCGCATCAGTTAAGACACTCTCTTTAACCGACAGATTCACCGCATCAAAATTTTCAGCAATTAACTCAAAGGCAGATTTGTCAGAAGTTTCAATAGAAGTAATAGAACCCGTGGTCACCAAATTCGAAGCATTACCCTGAGTCAGGGCATCATCAAGAATGATATAAGCCGCACGTTTTAAACGGTCGTATTGAAAAACAATCGGCTCACTTGGTAACAAAGCACCAGCTTTTTTTACCCGAGAAGTCAAAGCTTCGTTAGGTAAAAAAGGTGCATCTGCCAGCTTAGTAATATGAGGCAATAAAGTGGCTGCAGTGAGTATTTTCGTGCTATCCAGTAATTGTTGTTGCACCGATTGTGTGTTTAACATTTCACGCATGGCGGCAGTATTTCCAATATCTGCATAATCTTTTAACTGTTCAGCCAAATCATACATGCCATACAAATAACCTTGCCTAAAACCACGTCCTCTGCTACTGGGACCTGCAATGGTATTAAAAGGCGCGCTCAAAGGCGACAAGCCTGATTGCTGAATGGCAGTTTTTGTTAGGATTAAATTATGCAACATGGTTCTTCTGTCTTGCAAAGAAAAACCAACACTGGTTAACTCATTAATCACAGCATCGACAACTTGCGCATCAGTTTGATCGCCATTGATATATTTTTGCGTCAAAACACGGTTGGCAACAGCTTCACTGGTAAATTCATGCCCATTAAGTTTAAAACTTGGTACATAGCCTTTTAGGTCATCCACTAAAGCCAGTACACCATCTTCCACCCGAATCTGACCGACTTTGCCATCAGCTCCATGAATACTGAACTGAATTAATGAATTAAGAGAAGTGCGATGAATCGTACCATCAGCCAATTCAACCTCTAATTGAGCAGTCATGTCATCTAAATCTTCAACATTAATGCCACCAACTGAAACCGACTTAAACACCTCAGGGTGAACCTGCAAAGTATAGACTCCATTTTCTGCGAAAGTTAAATTTTTGGCTTGTTTTGCTCGGTGAAACAAAGAAATAGTACTGCCATCAAAAACTGCACCCTCATCGTTAGTACCCGATTGGAAAACGGTCGGCCCAAGCAATGGTCCTGGCGTTGCAATCGCTGGATTATGAATTGGCGTGCCATTAATGGTAATATCTTCTTGTTTGGCATGAGCCACCAAATAAGCAAAATCTTGGCGCGAAATAATATCATTAACACGGTAGCCTTTTTTAGTCAGCAAACCTTCCACAGAAACCACATCATTAAACCCAGCAGAAGCCCGGTATTTGTCAGCCAAATAAACCGCCTCACCATAAGTTAGGTAACCCGAACCAATATCATCTAAAGTCCCTAAAATTTGTTTAGCAAAAACTTTATCCGCTTGATTGGCAGGCTCAAATGCACTACCTGCTGCAATAACGCCCGACAATTCCAAATCCGCAATGGATTTTTTTGCATAATTTGAAACCTCATCAAAATCCGTTAAACTTGAGTGGGATGCAAACGATGACAAACTTGCCAGAGACAAACTTATAGCCAGCACCAAACCTTTTTTCTTCACATTAAAAATCATTATAATTTCCTCATTTAAGCAAAAATTAATTTGCTTATTAATAGTGTAAAAATAAAACCAACAAAAACGAGTTGATTTTATTTAGCAGTGAAGTGCTGAAATTGGGGAAAATCACTTTGTCAGATTTAACTTAACAAAAATAGAGAGTGAATATCAGCACTTCAATACACTAACGGTAGAACAAGAGGAATTATTCAAATTAATTAAAAAAAATAGTAAACTAAACCAAAAAATATCAAATCCACCGACCGCATCGTTTCTTTTAAATCTGCTAAGGAACACAGAGATTCACGGAGCAATCACAGAGATACACGGAGATTCTTAAAGCGTAACGCACAGAGCACAAAGAAGATGCAAAAAAACACCGTCATTGCGAGGAGCATAAGCGACGCGGCAATCTTCTAACATTAAACCCTAATTCAAAAAATACCACAGCTTGATGAGATTGCCACGTCGTCCCTCCTCGCAATGACAAAGTTCTTTTTAATTTTACTATTAATGTCATAGCAAATCTTGGTATAAGTCTTTCCAATTTGGATTAACAGATTCTATCAACTCAAACTTTTTCAACCGAGAGCCTGCTTTAATTTGTTTCTCCCTTAAAATACAGCCTTCCATTCCACTACCAATCTCATAATAAACTAATTTATTACAATTGTATCGCGATGAAAAACCTTTAATTAATTTATTTTTATGTTGTGCTATACGCGAAATTAAATCACTCGTAACCCCAGTGTAAAGAACTGTATTGTTTTGATTGGTGATGATATAAACGTATCCATTTTTCATGTCATTATCCTTAAAAACTGAGATAAGTATAACATATTTTCAAAAAACACACCGTCATTGCGAGGAGCATCAGCGACGCGGCAATCTTCTAACGTTAAACCCTAATTCAAAAAATACCACAACTTAATGAGATTGCCACGTCGTCCCTCCTCGCAATGACAAAGTTCTTTTGAACTTTACTATTAATGTCATAGCAAATCTTGGTATAAGTCTTTCCAATTTGGATTAACAGATTCTATCAACTCAATCTTTTTCAACCGAGAGCCTGCTTTAATTTGTTTCTCCCTTAAAATACAGCCTTCCATTCCACTGCCAATCTCATAATAAACTAATTTATTACAATTGTATCGCGATGAAAAACCTTTAATTAATTTATTTTTATGTTGTGCTATACGCGAAATTAAATCACTCGTAACCCCAGTGTAAAGAACTGTATTATTTTGATTGGTGATGATATAAACGTATCCATTTTTCATGTCATTATCCTTAAAAACTGAGATAAGTATAACATATTTTCAAAAAACACACCGTCATTGCGAGGAGCATAAGCGACGTGGTAATCTTCTAACGTTAAACCCTAATTCAAAAAATACCACAGCTTGATGAGATTGCCACGTCGTCCCTCCTCGCAATGACCTGATTCTTTTTAAACTTTAAAGTAGCAGACTCATCGCAAAACCCACAAATTGAATATAGAATAAAACAAATCAAAAACCAAAATGTCATTGCGAGGAGCATTAGCGACGTGGCAATCTTCTAACGTTAAACCCTAATTCAAAAAATACCACAGCTTGATGAGATTGCCACGTCGTCCCTCCTCGCAATGACCTGATTCTTTTTAAACTTTAAAGTAGCAGACTCATCGCAAAACCCACAAATTGAATATAGAATAAAACAAATCAAAAACTAAAATGTCATTGCGAGGAGCATAAGCGACGCGGCAACCTCTTAAAGCAACCGTAATTTCAAAAAAAACCAAAAACTCGCACAAAAAACAGATAAAAAACCCATTGCCCCAAAACCACCCATAAGCTACAATAAATCAATCCGCTAGAATTTATTTTAGACGCTCTTTCATATTTCAAGCGGAAAAAAATAATCATTACGGAGTCATTCTTCGTAATATAGACAGTTTATAATCCGTGCTATATGCAGTTGTGTGTATATTACAATGTTAGCAAGCATTTAAGAAAACCCAGAAATCGAATTGAAAATTGAGGCAAATAAAAACATTTAGCGATAGTAGATTAGACACTCAATGTGCTTATTGCGGAAAACTACCTGACACAAGAGACCACGTTCCTTCTAAAATCCTTCTTGAAAAACCTTTTCCTGAAAATATTCCTGTAGTACCAAGTTGCTTGGAATGTAATAGCGGATTTTCATTAGACGAGGAATACTTTGCTTGTATGATTGAGTGCCTGATTTCAGGAACAACGGATTTGGACAAACTATCAAGAGAAAGTATTATAAAAATCTTGAAACGAAAAAAGAAATTAAAGGCTCGTTTAGATAACTCATTTATTAATGAAAATGGAGAAACCTATTTTAAAATTGAACCAGAAAGAATTGAGAATGTCATTTTAAAATTAGCATATGGACACGTAAAATATGAAAATAGCGATAGAAAATATGAAAAGCCAAAGCATTTAGGTTTTGTACCAATCGAAACATTGACCGAAGAGGAATTAAACTCATTCTTTGTGACAACGGAATTACAGAAAACACCTGAAATTGGAAGTCGAGCAATGCAGAATATGTATATTACTCCAGAGGAAATACCGATTGACAATTGGATTGTTGTTCAAAACGGAATTTATCAATATTCAGTTACGCCTACAATCGGAAGTGTAAAGGTTCGAATATTAATTTGGAATTACCTTGCATGTGAAATAGTCTGGTAAAAAAACGACTTGCCAACAATGGCTATACTTAATTGCTTAGTTCTGTGCTACTTTGGAAAAATCTCCGATTTTTCCAACTTGGTTTTGTACTTAGGAAGTTAAGTGCTAAATTGTCGCAACTAACCATAGCCGAGACGTTAACCACCCAATCCCCCACCCTCAAAATCCAACAACCACCTCTTGCGATGCAACCCTCCTGCATAACCCGTCAACGAGCCATCGGTGCCGATAATACGATGGCACGGAATAATGATGCTGATTTTATTGGCACCGTTGGCGGTAGCGACGGCGCGGATGGCTTTGAGTTTGTCCATTGAAAGGGCTTGTTGTTTGTAGGTTGAGGTTTGTCCGTAGGGGATTTTCATTAAGGCTTGCCAGACTTTTTGTTGGAATTCGGTGCCGATAATGTCTAGGGGCACTTCAAAGGTTTGGCGTTTACCAGCAAAGTAGTGTTTGAGTTCTTTTTCCAGAACTTTCAGATGTCGATTGGGTGTTGGTAGGATGACGGCTTTGAAATGTTTTTGAATCAAGGCAAAATTTCGTTGCAAATGCTTTTGTCCAACAAAGCCTAAAAAACAGATGCCTTTTTCTGATGCACAGGCAATCAACGCGCCAATGGGCGAGGCAATTCGAACAACATTAACAACATTTTTATTCTTGCTTTTATTGGCACTTTGACCAAAAACTGTTTGAAATGATTGGTTAAATCCGCTCAAAGAGTCATAACCACTGTCAAAGGCAGAGGTGGTGATGCTTTTGCCTTTTTTGATGTGGTTGAAGGCGTAGTTGATGCGGAACATGCGTTGGAAGGCATGAAAGGTTATGCCGTGATTTTTTTTGTACCAGCGCCTGATGGTGTGCGGTTCTATGCCTTGTTGTTTTAAATCGTCATCACTGATTTTGTCTTGGGGGTTTTTCTGCAATTGCGCCATGATAGTTTTTACGTAATCTGGCACCTGCCCTATTTGTTCTAATGGTTTGCAAATTTTGCAAGGACGGTAACCATTTTCTAAACAAGTTTGTACATCATCGTAAAAGATAACATTGTTCGCCTTTGGGGTGCGGGCACGGCAGGAGGGATGGCAAAAAATGCCTGTGGTTTTCACCGCGGTAAAAAAACTGCCGTCGTAATGGCTGTTCTTTTGCCCTAAGAGTTGGTATTTTTGTTCGAATGTCAGTTGCGATTTCATGGGCATATAATAAAACAAGCTTTGTTTGATTACTACCGATAAATTGACAAGTATCTTCACACAGGTTAGATTAATGCTTTTAATCAAGGCTTTTGTTATGAGTTCTTTTTATTGGTACGATTTAGAAACCTTTGGTATCTCGCCTCAATTTGACCGAATTGCTCAGTTTGCTGGCATTCGTACGGATTTGGATCTCAATCCCATCGGTGAGCCTGATATGTTTTATTGCCAAACGACTCTAGATACCATTGCTGACCCACAGGCTTGTTTGATTACTGGCATTACGCCGCAAGAATGCGATGAAAAAGGGGTGCTTGATAAGGATTTTATGGAAAAAATCAACACTATTTTTAGTGAACCGCATAGCTGCGTAGTGGGCTATAATTCCATGCGTTTTGATGATGAGTTTATCCGTTACAGCTTGTACCGCAATTTATACGACCCCTATTTGCGCGAGTGGTCCAATGGCAACAGCCGTTGGGATATTATTGATGTGGTGCGGGCTTGTTATGCTCTGCGACCTGAAGGGATTAACTGGGCATTTCATGAAGAAGGCAAACCCAGTTTTAAACTCACTGACTTGACCGATGCCAACAACATGATACATACCGCTGCGCACGATGCCTTAAGCGATGTCGAGGCAACTATTCAGGTGGCACGTTTACTCAAAAGTAAACAGCCTAAATTATTTGATTTCTGCTTGCAGTTACGCAATAAAAAATACGTGCAGAGCTTATTAAACTGGCAATTAATGAAACCCATTGTGCATGTATCGAGCAAAATCCCAGCACAACGCGGTTGTTTAGCCATTATGTTGCCGCTTGCGATTCACCCGACCAATCCAAATGGTGTTATTTGTTATGACTTATCAACCAATCCCGATGATTTGTTTGAATTGGATGTCGAGGATATTCGTGACAGGCTCTACACACCGCAAGATGATTTGCCTGAAGGCATACAACGGATTCCACTCAAAACTATTCACATTAATAAATCGCCAATTGTCGCACCTTTGGGTGTGCTTAAGGACGTGGATTTGGACAGAATAAAACTGGATTATAGCGTTGTTAAAGAAAACCTTGCAAAATTTAAAGCCCAAGAAAGCCTCATTCAAAAAGTGCAAGCGGTTTTTAATCAAGCCTTTGATAATGATTCGGATGATGTCGACACCATGCTTTATTCGGGATTTTTTACCGCGCAGGATAAACAAAATTTTGAATTTATTCGTCGTTCCTCGATCGAAAAAATTCGTTCAACCGATTTAAAGTTTAAAGACCTAAGAGCGCAAAAATTAGTCACGCGTTTTATTGCGCGCAATTACCCTGCGTCATTGACTGCTGAAGAAAACGCTGCATGGCTTAAAGACATACGTAATCGAATTAACTTAAGGTTTGGTGAAAATGCTGTGCTGTGGTTTGAAAACTTACAGCTCATGCGCCAACAAGAAAACGACCCAACGCAACTTAAGATACTTGATTTTGTTGAAGATTACATGAAAGGCAAAATTTCTAGCTTGAACAGTTAGAACTTAACCGAGAAAGAACATTCTTTCTCGGTCTCGCTGTATTACTTATGCGTTAACGCATATTTCATAATATGGTAAATAACATTTTGTTCAATGGTTCCATGCACCGTTTGTGATCCTGCGCCTGTTGCGTATATGGCTACATCTTCTCCACTGTGGGTTTCGGATAGTTTTGGAATGGCAGCTGCTTGTTTGTAGTCAGGATTGGTGGTATCCACATGAGTTAAATCTGGGCGATTAGCACCATCAACATAACCAGGACCATTGGCATAAGACAAGGTCGTATAGGGTTTGCCTTCGGCATCTTTGGATACATGTCCTGCAATTTTACCGTATTCATCAGGTGATTTTACAATGCCTAAAATCGGATTGCCACGCTCAGGATAACCCGCCATATTAAAGGTATGGGAATGATCGGCAGTGACCATGATAAGCGTTTCATCTAAATTAACATTTTTTAAGGCTGTTTTAACCGCTTGACTCAATTCTACCGTATCAGTTAAGGCGCGATAAGCATTGCCTGCGTGGTGAGCGTGATCAATTCGTCCCGCTTCAACCATTAAGAAAAAAGGCTTATCAGAGTTTTTCAATACCTTTAAGGCTGTTTTAGTCATGGCTTTTAGACTTGGCTCTCCTGCCTTATCGTTTGCTCGGTCATGCTCATACTGCATGTGTGAAGGTTCAAACAGTCCAAGCAAATGCTTAGTTTTCTTTGCTTTAACTTGTTTGAATTGTTTTTTGTTCCACACAACTTGTGAATCTTTGTATTTGGCTTTCCATTCTTTCATCAAATTGCGGTTATCAAGGCGAGAGCCTTTTTTATTTTTATATTCTGGATCGTTTTCATTTGAGGGTAAGAAATTTCTGCGTCCTCCGCCTAATGCCACTTCCAATCCATCGCCATAAGGAAATTCGATTAACTGACGGGCTATGTCTTTACAACCCTTTTTACGTTCGCTCACAGGAATATCGCTATCGGCTTCCCAACCACGAGACACCGCATGTGAATAAGTCGCTGCTGGGGTCGCATGAGTTAACCGTGCGGTTGAAACCACTCCTGTGACCATGCCATTTTTTTCTGCCCATTCCAATAAAGTTATGCGTTCGTGCCCCATGCCTGATTCGCAATCACCAATAGTGATTTCACCATCGACAGAAATAACACCTCCCTTTGTTTTCACACCTGTCATCATGGCGCTCATGGTACCGGCAGAATCGGGCGTTTGCAAATTAGTGTTGTAGGTCTTTGCCAATGCTGTTTGTGGGAATTTTTCAAAACTAAGTTGGTTTTCTTCCCCTTTTTCTCCTTTTGACTGCCCTTCAAATATCCGTGCAGCGGTTATGGTACTGATATTCATGCCATCGCCAATAAATAAAATGACATTTTTAGCGTGTTTTGGAAAGTGGTTTTGTAAAGCCAGTTGCTTAACCTTATCCTGACCTTGTTGGTACCACCACGCAGGTGATTCTTTTGTTGTTATTTTCTTGTCAGCTTTATTGCTAACAACTGGTTTATGAGCACAGGCTGAGAAAGCAAGAACAACTAAAATTGGAAAGTATTTTTTATATTTCATAAGTTTTAAATAAAGTAAGTGTATATATTAAGTATGGCTAAAAATACGGTGATTAACCACGTTAAAGCCGTTCCATAAAAACGACCAAAGGAAACACCTTTTGACTTTGTTAAGCCAAAGGCATGTAAAACTCGTGCCACAACTGCCAGAACGCCAATAATATTCAAAATAAGATTCGATCCACCATTGGCTTCGTACAATCCCATCAATATAATCATCATCGGAATGTATTCCACCGCGTTGGCATGAACACGAATAGCTTGCAAACCATCTTTATCGCCATTATCCCCTAAACCCACGTGTTTAGTTTTTCTAAATACAACGACTTTATAAGCCAAAAAGATAATAATTAATGCCAATAAGGCTGCGTATAAACTGGTGATGTGTAGCATGGGTTTGCCCTCTAGTTGAGTTGTTTTATTTCATTAATTGTAGAATAGCGACCCTTTTCATAGGCAATAGATGCTATTGCAATATCGGGGTCATGTGTGAAAAACAATTGATGCTTTGCTTTAAAATGTCGGTTTAAAAAAGCTTCTTTTTCATCAATCAATAGCTCTGGAAAACGATCATAGCCCATTGAAACAGGCACATGCATCCATGCTTTGCCCGGAATTAAATCCGCACAAAATACCACACCCTTTACCATTGAATGCATCATTTGCGGTGTGTGACCACTGGTAAATTCAAACGCAACACTTGGTAATAACTCGTGCGATGTTGCGTTAACCAAGTGCAAGCGACCTGATTGTTCTAACATCTTATTTAAAAAAGGCAAAAACGAGGCTTTATCACGCGGATGAGGATTACATGCACGTTGCCAATGTTTTTCTGAAACTAAATAGTGAGCATTTGGAAATAATAATTCGGGCTCTTTGCCTTCTTGCCACGAAGACAACAAGCCGCCAGCGTGATCAAAATGCAAATGGCTGAGTACCACCACATCAATATCCTCATACGTTAAACCCTGCTCTTTTAACGAATCCAACAAGACGTGGTTCGGCTCGTTGACACCAAAACGTGATTTTAGTTTGGGTTCAAAAAAATTACCTATGCCGGTTTCAAATAATACGGTTTTGCCATCCAAATCTTGGGCTAATAAACAACGGCAAGCTATTTTCATTCGATTGAGCTCATCCACATCAACCCAACGCGACCATAAAGCTTTAGGTGCGTTACCAAACATCGCGCCACCATCAAGCATTTGCGAATTGCCCATTAATGAAATTAATCGAGTCATTAGCGGTGAGCCGCTCCGCCACGTGGATCACTAGCAGCCTCAGTAAAACCTGTTTTCTTATTCCAATAAGCGGCGTTCATATTGCCCCATTTGTGATTCAATTCTTTGAGGGTATGTCCGCGAGCTTTTAGACTTGCTCTATCTTCTGCATCAATAGCACCGGGTTCATAAAACAACACATCAGGCACGTATTGGTGGTGGTAACGCGGTAATGCCACCCATGATTTAACGTCATTGCCATCGTAATAATCCAAAATTCCAAGCATAACCATGGTGATTATACGTGAGCCTCCTGGTGTTCCAATAACTGCCACATCATCATCTCCGATAACGAAAGTTGGCGTCATGCTTGATAAAGGACGTTTTCCTGGAGCGATGGCATTTGCCTCGCCTCCAATTAAACCATAAGCATTGGGCTCGCCAGGTTTAGCAGAAAAATCATCCATTTCATTATTGAGTAAAACACCCGTTCCTGCTGCCACAAATTTGGAGGCAAAAACGGTATTAACTGTTTGAGTGGTGGCAACCATATTGCCTTGGGTATCAATAATAGAAAAATGCGTGGTGTGATTGCCTTCGTGAATTTCCCCTAATCCTGGCAATGAGGAACTTGGCATGGCTTTATCCATACGAATGGACGCACGCAAACCATCGGCATAATAAGGGTTAATTAAGCGTTTAGTTGGTACATCAACAAAGTCTGAATCGCCCAAAAAGATACTGCGATCACGATACGCTCGTCGCATCGCTTCCACGGTTAAATGAATGCGTTGATCGGTTTTCATGCCTTTTAAATCCCAACCCGACAAAATATTAAGCATGGTTGCTAATGCGATGCCACCAGATGAAGGTGGTGGAGCGGTGATTAGCTTTTTGCCCAAATAAGTGGTGTAAATTGGTTCACGCTCAACTATGTGGTAATTTTTCAGGTCATCCAAAGTCCAGATACCCCCTGCTTTTTTAACCGCTTTAACAAACTTTTTAGCAATTTTTCCCTCGTAAAATCCAGCTTTACCCTGTTTTGCAATCGCACGCAATGTCTTTGCCATGTCTTTATTGGTAATATTGTCACCAATTTTGGGTGTTTCCCCATTAAAATAATAAGTTTTCATGCTCGCTTTATAGCGTTGCATGATTTCTTTTTTTGCAGCCAATCCACGCACATAACGAGAATAAGCAGGAAAGCCATTTTCCGCAATGGCAATCGCTGGTGCTAAATCTTGGGCTAATGTTAATTTACCATAACCTTTAACCAAATGATCCATAGCAGCAACCAGTCCTGGAATGCCTGCAGAAAGTGGGCCATTAACTGCCAAATCTCGAATAACATTACCTTCTTTATCTAAATACATGTCACGAGTTGCCGCAGCAGGTGCCATTTCTCTGCCATCAACAAAAACATTTTTGCCATTAACTTCATCGTGTAACAACCAAAAACCTCCTCCTCCAAGACCAGAACTCTCTGGCTCAACAACCGACAACACCGCACTAACGGCTACCGCTGCATCAAAGGCATTGCCTCCTTGTTTTAAAATTTTATAACCCGCTTCTGTTGCCAGATAGTGACCCGATGCTATCGCAGCCTTATTTGGCAATTTAGCCAATGTTGTGAATGTTACTGTTAATAGAAGTGATAATAGTATTTTTTTCATAGTATTTCTGCTGTTAGTTTTTTATATTTCTCTAGTAATTTTTCAGGTGTTTCTTGGTAATTTTCATCTTTTGGGATGCATTCTACTGGGCAAATTTCCACGCATTGTGGCTCATCAAAATGCCCTATGCATTCAGTACAAAGCTCAGGGTCAATTTCAAATATTTCAACCCCCATGTATATGGCTTCATTAGGGCAAACTGGTTCACATACATCGCAATTGATGCATTCTTCGGTGATAATTAATGCCATACTATTTTATTATACCCAATTCTATCCACTTTTTGCGCAATTCTTTCTCCACCAAAGGGCTCACAAAGTCAGTGACATTGCCTTTTAGTTTTGAGATTTCTTTAACTAAGGATGAAGAAATAAAACTGTATTGTTCGGCAGGAGTCAAAAACATGGTTTCGACATCTGGTATTAATCGGCGATTCATACTGGCTAATTGAAATTCGTATTCAAAATCCGAAACCGCACGCAGTCCACGTAAGATAACTTTAGCCCCAACTTCTTGAACAAAATCAGCCAATAACACATCAAAGCCCATCACCTTAACGTTATCCAAATCTTTTAGTACTTCTTGAGCCATTGAAATACGGTGCGTCAAATCAAAGCTAGGTCCTTTACCTGTTGAATCTGCTACGGCTACAATTAATTTATCATAAACTTCACTGGCACGGCGCACCAAATCCGAATGCCCCATTGTAATTGGATCAAATGTCCCTGGATAGACTGCTATTAAAGGTTTTTTCGGCATTGTTTATTCCTCATTAAGTGCTCATTTTTTGCCATATTTCGATTTTAACCTGTCCCATGCGTTTTTGCCGATATAATTTCCAATTATCGGGCAAAATAGTTAGCTCTTGTGCTAAGGCGGCTTCGCGGTAGATAAAACCGCCCTCTTTGACGACCGCTAAAGTCAACTTTGTTAATTCTGACATAAGGTGAGCGGCAAAGGGTGGATCAATAAAAACCACATCAAACTCGCGAATATTTTGTTTTAAAAAGTCTTGGGCACTTTGATTGAATATTGTAACGTTTGAAAAGTTAAAATCTTTATTAATTTGCTCAAGATTTTGTGCGATTGTCCGATTATTTTCAAGCATGACGACCGCTTCGGCTCCACGAGAAGCCGCCTCAAAACCCAGTGCGCCTGCTCCCGCACACAAATCCAGAACCATTCGTCCTGGCAGATGCATTTGCAAGTAATTAAACAAGGTTTCACGAACCCGATCACCAGTGGGGCGTAAACCCTCAAAATCAAGCACAGGTAACCGTCTTGAACGGTGTGTTCCTGCAATTATGCGAATTGTGTGTTGAGCTTTTGCCATTTCTCTTTAAAATCGATACCGATGTGAGTAAAATACCCTATTCTATCAAGTCTGTATACGGTCAAAAACAAATGTTTAATTTTTTCAAGAAGAAAGGTGATAAAAACACGGATAATCAAGCCAGTGAATCTTCCAATCAGGAAGATGCACTCGAAGCGCTGAGAAAAAAACACAACATAGATGCCACACAAGAACAAGTCGTTGTTCAATCAGTTGCCCCAAAATCGCTTGATATTCAACTTGAAAAACCACGCAAAGGCTTTGGTTCAAAGGTTAAAAACCTCTTTGCCGTCAACAAAAGCATAGATGACGAGCTATTTGAAGAAATAGAAACCACTCTTTTAATGGCAGATGTTGGCGCGCGTGCCACCGTTGATATTGTCGAAAAGACTTCGCAACAGGTTAAAAGAAAAAATCTTGATGACATGCAAGAAGTTTACTACGCCCTGATGCAAAATCTGATGGAACTGGCACAAAGCGTGGAAAAACCACTCATTATAGACACCACAAAACAACCTTATGTCATCTTAGTTGTGGGTGTTAACGGTGTAGGCAAAACAACCACCATTGCTAAAATTGCTCGCAATTTCAAACAGCAAGGAAAAAGTGTTATGCTGGCAGCTGGTGACACTTTTCGCGCGGCAGCCGTCGAACAACTCAAAACCTGGGGTGAGCGCGAAGGCATTCCTGTGATAGCACAGTCCACTGGCTCTGACTCCGCCTCGGTTATATTTGATGCCATGAGCGCTGCCAAAGCACGAAACATCGATATTTTGATAGCCGATACCGCTGGACGACTGCATACGCAATCAAATCTTATGCAAGAATTGGGTAAAATCAGCCGCGTCATGAAGAAAAATGACGAGACAGCACCGCATGAAACCTTAATCGTTGTTGATGGTGGAACGGGACAAAATGCCATTTCTCAAGTTTCAGAGTTCAATAAAACCACAGAATTAACAGGCATAGCCATTACCAAATTAGATGGAACAGCCAAAGGTGGCGTTTTATTCAATTTAGCCAAAGAATTTGGAATCCCTGTGCGTTTTATTGGTGTTGGTGAAAAATCTTCTGATTTAAAAACCTATGAAGCCAAAGAATTTGTTGAAGCCTTATTGGGTTAAAACTCTACTAAATAAACCCGTTCGTAAACATAGTCACAACCCAACTCTTTAAATTTGGGTTCTCGTGAAATAATATCGGTTTCTTGCACTAACTCGATAGACGGATAACATGAGAACAACTGCTTGACCTTTTCATCAGGAGTAGTAAAAGGCGGGCCCAATGGACCCAATTTTTTGATAAATTCGAGGGTTATTAACAGTTCTTTAGCTTTTTTGGGAACGATTTCTCGCATCTTATCCACGTATTGCCCAACCAATTCATCGGGCAATGCTATCAAGGCCGCACGATCATAAACAGCTTTGACGTCTTTAAGCTGTTGTTTTGACAAATTAAAAAAATCACCTTGGTAAATGGTGATGTTTTTATAGCGGAAAACAGCAAAACCACTTTCTTGAGTTTTACTAAAGCTTAAATTGTTTTCAGAAAAAAACTGTTCTACCGCTAATTGGCTTAATTCTACAGCAATCACACGATAACCTTGTTGATTTAACCACAACAAATCCACTGTTTTCCCACAAAGTGGTACAAACACTGAATCTCCTGCTGACAAATTAAGTTTATCTATAAATTCCACCAATAAAGGATGGGTAAATTCTTTATGGAAACCCGTTTGGTTGTTCTGCCATTTTTCAAGCCAAAATTCTTTTTTCATATCTATAATATTGATTAAATTCAAATGCTCGTATATTCTAAGGCTTCTTATACTTTTGAGCCACCAAGTGACTAAAAACTTACCAAATATTTTAACTGTCTCTCGCATCGTATTAATTCCTGTGATGATATTGTTTTTCTATTTACCTGTTGAATGGAATCGTGTGGCGGCCTGCACCGTATTCTTTTTTGCTAGCATTACCGATTTCTTTGATGGCTACTTTGCCAGAAAACACCAAACTTTTTCAAAATTCGGAGCTTTTTTAGATCCAGTTGCAGACAAATTAACCGTTACTACAGCATTAATTATATTACTACAAGATCACAACACCATATTAATGATGATAGCAACGGCAGTCATTGTTGGGCGAGAAATAACAATCTCAGCCTTAAGAGAATGGATGGCAGACTTAGGTGAAAAAACCACGGTAAATGTAGCATTCATCGGAAAAGTAAAAACCACATTTCAAATGTTTGCAATTGGCTTTTTACTCTATTATAAGGACTTATGGGGAATGCCTGTTTATAAAATCGGGCTAACTTTGCTATACATTGCTACTGTACTAACTTTGTGGTCTATGTTCATCTATTTAAAAGCCGCTTGGCCAATGATGAAAGAGAAAATTTAGGCCTTTATTAAAGATTGAAAATAAATTATTAAATAATACAAATAATGTGAATTATTTAGTTGACAATTAATTTAGTCAACCTATAATGTGCAACCTCTTCAGCGGGAATAGCTCAGTTGGTAGAGCACGACCTTGCCAAGGTCGGGGTCGCGAGTTCGAGTCTCGTTTCCCGCTCCAAATACGTATTCTAAACCAACAAGAATACACTTTTTATATTTTTCTATCAGGAAATATAAAAATAAAAATATTGGCTGGATGGTAGAGTGGCTATACAGCGGTTTGCAAAACCGTGGACACCAGTTCGAATCTGGTTCCAGCCTCCATTTTAGCAAGCCTATACCCTGCCCGGGTGGCGAAACTGGTAGACGCAAGGGACTTAAAATCCCTCGGTGGTAACACCGTGCCGGTTCGACTCCGGCCCCGGGCACCATTTTTCACTTTGTAATACGTCATAAAGACTTAATCTTAAAAAATTATTACCTTAAAAAATCATTCACTTTTGGTAGGTGATTAGGGTTTTTATGAATTTTCTAGGTATATTAAGGATTTG
>Ga0256840_1000078_pt1 | contig 81911 bp, 84 predicted proteins | sample 355202metaG_FD_185969 | JGI IMG/M metagenome (GOLD analysis project Ga0256840, IMG submission 185969) | Hydrothermal vent microbial communities from Mid Atlantic Ridge, Atlantic Ocean - 355-202 | ecosystem: Environmental > Aquatic > Marine > Hydrothermal vents | place: Atlantic Ocean: Mid... | reverse complement strand
TGAAAACGTGCCGTCGGGCGTAATGGCGACCGCTTGATCGTTGATATAAAGCAGCCCCTCTTTCATTTGAATCCGGTCGCCGGGCAGGCCGATCAACCGTTTGATATAGTCTTCGCCCGAAACCGGGTGCTTAAACACCACGACATCGCCGCGCTCGGGGTCAGAGCCAAATAGCCGGCTTTCGCTGCCCTTGGCAAAGCCGCAGAAATCGGTGCCGAACATGCTTGGGCAAGAGGCGTAAGAGTAGCCATAGGCGAATTTGTTCACAAACAGGAAATCGCCGATTAGCAGAGTGGATTTCATCGAGCCTGACGGGATCCAGAACGGCTGAAAAATAAGGGTGCGGATGGTGCCTGCGATCAGCAGTGCGTAAACCACCGTTTTGATGGTTTCCTTGATCGGACCATCTTTTTTCACTTCAGCTTCGGCCATCGGAACTCTTTCAGTTTGGAATAGGCGCTATGTGAGGGCGCAGGCGCAGAATGTCAAGCTTTGGGCACAGCTTCGATAATAACAAAAGCCTGCGCCCAAGGGTGATCATCGGTCAGCGTGACATGGATTTTAGCGACATGTCCTGCAGGGGTGAGGCTGTTGAGCCGATCAAGCGCGCCGCCGGTCAGGGTCATTTCCGGCTGCCCTGTGGGCAGGTTTTTAACTGACATTTCTTTCCACGCAACCCCCATACGCAGGCCGGTGCCGAGCGCCTTGGAGCAGGCCTCTTTAGCCGCCCAACGTTTGGCATAGGTTTCGGTGCCGGCAGCACGGTATTCAGCGGTTTTCTTCTCGGTTTCGGAAAACACGCGTTGCACAAATCGAACACCGAACCGCTCTATTGTGCGCTCAATCCGCTCAATACTTACCATATCCGAACCTATGCCGATAATCATGCCACGGTCACGCCACTGGCCTCTTGGCGGGCCTCATCCATAAGCGCCCGCATACGGCGGATAGAGGAATCAAGGCCAGAGAAGATCGCCTCACCAATTAGGAAATGGCCGATATTCAGCTCTTTCACTTCCGGCAAAGCGGCGATGGGTTTGACGGTATCAAAGGTCAGCCCATGGCCCGCATGCACCTCTAGCCCTAGGTCGAGCGCCAGCTTGGCCATGTCTCTCAGCTTCTCGAATTCAGCATCATAATCCGTCATCCGGCCTTCGGCATAGGCATCGCAATAGGCACCCGTGTGCAGCTCAACCACTGGCGCACCAATGCGCGCAGCCGCTTCGATCTGCCGCCGATCTGCCGCGATAAAAATAGACACGCGACAGCCCGCCTCTCGCAAGGGCGCGATGAAATGGGCGATCCGGTTTTCATCATTGGCCACTTCAAGCCCGCCCTCCGTGGTGCGCTCTTCGCGCTTTTCCGGCACAATGCACACAGCGTGGGGCGTATGGCGCAGGGCAATTTGCTGCATTTCGTCGGTCGCGGCCATTTCGAAATTCAACGGAATATCAATGGCATCCAAAATCGAGTCAATGTCGGAATCGGTGATATGACGACGGTCTTCGCGCAGGTGGGCCGTGATGCCATCGGCCCCGGCGGCCTGCGCCAGCTTGGCGGCGCGGGCGGGGTCTGGCGTGTTGCCGCCACGGGCGTTGCGCACGGTGGCAACATGGTCGATATTAATGCCAAGGCGTAGGCGAGACTGCGGGTTCATGGGGGCCTCCAGAAGTTTGACAGGGTCACGCTAGGGCGGAAAGGGCGGTTTGTCAGCCCTCAGCCGCATCTTTTTTGGCTTTTTTCTTACTAAGCTTTTTTCGGCGCAAGTTTTGATAGGCCAATATCAGCGGTTTGGTCAGGTAAAACGCCGGCACGGCAAAAGCCAGCCCCAGAAGCGTGCCGCCGATGGTATAGGGCAGCATAACTTCGGAAAAAAACGTGCCGAAGCCCCTTAGCTCGTCATGTCCTAGGCCCAACAGCGCCTTGAACGCGCCCCAAAGCGAGTGAAAAACATCGCGAAAAGCGTCAGCAACCCGCTTGAAATCATGCTCGGCCAAATCCCGACCGAGCAGGAAGTTTCCGATTTTCAGCGCGCCACTGATGATGAAAGGAAAGGTGAACGGGTTACCGATCGCGGTGCCGGCAACCGCTGCAAGCAGGTTGCCGCGCAGGACTTTGGCCAGAAGCAGCGCGAATATGATGTGAAAACCAAAAAATGGGGAAAAGGACGTGAACACGCCAAACGCAATGCCGCGAGAAATGCGTGTGGGGCTATCGGGGATGCGACGAATACGGTGGCCAAAATAGGTAAGCGTGCGCCGCCAGCCCGCGCGGGGCAGGATATAGCTGCGCAAGGTCTCGACCCAGTGCAGTTTATCGCGGCGCTTAAAAACCAATGGTTTAACCCTTTACTACTCTCCGCCATCTAGCTCCGCAAGTTCGCACAGGCTGGAATCCCGAAAACGGATAACCTCGGCCACATCCGAATCTGCATTGAGGGCAGTTTCTACGTTGGTGAGATGTTCAATATCTCGCACCATAATGTCTAGTCGGATTCGGTAAAAATCAGGCTTACGGGCGGTAAAATCTATGTTGACAATATTTGAGCGGTGTTCGCCGACCAGCGTGCAAATTCGGCCCAGCACGCCAGCATCATTGGCCATGGCAACTTCAATTTTGGTCTCGTTGCAGGCCAGCCGCGAATCGGGGGTCCAGCGCAGGTCGACCCAGCGGCGGTCATTGCCCTCGAACTTCTCTAAAATCGTGCAATCGATCGCATGGATCAGCACCCCACGGCCGGGCATGGCAATGCCAACAATGCGCTCGCCCGGCACTGGCGCGCAGCAGGGGGCGGGCGCGGCAGATTGGTTGGGCTGCAGGCCGATCACGCGGTCCTCGTCGGGCGCGGGGGCGGGGCTGCTGCCAGATTTCACCAACTCGGGATAGAGGGTGCTCAACAGCTCGGAACCACTAATTTGCGCGACCCCGATCTCGGCGAGCAGCGCCTCGGCACTGGCGAGGTTAAACAGCTTGGCCGCGGTTTCCATGGCCTTATCGGTCGGTTTTTTGTCGACACGACCCAAGAAAACGCGGGCAATTTCGCGGCCCAGCCGAATGTGGGCATCGCGGTGTTCATCTCGCATATAGCGCCGAATTGACGATTTGGCGCGGCCGGTCACCACCATATCTTCCCAGCTCGGTTGCGGGCGCTGCCCCTCGGCGCGGATAATTTCGACCGACTGGCCATTCCTAAGCTTGGTCCAGAGAGGCACCCGCTGGCCGTTCACCTTGGCCCCGACGCAAGAATCGCCGATTCGGGTGTGAATCGCATAGGCGAAGTCAATTGGCGATGCCCCTCGCGGCAGCTTGATAACCTCGCCTTTAGGGGTGAAACAAAAAACCTTGTCCTGAAACATTTCCAGTTTCACGTGTTCCAAAAATTCATCAGGGTTTTCAGAGGCTTCGAAGCGCTCTGCCAAGGATCGCAGCCAGTGGAACGGGTCCACCGCAAAGGGGTTTTCGGCACGCTGGCCATCACGATACGACCAATGGGCCGCCACGCCGCTTTCGGCCACTTGGTGCATTTGGCGAGTGCGTATTTGCACCTCGACCCGCTTGGCAGACCGCCCAGAAACCGTGGTGTGGATCGAGCGGTAACCATTGGATTTTGGTTGCGAGATGTAGTCTTTAAAGCGCCCCGGCACCGCGTTCCAGCGCTGATGCACCGCGCCGAGCGCGATATAGGCATCTTGCACATTATCGGTGATAATCCGAAAGGCATAAATGTCGGAAAGCCGGTTAAACGGCTGATTCTTTTCCTTCATTTTCCGCCAAATCGAATAGGGCCGCTTTTCCCGCCCCGTCACCCGTGCTTCAATGCCGGAATTATGCAGCGCCACGCGGATATCTTCGGTAATGCGCGGGATCAGGTCATCGTTTTCTTTGCTGAGATTGATAAACCGCCGCATGATAGAGTTGCGCGCCTCTGGGTTGAGCACGCGAAAGCACAGGTCCTCCAGCTCTTCGCGGATAAACTGCATCCCCATGCGCCCAGCAAGTGGCGCGTAAATCTCAATGGTCTCAAAGGCTTTTTGGCGCTGTTTTTCCTTGGTCATCGACTTGATGGTGCGCATATTATGCAGCCGGTCAGCCAGTTTTACCAGCAGCACCCGCAGGTCTTTTGACATAGCCATCAACAGCTTACGAAAATTCTCGGCTTGCTTGGTTTCGACACTGGAAAGCTCGAGATTCGTAAGCTTGGTCACCCCGTCTACCAATTGCGCAATCTCGGGGGAGAACAAATTTACTACCTGCTGATAGGTCGCGTCGGTATCCTCGACCGTATCATGCAGCAGGGCGGTTACGATGGTGGCATCATCGAGCTTGACCTCGGTGAGTAGCATAGCCACAGCCACAGGGTGTGTGAAATAGGGCTCGCCAGATTTGCGAAACTGCCCCTCATGCGCTTCTTTACCAAAGTTATAGGCGCGCCGGATCAGCTCCGCATCTGATTTCGGATTATAGGATTGGACCTTCGAGATCAGATCGTCTGCAGTGATCAAGCAATGGCCCTCCTAAGGTCAGCTCGGGGTTTGGGCTTCCATCAAGGCGCGCAGCATGTTTTCTTCAGACATATCGTCCTCGGCGGGGGTGTCCGGGCTGTCTCTTTCCATCAGAAGTGGCATGGAATCTTCTTCCGGCTCATCCACTTCATTATGGTCTTGCAGCTCGCCCACGGCGGCTTCGCGCAGCGCCTCGGCGGTAATGGTTTCCTCGGCGATTTCACGCAGGGCCACCACGGGGTTTTTGTCGTTATCACGGTCCACCGTGATAGGGTCTCCCGCAGAGATTTCGCGAGCGCGGTGCGCGGCCAGCACAACCAGCTCAAAGCGGTTGGCGACTTTATCAATGCAATCTTCTACCGTTACGCGTGCCATGCGATTTGCTCCATTCAATTAGGGGACCCGAAGAATCCATTATTTAGTAGCAGTAACCGCAGAATACAAGGGCTAAAGCAGGCAGATTTCATCGCGATCTGCGGCTGGCAGGGCGGCCAACATCTCGCGCACCGTTTGCCCCAATATCGGATGCTGCCAGTCAGGCGCAATATCAGCCCAAGGCTTGAGCACGAAGGCGCGGTCTTGCAGGCGCGGATGGGGCAAAATCAGCGTATCTGGGGCGGCCTGCATTTGCGCCGCTAGTGGCAAGCCGCGCCACCGCTCGAAAACCGCGCGGCTTGGGCGGATTTCGGCACCAAAGGCCAGCAGGTCCAAATCCACCGGCCGCGCGGCCCAGCGCTTTAGGCGGGTGCGGCCAAGGCTGTGCTCTATCTCATGCAGCGCCGCCAGCACCGCTGCGGCATCCAGACCAGTGCTAAAGCCGACCACGCCATTCACATAATCCGGCCCATTGCCCTTAGGGAAGGCAGGCGCGCTATACCAGCGGCTTTCGCTGGTGATTCGCAGCCCCGCCGGGGCCAGCAACCCCAGCGCCTCCACCACAATCTCAAGCGATGTTCTGGTTGCGGTGCGCAGGTTTGATCCGATGGCAATGTAGCCCTCCGGTGGCGATACAGCAATTTGTATCCCTTGTTTACAAGCCATTCCGCACTATTTCCTTTTTCAGCCATTGTGCACATGCCTATACGTTATATAAACAGCCCCGCACACAAGTGTTTTCTTGTTAAAAGGTCACCTACCTATGTTTTATCGCGACGAACGGCTAGCGCTGTTCATTGACGGGTCCAATCTTTACGCAGCCGCCAAGGCGCTGGGTTTTGATATTGACTACAAACTCCTGCGCACCGAGTTTATGCGGCGCGGCAAGCTATTGCGGGCGTTCTATTATACGGCGCTCCTGGAAAATGAAGAATATTCCCCCATTCGGCCCCTCGTCGACTGGTTGAATTATAACGGCTACCATATGCGCACCAAACCGGCCAAGGAATTCACCGATTCCATGGGCCGGCGCAAGATCAAGGGCAATATGGATATCGAACTGGCGGTCGACGCCATGGAACTGGCCCCGAATGTCGATCACATCGTGATCTTCTCTGGCGATGGTGATTTCCGGCCCGTGGTCGAAAGCCTGCAGCGCCAAGGGGTGCGGGTTTCGGTGGTGTCGACCATTCGCTCCAACCCGCCAATGATCGCCGACGAGCTGCGCCGCCAATGTGACAATTTCATCGAGCTTGATGAACTGCGCGACGTGATCGGCAGGCCAAGCCGCCCCGATAGCGGTATCAACGACTTTGGAGGCACCGAGAGCCTGTGAAGCCTGACCTCACCATCTATCTAGCGGCCCCCCGTGGCTTTTGCGCGGGGGTTGATCGGGCGATTAAGGTCGTCGAACTAGCGCTGGAGAAATGGGGCGCGCCCGTATTTGTGCGCCACGAGATCGTGCACAATAAATACGTAGTCGATGGCCTGCGGGACAAGGGTGCGGTGTTCGTTGAAAGCCTGAAAGATTGCCCCGATGACCGCCCGGTGGTTTTTTCTGCCCACGGTGTTGCCAAATCGGTACCCGAAGCAGCCGCACGGCGCAATATGCTCTATGTAGATGCCACCTGCCCGCTTGTATCCAAGGTGCATATGGAGGCCGAGCGCCACCATAAAGATGGGCTGCAAATGATTATGATCGGCCATAAAGGCCACCCCGAAACCATCGGCACCATGGGGCAGTTACCCGAAGGCGCGGTGCTGTTGGTGGAAACCGTGGCAGATGTGGCCAAGGTGCAGCCGGCAGACCCTGCACGCATCGCCTTCATCACGCAAACCACCCTGAGCGTTGATGATGCCGCCGCGATTATCACAGCCCTAAAGGCCCGTTTTCCCGCCATCATAGGCCCCCGCAAAGAAGATATCTGCTACGCCACCACCAACCGCCAAGCCGCTGTGCGGGCGATTGCGCCAAAAATTGACGCCCTTCTGGTGATCGGCGCGCCCAATTCCTCCAACTCCCGCCGCTTGGTCGAAGTGGGCGAAAACGCAGGCTGCGCCTATGCGCAACTGGTGGAACGGGCCGAAAACATAGACTGGCGCGCGCTTTCAGGCGCTCACGCGATCGGCATTACCGCAGGTGCATCGGCTCCCGAAGTGTTGATCAATGAGGTCTTGGAAGCCTTCCGCGCGCGCTATACATTGCGGGTCGAAGTCGTTGAAACCGCCACCGAGAATATCTCCTTCAAAGTGCCGCGCATATTAAGAGACCCTGCATGACCCGCGTTCCATTCATCCCCGCCCTGTTCGGCCTTGTGCTAACCCTGCCGTTTTTCTACGCTGCCGCCGCGCTGGCGGGGCTGATCGTGCCGCCGAGCGCCTATTGGGCCGCGCCCTTCACGGTGCTCAACAATTACGGCGCAATTTATCTTGGTATGCTCGGCGGGGTTTACTGGGGCTTTGCCGCCAAACGGGCCAATATCCTTGATGCCGCCATTGCGCTTGTGCCACCCTTTGTGGCCTTTGGTGCCTCGGTTTCACCAATCCCTGTCCTGCCCTACGCCATAGGAATCGCCGCGATGATCGTGTTTGACCTGCTCTATATTTCGCGCGGCCTTGCCCCCAAATGGTGGCTCGGTTTGCGGGTTAATTCCGGCCTTATCGCCATAGCCGTGCTGCTCTACGCTTACTATGCCTGAGCTGTTCATCTACACAGACGGTGCCTGCTCGGGCAATCCCGGCCCCGGCGGCTGGGGCGCGTTGCTTGTGGCCAAAGATGGCGGTAAGCTCTTGAAATCTCGCGAACTTTGCGGCGGAGAAGCGGAAACCACCAACAACCGCATGGAGCTGACAGCCGCCATTGAAGGGCTAAACGCGCTTGAGCGCCCGAGTGATGTAACGGTCATCACCGATAGCAATTATGTGAAAGACGGCATAACAAAATGGATGCACGGCTGGAAGCGGAATGGCTGGAAAACCGCTGCCAAAAAGCCGGTGAAGAACGAAGAACTGTGGAAGGCGCTAGATAAGGCCCAAGCCCGCCACCGCGTTACGTGGGAATGGGTAAAAGGCCATGCAGGCCATGCCGAGAATGAGCTAGCGGATGGCTTGGCTAACAAGGGCATGGAACCGTTTAAGCCTTAACTACCGCTTTTCGATATAGCGTTTGTAGAGAAAAACAAGCAAGGACATGCCCAGAATCGCGCCAATAAAGCCCGCCGCCAAGCCCAGCACCGCCAGCAGCAGCCGCAAAATCAGCCCGCCGACCAGCGCCCCGACAATACCAAGCACAATGGTCTGGGGCATAGGCAGATCAATCTTCAACATCCGCTTGCCCACATAGCCCGCGGCAGCACCGAGAATAATCCAATATATAAGTGTGCTCATCGGAGACTCCTCAATGTTTCCGCCATTAACATAGGAGGGCCTGCCTTCGGTTTCCAGCCTCTAGCCCAGTTTTTCGCCCTTTTGAAGCGGAAAACCCCGTGCAAAAACGCTAGCCTCCATCGGCCCTTTACCTGCGCGCTGCAACTTGGTCAGCCGCACCGCGCCCTGCCCGCAGGCAATGGTATACTCATCATTCAACGCCACCCCCGCCTCGCCATGGCCAGCCGCTAGCGCACTATCCAACAACTTAACCCGTTCGCCGTTCATCTCGCACCAAGCGCCGGGAAAGGGCGAAATCCCGCGAATCAGCCTATCCACAACTTCTGCGGGCCGGGACCAATCCACCCTGGCTTCTGATTTATCAATTTTGGAGGCATAGGTCACCCCCGCCTCGGGCTGTGGTTTAGCGCTAAACTTCTCCACAGCCAACACATCAACAATCAGCGCTGCGCCGATGCCCGCCAGCCTGTCGTGCAAGCTTGCGGCTGTATCCTCCACCGAAATCCGGGTCTCACGACGGGCAATCACAGGCCCTGTATCCAGCCCCGCTTCCATCTGCATAATACAAACACCCGTCTTAGCATCCCCCGCCATAATCGCCCGCTGAATGGGGGCCGCCCCACGCCAGCGCGGCAGCAGGGACGCATGGATGTTAAGGCAGCCACGCCGCGGTATATCCAGCACCGCTTGCGGCAATATTAGCCCGTAAGCCACCACAACTGCTACATCGGCCTTATGGGCATCAAAGGTGGCACGGTCGGTTTCATCCTTAAAGTTCAACGGGGTAAGCACAGGCAGGCCCAAACCTTCAGCGCATTTTTGCACAGGGCTTGGCCGCTCTTTCTTCCCGCGCCCAGCCCTGCGCGGCGGCTGGGAATACACGGCCACAATCTCGTGCCCTGCCCCGTGCAGCGCCTGCAAAACCTCGACCGAAAAATCCGGCGTGCCCATAAATACAATCCGCATCTAGCCCCTCCGCTTCATGTTTTTGGCGTGCTTGGCCAGCAGCATTTTGCGCTTCACCGCGCTCAGGTGATCAATAAATAGTTTACCGTTTAAGTGGTCTATCTGGTGCTGCACCGAAGTAGCCCACAGCCCGACAAAGTCCCGCTCCACCACATCCCCATGCTCATCCAGATACCGCGCCGTAATCGCCCGTGGCCGCTCCACCTTGGCAAACAGGCCCGGCATATTCGGGCTGCCTTCTTCATGCGTGCGCAGCTTCGCCGAGGCATGCAGCACCTCGGGGTTGGCCATGCGCACCGGCGCATCGCCCACGCAATCCACCACCGCCAGCCGCCGCATTTCGCCAATTTGTGGCCCCGCCAGCCCCACGCCGGGCATGGCATACATGGCGCTGAGCATTTCATCCCACACGGCCCGCACCCCGTCATCGACCACGGGCACATCAGGGCAGACCGTGCGCAGGCGCTTGTCCGGCACCATTAAAAAAGGGCGCGTCATACCTCCCGCGCCCGCTCTTTTTTCAGCTTTTTCATCTTGGCCGTAATCATCCGCCGCTTGATCCCCGAAAGGTAATCAAGGAACAGCTTGCCGTCCAAATGGTCCAGCTCATGCTGCGCGCAAGTCGCGGCAATATCCTCGAATTCTTCCTCGTGATCATTGCCATCAATATCTTTGAACGCCATCCGCACCTTGGCCGGGCGCGTTACATCTTCATAAACCCCGGGGATAGAAAGGCACCCCTCCTCATGCACATTCACCTCGTCAGAGGCCCAAGTAATGCGCGGGTTAATCAGCACGCGCGGCTCGGGCGCGGCTTCTTTTCCCGCCACGTCCATCACGAAAAACCGTTCTAAAACACCGACTTGCGGGGCAGCCAGCCCAATGCCCGGGGCATCATACATGGTTTCAAGCATGTCTGTTGCCAGCTTGCGCAGTTCAGGGCTAATGCCGCCGACCTCTTCACACACCTTCTTGAGGCGCGGGTCCGGGTGAATGACTATTCTCTTCAAACTCATGGCGTTGACATAATCCAAACCCCGCATTCGCGCAAGGGCCGGAATGGGGGTTTTCCTTGCGGTAAATTGCGCGTAGCGTGGCTGAAAATGGAGGCTCAAATGGCAAATTTTGACGAAAATATCGACCGGCGCAACACCCATAGCGCCAAATGGGACGTGATGGAGGCGGTTTACGGCGTGTCGCCAGAGGATGGCCTCTCGATGTGGGTTGCCGACATGGATTTCCGCCCACCGCAAGCGGTGACCGACACGCTGCAAGCCATGATCGACCACGGTGTGCACGGCTATTATGCCCCCGATACCAGCTATAAAGCGGCGGTTTGTGGCTGGATGCAGCGCCGACACGGCTGGGAAGTGCAGCCCGAGTGGATATCCACCACCCACGGGCTGGTCGCCGCCGTGGCGCTGGCGCTGCAAGCCTACACCCAAAAGGGCGACGGGGTGATCCTGTTTACGCCGGTTTACCACGCCTTCGCCAAGATGATTAACAACAACGAGCGGCAGGTTGTTGAGGCCGAAATGGCTATGAATAATGGCCGCTACGAGATGGACCTTGCGGCACTTGAAGCCATGCTCACCGGCAGCGAAAAAATGCTCATCCTCTGTTCACCCCATAACCCCGGCGGGCGGGTGTGGAGCGTAGCCGAGCTGCGCGCGGTGGCGGATTTTTGTGTGCGGCATGATTTGATTCTCGTGTCAGACGAAATTCACCACGACCTCGTGTTTGCCCCCAACAAGCACAGCATGATGGCGCTGGCCGCCCCCGATATTGCTGACCGGTTGGTCACGCTGGTTGCCGCGTCCAAAACCTTTAACTTGGCGGGGGGGATGACAGGGGCCGTGGTGATTTCGGATGATGCCTTGCGCGCGCGCCTTACCAAGGCCCACCAAGCCGCCGGTGCCTCGCCCAACCGCTTTGGCATGATGATGACAGAGGCCGCCTATAATGAAGGCGAAGGCTGGCTGGAAGAGCTGCTGGCCTATCTCGCGGAAAACAAGCGCGTGTTTGATGAAGGCGTAAATGCCATTCCGGGCCTGCAATCTATGTGCCTGGAGAGCACCTATCTGGCATGGGTTGATTTTAGGGGCACAGGCATGGATATGGCCGAGGTCAAAAACCGTGTGCAGAGCCGCGCGAAAATCGCCGCAAATTACGGCGAAAGCTTCGGCAAGGGCGGTGAAAACTTCCTGCGATTCAACCTTGGGTGCCCCCGCTCTATGGTGGAAGATGCGGTGAGCCGCTTGCAGTTGGCCTTTTCAGACTTGCAATAATACAACAGGTTAGGTGCGATACCCGCGCTAAACTTACACATTTCGAACAAGTTAGGACATAGCGTGGCAGATCACGTTAAACCCGTTTGGCTGGACAGAACCACCCCCCCGCATGTGGCGACCCTGGTTGCCATTGCCGGGGTATCAGCGCTAAGCATGAACATTTTCCTGCCCGCTCTACCCGCTATGGCCAGTTATTTTCAGGCTGATTACGCGCTGGTGCAGCTGGCAATCTCGGCCTATCTCGGGGTGACAGCGGTGCTGCAAATCATCATCGGCCCGCTGTCAGACCGTTTCGGCCGTCGCCCCGTGCTGCTTTGGGGCATCGGGATATTCGGGCTCGCCACGCTTGGCTGCATCCTCTCTACCAGCATCGAAAGCCTGCTGGTTTTTCGGATGTTGCAGGCCGGAGTCGCTTCTGGCATCGTGCTTTCCCGCGCCATTGTGCGCGATATGGTGCCGCCGGAAAAGGCCGCCAGCATGATCGGATATGTGACCATGGGCATGAGCCTTGTGCCCATGATCGGCCCCGCTTTGGGTGGCGTGCTCAATGCGGTATATGGCTGGCAGGCCAGTTTTGTAATGCTCGGGGGGCTAGGGGTTTTGGTGTGGCTTCTGGTATGGGCAGATCTGGGCGAAACCAACCAGCATAAAAGCGCCAATTTCGGGGCGCAATTCAAGGCCTATCCTGATCTCGTGCGCTCACGGCGTTTCTGGGGCTATGCGCTTACGGCGGGGTTTGCCTCGGGGGCCTTTTTTGCGTTTTTGGGCGGTGCCCCTTTTGTGTCTACCGTAATTCTGGGGCTGAACTCGGCTGAAATGGGCGGCTATTTCGGCATTGTTGCCTTTGGGTATATGGTCGGCAATTTCCTTTCGGGGCGGTTTTCCCAGCGGGCGGGCATTAACCGGATGATGGTCACCGGCGGGCTTGTGGCGGTCTTTGGCTCGGCCCTCAGCCTCGGGCTTTTCGAGGCCGGGCTTGTGCACCCGCTGTCGCTGTTTGGCCCGATGTTTTTTGTAGGCGTCGGCAACGGGCTGACCCTGCCAAGCGCCAATGCGGGCATTGTTTCGGTGCGCCCGCATTTGGCAGGCAGCGCTTCAGGGCTGGGCGGCGCGATTATGATCGGCGGTGGTGCGGGGCTTTCGGCCGTAACGGGCGTGATTTTGAGCGAAGAAAGCGGGGCGTTACCGCTATTCGTCTTGATGCTCGGGGTTTCGCTACTTGCGGTGCTGGCCAGCTTTTACGTGATCTGGGTAGCGCGGCAGGCGGGGGCACTCGGGGCCGATAGCTTCAAGTAGCCATTTCGCAGTGCAGCATTTTTTGATTGACATAGCCACGCAAGATTGTGACTACTGCACGCAATCAAACGCAACATTCTATCACAGGAAATCGCCATGAGCTTCAAGGTCCAGCCCCCCAGCCCCGCCCAACCCAACCGATGCCAGCTGTTTGGCCCGGGTTCCCGCCCAGCTATTTTCGAAAAAATGGCGGCAAGCGCCGCCGATGTGATCAACCTTGATCTGGAAGACAGCGTAGCCCCGGATGATAAAGCCGAAGCCCGCGCCAATGTGATTAAGGCGGTCAATGGAATTGACTGGGGCAACAAAACCTTGAGCGTGCGCATTAACGGCTTGGATACCGAATTTTGGTATAAGGACGTGGTCGAGCTAATGGAGCAAACCAATGGCCGGCTCGACCAAATCATGATTCCGAAGGTCGGCAATGCCGGTGATATTTACGCCGTAGATGCCTTGGTTTCGGCGATTGAAATGAGCAAACGCGCCGAAAAAGCGATAAATTTCGAGGTGATCATCGAAACCGCAGCGGGCCTTGCCCATGTGGAGGAAATTGCGGCGGCAAGCCCGCGCATGAACGCCATGAGCCTTGGCGCGGCGGATTATGCCGCCTCGATGGGGATGCAAACCACGGGCATCGGCGGGACGCAGGAAAACTACTATATGCTCACACCAAGCGGCGAAAAGCACTGGGGTGACCCATGGCATGCCGCGCTCGTGGCCATTGTTGCCGCCTGCCGCACCCACGGGCTGCTGCCGGTCGATGGCCCCTTTGGCGATTTTTCGGACGATGCCGGTTTTACCGCCCAAGCCAAGCGCTCGGCAACGCTGGGCATGGTTGGAAAATGGGCGATTCACCCCAAGCAAATCGCGCTTGCCAATGCGGTGTTTACCCCATCAGAAGCACAAATCACCGAAGCCCGCGAGATTCTGGCCGCTATGGCGCAAGCCAAGGCCGAGGGCCAAGGGGCTGCGGTTTACAAGGGGCGGCTGGTCGATCTCGCCTCAATTCGGCAAGCCGAAGTGATTGTGCGACAGGCCGAATTGATCCGTTAGAGGGTAAGCGCCGAGCGCCCCAAATCAAGAAAGCGCTGGCGGCGACTTTGAATGAGTGCCGCTGGTTCTTGGCCATCCAGCTCGGAAAGCAGCTTTTCAACGGCCGCGCCAACGGCGGCAATGGTCTCGGCCCGCCCGCGATGCGCACCGCCCACCGGCTCGGGGATAATCACATCCGCCACCGAAAGCTTGGTGAGATCTTGCGCGGTGAGCCGCAACGCCTCGGCGGCCTCGCGCATTTTTTCGGAGTCTTTCCAGAGAATCGCAGCGCAACCCTCAGGGGAAATCACTGAGTAAACTGAATGTTCCAGCATCGCCAATTTATCAGAGGCCGCAAAGGCCACAGCCCCGCCGGAGCCGCCCTCACCGATGATCACTGCAATCAACGGCACCCCTATTTGCAGGCATTTTTCCGTGGCGCGCGCAATGGCTTCAGACTGCCCGCGCTCCTCGGCCCCTTTGCCGGGATAGGCGCCTTGGGTGTCCACAATTGTAATAACAGGCAGCTTAAAACGGTCTGCCAAATCCATCAGGCGGGTGGCTTTGCGGTAGCCCTCTGGGCGGGCCATGCCGAAATTCCGCTCAATGCGGGTGGTGGTATCATGGCCTTTTTCATGGCCTATGACCACCACGGGGCGGTCATTAAAGCGGGCCAAGCCGCCCATGATCGCGTGGTCATCGGCGAAGTTACGGTCACCCGCCAGAGGTGTATACTCCTGAAACAGCGCTTCGATATAGTCTTTACAATGGGGGCGGTCAGGGTGGCGGGCCACTTGGCATTTGCGCCACGGAGTCAGGTCGCCATACAGTTCGGCGAGCATGCTTTCGGCTTTGGCGTCCAGCCCTTTGGCCTCGTCCTCCACATCCATCTCGGGGTTTTGCCGTGCCATAGCGCGCAATTCCTCGGCTTTGCCTTCGATCTCGGCCAGCCCTTTTTCAAATTCCAGATAGTTTCGCATGAATTTCCCCGTGCAGTTCGCCCTATATATGGCGGCAGCAGGCGCGAAATGCAACGCCACATTCACCCCTTGCAGCAACTTTCCGCGATGCTTAGGTTATAGCAAACAAGGAAGCGCCCGTGAGCAAGCACAACCAAACCTATGAGCGCCGTATTTTGCGGGTGATGAGCCACATTCATGACAATCTGGATGGGGATTTGAGCCTGGAAACCCTCGCCAATGTCGCCTGCATGTCGCCCTTTCACTGGCATCGGGTTTTTTATGGCATTACCGGCGAGACGCTGGCCAACTGCATTCGCCGCATCCGGATGGACCGCGCGACGTTTTTACTGCTGCAAACCAGGCAGAGCGTGGCGGAAATCGCAGCGCAATGCGGCTATGGCAATGTGCAGAGCTTTGCCCGCAGTTTTCAGGCCGATTATGGGCTAACCCCGTCTAAATTCCGCAAATCGCCCGTGGCTTACCGCGCCGCCGACGCGCCACGCCAAGGGGAGCCGCCTTGTTTTAAAATAGAAATTCGCCACCAGCCGGGCTTTCGGCTGGTGGCCGAATCCCACCGTGGTGATTATCAGTATCTAGGCCGCACCATCGCGCAACTGCACGCCCGCCTAGCCCTGCGTGACATGTTTCAGGACGATATTTCGCCCATCGCGGTGCTGCATGATGACCCGTTTTTGGTGCCAGAGCCGGAGTTGCGCAGCGATATTGGCTTTGCGATTCCCACCGATTCAGAGCTGCCCGAAGGCTTTGGCGAGGTGCATATTCCGCCCGCCCGCTGTGCGGTTTTGCTGTTCAAAGGGCCGATTGTCGGGTTGTATGAGGCTTACCAATACCTATACGGCCATTGGGTGCCCAATAACGGGGTCGAGCTTTCAGATGCGCCTATTTACGCGGTTATACTGGAAGACCCGCGTGGGGTTTCGCCCACCGAGCTGCGCACCGAAATATGCCTACCTTTGGCCGATTAATCCGCCTCGGACACCGCGCTTAGCACGCCGTTGAGCAGCTCGACCACCCCAAGCACGCCGGGCTTGCTGGCGACCATGGCGCAGCGTTCTTTTATCGCTTCGGTTGCATTGGCTGGGCACATCGGCACCTCGACAAAATCAAGCAGCTTGCGGTCATTATCGCTGTCGCCAATCGCATAGGCGTTTTCAGGCTCTAGCCCGTAGCGCTTAAGCAAAAACGCAGCGGCAGTGCGTTTTGAAAAGCCCCTGACCAGAATATCAATCGAGGTGCTGGAATGGGTCCACTTAAAGCCAAACGCCTTATAATGCTCGGCCATGGTGGACCTATGCTTGGCAATTTCAGCCTCTGTCAAGTCACGCATTCCATCCCATGAAATGCTGATCGAGCCTTCATTGCCCATTTCAAGCGTGTAATTCGCGGCGACCAATTGCTTGCGCAGCTTAAAAAGAAGGCTACGCTTGCTGTCTTTTATTCGCAGGATTGGCTTGTCATGTTTCGGATGAAACACATAGGCACCATTCTCACAGATAAACGGAGAACTCAACCCTAGCGCTTGCCCCATCGCCTCGGCATAAGGCTGCGGGCGGCCGGTAGCGAGGAAAAAGTGGATGTCTTTCTCGGCCAATTGCCCGATCAACATTCGCACCTGCGCCAGCCCTGCCATGTTATAGGGGGCATGCTTGCCTTCCACGAGGCAGCCGTCAATATCGCAAAAAATAACTTGGTCCATTTATCTCTCCACCAGCCGAATCTCGGCTGCATCAAAATTTATGCGCACATTCTGGCCTATAGTAAACGGGTTTGCCGTGGTGTCTGCAATGGCAAAAATCGGGCCAAGGGCGCTGTCGAGGGTGTATTGGATCTGGTTGCCGAGATAGGCCGCATAGGTGATGTTGCCCTCAAAGCCCTCACCCGCGCTTGAGAGCTGAATATGGTGTGGCCGCAGCACCATTTTGGCCACCCCCGTATGCCCCGCCTCGTTTGGCACCATAATCTTGCGCCCCGCCACCGCGATCTCGGCCCCGCCATCCGCGGCGCTCAGCACCTCGCAATCCACAAGGTTGGCATCGCCAATAAAGTCTGCAATAAACGCCGATTTTGGCCGCTCGTAAAGGTCATGCGGCGAGCCTTCCTGTGCGATCTCGGCGCCTTTCATCACGATAATCCGGTCCGAAACCGCCATAGCCTCCTCCTGATCATGGGTCACGTAAACCGCCGTTAACCCCAGTTCTTGCTGGATCTGCCGGATTTCCTCGCGCACATGGCGGCGCAATTTGGCGTCGAGATTCGAAAGCGGCTCATCGAGCAGCAGCACTTCCGGCTCTAGCACAATAGCACGGGCCACGGCCACGCGCTGTTGCTGCCCGCCCGAAAGTTCGCTCGGGAGGCGCTCGCCAAAGCCCTTTAGGCCAACCATTTCAAGGCCCTGGTCGGCTTTGGCATGGGCCTCTTTCTTAGGCAGGTTCTTGACCGTAAGCCCATAAGCCACGTTTTGGCGCACCGTCATATGCGGAAACAGCGCATAGCTCTGAAACACCATCGACACCGCGCGATAGGTAGCCGAAAGATGCGTCACATCCTTACCGCCGATAAAAACCTTGCCTTCTGTCGCTGGCTCCAGCCCCGCGATCAGGCGCAAGGTTGTGGTTTTGCCGCAGCCCGACGGGCCAAGCAGGGTAACCAGCGTGCCCGGTTCGATGGCGAGATTCAGCGATTTCAGCGCCGTTACATCACCATATTTCTTGACCACATTTTCAAAGACAACCGAGCCAGCGCTGTGCGTATCCATCATAAATCCTTAAGTTTCGACCCTGTCAGTCGCCCGCAATTTACGCCGCCCGATCAGGAGTTGCAGCAGCATAATCGCCGTGATCATGGTGACAATCAGCACCGCGGAATAGGCGATGGCAATGCCGAATTCGCCGTTTTCGACCCGCCCGACGATAAATGACGTCGCCATGTTGTGCTTGGCCGACACCAGAAATATGACAGCGCTGACCGAAGTAATGGCCCGCACAAAACTATAGGTCAGCGCCGCCAGAATGGCCGGCCCCAGCAAGGGCGCGATCACCCGCCGCACGGTGGTAAAACTGTTGGCCCCAAGCGTAATGCTGGCCTCATCAAGGCTTTTATCAAGCTGGCTCATGGCGGCAATCCCGCCGCGCACCCCCACAGGCATATTGCGAAACACAAACACGATGACGAGGATGATACTAGTGCCGGTCAGCTCGATCGGCGGGAAGTTAAAGGCCAGAATGTAGCTCACGCCAATCACCGTTCCGGGGATGGCAAAGCTCAGCATCGTGCTGAATTCAAACACATTTTTACCTGCAAACTTTTGCCGCACCAATAGATAGGCGGTGGCGAGGCCCAGCAGCGCGGTAAGCGGCGCAGCGATGGAGGCGATGGTGAGGGTGGTGAAGTAACTATCCCACGCCACGCCGGAAAACTTCCAGCCGAAATTGGTGTGTTTGATGCCAAAAGCGCGGATGTAATGGTCAAAGGTAAAGCTGTTATTATAGCCCCAGAGCTTCACGAAGCTGCCGAAAATGATCATGGAGTAAACCACCGCCGTAAAGGCAGCCCAAGGCAGGGCCGTGGCATAACAGGCCCATTTCACTCCGTTACTAAGCGCGGCATGGCGGCCCGAATCACCCTTGCCAGTGACGGTCGCATAAGACTTGGTGCCAACCCACCGCCGCTGAATAAGGAAGGCTCCGAGGGTGAGCATAAGCAGCGCGATGGAGAGGATCGCGGTGCCAGAGGCATCGGCCACGGTGCCGACAATCGAGAAATAAATCTCGGTGGAGAGCACGTCAAAATTACCGCCCAGCACCAGCGGATTGCCAAAATCCGCAAGGCTTTCGATAAAGCCGAGCAGGAAGGCATTGGCCAAGCCAGGGCGCATAAGTGGTAAGGAAACATAGCGGAAAGTCTGCCAGCGATCAGCGTTTAGCGTCTGGCTCGCCTCCTCCATCGAGGGGGAAACGCCCTCAACCACGCCGATCAGCACCAGAAAAGCGATGGGGGTAAACGAGAGCACCTGCGCCAAATAAACCCCGCCAAAACCATATATCCAGCGGGTTTTTTCCATGCCAAACAGGGTGTGGAACAAGTCGGTCACCGCGCCCGTGCGGCCAAAAAGCAGGATCAGTGCGAGGCCGATCACGAAGGGCGGGGTGACGATAGGGATCACGGTAAGCAGCCGCAGCAGCTTCTTGGCGCGAAATTTTGTGCGGGTAAAAATGAGCGCAAAGGACAACCCGAGCAAGGTTGTGGTGCCGCCGGTGAGAATGGCCAGCACCAGCGAATTGACCCCCGGCCCGCAGGAGGTGCCCGTTAGGCAGCCAAGCCCCCATATTTTGGCGGAAAACAAGCGCGGCCAGAAAGCGGTGAGGGAAAAGCCCTCGGGCGTGGCGAAGGCGCGGATAAGAATGTGCAGCACGGGGAAAAACACAAATACCCCAACCAGCGAGATAATCAGCCCGATCAGCCCCACCACAAAGGCATCGCCCCGCCCGCGCCCCATACCGGCAATCGCGGTGGTGAGCACAAAAAGCAGCGCCAAAAGCACCACAAATGCCCCCGCGCCAAAGCCGGGCTGGCCCGCCTCCATGCCGCCAAAAGCCAGAAAATCGCCAAAAAACCGCGGCCCGCCGCGCACAATAATCAGCCCTTGCAGCGTGGTCATTAGCAAGCCGACAAGCGCCACAAGCGCTGTCCAGCGCGCCTGCTTTACGGGGGGGCTCACAAGTAGTAAAAGCCCCACCGCCACCAGCGCAAGCCCTGCGGGAGCCAGCCAAAACCGTCCAAAATTCAATAGGTTAAACAGGGCAGGAGCCGAAACCGGCTCGCCAAATTTCGCTACCCACTCAAACGACCAAAAGCCGCGCTTGAGCGCGTACCATGGCAAAACCGCATAGCCGAAAAAACCGAATATCAACCAAAGGACTACGGTGCGCTTCATTCAAAAATCCTAAATGAGCGCGCGGCCTCGCCGCGCGCTCGTATGTCTATTGAGGCTTCACTTCGGCATCCCAGCGCGCCAGCAGCCGCGCACGGGTTTCAGATGAGCCATAGGTGGCAAAATCATAGTCGATCAGCTTGATGCTCTCCACCGCCGGGGCCTCATTTGGCAAAATGGCGTTGCTGTTGGACGGCACATTATACACCCCCACTTCCGGCCCTGCCGATTGCGCCTCGGCGCTAATCACAAAGTTCACCCATTGCTTGGCTTCCTCAAGGTTATCGGCACCCGCAATAATGCTCACACCGCCCACCTCATAGCCCGTGCCCTCACAGGGCGACACAATTTCGAGCGGGAAACCGGCGAGCTTCAGCTTGACCATATCATGCTCAAAGCCGATAGAAATGCCGGTTTCCCCCCGTGCTGCCGCCTTCGAAGGTGCTGAGCCGGATTTGGTGTAGGTATTCACATTCGCGCCAATTTCCTGCAGCAGGCTAAAGGCGTCTTCCTCGCCAAATACCTGCACCAGCGTCGCCAGCTCGGTGTAGGCAGTGCCAGAGGAGTTCGGGTTCGCCACCTGAATTTCACCGGCATAGGCGGGGTTTGTCAGGTCTCGCCAGCAGGCAGGCGGCTCCACGCCTTTTTCGGCCAGAATTTCGCGATTATAGGCAATGCCCAACACCCCGAGATGGATGCCGATTGCGCGACCCTCGGAAATATTGGCGAGATTCACGGCCCAGCCCAACAGCTCGCTGGTATCCGCGCCGGATTCCTGGGTTAGCCCTTCCGAGGCCGCGATCAGGTGCGGATCTCCGGTGCCGCCCCACCATACGTCAAAGGTCGGGTTGCCCGCCTCGGCCCGCACCTGCGCCAAGGTTTCGCCAGTGGATTTGCGCACCATTGATACATCAATACCCGTGGCATCTTCGAAATTGCCAACCATTAGGTCGCACCAATCCTGCTCGTTAGAGCAAATCACATTCAACTCTTGTGCGCCCGCTTGCCCCGCCAATACGGTGCTGGCCAGCAAAGCCGCCCCCACGATAGATAGTTTTTTCATAGCTTCCTCCCTTGGTTACTCGGGCCGGCTCAAAACCATAAGCTGCACCCTTATGCCGCAAGCCTAGGCCCGCCCGCCGCGCCGTGACCAGCCGCACCGCATTAACAATGCTTCAACAAAGCGCCCTTTATGTTAACAATGTTTCGCCAGATGTGGCTAATGTAAGGCAAAAACCATTAGGCAAATAGGCTAAATCATGTGTAAATACACAAAAATGGCAGGAGGGGCCGCTTAGGCCGAAAACTTTGGATAATCCACCACCTGAATACAGGGCAAAAATCGCAGTTATTGATGACGATGCCGATATGCGCCTCGCGCTTGAAGTCCTGCTGTTTGAAAACGGGTTTGACCCGATTTTACTTAAAGGCAGCCATGATTTCCACGCCCTCGGCCCCGCCCCAGCGGTAGACCTCACCTTGATAGACCTTAAACTCAACGGCGAAAGCGGCCTTGCGCTGGCCATGCATATTCGCGAGCACTTTGACTTGCCCATTGTTATGCTCACCGGCGTGGGCGATGAGGTCGATAAAATTGTTGGCCTGGAGGTGGGTGCCGATGATTACCTGATGAAGCCCTTTAACCCGCGTGAGCTGATCGCCCGTATTCGCGCCGTGCTGCGCCGCTATGGCCGCGCCGCACCGCAGGAGCCCACCCCAACGCCGAGCGGCTTGGTCTTTGGTAGCAAAGTGCTCAACACCGAAGAGCGCCAGCTTACCACGCTGGAGGGCGAAGAAATTTCGCTCACCAATGCCGAATACCGGCTGCTGGAGTATTTCCTGCGCCACCCCGAAACCATCATCCCGCGCCCGCAACTGCTTACAGAGCTTGGCTCCGACCTGTCACAATATGTGGACCGCACCATTGATGTGCTCATCCTGCGCCTGCGCCGCAAGATCGAAACCGTGCCGTCCAAGCCGGTGCATTTGCAAACCCGCCGAGGGCAGGGCTATATTTTTGTACGTGAAGAGCCGCTATGAATCTACGTTGGCCGCGGCCAAATATTCGCGCGCGGCTCTGGCTGGCGCTAGCCCTCCTAGCGCTCACAACCCTGTTTGTTGGCGGCATCGGTTGGTATGCGCTCGACCGCGCTGGCACGCGCCTGCAATCGCTGCATTCTCGCACGCTAGAAGAGGTCGCGCGCTCGCTGCGGCTTTCCAAGCAATCTTCTGATTTGGCCACCAGTGCGCCCTATTTGCTCAACCTGCAATCAGCCTATCTCATCCAGAAAGAGGGGCAAAAACTAGTCCGCGCCCTTGGCCCCGTGCTGGATGAATGGCCGACGCGTGATACCCACGATGCACCCGAGATCTATGCCTTTGGCGGCGAGATCGCTTCGGCGGTACGCGGGATGAAAAGGGCGATTTCGGACCTTGCCCGGGCAGCGCAATCTATGAGCATTGAGATCGACGAAACCCGCAGACTTAGCGCGCAACTTCAGGTGCTGGAAAGGCGGTTTTTCCGGCAAATGGCCAATGAAACCACCTCGGGGCAAGACCAGCGCCTATGGCTGGCGCTGCAAACAGAAACCACCGAGCTGGTCGGCGCGGCCAATGCGGGCAGCCTTGTGGGCATGGGCGAGCGGCGGCGGCGGTTTCAGAAATTGCAGCGGGATTTCGCCTTTCTGGCCGAGTCTCCGGTGCATTGGCAATTTGCGCAACAGCTCGACGCGCTGGCCACTGGCGAGGACGGGCTGCTCGCGGTGCGCCGCCGCGAGCTAACCCACCATGTCGACAGCCAAAACGCGCTGTTTCGCATCCGCCATAATGCGGCCCTGATCTCTGATTTGGCCGCGCAATTTGCCGCCAATGCCGAGGCTTTTCTCTCCAAAGAGCGCCGCGCTACCGGCACCGCGATCAACTTAGCCAAAGTGCTTATTTTGGTGGCCCTGCTCACCAGTATCGCCATTGCCCTGCTCGCCGCGCATTATGTTTCGGGCTACGTAACCCGCAATATCCACGCCATTTCTGGCGCGATGCAGCGGCTGGCGGCGGGGGATCGCGGTACCAAACTTCGGCTGAACGTGCGCGAAGATGACGAGATCGGCAAGCTCCACGCCGCCTTTCGGGTGTTTCGCACCAATGCCCTGCGGCTAGACCGCAACCACCGCCAGCTTCACCACCAAAACGCCTTGTTTGAAAAGATTTTCGCCAATATTTCCGACGGGGTCGCGATTACCAACGCCCAAGGCCAGCTCACCGCCACCAATCCCCATTTCGCCGAGGTGCTGCGCCCTACCGGCCTACCTGAAAAGCCCGATATCACCACCTATCTGGCCCATACGCCACTCGCGAAAGCGGCGGCGCTGGATGCCGGATTCCGCGGTTTTACCGAGGTCACGGGCACCGATGGACGCAGCATCGAGATTCGCAGCTCGCGCCTGCCTGATGGCGGCGCGGTGTGGCTGTTTGCAGATGCGACAGAGCGCCGAAAAATGGAGGAACGGCTGCGGCAGATCCAGCATATCGAGAGCCTCGGCAAAGTCACCGGCGAGGTGGCGCATGATTTCGGCAATATCCTCGCGGCGGTGAGTTCCAACGTGCATTTACTGCAAATCGGCAGCAAAAATATCAGCCCCGAGCTGCTGCTGCAACGGATTTCCAACGCAGTGGACCTAGGCACCTCGCTCACCCAACGCCTGCTCGCCTTTGCCCGCCAACAGGCGCTGGCCCCTGAAGTGGTGGAGCTGAACGAGCTGATCGAGGGACTGACAGAACTGGTAAGCATCGGGCTAAAGGATGATGTGACGCTAAACACGGTGGTTTCGCCCGTGCCGATTTATGTGCGGGTGGACCCGGGGCAGCTCGAAAGCGCCATCCTGAACCTGTGCCTGAACAGCAATCAGGCAATCCCCGATGCAGGGGAAATCACGGTCACGGTCAGCGAGGCCAGTGCGGAAACCGTACAGGTTTCGGTGCAAGATACCGGCTGTGGCATGGAAGAAGCGGTGCTTGCCCAAGCGCTTGAGCCGTTTTTTACCGCCCGCGCAGATGGAGAAGGCACGGGGCTGGGGCTTTCGATGGTATACGGGTTTATCAAGCAAACCGGCGGCGACATCCAGATTTTCAGCCAACCCGGCGCGGGTTGCGAGGTGCGGCTCACCCTGCCCCGATTTATAGGAGACGCCGCCCGCCCCGCCCTGACCCGCCATGCGCTGCTGGTAGAAGACAACCCCGAAGTGCGAGCCTCTGTGGCCGCCCAGCTTAAATCTATCGGCTTTCAGGTGCAGCGTGCCAGCACCTTTGAGGAGGGGCTGGCCGCCCTTGAGGCGCGCTGTAGCTTTGATGTGCTGATCACGGATCTGCACCTGAATGACGGCCAGATGGGCTGGGCGCTGGCCGAAAAATGCCTCGCGCTATGTGCCGAAACCAAGGTGGTTATCGCCTCGGGCCGGCTGCCCAAACGGCACCGATATACCGAGGCACCGAACCCGCGCGTGGCCTGCATCGCCAAGCCCCTCAGCCCCGAAATATTGCAAGACTTTCTAAGTTAAGCCCCAAGGCGGCGCGGTGAGGCTAGCGCTTGCGGCCACGCCTCATGCGCGCCGCACGGCAACCCTTGCCCATGCGGCAAACAAAAAAAGAGCGCCGGCGAAGGCGCTCTTTCAAACTAAAATTCAACGCGCGCCTAGAGCGCCAGCAAAGCCGCCTCTTGCGAGCGCAATGTCGCGCGGGCCGCGGGGCCGTAGCTGTCTTGATCGGCAGCCAATTGCGGAAACAGGCTGAAGATTTCATCACGGGTTTCTTGCGCCATGGTGCCGATATCCGCATCGCCAGGGTGGAAGCTCTCGCAGGGTGCGCCATTGGCAAACACGATCTCGTGCTGGTCAAGCAGAATGTGGAAATACTCCACCTCTTCCATGTCCTGGCGAATGATCGAGCGATCATTCACCAACGATTGAGCCGAGGCCAGAAGCTCCTTGGAGCCAAACAGCGCTTCGGCTTGCCAAGCTTTCAGCAACACTCGGTGCGCCGGTGAAACCAGCAGGTCTCGGTAGTTGCCGATTGTGCCTTTACGGAAAAGGATCGGCGCTTTGCTGCCAGTCGCCTTAACCGTGGTAGAACCAACCCAGCGCAGCGGGCGGAAGCCGTTATCGGCGGTGCGCACCATGTCATCGACCATGAGGGATTCGACCGCAACTTCCCCACGGTCGGTTTCAACCATTGTGCCACGGGCAAAGCACCAGACGGTCGGGTCAAAAAAGGTGATCGGACCGATCCCAACCACACCAGTCGTCGGTGCCGAAACGCCATTATCATAGATAACCACGATCCCATATACGGGACCGGCAATACTCACCGAAACCGAGTCAGGATCGCCAGCACCGCCAACGGTCACGGCTGTATTACCATTCGCGCCAATGACGGTGTTCGTGCCATCTGTGCCGACGGTGTGAACGCCATCAGTCGTGGGGGCAGCAATCGTGCCAGGCACAATCGGGGTGCCAGCAGAGTTGGAGATAGTGATGGTTGTCGGGATCGGGTTGCCATTGATATCTATCGCGTAAATAGTAACAAGGTCGTCCCAGCCAGTGCCAGAGTCGACATCGTAAAGATCGAAGGTCAGGTTGGTCATCGCCGTGTCAAAGGAGATCGTAGTCGTCACAGGATCGTTCACATATTGGGCAATGAGCTCGCCATCGGTCGTGCCGATGTAATTGTGGATGTACCACTGCTCGATGGGGGTATAAGGGGCCGGAGATGTATCTACCGTCAGATTGGGAGCCTGAGGTGTTGAAACCGTAACGTTTACAGTGTGGCCCGTGCCGTTACTGATAGCATTAACCCCGTCAACATTAATATAAGCCGATCCGTCAGGAGATCCGTTCCAGTCAAGTACATATGTTGACATAATTACTACCCTCTATCTATTCTTCATACTAATCTAATGGCGAAATTTTACGACCCTCGCCATCACTTACAAAGCCCAGCATATCCCAGTATAGGCTGCGGCACATCCATGATTAAATTAAAAGTCCGGGATTTCTTAATAACGCATTTCACATATACAACCTGTCGTCAGCAAGACACTCATTGCTGAAAATGCAACAAAAATGCCGGTTTTGCATGGCAAAACCCTCAAAATCTCTCGAGAATCGACAATTTGGCCACAACACCAACGCGTGAAGCAATAACACATTGCTCGGCGATACGCAGAATGAAAAGTCATGATTCGCTTACCTGCGCATTTATTTCAACACCCCCATCCGTAAATTACCCTTGAGGCCCCCCATAATCACAGTATACTTAGCCGGCGGATGGCTGGATGACTGCGCGTATGCGAGGAAAGTCCGGACTCCAGGAAGGCATGGCGCCGGTTAATGGCCGGCTGGGGCAACCCAAGGGATAGCGCCACAGAAAATAAACCGCTCGACTTGTCGTTGGCTCGCCTTCGGCAAACCCCGAGTAAGGATGAAACGGTGGGGTAAGAGCCCACCGCCTTGAGGGCAACTTTGAGGGCACGGCAAGCCCCGCCAGGAGCAAAGCCAAATAGGGGTCTCGCGGGGTTCGCCTCGGGTACTTCCACCCAGAGACCCGGGTTGGCTGCTTGAGCGCATTGGTAACAATGCGACCAGATGAATGGTCATCGACGGGCTGCAAAGCCCTAAACAAAATCCGGCTTATAGGCCATCCGCACATAAGGATTTGATATGAAAACCACCGCCATCCTCGCCGCCCTATTGCTCGGTGCCTGCGTTCCCGATACGCCAGATGCGCCCCGCATTAACCCCTTCTGGTCCCAAGAGCGGCAAGACTGCGCCCGCGAAGGTGGCCGCTGGGGCCGTGGCGGCATTTTGGGGCTTGAAATGTGCTTCCCGCAATACTCTGATGGCGGCAAAGCCTGTAGCGCCAGCACAGATTGCGAAGGCCAATGCGATGCCGGCACATTGCAATGCACCGAAAGCTTTAACTTTGGCTGCCAGTCCTACCTTGATGAAAACGGCGAAGCCGCCGCCATTTGCATTGATTAGGGCGCACTACTCCGGGTATCTTCGCAAGAACACAGGTTTACCGGGGGTGGATTGCGCGGGCTGGAATTGATAGCCGCCATGGGTGAAATCCAAAATCCCCTCGGGCCGGTCTATCCGCCCCTGCACCACAAAACGCGCCATCATGCCGCGTGCCTTTTTGGCATAAAAACTCACAATTTTTGCCACGCCGTCGCGCTCTTCTAAAAACACGGGCGTGATCACGCGGGGGGCCAGCGCCTCGGGTTTGACGGCGGTGAAATACTCGACAGAGGCACAGTTCAGCAGCGCCTTGGTTTCCACCGCGTTGATCGCCTCGGCAATCCGCGCGCCCCAGTATTGGTAGAGCGTTTTGCCCTGCGGCGTGGCCAAGCGGCTGCCCATTTCCAGCCGGTAAGGCTGCATGTTGTCCATCGGGCGCAACAGCCCGTAAAGCCCTGAAAGGATACGCAAATGATCCTGCGCGAAGGTGAGGTCTTCGGCAGTAAACCTGTCGGCTTGCAGGCCGGCATAGGTATCACCGTTAAAGGCCAGCGCGGCGGGCTTTACCTGCTCGGGAGTCGGGTTTTCGGCAAAATCCTTGAAACGCGCCTGATTGAGCTGCGCCAAGGCCTCACTGATCTTCATCAGCTTGCGCAGTTCGGCCACGCTCAACTGGCGCGCAATGCGGCTCAGGCTATAAGCATCAGCTTTAAAATCAGGCTCGGTGGCGTCGATTTTAAGCGGCATACCCTCGAAATCGAGTTTTTTGGCGGGGGAAATTACAGTCAGCATAGCCGTGGTTTACCCGAGCCAGCGGCCCGCGGCAAGAGGCACTGGCCAAGCCCACCCGAAGCCGCTAGGCTTTAAGCATGACATCAAGCCTCCTCCTCACCGCTGCCGCCGTGCTGACCAGCGCCAGCATTTACGGATTTCGCTTTCTGAATGCCGAAATCAGCCCGTGGCGCAGCTTTTGGAAAACCCTGCCGGTGGCTATTTTGGCGGGGTTTGCCGCCATATCCGGCAGTTGGCTGCTGGCACTAGCCCTCGTGCTCAGCGCGGTGGGAGATTACTTTTTGTCGCGGGATGAAAGCCAGTTTACCATCGGGCTGGTCTCGTTTTTAACCGCACATTTGCTTTATATATGGCTGTTTTGGCAACTTGTTCCCACCCCCCACTTTGGCTGGTGCCAAGGGGCGATGGTAGGGTATGCGCTTGTTTACGGTGCCTATCTTTGGCCAAAATCCGGGGTGTTTCGCTTTCCGGTATTGGCCTATATTTTTGTGATCACAATCATGGCCAGCACTGCGTTCATGCTGCCTTCCGGCTATATGCTGGTGGTTGCCGGCAGCCTGTCCTTTGCATTTTCTGACAGTATTTTGGCCTTGGAGATGTTTGTGATCACAAGCCCCAAAGCCGAAATCATCCTGAGCCGTGTGGTATGGGTGAGCTACATTGCCGCCCAAGCCCTGCTGGTGCTCGGCCTGTAAACCCGCCGCTACCAGTTTTGCCGCTTGATCAGCCGCAGCACCTTTTGCGCCGCCTGCGGAATATTGGTCCCCGGTCCAAAAATCGCCTTTACGCCGTGATCATAGAGGAACTCATAATCCTGCTGTGGAATCACCCCACCACAAACCACAATGATATGGCTCGCGCCCGCATCCCGCAGGGCATCCACCAACAGCGGCGCGAGGGTTTTGTGACCCGCCGCGAGTGACGAGATTCCGACCACATGCACGCCCTTGGCAATGGCCTCGGCGGCGGCCTCTTCGGGGGTTTGGAATAGCGCGCCCACATCCACATCAAAGCCCAAATCGCCAAACGCGGTGGCAATCACTTTCGCCCCGCGATCATGGCCATCTTGCCCCATTTTGGCAACAAACATATGCGGCGCGCGGCCCTCATGGGCAGCGAAGGCCTGCACATCTTCCACGATTTTAGCAAAGCCCTCATCGCCTTTGTAAGCCTCGCCATACACCCCTTTCAGGGTTTTAACCACGGCCCGATGGCGGCCAAACACCCGTTCCATAGCGCTTGAAATCTCGCCAACGCTGGCCCGCGCCCGCGCCGCATCAACGGCCAATTCCAGCAGGTTGCCCTGCCCCCGCGCGCCCGCTTCCAGCGCCTCAAGCGCCGCGGCGCAAGCCGTCTCGTCGCGGCTATCCCGCATGGCTTTCAGCCGCGCAATTTGCCCCTCCCGCACCGCGACGTTATCCACGTCCAAAATATCAATCGGGTCCTGCTCATCAAGCTGGTATTTGTTGACACCAACAATCACCTCTTCGCCACGGTCCACCAAGGCCTGCCGCCGCGCCGCGCTTTCTTCAATTCGCAGCTTGGGCATACCGGATTCCACCGCCTTGGTCATACCGCCGAGAGCGTCTACCTCCTCTATCAGCGCCCAAGCCTTATCAGCCAGTTCAGCCGTGAGGCTCTCGACGTAGTAGCTGCCCGCCAGCGGGTCCACCACATTGGTTATTCCGGTTTCTTCCTGCAATATCAACTGGGTATTGCGCGCAATACGCGCCGAAAAATCGGTCGGTAGCGCAATGGCCTCATCGAGCGCGTTGGTGTGCAGGCTTTGCGTTCCGCCCAAAGCTGCGGCCATGGCCTCGTAAGCCGTGCGCACCACGTTGTTATAGGGGTCTTGCTCTTGCAGGCTGACGCCAGATGTTTGGCAGTGGGTGCGGAGCATTTTTGAGCCGGTTTTTTTGGCCCCGAATTCGGTCATAATCCGGTGCCAAAGCAGGCGGGCGGCCCGCAGCTTAGCGGCCTCCATAAAGAAGTTCATGCCGATGGCAAAAAAGAAGCTCAGGCGGCCAGCGAAAGCGTCTACATCCATGCCCGCATCAATGGCCGCACGCACATATTCCTTGCCATCGGCCAGCGTGTAGGCCAGCTCCTGCACAAGGTTCGCGCCCGCTTCCTGCATGTGGTAGCCGGAAATAGAAATGCTGTTGAATTTCGGCATTTCAGCAGAGGTATATTTGATGATATCCGACACGATCCGCATACTGGGCGCTGGCGGATAAATATAGGTATTACGGACCATAAACTCCTTCAAAACGTCATTCTGAATGGTGCCGGTGAGCTGATCACGGCTCACGCCCTGCTCCTCGCCTGCCACAATAAAACTGGCGAGCACGGGGATAACCGCGCCGTTCATCGTCATCGAAACCGACATTTTATCCAGCGGAATGCCGTCAAACAGGATTTTCATGTCCTCGACGCTGTCAATCGCCACACCGGCCTTGCCCACGTCCCCCTCCACGCGCGGATGGTCGGAATCGTAGCCCCGATGGGTGGCCAGATCGAACGCAACAGACACGCCCTTCTGCCCGGCCGCAAGGTTGCGGCGGTAAAAGGCGTTGCTCTCTTCAGCCGTCGAAAACCCTGCATATTGCCGGATGGTCCAAGGCCGGCCTGCATACATGGTCGCGCGCGGGCCACGGGTAAATGGTGCCAAACCCGGCAGGCTGTTCATATGGGGCAGGTCCGCCGTATCTTCAGCCGTATACACCGGCTTTACCGCAATGCCCTCGGGCGTTTCCCAGCCTAGCCCCGCCAGCGGTTTACCGCGAAGTTCCTTCTCGGCCAGGGTTTTCCAGTCGGCCATTGTCGGTTTGGGATCAGTCATTTTATTGGCTTTCCTCGAGTTGGGGCGCGGTGTCGATAAATTCAAAAGATGCAAAACGCGGGAGCTTTGGCTCTTGAGCCATAAGCAGCGCCCGAATGGGGGCGATCATGTCATCGCGGGTGGCGTAAATTGTGACCCGCGGGCTAAGGAACACGGCAGGAGCCGTTAGGTCCAGATAGGCGATCGGGGTCCAGCCCGGGCCTAGGTCGCGCTCAAACCATGGGTCATACATCATCGCCATGCCGGCATGTTCTTTAATCGCAAGCTGGTTCAGCCAGCCTTTGCGCGCATGGTCACGGCGCGCGTTCAGCGCATCAATCGAAGCGAGCCCGAAAATATCAACGATTTTCGTATCGCTTTGGTAAGAGACCAGCCCGATGTCATTCACCAACACGGGGCCACCCTCGAACGTGTCCAATATCTCCGACATCTGCCACTGCTGATTGTAAATATTTGCTGGGCCGTTGATGGCCCAAACTGCCGTAAAGCCAATATAATGCGCAAAACCAAACAGCATCACCCCAACAGCTGCCATTTTCGTAAGCGCCGCCGCGCGGGTTTTTGTGGCCATAAGCGGCGTAAGCATCACCAGCGCCGCCATACCCAAAAAGGAAATTGCATATATTTCATAGCGGTTGGCCCAACCGAACTTGCCCAAAAAGGCATGGCCAATGCCCATGCTGCCCGCCACAAATGCCAACACCCGATAGTTTTGGGCAAAACGAGGCCGGCCAGAAAACGCGACAAAAAGGAACCCCAAGGACACCATGATTACCAGCGCCGCAAAAAGCGGCGCGCCGTCTGGCGCAAAATTATGCCCTAAAATCGTCCAAAATACGCTTTCATCTATCTCCACAATCGTCGCCTTAGCCATAACCGAATACGGCAAAAAGGCCATGCCAACAGATTTCATCCACAGGCCAAAGCCAATAACAGGGCCAAGCGCGCCGATGGTAAGCAAAATGCCCGCCTTCCAGTGGCCCATCCAAAGCACCGCGAGGCACAGCACCAGTGACAAGCCCAATGCCTCATAACGCAGCACGGGGCCAAGCAGAATGGCGGCCACCAGCAGGCCGTTTAGCCGGCCAGTTTTTTGCATGCGCAGCAGCCCCAGCAGCGCCATCAAAGCCGTATCTACATGTAGCATATGCTCCATGCCCAGCAAAGACAGCCCTTGAAAGTTAAGCGCAATCGGGGCCAACAGCACAACCACAACGGAAATCCACTTTCCATTTGGCGCGGACAGCAAACCGCTTTCCGCAACACTCTTTGCCACAAGAACCAAGGCCACAGCCAGTGCAAATACGTTCAGGATCAGGGGCAGATATTCATGAAAGCCGGTGCCGGAAAATGGTGCCAGCAGCACAGGATACAAAATCGAGCTATCCGCCGACGCGTATTCGGTCGGGTTGATCCCGTAGCGACCCGAAGCGATTTGCTCGCCCATTGACAGGTGGATATAAGTGTCATCCAGCGGGTAGGAAAACGCCCCGTCGGTCAGCCAAAAACCGGCCGCAAACAGCGCGGCAAAAATGCCCAGTCCAAAAAACAAAGCAATGCCGATCATACGGTTTTCAGTAAGTGAACTCATAGAGATCATGGCTCCAATAGGGTTATTGCGAGTCTATTCGAACTCCATAATCACTTCATCCACCGCAAGGCTATCGCCCGCAGCGGCATTAATTTTAGTGACAACCGATTTCTTTTCCGCGCGCAAAACATTTTCCATTTTCATCGCCTCCACGGTGCAAAGCGCTTGCCCCTCTTGCACCTCGTCGCCGATGTTCACATCCAGCTTTACCATTAAACCCGGCATCGGGCAAAGCAGCAATTTAGAGGTGTCCGGTGCAACTTTTTCGAGCATATGCTTGGACAGCGCAAACAGGCGCGGCGTGCGGATGATGACGCTCAGATCAGCCCCGCGATGCCGCATCCGGTAGCCACCCGCAATCGGGTGCACCTTGGCGATCACCACCTCGCCAGAGATTTCAAGCTCGGCCAAAGCATCCCCCGGTTGCCAATCAGAGGCCACGCGCAGGCGGGTCCCATCAGAAAAATTAACCGTTGAGCCGGTTTTATCTGCTTCTATTTTTACTTCAAAATCGACGCCTTGCAGGGATATTACAAAATCCTCCCCCACTTTGCGCTCGTGGTTATCCAGCCGCCCGCTGATCTGCGCGGCCCGAATTTCGGCTACCCGCATCATGGCCGAGGCCCCTGCCGCCAGTTGCTTGAGCACCGACTCGGGCAGCGTGGCCCCCTCAAAGCCATCGGGGTATTCCTCGGCAATAAACGCGGTCGAAATATCGCCAGAGATGAAGCGGGGGTGGTCCATCACCGCGCTCAAAAATGGCAGGTTGTGGCCAATGCCCTCGACCTCGAACTCATCCAGCGCTTGGCGCATACCGCGAATGGCTCCGGCCCGATCAGGTGCCCATGTGCAGAGTTTGGCGATCATCGGATCGTAAAACATGCTGATCTCGCCGCCCTCAAAAACGCCGGTATCATTGCGCACAGCGCCCTCAATCTCGGCAGGTGGGCGGTAGCGGGTTAGGCGACCGATGGAAGGTAGAAAATTGCGGTATGGGTCCTCGGCATAAAGGCGGCTTTCAATGGCCCAGCCGTTAATGCCGATGTCGTCCTGCGTCATCGCCAGCTGCTCGCCGTAGGCCACACGGATCATCTGCTCCACGAGGTCAATATCGGTGATCAGCTCGGTAACGGGGTGCTCGACCTGAAGCCGCGTATTCATCTCCAGGAAGTAAAAATTCTGCTCGGAATCGACGATAAATTCCACCGTGCCTGCGCTGGAATAATCCACCGCCCTAGCCAAAGCCACCGATTCAGCGCCCATTTTGGCACGGGTTTCAGGGGTTAGAAAAGGGCTAGGTGCTTCCTCGATCACCTTTTGCTGGCGGCGCTGGATCGAGCATTCGCGCTCGTTAAGATAGATACAATTGCCATGTTTATCGCCGAGAACCTGAATTTCTATATGGCGCGGCTGGGTGATGAATTTCTCAATGAAAATCCGGTCATCGCCAAAACTCGCCGCCGCCTCATTCTTGGAGCTTTGAAAGCCTTCGCGCGCCTCCTCGTCATTCCACGCAATCCGCATGCCCTTACCGCCGCCGCCAGCGCTCGCCTTGATCATCACCGGATAGCCAACTTGCTTGGAAATCACCACGGCCTCTTCGGCGTCCGCGATCAGGCCCATATGGCCCGGCACGGTGGAAACGCCGGCCTCCTCGGCCAGTTTTTTAGAGGTAATCTTATCGCCCATCGCCTGAATCGCCCCCACGGGCGGCCCAATAAAGGCGACCCCTGCGGCCGCCAATGCCTCGGCAAAAAGCGGGTTTTCACTCAAAAAACCATAGCCGGGGTGAACAGCCTGCGCCCCCGTTTGCTTGATCGCCTCCATGATTTTGTCAATCACAATGTAGCTTTCAGCGGCGGGCGGCGGGCCGATATGCACCGCCTCGTCGGCCATCCGCACATGCAGGGCGTTGCGGTCGGCATCTGAATAGACAGCCACGGTTTTAATGCCCATTTTGCGCGCGGTTTTAATCACACGGCAGGCGATTTCTCCACGATTGGCGATCAGGATTTTTTCAAACATCAGGCAGTTTCCCCTTGGCACACAAAAAAAGGCCGCCCGCGATTGCAGGCAGCCTCAAATAATTTCAAGCGCTGAAAAGCGCAGGTTTTAGCAGGTGTTGGTTGCGTAACACGCTGCGCCAACGCCCGCGCCGATGACCGCGCCATCAACCACGTTACCGCCGGAAACGGTCGCCACGCCAGCGCCCAACAGCGCGCCCATGCCGGCGCTTTCGCCCATAGAGTTACAGCCTGCAAGCGTGAAGCTTGCCAGAATAAGGACAGCAAATTTTTTCCGCATTTCAAATCTCCAAATTGTTTGTGCATGTATTCTGCACCCACGGCCGCAAGCAATCCAGCCTTTTTTGTGGAAAAATCCTTCCGGTTGGCGGAATGTTGCGCAGGGCGGCTCACGGCGCAGTTCCCTCAAATATCTCGGGGAAACTCCGGCGGGCGCGGGCAATGTCGAGCTTCAACATGGCCTCGTAGCAGGCGTTATCAAACGGATCGGTTGCCGGAATGATCTCCCGGCCAAACAGCCAGTTAATACGGCCGGCATCAAGGTTACCGCGCTCAAAAGGCTGGTCGCCAAAATGGGACCACAGCGCGGCGATAAACACAGCATCGGCCTTTTTATCAATGGCGCGACGGTCCCGAAAGCGCTCGCGGGCTTTCAACGGCGTAATGCCCTTGGGCGACGCGCGGCGCAGAGTGAATTGCAGATCAGAGCTGGGCAAACGGCCCGGAAAGCCGCGATGCTTGAGCATATAGGGAAGATTAGCCATGGTGGGCGCTCCTTAAGTGGGGCGCTACTTGTCGTCGTCCCCGAGATGCATGACGGCTATTGCCGCGGAAACCCCGCCAAAGGTCAGGCAGGTTTGAAAAAACAGAATGAAGGTGGCAATGCCGCTTTCGTCGCGGGCCAGCATGTCGCCGACCCCGAGAAAATTGCTCCAGATAATCGCGAGCACAAACACCACGCCAATAGCGAGGCCGTTGGCAACGTGGAAAATTAAAAAGCGCACCAGCTTGGGCGGGTCGGGAAGTTTCATCGGCTTGGCCTTGTGAGTTTCCTCTAACATACGCCGATTTTTCCGCTTCGCAAGCGGGCTTGATTGTCGCAGACATAAGCGCCCCCTAAAGCGGTATGTTATCGTGTTTTTTCCACGGATTAGTGAGTTTTTTGTTGCGAAGGCTGGCAAAAGCCCGCGCCACCCGTTTGCGGGTATTGCGCGGCATGATCACCTCGTCGATAAATCCCCGCTCGGCGGCCTTGAAGGGGCTGGCGAAGTTGGCTTCATAGTCGGCGGTGTAGGCGGCGATTTTGTCAGCGTCGCTAAGGTCGGCACGGTGGATAATTTCAACCGCCCCTGCCGCGCCCATCACCGCGATCTGGGCGCTTGGCCATGCGTAGTTAAAATCGCCGCGCAAGTGCTTGGAGGCCATCACATCATAAGCGCCGCCGTAGGCCTTGCGGGTAATCACCGTCACCTTGGGCACCGTGGCCTCCCCATAAGCAAACAGCAGCTTCGCGCCGTGCTTGATGACGCCGCCATATTCCTGACTGGTGCCGGGCAGAAAGCCGGGGACGTCAACAAAGGTGAGAATCGGGATCTCGAAGGCATCGCAAAAGCGCACGAAACGGGCGGCTTTGCGGCTGGAGTCAATATCCAGGCAGCCCGCCAAAACCAGCGGTTGGTTGGCAACCACGCCGACGGTTTGGCCCTCAAGCCGAATGAACCCCGTCAGGATATTCTTGGCAAAATCCGCCTGAATCTCGAAGAAATCGCCTTCATCGGCGGTTTTTTTGATCAACTCGCGCATGTCATAGGGTGTATTTGGGTTATCGGGGATCAGGGTATCGAGGCTTGGCTCCAGCCGGTCATGCGCATCGAAAAATGGCCGCACGGGGGGCTTTTCGCGGTTGTTGAGCGGCAGGAAATCGACCAAACGACGGACCTCGATCAGGGCCTCTAGGTCGTTATCATATGCCCCGTCAGCCACAGAGGATTTGCTGGTATGGGTCTTGGCGCCGCCCAATTCCTCCGCCGTGACCACCTCGTTGGTCACGGTTTTTACCACATCAGGGCCGGTCACAAACATATAAGAGCTATCGCGCACCATAAAGATAAAGTCGGTAATGGCGGGCGAGTAAACCGCCCCGCCGGCGCATGGCCCCATGATCACGCTGATCTGCGGGATCACTCCGCTGGCCTCGATGTTTTTCTGGAACACATCGGCATAGCCGCCAAGGGCATCGACGCCCTCCTGAATGCGCGCCCCGCCGGAATCATTCAGCCCGATCAGAGGTGCCCCGTTTTTCATGGCCATATCGGCAACTTTTACGATTTTCTTGGCGTGTGTGGCCGAAAGCGAGCCGCCCAGCACCGTGAAATCCTGCGAAAACACATAAACCATGCGGCCATTGATCGTGCCCCAGCCTGTCACCACGCCATCACCGGGGTATTTTTGCGTTTCCATGCCGAAATCAGTGCAGCGGTGAGCCACGAACATATCAAACTCTTCAAAGCTATCGGGGTCCAACAGCACCTCAAGGCGCTCCCGTGCGGTCAGCTTACCCTTGCTGTGCTGCACATCAATCCGCCGTTGGCCACCACCAAGGCGCGCCTGCTCACGGCGGGTTTCGAGCTCTTTCAGAATGGTTTGCATGCGGACCTCCCCAAGGTTTGCGGTGCAGCATAAGGGGAATGGCGGCGTAGGGGAAGCCAGACTTGGCATATTTGCAAATATGTTTACAAATATGCCAATATATTTGCGTATTAGCATACACCCTTCCCCTCCATCCCTGTAAACGCTACACTGAACCACGTTCAAAAGGAGTCACTTATGGCCAGCAAAACCCAAACCCGCCGCGAAGACTTGCGCAAGCGCCTTATTGACCTTGGCGAAGCGGAGATTATCGCGCACGGCCTGCCCGCCCTGAAAGCGCGTGATCTTGCCGCCAAAGCGGGCTGCTCTGTGGGGGCCATATATAATGCCTTTCCAGACCTGCACCACCTTGCGCTGGCGATCAATGGCCGGACATTCAAGCGGCTGGGCGCACAGGTGGCCGGCGCGGTTGCGCCCCTGGCCAGCGCCCCGCCTTGTGAGCGGCTGGTGGCCATGGGGCTGGCCTATCTCGATTTTGCCAGCGAAAACACGGCTGCATGGACAGCCCTTTTCGAAATCGACATGGCCGTGGGCGGGGATATTCCGGACTGGTATATGGCGGCGCTTGAGGCCCTGTTTGACCATATCCGCCGCCCCGCTGCCGAGCTGCGCCCCGATTTGAGCGCGGAGGATGTGGAATTTCTGGTGCGCGGGCTGTTCTCCTCTATCCACGGGATCGTGTGGCTGGGGCTGCAAAAGCGCATTTCTGCGGTGCCCAGGGCAGAGCTTTCACGCATGATTACTCTTATTTTATCGGAAATCGGCACGTAATCAAACTTTCTTGAACAAAGTTCATATTTTTACTTGAACACCGTTCACGCCTACCTATATCCCAAATATGAACAAGGTTCACAAACGGAGGATAACATGTTTAATACCCTAAGCACCCTGATAAAAGGCTCTCAAGCCCGCGCCAATGACCGGATGCGCGACCATTATGCGATTGATCTGATTGAACAAAAAATCCGCGAGGCCGATGGCTCGCTAAAAGCGGCCAAGGCCACGCTGGCCAGCCTGATTATGCGCCACCGCAATGAAAGCAAGCAGATCGAAGGGTTGGATAAGCGCATCATTGACCTGACCAGCCGCGCCAAGGCGGCGCTGGAAGACGGGCGCGAAGATATGGCCTCCGAGGCGGCCATTGCCATTGCCCAGATGGAAAACGAAAGCACCTTGCGCTGCGAAACCACCAACCGGCTGGAGGCCAAAATTACCCGCCTGCGCCACTCGGTGGAAACCGCGCATCGCCGGATCATCGACCTGAAGCAAAGCGCCATTGCCGCCAAGGCGGTGCAGGCCGAGCAGAAGATGCAAGCGCGCCTCGCACCCGGCATTGAGAACAGCTTTGAGGAGGCCGAAGCGCTGATTGCCCGCGTGATGGGCCGCGACGACCCGTTCGAGCAAAGCGAGGTATTGCGGGACATCAACGCCGCCCTGAAACACGAAAATATTGGCGACAAGCTCGCCTCAAAGGGCTACGGCCCATCCACAAAATCAACGGCTGCCGACGTATTGGCGCGCCTTAAAAGCAACTAGAAAACGAGGAATGATAAAATGAATAATGAAAGCAACAACACTATCTATATGCTCTTTAATGCGGCGGGCGTGGCCTTTGCTTATATCATGCTGGCAGGCTCGATATATTACGCACCGGTGGACTTTTCCACCAAGGGCTATTGGGCCATGGGCATCGGGCTGCTGACGCTGGCTTTGGTAAATGTGGTGAAATACCGGCTGGAAGACCGCGCTTCGGGCGAGCGGATTGCCAAGCTGGAAGCCGCCAAGGCTGAAAAGATTTTGGAAGAATATGTGGTGGAAAAGGACAAGTAGCCTGCCTTTCCAAACTTTGCAAACGGGCCGATCCATCGGCCCGTTTTTTTGCGATACCTGTTTATTCTCCTAGGTTAATATATTTTATAGCACAGACTATCTACCTGTTATTACACCATTAATATGCTTCTTATGCAATATTAAGCACCCGAATTTACAAATCCGCAAATATTGCTATACTCCGCCCCATGGCCACACAAAAACTCTATGCCGGCGTCAAACTCCGCGAGACCCGCCTTAAGCACAGCCTCACCCAGAAGGCCTTTGCTGAAAAGCTGGGCGTGTCCCTTTCCTACCTCAACCAGATGGAAAACAACCACCGCCCGATTTCGGCTGGCGTCGTGCTGGCCATGGCGCAGGAATTTGGCTTTGATGTCACCGAGCTTTCGGTGGCCGAGGCTGACCGGATGGTGGTCGACATGCGCGAGGCCCTCGCCGACCCGCTTTTTGGCGAGGCCCCGCCACTGGCAGACCTGCAACTCACGGCGTCCAACGCCCCCGCTCTTGCCCGCGCCTTTCTCAACCTGCATCGGGCGCACAAAAATGCGCAGGACCGCCTCGCCTCTCTCAACGAAGCACTGGGGAATGACGCCACGGGGCTGGACCCGCAGCCGTGGGAAGAGGTGCGCGATTTCTTCCATTATTGCGACAACTATATTGATGCCGTAGATCGCACCGCCGAGGCTTTTGCCAGCCGCGCAGGGCTAGGCAGCGGCAACCACGTGGCCCTGTTATCCCGCCATTTAGCCCGCCAGCAAGGTATAGATGTGGCCTATGCCAAAGGTCCGCTGCGCCGATTTCATGGCAATACCCTCACCTTGCAAGCCGATAGCACCCCAGCCACCCAAGCCTTCCAAATAGCCCACCAAATTGCGATGACCGAGCACGATGCCCTGCTAGAAGCCACCCTTGATTACGCCAAGTTCAGCACCCCCGAAGCCCGCGCCATTTGCAAAATCGGGCTGGCGAATTATTTCGCGGGGGCCGCCCTGCTGCCCTACGGCCCCTTCCTTGCCGCCGCGCAAAGCCTGCGCCATGATCTCGATCTATTAGCGGAGCGTTTCGGGGCGAGTATCGAGCAGGTCGCGCACCGGCTTTCGACCCTTCAACGGGCGGGGGCTAAGGGGGTGCCGTTTTTCTTTGTGCGGGTTGATCAGGCGGGCACCATCACCAAACGGCACTCGGCCACACGGCTGCAATTTGCCCGCTTCGGCGGCGCTTGCCCGCTCTGGAATGTGCATCGGGCGTTTGAAACCCCCACGCGCTACCTTCGCCAGCTCGCCGAAACCCCCGACGGCGTGCGGTATTTCTGTCTGGCCAAAGACATCACCAAACCCGGCGGCGCTTACGGTGTGCCCAAGCCGCGCTTTGCCATCGGGCTGGGCTGCGAGGTGCGCCATGCCGAGGCGCTGACCTATGCCGATGATCTCGGCATAGGCAGCGCCCCCTTCGAGCCGATCGGCATTTCTTGCCGCATTTGCGAGCGGCCCCACTGCCACCAGCGCGCCGTGCCACCGCTGGAAAAGCCCCTGCGCATCAACCCGATGCAGCGCGGGGTGTTGCCATACGAAATTGGCTGATTGACCTTGGCATCTGCCACGCTATGCTGACAAAAACCAATAAAAGGGAAGACTATGGAACTCATTGGAAGCCGCATCATCAACGCCCCCCGCGCCGAAGTATGGGAGGCACTGAACGACCCCGAGGTGCTGAAAGCCTGCATTCCGGGCTGCTCGGAGATGATCCGCAATGAAGACGGCGGTTTTGCGGCGGTGGTCACGCAAAAAGTGGGGCCGGTGAAAGCCACGTTTAAGGGGGCGGTGACGCTGACCGAAATTGTCGAGGCCGAAAGCTACACGATTTCTGGTGAGGGCAAAGGCGGCGCGGCTGGCTTTGCCAAGGGTGGGGCCAAGGTGAAGCTGGCCGATGTCGAGGGTGGCACCGAGCTGAGCTATGAGGTTGAGGCCCGCGTTGGCGGTAAGCTGGCGCAAATAGGCTCCCGGCTGGTGGATGGATTTGCCAAAAAAATGGCAGACAAGTTTTTCGCTAACTTCCAAACAGCGCTGGAAGGGCCGGAGGAAAGTGACGCGCCTGAGGAGAAGAAAAAGGGCTGGTTGAAACGGTTGGTGGGCGGCGACGAATAAGGTGCGTGGGGACCACGCACCCTACAGGTTGGCCTATTCGTCCTCTTCTCCATCAATGAGCAGCTGCATTACCCGCGATGCAAGGCGCAGCACGTGGGTCGGGTCTTCGGCGGCTACGGGCATGGTTTGGTCATAGGCACAGCGAATAACGGCGGCAATCGGTGGGCGCACGATCGCCATATTGTTGCTCTCGATAATCCCGATCGGGGATTTCAGCAGGAAAGCGGTTTCAGACCACAGCAAAATCGAACGCGCCATTTGGTCGGTCGCCAGCGCCTGCACGGAAAGCTTGGCCATTTCGCCGTCAACCTTGATCAGCAGGATGCACATTTTAATACCGCCTTGGTCGTCAAAGGCAAAATGGCGATACTGGTTGGCCCCCGCGCGGTTGAGCTGGCCGACAAGATCATCCAGGCCCGGCATCATTTTATCAAGGTCGGGCACCTCGGCGATTTCTTCCCATTTCGAGCAGAAAAACACGAGGAAATTTGCGCCCAGCTCGGGGTCCAGTTCTTGTAGCTTCATGTTGGCAATGCCGGCCACGGCGGCAAAGGCTTCCTTGATGGCGTCGAGCGATTTATCGTCGGTGCCAAATACCACGGGGGCAATCGGGCGGCCCCAGCGGGCGAAGCGGTATTTGGTGTCATGGGTGAAAAGCGCCTCTATTTGGCTCTCGTCAAAACCGTCGTTTAGCATATTAGTCTCCAAAAAGATCATCCGTGCGAGGGGCAGACAGGCCGAGGTGTTTCCACGCTTTGGCCGCCAGCATCCGCCCGCGCGGGGTGCGTTGAATAAGGCCCTGCTGCAAGAGAAAAGGCTCGATGACCTCCTCAATAGCATCCCTTGCTTCGGATAGCGCTGCGGCAATTGTTTCCACCCCCACGGGGCCGCCGCCATAGTTTTCGGCCAGCAGTTTCAGGTAGCGACGGTCAGCGCCATCCAACCCCAAATCATCAACCCCGAGCCGCGTGAGCGCGATATTGGCGATCTCTTCGGTGACTTTGCCATTACCCTGCACGATGGCAAAATCCACCACGCGGCGGAGCAGCCGCCCCGCCACGCGGGGGGTGCCACGGGCGCGGCGCGCAATTTCCATGGCGCCGTTGGGCGTAGCTTCGGCGTTCATCAGGCGGGCGGCGCGGGTGACGATGAGAATGAGTTCGTCTACGGTGTAAAATTCCAGCCGTGTCGGGATGCCGAAACGGTCGCGCAAGGGCGTGGTCAGCAGGCCAAGGCGGGTGGTGGCCCCGACCAGCGTAAAGGGCTGCAAATCAATCCGCACGGTGCGGGCGGCGGGGCCTTCGCCAATCACCAGATCCAGCTCGAAATCCTCCAAGGCGGGGTAGAGGATTTCCTCCACAGCCGGATTCATCCGGTGGATTTCGTCGATAAACAGCACATCGCGCTCGTCCAAGTTGGTGAGAATCGCCGCGAGATCGCCTGCTTTGGCCAGCACGGGGCCGGACGTCATGCGGAAATTTACCCCCAGTTCACGGCTCATGATCTGTGCGAGGGTGGTTTTGCCAAGCCCAGGGGGGCCATAAAACAGCGTATGGTCCATCGCCTGCCCGCGCCGCTTGGCGCTTTCAATAAACACCGCAAGGTTGGCCCGCGCTTCGGCCTGCCCGATGAATTCATCCAGCACTTGCGGGCGCAAGGCGCGGTCGGCATCGGCGGGTTGCTCTTCGGGGCGTAAATCCTGTTCCGGTTCCATGCCCTATCCTTTCGGGGCCAGCAAGCGCAGAGCATTGCGGATAAGGGTCGAGGCGTCGCCCTCACCGGCCTGCGCTATCGCCGTGGCCGCATCGCCGTGGCCGTAGCCGAGGTTCACCAGCGCCGAAAGCGCATCGGCTTGGGCGTTGCCCTCAAGGTCCGGCGTGGTATCCACCACCTCGTATTCTTCGGGCTTGGCGAGGGCCTCCGCCTTGGGGGCATCCACCACCTTTGTGGCCGCCCCGCCCATCGCCATCACCTTATGGGCTTTGTCTTTCAGCTCCAGCACCACCCGCTGCGCCAGCTTTGGACCCACGCCAGGGGCGGCTTTTATGGCGGCTTGGTCGCCCAGCGTAATGGCGCGGCTCACGCCGTCAGCGCCCAGCGTCCCCATAATCGCCAGCGCCGCTTTAGCCCCCACGCCTTGCACGCTCACCAGCAGCCGATGCCACTCGCGCTCGCCCATGCTCAGGAAGCCGAAAAGCTGGAGTAGGTCTTCACGCACCAGCAGCTCGGTGAACACCGCTACGGGCGCGCCAAGCGGCGGCATAGCGGCCAGCGTGCGGGAGGACACGTAAACCACATAGCCCACCCCGCCGGTGTCAATCATCACATGGTCCGCGCCGATATAATCTAGCCGTCCTGAAATTTTTCCGATCATGCGCTGGCCTTTTCGATAGCGTTTTGCAGGCGGTTCGAGAACCGCGCGTGGTGGGTGTGGCACAGCGCAATGGCGAGGGCATCTGACGCATCGGCATTGGCGATGCTAATGCCCGGAAGCTGGAGCCGCACCATATGCTCGACCTGCTTTTTATCCGCATGGCCGACACCGACCACCACCTTTTTCACAGCGTTCGGGGCATATTCCGCCACCTCAAGCCCGGCTTTAGCGGGCACTAAAAGGCATATGCCACGGGCTTGGCCGAGCTTCAGCGTGCCCGCTGCATCTTTGTTCACAAAGGTATGCTCCACCGCCGCTGTTTCCGGCTGGTAGCGGTGCATCACATCTTCCAACTGCATGAAAAGGCTGAGCAAACGCTCCGATAGGTCATCACCCTCCGAGGCGCACACCCCGTTGGCGACATGGGTTATTTTACTGCCGGCAGCATCCACCACCCCCCAGCCGGTGCGCCTTAACCCCGGATCTATCCCGATCACCCGCATTGCCTGTTCCTTTTTGCTTTTGCCAGCCTTAGCACGAAAGGAGAACAAACGCCAAGCCCGAATACGCTTTGCCTGATTTGCCATTCATGAAATGTTAATATTTTTGCCCCAGATTGGTTTTATTATGCCCCTATATGCCCCACCCCTTCTAAGGCAGAGATATTTTTCCGGCATTTTTATTTGGCTCGCAGCGCTGTGCATGCCCGCACTGGTACAGGCGCAGCAGAGCCAGTGCGGTATCCTTGGAGCCTTGAACCAGATTGAGCGCGCGGTGGACGCAGACCCGCAAGCGGGGCAGGCACAGATCAGCGCTATGCGCCGGACCCGGGCCGAGGTTGTGGTCGCCACCCAGATTTTCACACGAAACAACTGGATGGCGTCTTTTCTGGCCTCGCGCGAGCGGGTGCTGCGGCTGTATCTATCGGGGAAATTGGACACAGCGCGGCGGGCACAGCAGGCCGCCAGCTATAAAAAACTGGCGGCCGAGCTGCAAACCCTGAGCCGGATTATCCCTTGTGCGGCAGGGGATTCCAACACCGCCGGGCCAGAGAGCCAAAACACCGAAGGGCATAAAAACACCACCGAAATAGCCTCGCAATATAGGGACGCCCCGCGTGGCACAGCCTCGAACTTTGCCCAGTTTGTGGCCCGGATATCCAGATTTCTATCCGAGAATACGGCTAAAATCATGCCCTACCTGTTTTTCAGCGCCACCTTCATCGGGCTGTGGGCCTATATGAAATATGACGAATACCGGATACGCCTGCGGCAGCGGTTTTTGTGCCATGTGGATGTGGTTCTGGTGGGCAAGCGCCAAAGCCAGAAAGCCTATATGACCGATATTTCCAGGCTCGGGGTTGGCCTGCACCTGAAGCACAGCCCGCCCCCAAAAACCAAACTTACGCTCCACCATGGCGACTGGTCAGCCGAGATTCGCATCACCCGCGTAAACGGAGTTTCGGCGGGGGCGCGCTTTGCAAAGCGACTTAAGGAAATTCCGGATGAATATAAGCGCACCGGCCCGAAAAAATGGGTGCCCAGCAAGGATTACAAGCAGACAGCGGGAAAATAGAACCCGCGCCCCACATGATTGAGCAACGTTTTTATCAAACGCTCACAACTGCGGGTGAAACGCCCTCACTAAACCCGTTTAGTGAAATTGGCTGAAACCTGAATTCAGCGCACATTAAGCCATAAAGGGCAAAAGCCGGAAACATATAACCCATGCACAGACCGCATAGCGGGCATGGGATAATGCCGCTTGTCTGAATCAGTGTGCACGCCTATCTCCCGCTCATCCGATGCTGATATCGGCCAACGTAAAAAGGAGCCCCTCTGATGGCTATCATCGAAACATCCCGCCCGGTGCCCTTTGGGGCCGTATCCACCTTCCGCATTGTGAGCGCTATTGAATCCGCCGTTGATGGCGTTGTAAGCGCCTACCGCGCCCATAAAACCGAAAAAGCCCTTAGCGGCTTGAGCTATGCACAGCTCTCCGATATCGGGCTTGAGCGCGACGAGATTCACGCCGCCGCCCAGCGCGCTGCGCATATCTAAGCTTTGGCATAAGCGAAACGTATGAAGCCATCCTTAGCGGGGTGGCTTTTTTGTGCGGTGGCTTAAGCTTTGCGCAGGGTTATCGTGGTCCACTCGCCAATCACGCGGCGCTCGATCACCGCAAACCCGTGGCCCTCATAGGTGTTGGCCACGCCCTTGGCTTGGTAATTTTGAATGCCGGACAGGATAAGCACCGTGCCGCTGGTGCTGTGGGATTCCATCTCGGGGGCCAGCTTTTTCAGCGGGCCGGCGAGGATGTTGGCGAAGATCAGGTCATAGGGCGCACGGCGGTGCAGCTCTGTATGGCGAAAACCTACCGAGGTTAGGCATTGCACACGGCCCCGCAGCCCGTTGGCGGCCACATTGGCCTTGGCGGTTTCGGTCGCGATCGGGTCAATATCACTGGCGATAAACCGCCCCTTCAGCACCTTCGCCGCCGCCATAGCCAGCACAGCGGTACCGGCACCGATATCGGCGACATTGCGCGCCACCATGCCTTTTTGCAGCAGCGCATCAAACGAGAGCAAACAGCCCTGCGTGGTGCCATGATGGCCAGTGCCAAAGGCCATGGCGGCCTCGATTTCAAGGCCGATCTTCTGGCTTGGGATGGTATCGCGGTCATGCCCGCCAAACACCACAAACCGCCCTGCATGCACGGGGGTCAGCTCGCGGCGCACGGCCGAAACCCAGTCTGTTTCGGGGATTTCAGACACCGCAAAGGGCTTGGCGTCATGGGCCGCCGCCAGCAGGCTTAGCGAAATATCGTCGGGGCGTTCCAGATAATACGCCCCCACTTCCCAGAGGCCAGAGCCGTCTTCGACCTCGAAAATGCCTACGCCTGTCGGGGTTGGGTCCATGCCTTCCAGCGCATCGGCCAGCGCTTGGGCGCGGGCCTCTTGGGGCAGGGTTGTGAGGGCAGAATAGCTTAGCATGGTTAGCTCCTTTACGCGGGGCGAATGGGGCAGCTCACGCCCGTGCCGCCGATCCCACAATAGCCATCCGGGTTTTTCGCCAGATATTGCTGGTGGTAAAGCTCGGCAAAGTGATAGCCCGGATCAGCCGCAATTTGCGTGGTAATAGGGCCAAAGCCTGCGGCTTGCAAGCCCGCTTGGTAAGCCGTGCGGCTAGCTTTGGCCTCGGTGATGTCCGCCTCGCTATAGGTGAAGATCACCGATCGGTATTGCGACCCGCGGTCGTTGCCCTGCCGGTCTCCCTGCGTGGGGTCGTGGTTTTCCCAGAAGGCTGTGAGAAGCGCCGCGAAACTTAGCCGCGCGGGGTCATAGACCACATGCACCACCTCGGCATGGCCGGTTTGCCCAGAGCACACCGCCTTGTAGCTCGGCGCATCCCCCTGCCCGCCCGCATAGCCAACAGAGGTCGTCCACACGCCCTCCATCTGCCAGAAAATCCGCTCTGCGCCCCAAAAGCAGCCCATGCCGAATTGCACCTGCTTGAAGCCCGCAGGCAGCGGCCCCATAATCGGGGCTGCCAGCACGAAATGCGGCGTGTCTGCCGCTGGCATCTCTGCCTTATCCTTTGAAAACCACATATTTACCTCCCTTTAAAGCCGCGCCACAAAGCGCCATGCGGTGGTCGCGGCCAGCGCGCCCGCAATCACCCCCGCCAGCGCTTGACCATACACCACGCCCTCGGCCCGCAGAAGGCCCGAGCCAACCATGCCCAGCGCCATGAGCGGCAGGCTTGGCACCGAGATCAGCAGAAAACGGCTGGCAATAGCGAGCGTTTCGCCCTTGGCCCCAGCCATCGCCAGAATGTCATCGCGAAAGAACAACACCAGCGCCGCCATGTTTTGCTCCACCCCCATGCGGGAGATCCAGAACAGGGTAGCGACGTCAATCAGGAACATAAAGGTAAGCCCGATGGTTGAGCTTAGGGTCATTTTCACCACATGCGACATGGTGGAGCCGGTCAGAAACCGGCCTTGCTTCTGGCTCATACGGCCCCCTTGGAAAATATGGTTTCCCGCCCCGGTTCGGGGTGGCGCGGGATCATCAGACTCAACCCGAGAGACACCGCCGCCATGCCAACAGCGGCCATAAACACCGCCAGTGGCGACCATAACCACATGTAGCCGAGCAGCGCGGGCAGCACCACCGCCGCAATGTGGTTAATCGAAAACGCCACCGCCGCTGTGGGGGCAATATCGGCGGGGTCCGCGATTTTCTGGAAATAGGTTTTCAAGGCGAAGGCCAGCGCAAAAAACAGGTGGTCGATGATGTAAAGTGCCGCCGCGATTACAGCCCCCCAACTAAGCAGGTAAATCCCGCCATAGGCGAGAAAAACCAGCATCAGCCCGCTATATTCTACCAGCAACGCACGGCGCTCACCAAAACGCTGCACAAAGCCGCCCATCAGGGGGGCAAATATCATGTTAGCGGTAAAGTTAATCAGGAACAGCGCCGTCACCTCATGCACGGCAAAGCCAAAACGCTCGACCATCATAAAGGCCGCAAACACAATGAATATCTGCCGCCGCGCGCCCGACATGAATTGCAGCGCATAGTAAAGCCAGTAACGTTTGCGCAATATCAGCCGCGTGTGTTGCTTGGTGCGAGACTTGAATTGCGGGTAGGCGACCATGCCGATCACGGCAATGAATACCGCCGTAAGCCCGCCTGTCATATAGACAAAATTGAAACTCAGCTCAAAGGTTTGCCAGAAGATAACCAGCAACACATAGACCACCAAAGACGAGGCCGACCCCGCCGCGATGATCCAGCCGATGGTGCGGGGGGCTTTGTCCTTGTCTATCCATTGCAGCTGAAGCGACTGGTTAACGGTTTCGTAATAGTGAAAGCCCAGCGACGATAGGATGGTGGTGATCAGCAACCCCTCAAAGCTTGGAAACCACGCGGTAACCGCTGTCGCCAGCCCCGAAACAACCAGCATTAAAAGCCCCAGCCGCTGCTCGCGGACAAACACCAGCAAACCCACCACGCCTATCGCCGCCAACCCCGGAATTTCGCGCACAGATTGCAGCCAGCCAATATCTGCGCCGTCGAAACCGGCGGCCTCTATCACGAAGTTATTCAGCAGCGCCATCCACGTAGAATGGGCAAAGGGCAGCGCCGCCGCCATGAGCACCAGCAGCGCCACAGGGCGCCGCCACGCGGGCAGGTTTTGGGCATCTTTCAGGGTCATTAAATGTCGCATCAGCCAGCCTTACGCGCATCACGAAGGAATGGCCAGAGGCCCCAAAACGTTCGCAACATTGATCTCTGCGTGCGGTTAGCTGTTTACATCTACCACCACGCGGCCCTTGATCTGCCCTTTTAGAATGGCACGGCCCAGTTCCGGCAGGTCTGCCAGTGTGGCAGGCTGGATCATGGCCTCCAACTTGCCCATTGGCAGATCCGCCGCAATGCGCGCCCATGCCCGCTGGCGGTTGGCGTAAGGCTGCATCACGCTATCAATGCCGAGCAGGTTCACCCCCCGCAGCAAAAACGGAATGACCGTGGCGGGCAGCGCCATGCCGCCGGCAAGGCCGACCGCAGAAACCGAAGCCCCGTATTTCATCTGCCCCAGCACCCGCGCCAGCATATCACCGCCCACGGCATCAATGCAGCCTGCCCATGTTTCGGCCTCCAAAGGGCGCTTGGTGGTTTCGTTAAGCTCTTCGCGCGCCACGATCTGGCTTGCCCCGAGGGATTGCAGGTATTCCGCCGCTTCGGGGCGCCCTGTCACCGCCGCCACCTCATAACCCTTCGCCGCCAGAATCGCCGTCGCTACCGAGCCGACGCCGCCCGCTGCGCCGGTTACCAACACAGGGCCACTACCCGTTTTCAAACCGTGGTCTTCCAAAGCCATCACCGCCAGCATCGCGGTAAAACCCGCCGTGCCAACCGCCATGGCTTGCCGCGTATCCAGCCCATCAGGTAAGGGCACCAGCCAATCCGCCTTCACCCGCGCCTTTTGCGCATAGCCGCCCCAATGGGCCTCACCCACACGCCAGCCCGTGAGCACCACTTTATCGCCTGCCTTATAGCGGGGGTCGGTGCTTTCCTCGACGGTGCCGGCAAAATCAATGCCCGGCACGTGGGGATAATGCCGCACCAAGCCGCCACCGGGGCCAATGCAAAGGCCGTCTTTATAGTTCACGGTGGTATACTCCACCGCCACCAAAACATCGCCCTCGGGCAGGTCGCTCACGGCGATCTGCTCAACCTGCGCAGAGGTTTTGCCCTCGTCATTTTTGCGAACCATCAAAGCGTTAAACATAGTCATTCTCCATATCCTTTTGGCACCGGCAGGTCCGGCAGCCCTTCTGCGCGTTTTTGCAAAGCGCGGCCGATAACCACGCGGCTGATTTCCGTAGTGCCATCCACAATCCGCAACATTTGGGAAAGGCGGCTGAGCCTGTCCATGCCATATTGCGCCAGCAAGCCGCTGCCGCCCATCACTTGCGTGCAAGTATTCGCCGCCCTTACGGCAGCATCGGGCACAAACTTTTTGGCATGCGCTGCCATCAGCGGCCCCTCGGGCGTGCCCAGCGCATTCGCCGCCGCTTTATAAAGCAGGCGCGAGGCCTCGAGGTCGGTCGCCACATCGCCCAGCATCCACTGGATGCCGTCGAGATCGAGGTTCACGCCCTTAAACATCTTGCGGTTTTTCGCATAAGCCAGCGCCGTATCCAACGCGCTTTCAATCAAGCCACAACAGCCCGAAGCAATCGAGGTGCGCGCGATGTCAATCGCCATCAGCGCCCCTTGCAGCCCCTGCCCGATCGGCAAGATGATGTTTTCTTCCGGCACCATCACGTTCTCAAGATACATTTCGGCCAGCGGCAGAAATTTATAAGACGGGGTATCATACAGCGGGCCAAAGCTGAGGCCGGGGGTGTCTTTGGGAATGGCGATCATCGCCATATCCTTATGGCCAGGTGCGTCGGAGGTTTTCACAACCGTCAAATAAACATCGGCCTCCCCCGCCAGCGAAACCCATGCTTTTGCGCCATTGATTTTCCACATACCGTCTTTTACCACGGCGCGGGTATACATATTGCTGGCATCCGAGCCGGATTGCGGCTCGGTGAGCGCAAAATTCGCCAGCTTGCGGCCCGAGGTCAGGTCGCGCGCCCATTTTTCTTTAAACGCCTCGGTGCCATAGCCACAGGTCGCGAAGGTGCAGATATTGTGCATCGAAAGCGCGAAGGCATAGGCGCCGTCGCCCTTGCCAAGCTGCTCATACACCTGAATACCATCCCCAAGGGAAAGCCCCTGCCCGCCCCATTCGGTGGGCGCATAAAGCCCCAAAAGCCCCACCGCACCCGCTTGGTCCGAAGCGCCGCGCGGCCAAATGCCCGCCTTATTCCACGCGTCCACATTGGGCGCAATCTCGGCTGCGCAATGGGCGCGCGCCGTTTCCAAAATCGCATCAATCGAGCTGCTCATACCGCGGCCTTTCTTTAGGGTTCGGCTTTATATTTGAACGATCGTTCAGTTTTGTCAAATGCTATTTACACGCCACATGACAGCGCGAATCGGATTAGATTTAGCTCTATTTCAGCAAAACCAGATGCGAATCTTCTGTCGATTCGGACGTCGACACCTATACCTTTGGTTTATGCGGGCAGATCAGGCACCCTGTTCAAAATGTTATCCAAGGTTTTTCCGTATTTTTTATGAATAGGCGGATTATGTGCCACACGCCCCCAAACCCCAATTTTTCAGGGTTTTCTGACATTTCCCGTCAGGATTTTGTCAGCCACAGGGCGGAATCAGCTGTTTTTACCCCTAAACTTTAGGCCTATAGGCTTCATTTTGCGATCAGGGTCTAAAACCGCGTTCTTTATCCTTTGGTATCAACAGCCCCGCTTCCCCCCAAAGCCCCATTTCTCTTTCCGGCGCGATGGCCCAAATTCATCTCATTCGCAGCACAACGTTGTGAAGCACCTAACCCGCAACGCAACGTTGTAGATACGTTAATTTAACTTGAAAGAACACGATCATGAAAATCGCATCCCTTATCTCCGCTTCCGCAATGGTTCTGGCACTGGCCGCCCCTGTATACGCTCAAACAGCGCCTACTACACCGGCTCCAACAACGCCTGCCCCTACTACACCGGCTCCAACAACGCCTGCCCCTACTACACCGGCACCAACTACACCGGCACCCACCACGCCAGCTCCAACCACGCCAGCACCTGCCCCTACCGGTATTCCAGCTGCTTACGTGAATGTGCCTGCTGTTCAGCAAGTAAACGCCCAGCTCACCGCTCAGGGCTACACCATCACTGACGTCGTAATGAACGCAAACGGCAGCTACTCGGTATTGTCGACATCGCCCACCGGCGGCTTGCGTCTAATCACTATCAACCCCGCTACTGGCGCTGTAACCGACACCGTAACAGCTGGTGTTCCGGCTGGCACAGCAGGGGTTGGCGCTAACGGCACTTTTGATGACGACGGCGGCAACGACGACGACGGCGGCAACGACGACGGCGGCAACGACGACGACGGCGGCAATAACCACGGCGGCAATAACCACGGCGGCAATGACAACGGCGGCAACGAAAATGACGACAACGAAAATGACGACAACGACGACTAATCTTCACGCTTAAAAGGGCAGCCCATCAGCCCGAAATCGCCCCGCCTGATGCAGATCAGGCGGGGCTTTTTTATACATAACAGAAGCCGGTGCGGTTATCGGCCTTGCCACAGGCGCAAAGATTTCAGCGCGGCGCGCATGGGGCCGCGCCACAAGCACAAGGCCAAACGCGCCGCATCCGAAAATTTCGGCGGGGTAAACCCTTTAGGCGGGCATCCGCATTTCAACCAATTTCACCCAGTAAGAGCAGCCTGCGGGGATTAGCTCGTCGTTAAAGTCATAATCGGGGTGATGCACCATGGCGGTGTCGCCATTACCTGCAAAAATAAATGCCCCGGGTCGCGCTTCCAGCATATAGGAAAAATCTTCACCGCCCATCATGGGGGGCACGTTATCAATCACCGCCCCCTCACCGGCCACCGCTTTGGCCACCTCCACGGCAAATTCGGTTTGCTCGGGGTGGTTGACCGTCACCGGATAACCGCGCTCGTAACCTACGGTTGCCGTAGCGCCAAATGCCTCGGCGGTATGCTCAGCCACCCGCTTGATCGCCGCTTCCGACTGGTCCCGCGCCTCCGCACTCAGCGTCCGGCAGGTGCCCTTAATATGCACCCGCTGCGGGATCACATTATAAGCCTTGCTCTCGGTTTCAAAGCTGGTAACGGAAATCACCACATTATCCAGCGGGTCGATATTGCGGCTCACAATAGATTGCAGCGCCACCACAATCTGGCTGGCGGCCAAGGTGGTATCAATCGCCTTGTTGGGCATGGCCGCGTGGCCGCCAATACCTTCTACATGGATGTCATACTCGTCCGTCGCCGCCATCATCGGCCCGGGGCGAATGGCAAAAAACCCGACCGGCAGGGTGGGCATATTGTGCAGGCCATACACCTCCTGAATGCCGAAAATCTCCATCATCCCATCATCGACCATCTCTTTGCCGCCGCCGCCGCCTTCTTCGGCGGGCTGGAAAATAACCACCACCGTGCCGTCAAAATTGCGGGTTTCAGCCAAATACTTGGCCGCCCCCAGCAGCATGGCGGTGTGGCCATCATGGCCGCAAGCGTGCATTTTACCCTCGACAGTAGACGTATGTTCCACCCCCGAGGTTTCGAAAATCGGCAGCGCGTCCATATCGGCGCGCAAGCCAATCACCTTGCCCGAGGCGGTGGATTTCCCCTTGATCACCCCCACCAATCCCGTGCGCCCGAGGCCGGTTTTTATCTCGTCCACGCCAAACTCCTTCAGCTTGGCCTCGACTACGCCCGCGGTGCGCTCACAGTCAAAAAGCAGCTCGGGGTGCTCGTGCAGGTCCCGCCGCCACGCGGTAATCTCTTCGTGCATTTCGGCAAATCGGTTTAATACGGCCATTGGCTCACTCCTTCAGGGTTTCGATCAGGCGGCGCATAAAGGCCTCGCCTGCGTTTAACTGTTCAATCGTAATAAATTCGTTCGGCTGGTGCGCTTGGTCAATGCTGCCCGGCCCGCAGACCACCGTGGAGTAACCTTCGCGCTGAAATTGCCCCGCCTCAGTGCCATAGCTCACCACATGGGAGCCGTTATCGCCGGTGATCCGCCGCGCCAAGGCCTCGGCCGCGCCCTCATGCTCGGGCTTCAAAGCCGGGTTCACATCGCGCGCGATCACGGTGATGCCGGCCTCGGGCCGGATGGCCTGAATTTCAGCCTCCACCTCGGCCACAAAAGCCTTGTAGCGGTTGAACCACGCCATCGGGTCTTGCGAGGCAGGGCAGCGGATATCGCAGCTGAATTCGCAATCCAGCGCCGTAATATTGGTCGCCGATCCGCCCTTGATCACCCCCACATGCAGGGTGGTAAAGGGCGGCTCGAACATCGCGTCCACATCGTTGGGCGAAGCCTTCCTATTTTCCTCAAAGCGCAGGCGCAACCACTCCACCAGCCGCGCCGCCACCATCACCGCCGAAACCCCTTGATGCATAAGGCTGGAATGAATTTCAAACCCCTTCACCCGCGTCATAAAGCCGATCGCGCCCTTATGGCCGCTCACCACCTGCATCATGGAAGGCTCCCCCACAATCACCGCCGCCGCGCGGGGCAGGTTTGCCACCATGTCCGAAATCATAAACGGCGCGCCAAGGCAGCCGACCTCTTCATCATAGCTCAGCGCTATTTGCACAGGGCGAGCAAGATTTGCTTTTAGCATATCCGGCACAAGCGCCAGCCCGATGGCATTAAATCCCTTCATATCACAGGTGCCACGGCCGTAAAGCTTACCGTCTTTCTCGGTCACCTTAAAGGGGTCTGTATCCCACGCCTGCCCCTTTACCGGCACCACATCGGTATGCCCCGAAAGCACCACACCGCCCTCGATATTCGGCCCCACCACCGCATAAAGGTTGGCCTTTTCACCGGTTTCATCATACACACGGTGGCTTTTCACCCCGTGGCTCGCCAAATAATCCTCAACAAAATCTATCAGCTCAAGGTTGCTAACATCGGAAACCGTCGGAAAGCTCACCAGCTTTTCCAGCATCTCGCGGGGGGTGTAAATATCGGGCATGGGAATCCTTTTGTTGGGATAGCGCATCCTGAAAAATCCTGACCCAATGGTCAAGACCGGATAAATAGGGTGTTGTTGTTTGGCAAAACATATGTTTACCTAATGACCAAATTGGCGGCTAACCGTCAGCGCCCATAGCGGCAAACCCTCGGAGGGGTATGAATGAAAGACCAGCGCGCCACCGTCCTTGACGTGGCCAACCTGAAAACTGTTTTCAACACGCGCGATGGCGAGGTCCACGCGGTGAACGACGTGAGTTTTTATCTGCAACCGGGCGAGCTGCTCGGGATCGTGGGCGAAAGCGGCTCGGGCAAATCCGTGACCATGATGTCCCTGCTCAAGCTCCTCCCCATGCCCCCTGCCGAAATTCGCAGCGGCACCATTAATTTTGATGGCCGCGATATTCGCCATGTCTCCGATGGCGAGCTGCGCAAAATTCGCGGTGGCGAAATAGGCTTTATCTTTCAAGACCCGATGACCTCGCTCAACCCTGTTTTTACTGTGGGGTTTCAGCTGGTTGAACCGCTGCGCCTGCATATGGGACTGAGCAAAAAACAGGCCCGCAAACGCGCCGCCGAGCTGCTGGAGCTGGTCGGCATTCCCGATGCGCCTGCGCGGCTAAAAGACTTCCCACACCAGTTTTCCGGCGGTATGCGCCAGCGGGTGATGATCGCCATCGCGCTGGCCTGCGACCCGAAAGTGCTGATCGCCGACGAGCCGACAACGGCGCTAGACGTAACTATTCAGGCGCAAATTCTGGAGCTGGTGAAGGAGCTTCGGCAAAAGCTCGGCATGGCGATTATCTGGATCACCCATGACCTTGGCGTCATCGCCGAAATCGCCGACCGTGTGGCGGTTATGTATGCCGGCCAAATCGTGGAACATGCGGAAGTCAAAGAACTTTTCGCCAACCCGCAGCACCCCTACACCCGCGCATTACTTGAAACCCTGCCCAAAATGGGCGAGGCCCGCGCCGCGCGCCTGCCTTCGATTGATGGCCAGCCGCCCAACCTTGACCACGCCCCCGTGCATTGCGAATTTGCGCCGCGCTGCAAGCATGCTTTCGAGCGCTGCCTGAAGGAAAATCCGCAGCGCCGCGATGTGAGCGCGGCCCATGATGTCGCCTGTTTCTGGGACACAAACACCGGAGGCCCGATGGATGCTTGACGGTAAGAAAAAGCCATTGGTGCAGGTGAAAAACCTGAAGATGCACTTTCCGATCTTTCGTGGCGTGCTCAAGCGCCAAGTGGGGGCCGTGAAGGCGGTGGATGGCATCAGCTTTGATGTATATGAGGGCGAAACCCTTGGTTTGGTTGGAGAATCCGGCTGCGGAAAATCCACCGTCGGCCGCTGCGTTTTGCGGCTTTACGAGGTTACAGACGGCTCGATAGACATCAACGGCACCGATATTGCCACCCTCTCGGGGGCTGAACTGCGCGCCAAACGCCCCGAAATGCAGATGATATTTCAGGACCCGCAAGCCTCCCTGAACCCGCGCATGACCGTTGGCTCGATCATCTCCGAGCCGCTGGACGAACACAAAAACATGACCCGCGACGAGACCCGCGCCAAAGTCGGTGAGCTAATGGACGCCGTCGGCCTCGCCCGCCGCTTTGCCGACCGCTACCCGCACGAATTTTCCGGCGGCCAGCGCCAACGCATCGGCATTGCACGGGCCTTGGCGCTGAACCCGAAGTTTATTGTATGCGACGAACCGATCGCGGCGCTGGATGTGTCCATTCAAGCACAGGTTGTGAACCTGCTTGAAGATCTGCAAGAAAAATTCGGCCTCACCTACCTGTTTATCAGCCACGATCTTTCGATGGTCCGCCACCTCGCCACCCGTGTGGCGGTTATGTATCTTGGCCGTTTGGTAGAGCTGGGCGATGCCGAAACGCTCTACATGGCCCCCAAGCACCCCTATACCCAAGCGCTGCTTTCGGCGGTGCCACACCCTGACCCGGCGCAAGCGGGCAATATTGACAGGGTCATTCTGGAGGGCGATGTGCCCTCCCCCGCCAACCCGCCGCCGGGCTGCACCTTTAGCACCCGCTGCCCGCGCGCACAGGCAAAATGCAAAAAAGATTCACCCGAGTGGCGCGAAATAGGCGAAGGCCACTTCGCCGCCTGCCACTTTATTGAATAACCCAAAAGCGCGGGCCAACCGCGTGTATTCCAACCAACTGAGGAGAAACGAAATGACTCTTAAATATCTTGTCGCCGGGTCGCTGGGGGCTGCTATGCTGTCCACCACCGCTTTTGGCGCCAGCCACATGGAGCAAGGCCGTGATGGCCAAGTAAACATCCTGTATTCGCAAGCGGTTTCGATTTTGAACCCCTACCTTTCCGGCGGCACCAAAGACATCGACGCCTCTTCGATGGTGGTTGAGCCATTGGCAGGCTATGACGAAAACGGGAACATGGTCCCGAAACTGGTTGACGAAATTCCGACCGTTGCCAATGGCGGCGTATCCGAAGACCTGACCACAATCACATGGCGGCTTTCTGAAGGCCTCGTTTGGTCTGACGGCTCGGCCGTAACCTCGGCTGACGTGGTTTTCACCGCAAATTATTGCATGGACGAAACCGGCGGCTGCCAGCAACTTTCTAAATTTGGCGGCGTTAAAAGTGTTGAAGCCGTTGATGATCTGACCGTGCGCATTACGTTTGACAGCCCCAAGCCCTTCCCATATGGCCCATTTGTGGGCGCCACCACCCCTGTTTTGCAAGCCGCACAATTTGCCGGCTGTTCCGGTGAAGCGGCCCCGACCTGCACCGAGCAGAACTTTGGCCCCATCGGCACCGGCCCGTTTGTCGTGACCGAATTCCGCGCAAATGACGCGATCTCGCTTGAAGCGAATCCGAACTATCGCGTGGCTGGCCAGCCCGCATTTGCGACCGTTAATTTTAAAGGCGGCGGCTCCGCAGACGCAGCGGCCCGTGCTGTTTTGGAAACCGGCGAATTTGATTACGCGTGGAACCTTCAGGTGGCCCCGGAAATCATCGTAGACATGGAAGCCAAAGGCATTGGCCACGTGGTCTCCGGTTTTGGCCCACTGGTAGAGCGCCTGATGATCAACCTGACAGACCCATCAGCCGACCTCGGCGACGAGCGCTCGACGGTTGCGCATCCGCACCCGTTCATGTCTGACATGGCCGTGCGCCAAGCGCTTTCTATGGCGATTGACCGCCCATTGTTGGTGGAAATCGGCTACGGCAAAGCAGGTAAAGTGACCTGTAACGTGCTGCCCTCCCCTGCTATTTACGATTCGCCAAACAATCCGGGCTGTGAAGTGCAAGACATCGATGGCGCCAACGCCATGCTTGATGCCGCTGGTTGGGTCATGGGGTCTGACGGTGTGCGCGCCAAAGACGGTGTGCGCCTCTCTATCCTGTATCAAACCTCCACCAACCCAATTCGTCAGGATTTCCAAGCCCTGATCAAACAGTGGTGGGCTGAAATTGGCGTTGAAACCGAGTTGAAAAACGTCGATGCCGCAGTGTTCTTCGGGGGCGACCAATCCTCGCCAGATACATTCCAAAAGCTCTTTGCCGATGTGGAAATGTATGCCAACACTTTTGACGGCACAGACCCGGAAGCCTATATGGGCAGCTGGAGATGTTCGGAAATTCCTTCGCCAGAAAACGCATGGCTCGGCAGCAACATGCCACGCTTCTGCGACCCTGCTTACGACGCAATGGTTGACGAAATGTCCGGCACCGCCGATGTGAACGAGCGCGCACGCCTTGCGATTGCCATGAACGACATGTTGATGCAGTCCTATACCATCATTCCACTGGTTCACCGTGGTAATGTTGCTGGCGTTGCCAACTCCCTTGACGGCGTTCGCCTGAATGTGTGGGATTCCGATCTTTGGAACCTGGCCGAATGGTCCCGCGCTGAGTAACCCCCTTTGGCTGTCCCGTGAAAACGGGGCAGCCACCTGACGCTCCCCTTTTTACTCCTTTTTGCCGTTTTTTATGAACGAAAAACGCGTAACTGATAAGCCGAGGCTTCTATGCTTAATTTCACACTTCGTCGCCTGATGTTCACCATCCCGACGCTTTTGCTGATCAGTTTTATCATTTTTATCATTCTGGACATGGCTCCGAATGACCCGACCGGCAACCTGCCCCTCACCATCCCGCCCGAAGTGCGTGAAAAAATCCGCGCCAGCCTGGGCCTGGATGAGCCGATGTATATTCGCTACCTGCTCTGGTGCCAGCAATTCTTCATCAACGAGCCGCTAAACATGCTTAACAACTGGTTCGGCTGGTGCATTGGCGATTGCGAAGGCCGGTTGCGCGTCACCAGCTGGGCCACGCGCTCGCCGGTGGTAGACCTGATCGCCGAGCGTATGCCGCAAACCCTGTGGGTGGTGGGCATGTCTTATGTGGTGGGCATTCTCATCGCGCTCCCCATCGGCGTGATCTCGGCCTATAAGCAATATAGCTGGTTTGACCAGCTCGGCACCTTCATCGCCATGATCGGCTTTTCGGTGCCTACGTTTTTTACCGGCGTGCTCATGATCGTGATTTTCTCGGTCTGGATGCCCAATGACAGCATGTTCTGGATGCCCTCGATTTATGACACCACCCATGAGGTCACCGATTGGTCGAGCTTTGTGTTTCAGATGCGGCAAATGGCGATGCCGGTTCTGGTGCTGGCACTCTATAATGCCGCCCATATCAGCCGCTATATGCGCGCCTCGATGCTAGATAACCTGAGCCAGGATTACGTGCGCACCGCCCGCGCCAAAGGCCTGAAAGAAAAAACCGTTCTGCTGGTGCATGTGCTGCGTAACTCGATGATTCCCGTGGTAACCGTGATCGCGCTCGGCATTCCGCAGGTGTTTGGCGGGGCGATTATTACCGAGCAAATTTTCAAGGTAAACGGCCTTGGGCAGCTGCTTATCATTGGCATTCAGGGGGCCGATATCCCCTTGGTGCAAACCCTGACCTTCCTGTTCGCGGTGCTTATTGTGCTGTTTAATCTTGTGGCAGACGTGCTCTACGGCCTGCTAGACCCGAGGATCCGCTATGACTGATGCGACCGAAATCGAAGACACCCGCCAATATCGCTCGCTCTGGGGTGATGTCTGGAGCCAGTTCCGCAACCACCGCGGGGCCATGCTGGGCAGCTTTGTGTTTATCTTTATCCTGCTGGCGGTGTCTATTGGCCCCTATCTCTGGACACTGGACCCGAACTATGCCGATGTGCGCAACCGCAACCAAGGCATGAGCTGGGGCCACCCGTTTGGCACCGATCAGCTCGGCCATGATATGCTGGCGCAAGTGCTGCAAGGCGGGCGGATATCTATTTCTGTGGGGCTTACGGCCATGGCGCTCTCGCTGTTTCTCGGCACGTTTATTGGCGTGCTGGCGGGCTATTTCAAGCGGCTTGATGGCCTGTTGATGCGCGGCACAGACCTGTTTCTCGCTCTCCCCATTCTGCCGCTGCTGCTGGTCATCATCATGCTGTTTCGCGATACCTTGCGCGGCATGTTTGGCCCCGAAACCGGCATATTTATCTTGATCGTATTCATCATCGGCATCACCAGTTGGATGCAAACCGCCCGCATCGTGCGCGGCGATGTGCTGGCCCTGAAAGAGCGCGAGTTCATTCTGGCGGCCAACTCCATCGGCACGCCTTCCAAGCGGGTGATCTCGCGGCATATCATGCCCAACATCCTGTCGCCGATCATGGTGTCGGCCACCCTTGGCATCGCCACCGCCATCATCACCGAAAGCTCGCTGAGCTTCCTCGGCCTCGGCTTCCCGTCGGATTTTCCGACATGGGGGCGGCTGTTGTTTGACGGCACCCAGCGGATATCCCAAGCCCCCGGGCGGGTGATTTTCCCCGGCTTGGCAATTTCCCTCACCGTGCTGAGCGTAAACTTTATTGGCGACGGGCTGCGGGACGCCTTGGACCCCCGTATTCGGGGCCGTTAAGCACCAGTGCGGCTAGTGGCTCAGCCGCATAGCCGCATATATCGGCCCCGGCCCCGGCGCTTGTAAAATAACCACATAGCTACCAGCCACAGCGCTGGGGATACGCACCACCGCCGGGCCTTTGCCATCCCAGCGGCCCACGGTTTCCCAGCTTTGAACCACGTTGACATAGGCAATGGTTTTGCCCGCGTTTTCACCGCGTTCAATCATCACCGTTTCCCCCGCCGCATAGCGCACAAGGTGGATATCGGCCTCCAGAGATGCCCCATTCAGCGGCGCAATCTCAATCTCGATCCCCGATCCACGGTTAGACACCGCCAGCGCCACATGCTCATCCACCGCCTCGGCTTGCATGATTTGGCGCTGAATCTCATCGCCCCGCGAGCCCACCATATAGTTCACGCCCTGCACCACCATCTGCGGCGTATACACCGAGCGCTCATGCCACGCGCGCGCATACAGCCGCTGCCGGTCAGAAAATTCCGGCATGGCAAAAGCGTCTTTCCAGCCGAGATAATCCCAGTAATCCACATGCAAAGCGAGCGGGATCACGTTGTCATGGGTGGCCAGCTCGGCCAAAAGCCGATCAGCGGGCGGGCAAGAGGAACAGCCCTGCGAGGTATAAAGCTCCACCACCACCGGATGCTCGGCCTTGGCCATAACCGGTGCCAGCAGCAACGCTGCGCCTAGAATAAAATTCACCTTAGACATACGAATCCCCGAATGGCAGTTGCCGGAACCTTAGCGCAGCGCGCCAAGGAATTCCATTCACCCCTTCGCGAGCATCTGTGATCGGTGGGGCAGGCCCGTATCGCGGTGAACCCCACCATTTTGCCGACTTGGCTTTGCGTTTTTCAGCACCAAAGGCGCTGCCATGTTTTTGATGTCGTTATCGTTCAGCATATCCTGCGTGATCAGGGTTGGCGGGATCACCACATTGTGGCCCACGTCCTCACCCACAACCGCAGGGTTGGTTGCCGCCGTTGCAGCCCAAGCCGAACCCGGCTCACGCATGGCGGAAATATCCGCCGTGGAAACGTCTGCCGAGTAGATGCTGATCATGTCGGTCATGCCAGCCTCATCCACTGCGATTTTCACGCCTTTCGCGAACTCGTCATAGGGCGCAAACATCACCGTGATATCAGGATGGGCTTGCAAAACCGAGCGCGCTTGGTTGGCGACAGAGTTGGCAATCGGGTTGTCGAGTGTGCCAAACATAGCCACTTCCTCAATGCCCGGATTAGCAGCTTTTACGCCCACCCATGTTTCATCACGACGATCCAGCGGCGCGATGCCGGCCACATAAACATAGCCCGCTTTGAACGATGTGCCATTATCCGCAACCGCCTGCTCAAGCGCGAGGCGGGCGAGGTCGCGGTCAGATTGCTCGACTTGCGGAATAGCGGCATTTTCGACGTTTACGTCAAAAGCGACAACCTTGATGCCCGCATCAATGGCGCGCTGTGCGGCGTCTTGCATGGACTCGGTGAGGCCGTGCTGGATGATGATCCCGTCCACGCCAAGCGCAATGGCTTGGTCTACCATATCGGCCTGAAGCGCAGCATCTTGGCGGCTGTCAAACACGCGCAAATCCACGCCCATCGCGGCGGATTGAGCCTCTACGCCCGACAGATAGGCCTGAAAAAAATCGCCGGTGGACAGATAGCACACCAATGCGATTTTTACGTCGCCTGCGTTATCAAACGGGGCGGGCATTTCTCCAGAAAAGGCGGCTGTGGCACCTGCGCTAAGGGCCAGCGCCGAGCCGGCTTATTTTAGCATTAAGCGTCTTGTAATTGTCATTTTTATTCTCCCAGTTGGTTAACATGTGGCCTCTAATGGACCCCGCCGCGCTTTGAAAGCGCAAAGGTAAACACAAGGGCAACGACCAAAACCGCCCCCTTGACGAAATCTTGCGTGTAGTAAGGCGCGTTCATCATCGTTAGCCCTTGCAGCAAAATTCCCCCGACCGAATCGAGGACCCCTGAAATCATGTAAGCCAGCACTTTGTAGCGGTTCACATTGGCGCCCGCCAGCTCGGCCGCACGCGCGTTTGAGCCAATGGCATACATAAGCCGCCCGTGGCGCGTAAGCTCCATAAAGGCCCAAACGATAAAGCCCAGCACCAAGAGTACCACCACCGAAACGGGGATCAGGTTATCAATGAAAAAGTCGAATTTATGGCGCCCAAGATAAAGGAATTCAGGCGAAAACACGCCTTCGGTCACGCGGCCATCGGGCATGACCATGCCTGTTGAAATTGAGCGGCCCTCGGTGGGAATGCGCTGCAAACCGATGAGCAGAAACATCATCCCCAGGGTTGCCAGCAGGTCTGGCACCTTCATTTTTACGATGAGCAGGCCGTTTACCAGCCCGACCATAGCCCCCATAAGCAGGCAGAAAACCACCGCCCACATGGCGCTCATTTCCCACACCACCATCACGTAGGAAGACAGCATAAGCGCCGAGGTCGCGGTGGACCCGATCGACAGATCAAAGCCATCCACCACCAGTGTGGCGGTAACGCCCAGCGCCAAAATGCCGGTAATAGACACCGATTGAAAAATGAAAACCGCGCTGAACGGCGTGGCGAAGTTGTCTGTGGCAAGGCTGAAAAAAATCAGCATCCCCGCATAAGGGCCAAAAACCCGTATTTGATCACTAGCTCCATCGGCGTGAGCCGCGCCCGTTTTGCCTCTTTACCCTGCATTTGTCTGTTCACCCTCTGCTCCGGCGACCTGCGCCAGCACTGCATTCAAATCAATATTTTCGTTCCGGTGCTCGCCCTTGATCGTGTGGTCGCCCATCACGATTATCCGGTCCGAGATCTCCACGCTTCGTCCATTTCAGCCACCATCACCACGGTCGCCCGCCCCTTGGCGGTTTCACGAATTTTCGCGCCTATATCGCGGCGAGCCTGAATATCTACGCCCTGAAACGGCTCATCAAGCACCAAAAGGTTACTCGCCTCGGCCATCCAGCGGCCGACCATTACTTTTTGCTGATTCCCCCCCGAAAGCGAGCCAATATCGTCGCTCTGGTGCTGGCAAACAATACCCAGTTCGGTGATCGCCACCACTTCGCCATCGCGCAGGTCCGCGAAAACGGCTGGCTATCGGGGCGCAGCGCCAAGTTTTCAATCTGCATAATCGGCGCGCCCGCCTCGGGGATGTCGAGGTTAATTTCGCTCATCGCACGGCCCAGCACCTTAACCAGTGTGGATTTCCCCGCGCCATTCGCGCCCATCAGCGCCGTTACCTGCCCATGATAAAGCTCAAGATCAATGCCGCGCAGTACGTTATTGGCACCAAAAGCCTTGGTTAATCCTTTAATTTCAACAGCCGTGTTCTGCACGGGGGTCCTCCGTCACCCCAAGCCTAGCTTCGCCTCCTGTCCTTTGTCAGCAGCTATTGACATTTGACTGAAATTCGCAATGATTACTCAAAACGGAGGATGAAATGGCGGAGATTTCCAACAATTGCGCGCCCCTAGCGGTTGAAACCCTGCCCGCGCGGCTAGGCCGAATCGATGCGATTACCGCGCGACTCGGGGCCGATACGTCTGCGTGGCAAAGCAAAGAGGTCGGCGACGGCAACCTGAACCTCGTGTTTATCGTGACCAGCCCGCAAGGCCAAGTGATTATCAAGCAAGCCCTGCCCTATGTGCGGCTGGTGGGCGATAGCTGGCCGCTGCCCCTAAAACGCGCTTATTTTGAATATCACGCCCTGATCCGCCAAGCGGCGCACGCCCCGGGGTTGGTGCCAGAGGTCTACCATTTTGACGAAGAACAAGCGATTATCGCCATGGAATTCTTCACGCCGCACGTGATTCTGCGCCACAAGCTGATGGCGCGGGAGCGGGTCGAGGGCCTCGCCGAAACCCTTGGCACCTTCCTTGCGCGCACTGTGTTTCGCGGCTCCGATCTTTCTATGGACACCGCCAAAAGGAAGCGCGACGTGGCCCTGTTTGTCGATAGCGTCGAGCTGAACGACATTACCGAAACGCTGGTTTTCAGCGACCCCTATTTCGACGCCGCGCGCAACCACCACACCAAAGGGCTGGACAGCATCGTCGCCCGCCTGCGCGCCGATATCGACCTCAAGGTCGAAGCCCACCACCTGAAAGCCAAATTCGCCAACAACGCCGAAACCCTGCTGCATGGCGATTTTCATACGGGCTCGGTGATGTGCACGGCGACTGACACCAAAATCATCGACCCCGAATTCGCGCTCTACGGCCCGATGGGGTTTGATATCGGCATGTTGCTCGGCAACTTCTGGATGGCCTATTTCGCCCAACCCGGGCATGGCAATGACGCGGCGTATCAGGCGTGGATTTTGGACACAATTGCCGAGGTATGGCACAGCTTCACCGCCGAATTCAGCCATCTCTGGCGCAGCGAGCGCACGGGTATTCTCTATGAAGCGTGTATGTATGAGGGCCAACCGCTGGCCGCCGAGCAGGCCCTGAGCCAACGCCTTGCCATGATATGGGAAGACGCGCTTGGCTTTGCGGGTGTCGAGATGATCCGCCGCACGCTGAGCCTTGCCCATATCGCCGAAAATGACAGTATTGAAGACGAAACCCTGCGCGCCGCTTGTGAGGCCCGGGGCCTCGATATGGGCCGCCAGCTCACCGTTAACCGCGCCCGTATGGGTGAAATTTCACAGGTCAATGACCTCGCACAGCAAATCAACAAAAGGGCAAGCCTATGAAGGTGAATGGCACACATTACCGGTCTATCTGGTATAATGAAGAGGTGGGCTGCGCCCAGATTATAGACCAGCGCTGGCTGCCGCACGAATTCCGCGTGGTCGATTTGGAGACCCGCGAAGATTTCGCCGCCTCTATCCGCGATATGTGGGTGCGCGGCGCGCCCCTCATCGGGGCCACAGCGGCCTTTGCCATGGCCGCCGAAATGAAGCGCGACCCCTCGGATAAAAACCTCGATGAAGCGTGGGACGCGCTAAACGCCACCCGCCCCACCGCGATTAACCTGCGTTGGGCGCTTAATGAAATGCGAGAGCACCTGCGGCCTCTGCCCGAGGCCACCCGCGCCGCTGCCGCCCATAAACGGGCGCTGGAGATCAATGACGAAGACGTAGAAACCAACCGGATGATCGGGGTGCACGGGCTGGAGATCATCCGCGAGATTGCCGCCAAAAAACAGCCCGGCGAGGTGGTGAACATCCTCACCCATTGCAACGCGGGCTGGCTGGCCACGGTCGATTGGGGCACGGCCACCTCGCCGATGTATCACGCCCAGCAGGATGGCATTCCCATCCATATCTGGGTTGATGAAACCCGCCCCCGCAACCAGGGCGCGCTGCTCACCAGCTGGGAAATGAAGAGCCACGACATCCCGCACCACCTGATTGTAGACAACGCCGGCGGCCACCTGATGCAGCACGGCCAAGTGGACCTTGTGATCGTCGGCACCGACCGCACCACAGCGCATGGCGATGTGTGCAACAAAATCGGCACCTACCTGAAGGCGCTGGCCGCGTATGATAACAACGTGCCATTTTACGTGGCCCTGCCCTCCCCGACGATTGATTGGGCGGTAAAAGACGGCGTCAAAGAAATCCCGATCGAGGAGCGCGACGACGAGGAAGTGACCCATGTGCAAGGTAAACTGCCCGACGGCACGATCGGCTCGGTGCAGATTAGCCCCGACGGCACCCCGGGCGGCAACCCGGCGTTTGACGTAACCCCCCGCCGCCTGATCACCGGCCTAATTACCGAGCGCGGGGTCGCCGAGGCATCACCAGAAGGCCTCGCCGCGATGTTCCCTGAGCGCGTGCTGGATTAAGCGCGCCCACGAGGACCAAAAAAGGGGCTTTGCCCCCTCCAACCTCGCCACTGGCAGCAGCGGCTGTAGGCGGCGCGCGCTGCCCCTCGCCACACAGCACAACGCCAGACGCGCCGCGCTGGCGCTACGCCGCCAACATCCCGCGCGCGGTTTCGGCGCTCGTCACCAAATGGGTTACGTAGCCACCGGCAATCGCCGCCAGCATCGGCTCCACCTTATCGGCCCCATCCGAGACCAGCAGCCCCATGTCGAGGCCTTGCAGCTTATCCAGCGTTACGCCGATCATCCGGTCATCCAGCGGGCCGGCGATGGCCTCGCCAGCCGCATTGATAAACCGCCCACAAAGCACGCCTGTTGCGCCGTGCTCTACATACCACGCCAAATCTGCCGCCGTGGCCACGCCCGAGCCAACGATATGGCTATCAGGGTCAATCGACCCCGCCGCAAAAATTGCTTTATTGCAGTGGCTCAGCGCCTCCAGCTGGTTGTGGATAATCGGCTCCTCGCGCAAGCGCTGTGCCAGCGCCGGGTCACTCAGCACCGCAGGCGCGTGCAGGTTGATGCAGGTCGCCCCCAGATTTTGCGCCATATGGGCCGAGCAAATCTCGGCCGTAAAACCATAGGGTGTCGCCATAGAGCCAACAAGCTGCGAAACCGTAACATCCTGCATCCGCGTTTGCTCCAGCGCTTCCGCCACCTCATACACCGTGCGCCCCCACGCCACGCCGAGGCGGTCTCCGGCACCCAGAAGGCTTGGCAGCCATTCCGCCGCGCCCCGCGCCACCCGCATCAGGGTGCCCTCGGCAGACGTCCCGTCGGGCACCACAAAGGCCGCTTGCAGGCCAAAACGCTCGCGCAGATCTTCGGCCAACTGGTGGCCGCTAAAAACCTCCAGCGCAAGGCTGATGCGGATATAGCCTTTTTCGCGAGCTTCTTGCAGATAGTTCACCACCGTTGCCCGCGAAACTTCCAGCCGCTTGGCGATCTCGGCCTGGTTCAGCCCGTCATGGTAATACATCCACGCGGCTTCAATCACGATACTCTCGCCACTCACCTGTGCGGTGTTGCGTCTGCGGGTCATACTGGCCATATCAGCTCCTTTTTATTTATTTGACACGATGTGCTGACATTTGTCAAAAACTATGCTTAAAGGGGGCAACTTCAAGAAAGGGTATAGGCATGGTCCTTAACAGATGGAACGACGAAGACGCAAAGAAATTCATGGATGCCGCAGGGGCAGACCCTGCCAACCGTGAGCTGGCGCTGCGGGTTTACACCTCGCGGCTGATCGGCGGCGACCTGAATTTGGTGCTGCACGGGGGCGGCAATACCTCCTGCAAAATGGAGCGCCCCGATATTTTCGGCAATCCTGAGCAAGTGCTGCATGTAAAGGGCTCGGGCTGGGATCTGGGCGTGATCGAGGCCGCCGGCCTGCCCGGCGTGCGCCTTGAACCGCTGCTGAAACTCCGCGCGCTGGCGGCGCTTTCAGACGAAGACATGGTCAACCTGCAACGGGCAAATCTGCTGGATAGCACCTCGCCGAACCCGTCGGTGGAAACCCTGCTACACGCCTTCCTGCCCCATAAATATGTAGACCACACCCACGCTTCGGCCATGCTGGCCTTGGCCGACCTGCCCAATGTGGAGGCGGTTGTGAAGGAGATTTTCGGCGAGCGGCTGGTCTGCGTCCCCTTCATCATGCCCGGTTTTGAACTGGCGAAAGTGGCGGCAGAAGTCTATGACGCCAACCCGAATGTCGAAGGCCTGATCCTGATCAACCACGGCCATTTTGCCTTTGGCGACAGCGCGCGGGAAAGCTATGATCGGCTGATTGCCCACACCAACGAGGTCGAAGCATGGCTGGAAAAAACTGGCGGGCTGGTGCCAGCCGAAGCCGTTGGTCGCGCTGAGGAGATGGAAGCCAAAGCGGCGGGCATTTTGCCGATGCTGCGCGGCATTATTGGCGACCGGAATGCGGAATTCACCGGCAACCGTGATTTCCCGATGCCGGTGATGAACCTGCGCACCGGCAAAAACGTGCAAGATTTTATCGCGCGGGATGATCTGACCGTCCTTAGCCGCCGTGGTGTGGCCACGCCTGACCACGTGATTCGCACCAAGAATTATCCGGTGTTGCTAACGCAAACCATTCTCGACGGGGGCCGCGCAGCCGTGGCCAAGGCGGTGGATGATTACATCGCCGAATACACCGCATATTTCACCACCAACAACGCCCGCTTGGGCGGCGTAAAAACCATGCTCGCTCCCACGCCCAATCTCGCGTGGATCGAGGGCGTGGGGGTGGTTGGTATTTCCGCCAACGCCAAAGCCGCTTCGGCAGCGAGTGACTTGGCGGCGCAAAACATGAACGTGATGACCAATGGCGAGGCCTGCGGCGGCTTCCATCCGGTCTCCCCCGAGCAGCTGTTTGACATGGAATACTGGTCACTTGAGCAAGCCAAGCTGGGCAAGGGCAAGCCGCCCGCAATGCAAGGCCGCGTGGTGATGATCACCGGCGGTGGCGGGGCCATCGGGCTGGCCACGGCGCAAAGCTTTGCCGCCCTCGGCGCCAATATTTTCATCGTTGACCTTGAGCAAAGCGCCCTCGATGCGGCGCTGGAAACCCTCGGCGCGGGCCATAGCGGCATCGCGCTGGACATCACGGCCGAGGGTGCGGCTGGCACAGCCACCGACGCCTGCATCCGCGCTTTTGGCGGGCTGGATATTCTGGTCTCCAACGCAGGGGCGGCATGGACAGGCGAGCTGATCGACCTGCCGGATGAAACCCTGCGCAAAAGCTTCGAGCTTAATTTCTTTGCTCACCAGACCTTCGCCAAAGCGGCTGCCAACCTGTTCAAAGCGCAAGGGCGCGGCGGGCAGGTTTTGTTAAATGTCAGCAAGCAGGCCGTAAACCCCGGCAAAGGTTTCGGCGCTTATGGCATCCCGAAAGCCGCCACCTTCTTCTTGCTGCGCCAGCTGGCGCTGGAGTTGGGGCCGATGGGCGTGCGGGTGAACGGTATCAACGCTGACCGCATCCGCTCCGGCCTGCTCGACGAGGATTTCGTTGCCGAGCGCGCCAAAGCGCGGGGCATTGATGAGGCAACCTACATGGCCGGCAACCTGCTGCGGCGTGAAGTCGAGGCCAAACATGTGGGCGATGCCTTCGTGACGTTGGCCATGGCGGAGCGCACCACCGCCCATGTCATGACCGTGGACGGCGGCAATATAGAAGCGGCGCTGCGCTAAACGTCAGGCCTGTTCGCGCGCCCACATATAGCCCGCGAGCAGGCCGAGGCTCACCCAACTTACGGCCGAAATTGCCAAGGTGATACCGACAAACTCGCCCGCGAGTTCAGGCGGCACCACGCCGCCGTAAGCCTCGGCCTTGGGGAAGCCGATCACATGGGGCAAGGTCAGCAGGGCCAGTCCCGATGCCCAGTGACTCCAGTTTTTGCCAAAGCCGATCGCTGCCAATCCGGCGATGCTGGCGGCCACGGTGCCGATCCACCAGATTTGTCGCAGCTCCAGCGGGGCGGCCACAGCGCCCGGTAGCTCGGGGGGCAGGCCCAGCGCGGGGGCGAGACTGAAGGCGACAAAGCCCGCCGCACCCCACAGAATACCCGTGCGGGCCGTGGTTATGACCCCGCTGCGCGCCGCAAGCGCCATGCCTGCGACCATCAGGAAAGCATAGCCTATAAAGTTCATCTCCATGGCGAGGAAGGTTTGGATATGGCGGGGCCAGTCGATGCCCTCGCGGGCGGCGGCGTTGCTGCCAGCCTCGACACCGTGGCCGTCCATGTGGCCTGGCATTACCGGCGCGACGACCCCCGCAAAGTGGACCTCGACGCCGCTCTCATAAAGTTCGGCTTCCAGAATAACCGGCACGGCGATAAAAATTTGCAGCACGGCAGCAAGCAGCCCCGCACCGAAGCCAGCGAACAACGCGCTGGTCAGAAGTTTTTTCAACATGTTTTCAATTTCGTTTCGAGCAGAAGTTTTGCGCTGCCAAACAGAGGTTTGGCAGCGACCGACAGCGGTTTAATGCGGGCTAGTGGCAGGGAAAGCCGATGGCGTGGCGCATATCGTGCTGGGCGTCATGCAAGGTTTGCGAATTGGCAAAACCGGCGACAAACATAATGCCGAGGCCAAGGGCAGCCGTCAAAATAATGCTGCGCAGGCTGGTATCTGCGCGGGCGGCAGCTTTAGTGGCTGTGGTCATTTTCTACACTCCTTTAGCCGTCTTCCCCGACGGCGATTATGGTTTCTGCAAGGGCCGGTCTCCTGGCTCGTGGTCTAAAGCGCGCCGCCTTCCCGAGCCTTGGCCCAGTGGCAGAATGGCGCGCAAACCCACCTACAGTCGCGGGGGCGGCTGCTGTTTTCGGGCCTCGTTTGGTCTCCCGTGACAGCATTCCCGTTTCATCCCCCGTGCGTTTTCGCACATTGGGGAACCATTGCCCTTCAGCGATGCACCGAATCTGCGCGTCTGTCAAATGAATTCACCCCTGCGGTTTTTTGTCTTTGGTTGATCTCGATCAATAAATATAAGTGAGCATACGCTATCAAAGGGCGCTGAATATAAAAGGGGTTGCAAAAATGGGACATGTTCTCGCCACCAAAAAATGCCAGAGCTGTGCGCTATTTGCGGATTCAAAGCTGTTTTGCGCGCAGTTGAGCGAAGGCGAGCTTAACAGCCTCTCCAACAAATCGCGCACGCTGAGCATGAAGCGCGGCGAGAGCCTGGAGCATGAGGCGCTGGCCCATTGGCCGATTGTGGCCATTGATAGCGGCGTGCTAAGTATGCAACACCTGCTGCAAGACGGCCGCAAAACCATTGCCGCGCTGTTTATGCGCGGCGATATTATTGACCTGCGGAATATTTCCAACCGCAACCGCGGGGCGCTTATTGCGCTGGGCAAGGTGGATGTATGCCGGCTTTCGCCCAAGGTGTTTGAAGATGTAATGGCGCACAACCCCGATGCGCAAAAGGTGATCTGGGAAAACCTGCGCGACCAGGCTTTTCGCGCCATGGACCACTCCGGCGATATTGCCAAAAAGCAGGCGCTGGAAAAGCTGGCCTCGTTTATTTTTGAGTGCCGCAACCGGCAGGTCGGGTTTGCCGATGGCGATCTGGTAGACATCCCGGTGCGGCGCATTGACTTGGCCGAGTATCTGGGAATGCAACCGGAAACCGTAAGCCGCTGCTTTAAGGATCTGGAAAAGCGCGGAATTATCGAAGCGCCGAGCCTGAATGCGCTGAAGCTGCTAAATGTGCCGATGCTCCGCCGGATCGCCAATGGCGATAAAGACGCGCTGGCAAGCGAACGCCGGATCAAGGTTTTGAAGATCGCCTGAGATGCGGGCATAGCAAAGGCGGCAAGGGCCGAAACCGCTGCCGTTTTATGCGTTACCAGTGGGGGTAACCAAGCGGGAACCTTGGTTTGAAAAACAGGGAAATCGCGCCGGTTGGCGGGTGCCAAACCTGTGGTATAAATCCCTGTGGCCACCTTTACGAATATCGGCGGTGGAACGCAAAGGGCGCTGGTGCTTCTATGCCCGACGCGAATTTCCCGTAAGCCATGCGGCTTTGTCTGGCGGGTAAAGTTTTAGCTTAATTTTATGAAGGGGGCGTTACGGCAGCGGGCGGCGCGGTTTCGGGGCTTTAGCACCGGAAAGAACATGCGTGACGGGCATTTTACGGTAACATATTGATAATGCTAGGTAATTACAAAAAACCACACTCACTCGCCTTAAAGCGATAACTGCCCCCACTAAACTGGTTTAGTGGGGGCAGTTGAGGCCAAAATACCGGAATAAAAACAACGTATTAAATGGAAATTGGAGCCATCGTTGCAAGCAGGTTTTGCTTAGCCGCCTAACCTTACCCGCTATAGGTTTCATCCAGCGCATAGCCCGCCGCCCGCACGGTGCGAATGGGGTCTTGCGCAAAGCCTTTGTTGAGCGCCTTCCGGAGCCTCCCCACATGCACATCCACGGTGCGGGTTTCGACATACACATCTTGCCCCCACACCCGATCCAGCAATTGCGCCCGATCATACACCCGCCCCGGGCGCTGGATCAGCACTTCCAGCAGGCGAAATTCGGTCGGGCCAAGCTCAATGGTTTTGCCCGCACGCTTCACCCGCTTTTGCGCGCGATCCAGCGTCAGGTCGGCAAAGCTGACCACATCTACTGCCACCGCAGGATTGACTCGCCGCAGCACCGCCTTGATGCGCGCCACCACTTCCGACACCGAAAACGGCTTGGTGATGTAATCATCCGCGCCATAGCCCAAACCCTTTAGCTTATCAGCCTCTTCCGCCCGTGCGGTGAGCATGATAATCGGGATAACCTTGCTTTCGGGTTTGCTTTGCAGGGCACGGCAAATATCAATGCCGCTTTTATTGGGCAGCATCCAATCCAGCAAAATAATATCGGGGGCATGTTCGGCTACGGCGATTTCGGCTTCCCCGCCATCGCCCTCGACCACCACCTCGAAGCCTTCTTTTTGCAGGTTGTATTCAAGCAGCCCTTGCAGGGCCTCTTCATCTTCCACCAGCAATACCTTAATGCTCATAGCGCCGTCCTTTTTTCGCGTTTTAGCGCGCGTGCATGACGGTTTTATGACGTTTTCGGCCTAAAATCCAGCGCCACGCCGTTCATGCAATATCGCTTGCCCGTGGGGGCGGGGCCATCCGGGAACACATGCCCAAGGTGGGCATCACAGCCCGCGCAGGTGATCTCGGTGCGCTTCATCCAGAGCTTGTTATCGGGTGTCTCTGCCACCGCGCCCGCGCTGACAGGCTGAAAAAAGCTTGGCCAGCCGGTGCCGCTTTCAAACTTCGCCGCCATATCATAAAGCGGTGCGCCACAGCAGATGCAGTGAAAAACGCCATCAACCTTGGGGAAGTCATCATGGCTCCCCGCCCGCTCGGTGCCGCCTTTTTGGGTGACTTTATAGGCAAGATCAGACAGGTGGAGCTTAAGCTGGGCAGGGGTGCGTTTCATGGGGCCTCTCGGGGTTGTATAATTGGTGAATTTCCATATTCTGCGTGGTATGTAGTTAGCACTTAGCCCTTATTCTAGCCGCTCCGCGCTCAAGAATAAACAAAGGTTTGTGAAATGGCCCGCAGGTTTACCGCCCGATTTGCCAATAGCCCCGAAGACCTGCGCGCCACCCAAGCGCTGCGCGGGCGTGTATTTCGGCATGGCCAAGCCGATTCCGATGCCTTTGACCCCCGCAGCCTTCATGTGCTGGTCGAAGACAGGGCCGAGGCGCGGCTGGCCTGCACATTCCGCATTCAACCCTTCGAAAACGGATCCGAAATCAGCCTTTCATACGCCGCGCAATTCTATGAGCTGTCGGCGCTGAAGGCCTATGAGGGGCGGCTGGTGGAAATGGGACGCTTTTGCATAGATCCAAGCTATAACGACCCCGACATCCTACGCGCCGCATGGGGCGCGATGACCCGTTATGTAGACACCCATAACGTCAAAATGCTGTTTGGCTGCTCCAGCTTCCACGGGGCCGAAGCCGAAGCACATCTAGAGGCCTTTGCCCTGCTCAAAGCCCGCCACTTGGCCCCGCGTAAATACCTGCCGCAAATCAAAGCCCCCCGCGTGTTTCACTTTGCCCGCCTGATGCGCAAACCCAACCTGCGCGCTGCCCAACGCGCCATGCCCCCCCTGCTCCGCACCTACCTTGCCATGGGCGGCTGGACCTCCGACCATGCGGTGGTGGACAGAGACCTAGACACGCTGCATGTATTTACGGGGCTGGAAATCGGGGCCATTCCGGCGGCGCGCAAGCGGCTGCTGCGCGCTTTGGCCTAAAGGGCTGCACAGGTGGTTATTCGTGGGTTTCGACAAACATGTAGACCCAGTCGCCCTTGTAATCAGGGTTTTCGGCTTTTAGCTCGGCAATGCGCCCGCGTAGGCAAGCGAGATACGGCTCGGCGGGTTCAATCGGCGCGCGCAGGCCCTCATACAGTGGCACCGTGCTGGCATAGGCCACGGCAAGTTCACGCCCGAATGGCGGGCTGACCATTGGCGCTGCCTCCCACGGTAATAACGCCCCCCGACCGATAAAACCGCAGCGGCCCCTATCCATTGGGGCGCAGGTGTAGCACATTTCCATCGACACTAAAGAAACCCACACAAACATAGGCGGGGCAACCATAAGATTACATCCGGATCAGCACCCGCGCCCCCTCCCCGCAATCAAAGGTCGCAAGCTCAGTCATCGCGCCCAGCTCCTTCGGGTCGTTTGCCCGCTTGACAGATTGCGGCAGGCCAATATTTTTCAGCCGTGCAAGCACGTCGCATTGCGGCGGGGGCCGCTCGGTGGCGGTGCTGAACTCGAAGGTGCAAAGGCCGCTATAGGCGAGGGCTTTAACGCGGTGCATGGGCGGCTCCTTTGGCGCAAACTTAACACGGTTTAACATTTACGCCAATGTCAAGCGCGGCTAGGTTGGGGCAAAAGGAGATGATTATGGACAAGACCAAAGACTTGCTAAACGCGGTGGATGTGTATCTGGATGCGATTTACTATTGCGATGTGAAAAAGCTCGACGCGGTGTTTCACCCTGATTCCAGCCTGTTTGACGCTGATGGGGGCAAGGTTTTTGTAGAGCCGATCAAGAGCTTTCGCGCCGATGTTGGCAGCCGCCCTTCGCCAGCGGGGCGGGGGCAAAAGCGGGTGGAGGAGATCCTGTGCATCGACTGGCTCTCCCCGATCAGCGCCACGGTAAAGCTGCGGCTGCAAGCGCATGAGAACATATTCGTGGACCATCTCGCCTTTGTGAAAGGGGAGGAAGGTTGGCAGATTGTCTCGAAGGTGTGGCATTTGGAAGGGGTGGCGGAGGTGGTGGAGGGATAGGGGTTAATTTTTTATAAGTTTGGTTTGAGTAAATAGATCAGACCGGAGCTTGCTTAACGTCTCGTTGATGAGGTCAATCGCGTCTTTGCGCACTGTATGCCCGTTCATGGGGTGGATCATGACATCGTTGAGCGACCCCATGCCGCCAAACCAATTACGGGCAATTTGACGGCTATCGGGCGCGCGCAGCTCGGGGTCTCGCTGCGCCAGAGGTGTGATGATTTGCGCCCAATGGGCCTCTCCGATCTGTTCGAACAGGTTTAGGAGGGCAATGAGAGGCGGCTCATCCATTCCCCTTCGCCCCGCAAAAAACCCCTTCAACAGCGCCGCTGCCTCCCCCTCCCGCAGGCCCTCATACACCTCCGGTTTATGGTGGCATTGCGGGTGAGCATAAAGGCGCGGGCCTTGCTCGATGCCGCCGGATTTCGGGTCGCTGGCCGCGTAGTAAAGCCTGCGGATGCGGGCAAAACTGAGGGCGGCGGCGCACATGGGGCAGGGTTCTAGGGTGACGTAGAGGTCGCAGTTGGCTAGGCGCTCGCCGAGCCTTGCGCAGGCTTCGCGCAGGGCGAGTATTTCGGCGTGGGCCGTGGGGTCTGACAACTCGCGGGTGCGGTTGCCGGCCTGCGCCACCACTTTGCCCGCCTGCACCACCACAGCCCCCACAGGCACCTCGCCGCGCTGGGCGGCGGCTTTGGCCTCGGTCAGGGCCACATCCATGAAGCTGGTGAAATCTGCCATGGGCCATAATCCCCCCTAGGCAAGCGGCGCGCAAGGGTATATGCCCGCGCATATGGAAAAAGATGTAAAAAAGGGCGAGCGGATCGCCAAGCGGCTGGCCCGCGCCGGTGTGGCCTCGCGCCGCGAAGTAGAGCGGATGATCGAGGCGGGGCGCGTGAGCGTGAACGGGCGCAAGCTTGATAGCCCGGCGCTGAACGTGACCGATGCCGATGATATTCTGGTCGATGGGCGCCCTGTGGCGGCGGCAGAGCCTGCGCGGCTGTGGCGCTACCACAAGCCTGCAGGGCTGGTAACCTCGGCACGGGATGAAAAAGGGCGCGCCACGGTGTTTGATCGCCTGCCGCCGGAGCTGCCGCGCGTAATGAGCGTTGGGCGGCTGGACCTGACATCCGAGGGGCTGCTGCTGCTCACGAATGATGGCGAACTAAAGCGCAAGCTGGAGCTGCCCTCCACCGGCTGGGTGCGCAAATATCGCGTGCGCGCCAATGGCAATGCCTCGGACCAGCGCTTGCAGCCGCTGCGCGACGGGATCACGATTGCGGGCGAGCGGTTTCAGCCCATGAGTGTTGATTTTGACAAGCAAAGCGGGGCCAATGTGTGGCTGACCATCGGGCTGCGCGAAGGCAAAAACCGCGAGATCCGGCGGGCCTTGGAAGAGGTCGGGCTGCTGGTGAACCGCCTTATTCGGGTGTCCTACGGCCCGTTTCAACTCGGCGACTTGGCCCGTGGCGGGGTGGAGGAAATCCGCCCGAAAATCCTGCGCGACCAGCTCGGCCTGAAGCGCGAACCCGAGCCACGCCCCCCCCAAGGCGGCAAGCCCCTTGGCCCGCGCGTGCGGGTGCAAAGCGGGCGCAACAGCCCCGGCGTGAGCCTACGCGGAAAGAAACGCGGCGGACGATAGGCCCCGGCCCGCCCGCGATGCGGGTGGGCCGCCCTCCCCCTGCGACCATTCAGAGCTTGTAACTTCGCGCGCCAAGCCCCATATACCCTCAGAACCCCGCGGCCAACTTTTGCACCTTGCTAGAGCCTGTCGCACCTGACACGCTTAAAGCCGTGCTGCCGCGCGCATTTTGAAAGAATCCCTTACTATGAATTTTGAGTCCACCGGCTTGTCCAAGCCGATTCTAACCACGTTGCAAGAACTTGGTTACGAAACCGCTACGCCTATACAAGCCCAAGCCATTCCGCCCATCATGGAAGGCCATGATGTGGTCGGCCTTGCCCAAACCGGCACCGGCAAAACCGCCGCTTTCACGCTGCCTTTGCTGCACCGCGTTAACAAATCCTCCGAAGGGGGCAAGCACCGCCCCGTGCGCGTGCTGATCCTTTCCCCCACCCGCGAACTGGCCGCACAGATTGATAAATCCGTGCGCGATTACGGCGGGCGCTTGCCGCTGAAATCGACGTGCGTGGTGGGCGGCGTGCCGATCAAGCGCCAAATCACGGCGCTGCGCGGCGGGGTAGATTTCCTCGTGGCGACGCCGGGCCGCTTGGAAGACCTCGTGTCGCAAAAAGCCGTGCGGCTTGACCAAGTCGAGACCGTCGTGCTGGATGAGGCCGACCAAATGCTGGATATCGGCTTCATGCCCGCGATCAAGCGCATCCTGAAGTTGCTGCCGAAAAAGCGGCAAACGCTACTGTTTTCGGCAACAATGCCTAAAGAAATCAAGGCGCTGTCGCAAGACCACCTAAAAAACCCTGTGGAAGTTTCGGTGGCTACGGTTGCCAAAACCGCCGATAAAATCGCCCAAAGCGTGATGCACCTGCCGCCTGACGGCAAGGTCAACGCCATGACCAAGCTTGCCAAAACCCACCCCGGCAAAAAGATCATCGTATTTGCGCGCACCAAGCGCGGAGCCGACAAGATTGCGCGCAAACTGGTGGCTGAAGGTATCGGGGCCGAAGCGATTCACGGCAATAAATCGCAGAACCAACGGGTGCGCACGCTCGCGTCTTTCAAGAATGGCAAAACCCTTGTGCTGATCGCCACAGACATCGCCGCGCGGGGCATTGACGTGCCGGGCGTTGAGCTGGTGGTGAATTATGACCTGCCCAATGTGCCAGAAAGCTACGTGCACCGCATTGGCCGCACCGCGCGCGCGGGGGCGTCTGGCCTTGCCGTAAGCCTTTGCACGAGCGAGGAAATCAAGCTTTTGCGGGCTATTGAGCGCCTGATCAAAATGAAAATTCCGGCGCTGGCCGCGGATGGCTCTCCCTTGCAGGAAAAAGACATTCCGCAACCGACACGCGCCGCCAAGCGCCCCGATGGTGGCCGCCCACAACAACGCCGCCGCCGCCCGCGCGCACGCCAAAGGGCGAGCTAAGCGCACCGCGGGCAACGGTAAATCACCACACGCCATACCACACCCTCCGCCCCTTCAAAGGGCAGAGGGGCTATAATTAATCGCATTTGGCGGAGTAATGCCCGATAATTGGGAATGGAGTGATTGGGCTGCGGATGCTCGGTCAACTCCGTGCCCAGCTTCCGCTCCACCACCCGGACCTTCACCTTTTTCCATCAAGCCCTTATCCTCGGAAAAATCTTCGGGCTTTTCTACGCCGCTCAGCTGCTTGTCTAGCCGCTCTTTAGATAGCGCCATTGCCCCCATGCTCCCTCACAGGTGAAGCATGGACCAATTTGCTCATACACAGAAGATCTGACACTCACAATTTACCCCACCGCCCCCAACGCCTCGTCACACCGGCCACAAACCCCTTCATGCCCATGGCTCCCCACATCCGGCAGGATCTTCCAGCAGCGCTGGCATTTTTCTCCGCCGGCTTTGGCGAAGGTCACGGCCGTGCCGGCAATATCATCGGGCAGCACAAAAGCCCCTTCGGGCGGGGTTGCATCGCTCACCGTTATATCGGACACGATGCAGATATCGGCAAAATTCACGCTGTCCAGCAGAGCCTTGGTTTCCGCATCCACATAAACCGTCGGCGCGGCCTCAAGCGAAGCGCCGATCACCTTGGCGGTGCGCTCGACCTCGATAGCACCCGTCACCACGCGGCGCACCTTGCGGATGGTGTCCCATTTCACCGCCAGCGCATCGTCGCGCCAATCCGGCGTTGCGGGGAAGTCCTGCAAATGCACCGAGCTATCCGCCCCGGGAAAGCGCTCCAGCCACACGTCTTCCATGGTGAAGGCCAGCATCGGGGCCAGCCATGTGGTGAGGCGGTGGAAGATCAGGTCGAGCGTGGTGCGGGCCGCGCGGCGCTCAAGGGAGTTCCCGTCACAGTAGAGCACATCTTTGCGGATATCAAAGAACAGGCTGGAAAGGTCAGAGGTGCAGAAGTGGAACAGCTTTTGGAACACGCCTTGGAAATCATGGGCGCTATAGCCATCGCGCACCACCGTATCCAGCTCCGCCAAGCGGTGCAGCACGAAGCGCTCCAGCTCGGGCATGTCGGCGGCCTCTACCCGCTCGGCCTCGGTAAACCCGTTCAGGTTGCCGAGCATAAAGCGCATCGTGTTGCGCAAGCGGCGATAGCTGTCGGCCACGCCTTTCAGGATTTCATCACCAATGCGCTGATCGTTGGTATAATCCACCTGCGCCACCCAGAGCCGCAAAATATCGGCCCCGTATTGCCGGATCACCTGATCGGGCGCGATGGTATTGCCGATGGATTTCGACATTTTCATACCCTTGGCATCCAGCGTAAAGCCCGCCGTGACCACCTCGCGGTAAGGCGCTTTGCCCTTGGTGCCAACCGATTGCAGCAGCGAGGAATGGAACCAGCCGCGGTGCTGGTCGGTGCCCTCAAGGTAAACATCGGCCACGCCATCGGGCGAGCCGTCGGCGCGGTCACGGATCACGAAAGCATGGGTGGAGCCGGAGTCAAACCACACGTCCAGAATGTCGGTCACCAGTTCCCAGCCCTCGCCAGCGTGCTCGCCAAGGAAGCGCTCGGCCGCGCCCTCCTCAAACCACGCATCGGCGCCCTCGGCGCGGAAGGCGGCGGCGATGCGGGCATTCACGGCCTCGTCGCGCAGGATTTCCACCTCGCCCTGTTCGGAAACCTTGATGAAGCAGGAAAGCGGCACGCCCCATGCCCGCTGGCGCGACAGCACCCAGTCAGGCCGGTTTTCGATCATCGAATACAGGCGATTTCGGCCCGATTTCGGGGTCCACTTCACGTTGTCAATCTCGGTCAGGGCGCGCTGGCGGATGGTCTTGCCGTGCTCGTTCATGCCGTCATTCAGCTCTTTGTCAATCGCCACAAACCATTGCGGCGTATTGCGGAAAATGATCGGGGCTTTGGAGCGCCACGAGTGCGGGTAGCTGTGCTTGACTCGCCCCCGCGCGACCAGGGCATTGGCCTCGACCAGCTTGGAGATCACGGCTTGGTTCGCCTTGCCCTCTTTGCCCTTGCGGTTGAAAACCTCAAGCCCCGCGAAGAACGGCACGAAGTCTTCAAAGGCGGAGTTTTCGTTGACGTTATGGGTCATCCGCTGGGTCCAGCCACGCTTCACGAAGCACTCATAGTCGTCAGCCCCGTGGGAGGGCGCGGTGTGGACAAAGCCGGTGCCGGCGTCGTCGGTGACGTGGTCACCGTCGATCATGGGAACCTCATAGCCCCAGAAATCATCAAGGCCGGCCAGCGGGTGCGCGCAGACCAGCACCGCCAACTCGTCGCCGCTCACATCGCGCAGGCGGCTAAAGTTGGTCACGCGGGATTTTTCCAGCGCGTCCTCGGCCAAGCCATCCGCCAGCACAAAGCGATCACCCGGTTTGGTCCAGCTTTCCTCTTCGGTTTCCTCGACCTCGTAAAGCCCGTAAGCGATTTTCGGGTTATAGGCCACGGCCTTGTTCGAGGGGATGGTCCACGGGGTTGTGGTCCAGATCACAACCGACGCACCATCAAGATCCCCCGAGGCATTGGTGAAGGGGAATTTAACCCAAATCGTATGGCTCTGATGGTCGTGATACTCGATTTCCGCCTCCGCCAGTGCGGTCTTCTCTACCGGCGACCACATAACCGGCTTACTCCCGCGATAAAGGCTGCCATTCATCACAAACTTCATAAACTCCTCGGCTATCACCGCCTCGGACTCGAAATTCATCGTCAGGTAGGGGTCATCCCACTTGCCCTGCACGCCGAGCCGCTTGAACTCCTCGCGCTGGATATCCACCCAGCCCTGCGCAAACTTCCGGCACTCGCCGCGCAGCTCGTTGATCGGCACGTCGTCTTTGTTTTTGCCTTTGGCGCGGTATTGCTCCTCGATTTTCCACTCAATCGGCAGGCCGTGGCAATCCCAGCCCGGCACATAGCGGGCGTCAAAGCCCATCATCTGATGCGAGCGCACCACCATATCTTTCAGGATTTTGTTGAGCGCGTGGCCGATATGCAGGTGGCCGTTGGCATAGGGGGGGCCGTCATGCAGGATATAGGGCTTGCGGCCTTCTTTGCGGCGCAGGGCCTCGTAAAGGTCCATATCGGCCCATTTTTGCAGCCATTCCGGCTCGCGCTTGGGCAGGCCGGCCCGCATCGGGAAGTCGGTTTTTGGCAGGTTCAGGGTGGGCTTATAGTCGGGGGTCTCGGCGCACATGGGCTAGCTCCGTAAATGGGGATAAACTGGACAAAGGGGCGGTGCGGCGAGGCCATACACCTTTTCCCGACGACTCTATTTAGAGCGCCGGGCGGCTAATTCGTATGATCAAAGCGTTATCCATGAGCGGGGTTATAAGGCGCAGGGCGCAGGGCGTAAAGTGCCGAATTTTAAGGTGCCGGTTTGCTATGCGCCTCGTTGGCTTTCAAGATCCGGTTCACCCATGCCATCAAAGCCGCCACAAGGCCGAGCACAAGGAAGGAGACCACGCGGAGCAAGCCGTCCAGCCCCGATATATCTACAAAATAGACCTTGGCCACCACCAGCACCACCATCACCAGAGCCAGCTTGCGCAGCCCCGAAGATTGCCGGATGAAGGCCAGCGCCAGCAGGCCCAGCGCGGCAAGGATCATCGCCACGGTATAGCTGTAAAGCTCGGGCTTGGATGTGATATAACTCGCCATATCCCCCCCCCGCCAGAAGTGGCGAATTTCCAGCGCCACCCAAAGGGCCGCAAAGCTGGCAGATAGCGCCCAGAGCGCCCCACGCAGCCAGCGGGGCAGGTGGGCAAAGCGCCAGCCCACAAAGCCCAACAAGAGCGCGGGGAGCAAATATGCCGCCCCGAGGCTGCCAAACACCACCCAGCCGATGGCCTCCATTTCCGAGAATTTTGCGGGGTTGATAACCACGGCAGCGGCTAAAGAAAGCAGCCCGACACCCCCGTAAATAACGGCCAGAGCAACCCGCAACCGGCGCAACCTTCCACCCGCCTTAAGGCGGTAAAGCTGGT
>Ga0256840_1000077_pt1 | contig 81971 bp, 75 predicted proteins | sample 355202metaG_FD_185969 | JGI IMG/M metagenome (GOLD analysis project Ga0256840, IMG submission 185969) | Hydrothermal vent microbial communities from Mid Atlantic Ridge, Atlantic Ocean - 355-202 | ecosystem: Environmental > Aquatic > Marine > Hydrothermal vents | place: Atlantic Ocean: Mid... | reverse complement strand
AAGGGGTCACCCATTAAAAGGTCCCCTGTCAAGGCACATATCTCCCCATCAAGAAAAAAAGTTTTTTTTCTTTGTAAGGACAGTTCGAATTTGCTGTTTACTCTGCCATAGTAATGCTCTTTTTTGCCGCACCCGCTATTTCAGGTGTTGTGTCAGTGAAATTTCACCGCACCAGTCACCCATCAGGATCTAGGCACGTTCCACAAGATTAAGTTGTGTAGCGAAGAGCCTTCAAAAGCTCGAAGCGGAACATCTTAATCTTGTGGTGGCCCCTGTCCACACTGTGGACCCAGAAAATAATTGGTACCATGACGTGTCCAAATGTTTGTTTCAAATCTCGTGGTTGCAAGCCAGCCCCTTAGTGGCTCACGCCATGGGCGGTAAAAATAAATCATCACTGGGCGAGACGGCTGCCAATCAAATCTGGTGGTTCAGCCAACCCCTTCTCAGGTTCACCGACTCGGCCATTCTCAGGCAAAAAGTTTGTTTGGATTAAAGTCTACCTGATCCCTCATCATGTAGTAGGCCGCTCTTGCCAATTTGTGCGCCAGTGCACTATAGGCAACTGATTTATTCGTTCTGGCTGCTTTTTTATTGAAAAATGTTCTGGCCTGGTCACAGTGACGGCGTGAATACTCAGCTGCCTCAGAAAAGGCCCAAGCCAGGTATTTATTGCCGCTCTTGCGGTTTCCTTTACCTTTCTTTTTGTTGTTGCTTGTCCAACTCGTCGGTACTTTCCGGCAATAGGAAGTGAAGTTACCGACTTTTTTAAAACGGGAAATGGGCCCGGTTTCCAGCATAATAGTCAATGAGAGAATTTTGCCCACTCCCGGTATACTCTGCAAACATTGAAAGGACTTGCGTAACCGGATTCTCTCCAGCACCAGAAATTCAATCCGGTATATCTGCTGCCCAAGAAAATCTATTACATCTTTGGATACTTCTCCACTGAGCATCAGATCTTCCTGGCCGTCTAAAAGTGGTGCCACATGATTTGTTCGCAGTTGCTTGATTTTGTTTCCGCCTAAGCTGCAGCCGCAGTTTCGGCTGATGATTCCCTGCAAACTGTTGATCACTGATGTACGTAACCGAACAAGATGTCCTCTTTTTCTCAGGAGATCACGAAAAGGTCTTTCCTCTTTAGGATAAATATATCCCTGTGGAATAATGCCCAATCTTGCCATATGGGCCAGCCAGAAAGCGTCATGTTTATCATCGATATGTTTTAGCCCCTTGTACTGCTGCATTGCAGCCGGATTAGCCAACAGCACGTGGTATTGCTGCTCCATCAAACTGTCCACAAGCCAATACCAGTTGAATGTGGACTCCACTACAACGGCAGATAATGCATCCTGGAATGGCTCAAGTTCAGCCAACAGTACATCTGCCATGTTGGGAAGTTTCTTGTGATACACACGTTTGTCATCCTGATCCAGAACAGCAAGATGGCTATTGTTTGAATGCAGATCAATTCCAGCGTATAACAAAAGAATAAGGTGTTGTTATAACTTCACCCGTAACACGCAGCGCTTGCAACGCTGTTACCAGTGCAATAGTGCCGTTTGCAAAAAGTGAAATATATTCAGCGCCTAGATATTCAGCTAAAGCAACTTCCAGTTGCTGGTGGAATTCGCCGGCATTTGTAAGCCACTTATTACCCCATATTTTCTCAAGGTATGGGGTAAATTCCTCAAGGGGGGGCATGGAGGGTTGAGTTACATAGACTGGTTTTGTTTTTTTCATTGTTTACCTGGTATGGGTAGATTGGGGTCGGGCCAAGCTAACCAGCTGTTTATTGTTCAAAAATACCCCAAATATAGCCATTTTCACCCCCTATGTCGTCCTTTTTGCCCCTAAAAAGAGCATTATAGGAAATATGTGGTTCCAATACAAAAGAGTCAAATCTCACTTTGAGCCTTCTGTCCGCTTTTGCTGCACTCAAGTAGACCTGCCAAGCTTTTTCAGTCACGAATTACACGAATGCTGCTTTGTCTTTACCATTCGTGTAATTCGTGGCTAAAGTCTTTTGTTTGTAAGATTGTATGAACTAGGGGCGAACCAGACTATAATACTGTATTCATCCTTTAGCTCTAAATAACATCTGTTTCCGGGCCTTACAGTGCCATCTTCACCCTCAAAAAGTGTGCTGTAAGGTAGTAACAATAAAGGGTCAAATCTCACTTTGAGCCTTCTGTCCGCTTTCGCTGCACTCAAGTAGACCTACCAAGTTTTTTCAGTCACGAATTACACGAATACTGCTTTGTCTTTACCATTCGTGCCATTCGTGTAATTCGTGGCTAAAGTCTTTTGCAGTTGCTCGCTATCTCCTGAACCCACTATACGTCCACAATGGATTTGGTAGTGGTGTCCGGGACATATTCAGGGATGATTTGTTCCAGGATATATTTTATCTCCGAAGCATCATGTTTTTTTGCGGCAACGGCCAGTCTGGTAAGATCCTCTTCGATTTCCTGATACGATTTGCTGTTTCCTCGTAATACCATGATTTTTTTGTGAGGGGTGGGGACTATACCCTCGCCTTCAGTTATGAGTTCTTCGTACAGCTTTTCACCAGGGCGTAGGCCTGTATAGGTAATCTTTACATCTTTTCCAGGCTTCAACCCCATTAGTATGATAAGGTCCTGGGCCAGGGTCGCAATTTTAATGGGAGTTCCCATTTTGAGTATAAAAATTTCACCGCCGGATCCCATGGCACCTGCCTGCAGTATGAGCTGGGCAGCTTCATCTATTGACATGAAATAGCGGGTTATCTCCGGATCCGTAACTGTTACTGGCCCGCCCCGCGCAATCTGACGTTTAAAAAGAGGGATAACTGAGCCCGAAGAACCCAGGACATTCCCAAAACGTACCGCCATAAAAAGTGTTTTGTTTGGATTGTCGCCGCCCGTAGAATGGTTCTGTTTTTGGCAATAGGCCATCATAAGCATTTCGGTCAGTCGTTTTGATGCGCCCATCACATTGGTGGGACGGACAGCCTTATCTGTTGAGACCAGTACGAATCGTTTGATGTTGTGGCGCATGGATGTTTCGATAAGGTTTCGCACTGCGAACACGTTGTTAAAGATCGCCTCCCAGGGATTGATTTCTACAAGGGGGACATGTTTGTATGCGGCAGCATGGAAAACAACAGTAGGACGATATTTTTTAAAGAGCGTGTCGAGAAGATCTCTGTTCTGAATTTTCCCTAGAACCGTAATGTAATCCGTGAAATGGAGTTCGTGCCTGAACTCCATTTCTATGTTGTAGAGATTTTCTTCCCCTGCATCAAGCAGGATAATTAAGCTAGGTTGAAAGTGAAGTATCTGGCGACACAACTCAGAACCGATGGTACCTCCTGCCCCTGTGACCACAATGGCCTGGCCTGTGATATATTTCCCTATTTTTTGCTGATCCAATGTGACTTTTTCCCGGCCCAGGAGATCTCTATAGGCAACATCCCTGATGGATTGAAGGGCACTCTTGCCGCCAATTATTTCTCCCATGGGGGGCATTATTTTAACAGGAAGACCCGTCTTCTTACATTTTGCAACAATCCTCTGCATAGTTTCGCTGCTCGCAGAGGAGATGGTGATGAGGATCTCGTCAGCCCCGGTATTACGCACTATTGACTCTATCTGGTCAATGCTTCCGTGGATTGAATAGCCGTGGATCTGTCTTTTTGTTTTTTCAGGATCATCATCTACTAGGCCGACTATGAGGTAGGAAAGAGTGTTGTTACTTTGGATTTCTCTTATTATTTTTTCTGCGGAGTCTCCTGCTCCAACCAGAAGAAGATGTCTGGTGTTCTTGTCTTTTTGAGAGAGAAGGGTTGGCCTTTTATTGTTTTTAAGCTGGAAAAAGTATCGGATGGAAACCCTGTTCCCGGCTATTAATATAAAGGTAAATATTCCATCCATAATAAAAACAGAGCGGGAGAGTCCCTGGAAACGACTGGTGTAGACTATGGAAAGTATGACTATGCCTGATGAAATGACAACTCCCTTGAGGATGTTTATCAGGTCTATGATGCTGGTGTAGCGGTACATTCCTCTGTAAAGTCCCATAAAGTAGAAAATTGGAATTTTCAGGAAGATCAGCAGGGGGACGGTTATATATATCTGATTTAATAATTTGGCACTGAGGACAAGGTCAAAACGGAGTTCGTAGGCGAGGGTATGTGCTGCTATAATGCAAAGGGTGTCAATCAGGACAACAATAAGTAGTTTTGAATGAAGTTTCATTGAATAGTCAAATTCATAATGGGTGCTTCAGCTATAATAGATATCCTAACACTATCATAGGTGTGTGTCACGGAACGACGATAATTGAAATCAGAAAAAATATGCTTGTTGTTTCTCATCAATTACTTCGTTGAAGTGAGGTGAGGGCAAAAAATATAGAGTAGTGGAGTTAAAATGTAAATAGGTAGAAATACCTATTTTAACATAAAATAAGGGGGTCAGGTCTTGCAGTGCCGCAGTTGTCATTTTAACTCTTTCTCACTCCTGCGGTTAGGAGAGATGGAGGAGTCTCGCTGATAATCGGACGGGGGGAGAAACTGTATCCGCAATAACCGTTGCTGCAAGACCACCTCGCACCGTGGAGACGGAGACTGATTAAAATAAATCATATAGATTAGGTGGAGGGCGATGCAGGTGCGATCTGATGAGTAAGGACGACTCTTCTCCTGGCTGTGAGTATGGGTATTCTTCACAAAAAAAGAGTGCCCTGCAACGGTTTCACTTTTCGCAACAATGATGGCGTCGTAAAATCTCTTTACCCGCTTCGTTGTGCGCCCCCTGGGAAGTGCCCTTGGGTACATTTTTTGTTTAATCATGACGTACCTTGGTGCGCCGAAATTAAATAAAAAATTAGCCCCTCGCACTCGAAGGAAGTACTCTTGGGCATACCGCCCCCCCTTCTCTTAACACGGATTCTAGTATCTCTCGATGGGGATTACCATGAAAAGGGAGGAGGCAGGACTGCAGTTTTATTGTTTCTTGTTTTTTCTCCGCTTCGCCCCTAGTAGTCCGACCAGGCCTGTACCAAACAGGAGCATGGTTGCGGGTTCTGGTATGGGGGTGTCATTGTTAATGGAAACCTGAACGTTGTCAATACCCCACCATTCATCACTCTGCGTAGTGTTGCTGTAAAAGGTCATGCTGAACGTGTCACCGGTATGGGCAATGTTGATTCCTGTGCCTGTTCCTGTGAGGTCAAAATCTCTATAGACGTAGGTTGCGGAGGAGCCTGATCCGTATATTTCACTTGGGGATCCTGGGTAGGTTTGCCCTTGAGTTTGATGATTTGTGAAAGTCCAGATGTCATCAACACCGTCACCCATCAAGCCAAAATAATCTTTGCCGTATGTTGTGTTTTCACCATCCCATGAGCCGAAAAGGTATAAATCGAAATCCAGAGCTAGCTCTGTGTGTGCACCAAGCCCTGTCAGCGTCAAAATGGTGCTGCTGTTAGTAGTATAATCGCCGAGATAGAAGGTTACATTGCTATCGAAGGAAGTGTTGCTATTGGTCCACTCGGTAAGCAATGACTTGCTTTCAAAGTCTTCGAAATAGACAGTATTGGCAAGTGGTATAGCCCCTGCAACTCCATAGAAAATAAACATGGTTCCAGTCATAATTGCTGCAGTGAAAATCCTTCTCTTCATTTTATCCCCTGCTCCTGTATGTTTGTTAGCGTGATCGGAAGACAGTACTCATCTGGTTAGTACTATACCAGTAGGTTGTATGTTTTCCTATAGGTAAATATACGGGTTTTCAGTGTGTTATGTTCTTTTGTTTAGGGGTGGGTGGGGGCAGGTCCTGCGGTGCTGCAGTTGCTGTCTTAACTTCTCACGATCCCATCACTATCTATGAGCACTTTTTACACTCAGGCCATCGTCTCGTGATTCTTCCTTGTTTTATTTGTTGATTTCCAAACGTTCCAGCCGTTTTCGTATCCGGTCGTTGCCGGGCTCAAGCATGAGGGCCTGCTCATACTCCTCCCTGGCGCGGTAAGTGATTTTCTGTTTATTATAATAATCGCCAAGGTAGATATGGAAGGGTGCGTAGTCCGGGAGCCATTCAATGCCCTGATGAAGGACAGCGACAGCATCATTTATACGTTTTTGTTTTCTATAGAATTGGTAGAGTTGGGTGAAATATGAGGGGAGTATTTTGTCATCATTGGCGATAAATTCCAGTGCTCGACGGCGGTAGTATTCGCTTTCTTCAACCTGTGCGGCGCGCTCATAAAACACCCCGAGTGCAATCCAGGGACCTGGCTTTTCGGGGAGAATTTGGGTGATCTCATCCCTTGTGAAATGGTAGTTGAGGAGAAAAGGCGGCAATCTTTTGGCGATGTCGCTGAACTGCCTGGATCCCTGTTGCAGTACGAAAACCGCCTTCTGTCGTTCCTCTCGGTTCATGTACCATTCGGCAAGAACAAGGACATGCTGCTCTTTGTTCAATCCCCTTTTGTAGCCTTCTGTCATCAAGATCGCGGTGAGAGCTTCTTTGTCTTTGGGAAGGTGGAGTCCAACCCGCTGGAGGTAGGCTCCTTCAAGGGGATCTTTCCTGGCAGCATCTATGTAATTATCAAGAGCGGCGCTATGGTCCTTGAGAAAAGAGAGAATATTGCCCTTGTATGATGAGTAAAGGCCTTCCAGCGGATCCTGGCCAATGGTGGTGTCAATCTGTGCTAACTGCTCGGTGAGCAGGGATTTGGAGAGAAGCGGGTTGATATAAATTTTCGAGGCTTCCTGAAAATGCTGTCTGGCTGAGATGATACCAGACTGAACAACAATAGTCAGAATAAGGAGAGGCAGTGCGGTCAGGCAGGAAAATTTCCAACCGGCCCGGTCTTCAGGGAGCAGGGTTCTTCTGTTGCGAAAATGGATTCGAGTGTTTCCGGCGGAGATGAGCAGGCCGCAGAGGAAGAAAAAATAGAGTCCGTTGGCGCCATTGTGCATGTTGAAGTCTGTGATACTGTGGATCATTATGGAAAATATGGCACTGAGCGCGCCAATGATCAGGAAAACAGAGTAGGGTTCACGGCGAATTTTCAGCTGAACAAAACCATTTTTAAGGACTATACAGACAAAACCTGCCACAAGGATAAACCCGATCAGTCCGCCATCGGTGAAGAGTTCCAGGTAGTCATTATGGGCATGGTCGTAGATTGTGGCGGGTGGCTGATTGCTGTATTGCGGGAAAGTGTGGATAAAGGTACCAAAACCAGATCCGGTGAGAAAAAAGTCTTTGATGTATGGCAGGCAGTCCTTCCACACCAGCAATCTCCCTTCCTTGATTGCTCCGCTGGCATCTGTGGTGGCGTTGAAGCGCTCCATGATTGGATCCCAGCCAAACCAGGTTATAACAAGCAGCAGTGAACTAAAGAGAATGAGTGGAGCAATTCTTCCCCTGTGGGATGATTTTTTACTGAGAAGTACCAGGAAGAACAACAGGGCAAGAGTGGCAGAGATGATTCCTCCGCGGGAGAGCCCGATAAAGATGGAACTTATGATGAGTATGGCACTGAATCCCAGGAAGAAATATTCGCTTGAACCATGGGAAGAGAGTGTCGAGACCACCTTCTGGCGCCATGAAGTTTTCCTGTCAATCCTGGGCCGGTAATAAAAAAACAGTGCCAGGACAATTGGAAAGAGCAGCTCCATAAATCCGGCATAATGATTTCTGTAAATCCAGGGGCCGACAGGGCTGGCGTTTTCGGGAGCAGCGCGAAACCAGTAGATCAGATCCGGGGAAGTGAACTTCTGGAGGATAGCCAGGAACGCGATGGCGGCTGCCAGCCAGACAACGATCTTAACGGTCTTACGGAGCAGCTCCTGGCGGCTTAACAGTTGGATGGTCAATATATAAAAGAGGACGTATGAGCTTATTCGAAGTGCTTCAAGCAGGGTTGATTTCTGGTTAACGGTTAGTGGAATCCACTGGGAACCTTCTGATACCGCAATGATCGGGGCATAGGCCTTGTGGATACCGGGGGCGATGATTGCCACAAGGGATGGTGGCAGTGGCAGCAACTGGCCCCACATAAAGAGGAGGAGCAGGAAAAGGGGAATGATTCCTGGAACTTTATGAAATGGAGAGGAGTTACGCCTGATTGTAAAAAAATAAATGATGGTGGTCAGGAAGACCAGGACTTCAACGGTGGCGATGGACCATGTTTCCACGCTGCCGAAGGCCAGGGGGGCAAAAAACAGTGTACCTAGAAAGAGCGCGTAAGAAAGGGACTTCATAAGTATCTGCCCTGTGCAAAGAGAAAATGGCGAATCGTCAGTTCAGCCTCCGGTTAACGTTGGAACTATTCTTTGTTGTAGTACTCATAGTATCCATAATATCCTGACTGCTTTCTCGATTTAACAAGCCTGTTGAGTACAATACCGAGAACTGGTGCGTGGATATCGTGTAATTTTCTCAAGCCGCTTTCCAGGGAATCATAGGTTGTCTGTCTCGATCTGGCGACGAGCAGGATGCCATCAACAATGGTGCTGATGCTGAGACTGTCTGTGACTCGAAGCAGGGGAGGGGAATCGAGAAGAACAAAATCGAACTTCTTCAACATCTCCCTCATGAGTGTCTTCATCCTGTCTGACTGCAGTAATTCAGCAGGGTTGGGGGGAATAGGCCCGGAAGTAATGAGTGAAATGGGCTCATTGGGGATGGTTTTAATGAGGTCTCTGTCGGTATTGCCGGACAGGTAATTACTGAGTCCTGTGGAGTTGGGAATTTTAAAGAGGTTGTGGGTGCGTGGTCGGCGCATGTCACAGTCGATGATAAGGACATTTTTATTGTTCTTGGCAAGGATTCTTGCAAGGTTGCAGGTGGTGACAGTCTTCCCCTCCTTGGGCGACATACTGGTCACCAGGATTGATCGTGGCGGATGGTCAGGAGATGAAAGAAGCAGTCCGGAACGAATAAGACGGTAATTCTCAGCCAGAGGTGACAGAGGGTGTTTAACGAGATGGGTTTCAATGGATTCATCAGGGGCTTTGAGTTCTTCAACAGTTCCAAGCACAGTTATGTCAAAACGCTGCTCTATATCTTTTCCATCTTTGACATTGTTATCCAGGTACTCAATGAAAAAGGCGACGCCGATACCACCAAAGAGGCCCAAGATGACCCCAAGAGCCAGGTTTCGTTTTTTGTTTGGTTTGGATGGCGCGGTGGGGAGTTGGGCTTCTCGTACTACCCAGATTTTTACATCCTGAGATTGCTTGGTGACCCCGGCTTTATTGATGCTGGAGGTGAGCGCGTCATAGAGGACCCGGTTCATGTCCACCTCACGTTTCATGATGGAATACTGGGTAAAGCGCTCGTTGATATTCAGTATCTCCTGTTTGGTGCTGGCCAGCAGTTGTTTGAGGCTGGCAACTTTTGATTCTGCCAGTTCGTAAGCATTGCGGGTTGCGTCGATTATCCTGTTTATTTCAAAATCTTTTTCCTTCAGGAGGAGGTCGCGTTCGGCTTTGGCATTGATCATCACAGGATGCTTGTAACCGTATTTCTTCGAGAGATCTTTTATCTTCTGCTCGACTGCAAATATCTTTTCGCGCAGACTTTGAAGGACCGGATTCTTGGCAAATACGGAGATTGTTTCAATATTCTTATAATCATTGCCCAGTTTTTGTATCTGGTTGTGTAATGCTTCCAGTTCTTTCAGGGTTCCCTGAGCCTTGGAGAGTTGAGAACTGAATTCACTGAGTCTCTGTGGGTAGACGGCGAGCTTGTTTTCGACGGTGACAAGGTCATTATCGCGCATGTACTGTTGCAGGGCCAGCTCGGACTTTTCCAGTCTTTTACGCTCTTCGTCAGCCTTGCTGGTCATCCACTGTAGTGAATAGCTGCTGGAGGCAAGTTTTATTTCTAAGATTTCATCGGTATACGCCTTGACAATGGAGTCCATCACCAGTTTGGCCATAGCAGGATTCTTATGACTGAAGCTGATTACAACGGTCTTGGTGTTGGTGACGGGTTTGATTGACAGGTTAGCCCTGATCATTGAGGCAATTCTGTCAGCGTCTGTTACCGGTTCTGCACTGACAAGGAGATTATTGTCGGATGCCAGGGATTCTGGATCGGTCTCTTGTGCCGGAAGCAGTCCTTTGATGAAATCTTTGAGCCCGGTTTTAGCAGTGGAAATAAAACTGAACAGGCCTTCTTTTTTCTCTTTCAGGAAGTAGTGTTTATACTTGGTGTCAAGTTTGAGGGTGCTGACCACACGCCGGGTCACATTAGGGCTTTTAATTAATTCAAACTGGGTTGCAAGAAAATCGGGGTCCCAGCGAGCATATGGAGAAGAGTCGAGGGCGCTGTCTCCGAAATTTCGCTCTATGAGGACCTGAGAGGAAGCGGTGTAGAGCGGAGTGGTGGTGTAGGTTTTTATCAGGACAATGAGGAAAACAATGATGAAAAAGGTGATGACGGTTGTTTTACGCTTTGTGATAATGCTGAGATAATCTCGGAGGTGTATCTCCTGTTCCTGTGGTTCTTCACTGCCGGGCTGGATGGAGAAAGTGTTATTCATGGTGTCTATGATCTGTGTATTTAGAAGAAGCTTTCAGGAACAACGATGATATCATTGGCAAGAACTGAGGTGTTAAGGTCCACATCTCTGAGCGTTGTTTTTTTGTTGTCAACAATTCGCACAATGCGGACACTTGATTTCGATGCCTTCCCGGTGAACCCGCCGGCCCGGGCGATAAGTTTCAGGACCGTGGTGTCTTTGTCGCAGGGGTATGCGTCGGGATCGCCAACTTCTCCGGTGACATAACACATCCCGCCTTTGGGGATATAGACGGTATCGCCATCCTGAATAAGAATGTTCTGACTGAGATCGCCGCCTTCCACTATGGATTTGATATTAACGATTAGTACTTCCTGCTTGCCGTTCTTGTTTCTTTTTATGGTGGCGGTATCTCCTGCGCCTTCCCGCAGTCCGCCAGCCTGGGAAATAATCTCAAGAAAGCTTGTGGTGCCGCGTAATTCTGCGATTCCCGGTTTGTTGATGTGGCCAAGAATCACCGCTTTCTTTGAACGAAACTCTTTGATGAAGATATTGACTTGAGGGTTAACAATGTACCCATCTGCAAGAAGGGAGGTGAGCTTTTCTGTAACCTCCGGGATGGTCAGACCACCCACATGCACCCGACCGATAAAGGGAATGACGATGGATCCGTCGTTGGAAACCCGTACCGTTTTCTGGAGGTCATCATGATCATAGACATCGACCATAAGGACATCGCCGGGACCCACGATGTAGTTTTCAGCAGGGGCATTGCGAGAGATAAACAGACAGATAAGTACGACAAAAACTGCGGTAAAAATAAAAGGCTTTTTCTGCATTATAGGTTCTTACTTTGTTGCGTCAGACAGCAATAATATATCTGGCAGGGAGGGCAAGTATTTGACCTATTATAGCGCAGAATTCAAACTAAAGGAAATGGTGTTTGAGGAATAGTCAAAATAATCGTCAGAGGAATCTCTGGTGTCGTACATATAGGAAACTTCGGCCATTAACCAGTCTTTCAGGACGTATTGGAGGGCAGGTCGTACAACATATCGGTCTTCATCTCGACTGCCGTCTCTCATTCCATAGTCAGCATTTTCGTAGAGCAGACTCAAGGTACCGGTGAATCTTTCGGTGAACTCCTGCTCATAGCGGAATGTTGCGGCGATAACATCTTTGTTAAGGGCATCGTAGCTGTCACTTTCCTCGAGTTTATTACTTGCCCCAAGGGTTATACCGGTTTTATCGGTGACTTTGTACTGGAATGCGAGTTCCAGGGCAAAACCATCATTTTTTACCGAATCAGACTCCTCAACAAGGGCATCAACGATGGAATTCTTGTAGGTTCGCTGCTGATAACCGGCTTTGAACCGGAAAGAGGTCTTTGCAGAGGAAACCCAGTTAATACCACCGTAGATAAAGTCCTGTTCATTATCTTTTAAATCAGCGGTGTCATAGCTGACATCAATATACTGGTATTGCAGGAACAGTGCGGTTTTCATGCTGTAGTTGAAAAATCCGTAAACAGAAAATGAATTATCACTTCTGTTCATGAACTCATCAATCTGGTCATCATAGTTGAGGTAGAAGTTGGAATATTCAATTTTGGCCCGAAGTTTCTCAGTGAAGAGCCAATCGGCATCAGCTATGGCGATGTTGGAATAGTACATGCGAAGCTGCTCTGCTGTTGAGCTGCCTATGTCGAAACGATCCTGACCCCTGGTGAAGCGGTCAACGATACCGAGTGATAGACCACCACGCAGGTTATAGCGGAACAAACCTTCTCCAATTCCACCCCAGTCATTGAGATCAGAGTCGTCTGAATACATTTTGTAATCCAAGGCGCCGAGAACATAAGCATTGATGCGATCGAAACTTTCGTAATCTGGAAGTCCTGTCTGCAGTCCACCTGCAGAAGTATTATTGGGAGCAACATGGAGGGGGACTTCTTTTCTGCGGGGGACTGAAAACCAGATCCCTGGAGATATGGTGGTGAGAAAGTTACTTGTGGTGTCCAGGTCAACATTGTAGAGGTTGTCGGTGTACTCTCCGCTGATACTGATGAATGGATGGGCGTATCCACCGCCCTCTGTTCCGAAGAGATCACTGTCTATCTGCTGTCCGGCCTCGTCTTCGGGAAGGAGTGAAATAGTATCCGTTGTCTGTCCCATGGGCATGTCAGGCAAGTTCTCCACCACATCCATCTTATTTACTGTTAATTCCTGAGCTGTAACCGTTGTTCCGGAGAGGAGTAAAGCTGCGAAAAAGAGAGAAGGTAAGTGCTTCATAGGTATAGTCTTCTTTTTTGGTGTGATAAAAAAACGTCAGCAAAAAAAAGCTCTGTACACCTGTGGGATACAGAGCTCAGGTCGTAAAGTCGAGGAAATTAGAATGTGGATGGGCTCGCAAAGCTGGAACCGTTACGGGCGCCTGGAGAGGGCATTCCGGCAAACCGGGGGCCAGCTGCAACGGGGGTGTATGCCTGGGTATCGGCAACCTGATCGCCACACTCAACTACGCTCTTCTTAAATGCCGCCACAACGATAATCTCGGAGATTCCATTTTTATCTGCGGCAAGCTTGATGTCATCACCACTTGCACCAGAACAGTAGAGTGCCTTGAGAAGGTTTTGTGGGTTGAGGTCGGTGAGTTTCAGCCCTTCCTCAACGATATCCTCTGGAGTTTTACCCTGTTCCAATGCCTTTGGAACGGCAACTTCAATACCCTGATTTTGGAAATTTACCGAAAAGTCCTCAATCCAGTCAGCGAAGACCGGAGAAGCAAGTAAAACGCCCAGAATCGTTGATATGACTAACGTCTTCATACGAAACTCCTGAAATATTGTTGTTGTTGCCATGTTAAAGTGCCCATTTATGTCGTTAATATAAGAATCTCTGTTATTTAAGTCAATAGGTAAATATACCCATTTTTGCAGTTTTTATTGATGAGAAGTACCTGAATCCGTGAGCCTTCAATGGTGATGCAGTCTGGTTTTTTTTGAGTACGTTGGTTATAGTGGCCTGTGTAAATTTTTCAAATGTGCTCTGTCAATGAGGACAAAGGTAACAGGATGTATCGGCAGCTAACCCCTGAAGGGGGCAAATGTTTTTTTTTCATGCTTGATTTGTGATTTTGTATCTGCATTTTAATACATAGTTACCACGAAAGCCCAGGCAACAACAAATTGCTATTGTAGGGTCCCGCTCCCGTGGGCTATAACTGCTCGAAAAACTGACGATTTTTTGTCAACGGGAGTGAGTTTCTGCACCTGATACCGGTAAAAGCTGAGCTTCGGTGGTAAGCAGGTTTTAATATGTTATCAAAAAAAACAATCACGAAGCTGTCACGGATTCAGGATAATGAAAGAAAATAGTAAAACATTACAGGGCCTGGCGCTCCTTCTCCCGCAGATAACCCGGCAGCGGGGCTGGGAAGATCAGCTTGATCTCCATTCAATTTTTGTAAACTGGCAGGAACTTGTGGATGAAGATATGGCTGCGCACTGTCGTCCGTTGAAAATCGTGAAGCGGGTTTTATGGCTTGAGGCCGAAAATTCATCCTGGCTGCAGCAGTTTCAATATCAGACTGTTTTCACATTGGAAAAATTGAATAGCTCATTGAGAAAAACCCGTTTGAAGGGGCTGCGTTTCTGTGTTGCAGAGAAAGCGATGGAGGATGAAGGAAGCAGTGAGCCCGCATTGCGATATCAGCAACCACTTGCTGCTGATATTGCAGCATTTGAGTCATGCGTCGGGTCCATTTCTGATAAAGATGCGCGTGAGGCTCTCTTTCGTTTCTGGTATCTTTCCCGGGCCTGTAAGAAAATGTAATATTCCTTTAAAATACATATATAAAAAGGTCAAAACCAAGATAACTAACTATTATGCTATATGATACAGTATTAGACGCCATTGGCGGTACTCCTCTGATCAGGGTGAATCGCCTGAATAAGACAGATATTCCTGTGTACGCCAAACTCGAATTCAGCAATCCTGGAGGGTCGGTGAAGGAACGGATCTCCCTGTCTCTTATTGAAGCAGGAGAAGCCAGCGGTGAGTTGACTGAGGATAAGATTGTGCTCGAGGCAACAAGCGGCAATACAGGTATAGGGCTTGCCATGGTCTGTGCTGCCAAGGGGTATCGTTGTCAGCTGGTTATGCCGGAATCTGCCTCCCTTGAAAGAAGGCAGATTATGCAGGCCTATGGTGCTGAAATCCTTCTCACTCCAGCAAAACGCAGTACTGATGGTGCCATTGAAAAGGCCTATGTTATGGCCCGGGAGCATCCGGAACGCTATTATCTGACGGATCAATTCAATAATGAGGCTAACTGGCGGGCGCACTATGACAACACTGCTCCTGAAATATGGGAACAGACCGGGGGGAAGCTGAGCCATGTTGTGGCAACACTTGGGACCTCCGGCACAGTGATGGGCCTTTGTAAATGGTTCTCCGAGCATCATCCTGAGGTAAAAATTGTGGCAGTCGAGCCCTTTCTCGGCCATAAAATTCAGGGGCTGAAAAACATGAAGGAGTCTTATCGTCCCGGTATTTTCGATAAATCCCTTCCACATCAAATTGCTAATGTTCATGATGAAGATGCCTTTCGCATGGCGCGGATGCTGGCCAGAAAAGAAGGGTTGCTGGTTGGAATGAGCAGCGGGGCGGCAATGTTCTGTGCCCTGAAGCTGGCCGAAGAACTTGAAGATGGTTTTATTGTAACGATTATTCCGGACGGCGGGGAGCGTTACCTGTCCACCCCGCTGTTTACCAGGAAGAACAATGTCACCGAGAAGAAATCCGGGCTCTGTTTTTTTAACACCCTGAGCAAGAAGAAAGAGGAGTTTCAGTCACAGCGTGATAAAAAAGTTACCCTGTACACCTGTGGCCCCACAGCGTATGAACCTGCAGATCTGTCTCTGTGCCGCCGGTTGGTGGTGTCGGACCTTATTACCCGTTATCTTGAACACAAGGGTTATGAGGTAAATTCATGTATGAATTTCACGGATCTTGATGATAACACCATTGAGGGGGCAATCAGGACAGGCAAGTCTCTTGCGGAATTCACCTCCCGCTATATTGATGGATTTATGGCGGATATTGATTCTCTGAAGGTGAAACGTGCTACGAATTATCCACGCGCTCTGGAACATGTGGAGGATATGATAGAAATATCCCATAAGCTGCTTCATAAGGGGTATGCATACGAAAAACATGGGTCCATATATTTTGATATCTCCAAATTTAAGAAATATGGTCGGCTTTCGGGGATTGATCTGAGTAAAATTCAGCTGGGTAGGACCGTTGATCTTGATAATTATGAAAAGGATAATCCGCGGGATTTTACCCTGCTCAAGCGATCCACCCTGGCTGAACTGAAAGTGGGGATCTTTTACGAAACTGACTGGGGCAATGTGCGTCCAGGCTGGCATATTGAGTGTTCTGCCATGTCCACCAGATACCTTGGCGAAACCATGGATATTCATACGGCCAGTCGTGACCTGATCTTTCCTCACCATGAAAATGAAATAGCCATTGCTGAGGCGCTTACAGGAAAGCCCCTGGCAAAATACTGGCTGCACTCGGAGCTGCTTTTGGTGGACGGGAAGAAGATGTCATCGGAGGCCGGCAATGTGGTGACCTTGAACGATGCAGTGTTGCGCGGCTTTACACCGCGTGATGTTCGCTTTATGCTCCTCTCAGTACATTATCGCAAACCGCTGGATTTTTCATTCCAGCGCTTGATTAATGTGCGCACTGCGCTGCGTCGAATTGACGAGTTTACCTGCAAACTGCTCTGTCTGCCGCCGGGAAAACCGCATCCGGAAGTGGCATCTTATGTCTCAGCCATGGAAGAACAGTTTTTTGGTGCCATGGATGATGATCTCAATGTCTCCATGGCGATGGCGGCTGTGTATACATTTATCAAACAGACCAACCCCATTCTCCATGTGAATCATCTGGACGGGGATCAGAAAAAATATATTCTGGATAGCCTTGGCAAGCTGAATGAAATTCTCCAGATTTTCCGACTCAAGGGCTGTCCGCTGGCTCCTGCTGTGAATGCCATTATTCAGCGCCGCGAAGAGGCGCGGCTGGGGAAAAACTGGAAGGCAGCCGATGAGGCACGGGATGAACTTGTCCGGCAGGGAATCCAGATCATTGATACCGCAACGGGACCTGTCTGGAAGCCTGTTGCTAAAAAATGAAGTTGATTTTTTAGCAGCTATATTTTATACAAGCCATACCATGCGCCAGTAGCTCAGCTGGATAGAGCAACGGCCTTCTAAGCCGTAGGTCACAGGTTCGAACCCTGTCTGGCGTACCAGTTAAAGCCTGTGAAACTAATCGATTATGTTTTGTTTTGCAGGCTTTTTTCGCCCACGGGAGTGGGCTCATACACCCAATACCGGTAAAAGCTGAGCTCCGGTGCTAATCCGCTAATAAATTCACCCTGATCTCTTTATTCTGGCCTTGGCTGCTATGATGTCAACTCACTGATGGTTCGTGAAAGATCTTTGAGGATGTAGGGTTTTACAATTGCAGCACAGAACCCGTATTCGCTGTATTTTGCCATGACCGGATCGTTGGAATAGCCGCTTGAGACAATTATTCGTGCGGTGGGGTCAAGGATCAGGATCTCTTTCACCGCCTCTTTCCCCCCCATTCCTCCAGGAATAGTTAGATCCATGATGATGAGGTCAAATACAGCGTCTTTTTCAATGGATTCCCGGTAGCATTGAATAGCCTCTTCACCATGTTTGGAAAGGGTGACCTCATGGCCAAGCAGGGTGAGCATCTCTTTTGCCACCTGCAGTACCATTTCCTCGTCATCCATCAGTAGTATTCGGGCGCGAAATGGTTGGGCAGATGTTGCTGTGGTTCCCTGGCTTTTTGCCTCTATTTTGCCGGAGGCGGGAAGGAATAATGCAAAGGTGGATCCGATTCCCGGGGTGGATTCCACCGTGAGATGTCCGTTGTGTTTCATGGTGATGGACTGGGTGATAGCCAGGCCAAGACCATTGCCTTCTTTCTTGGTGGAGTAGTAGGGATCAAATATTTTTTCCATTATGTGTGGGGACATCCCTATTCCGCAATCTTTGATTGCTATCTTGACAAATCCTGCATCCTTATTGGTGTTGAGGAACGGGTAATCTCCGGCGTGAACATTTTCGGCACTAATGGTGATTATTCCGCCCTCTGGCATGGCGTGGCTGCCGTTCAGGACGATATTCTGGATAACCTGACTGATCTGGCCTTTATCTATTTCAACCAGCCATAAATCATCTGGAATAGTAAAATGGCAGGCGACCTTATCTCCATGAAGAACAAAGTTTGCCGAATCTTTAATGACAGTCTCCAGTGATGAGACCTCTTTTACGGGATCGCCACCCCTTGCAAATGTGAGTAGCTGCTGGGTTAAGTCTTTAGCACGCAGGGAGGCCTTCTCCGCTGCAGCAAGAAGCTCTCGGGTTTTGTCCTGCAGCGTTTTATCAAAGAGAGCCAGGTTGATATTCCCAAGGATAGCGGCCAGAATATTGTTGAAGTCATGGGCGATCCCACCGGCAAGGATTCCCACGGATTCCAGTTTGGTTACTTTAAGCAATTCCTTTTCGGTTTTGAGAAACTCGGTAATATCTCTGAAAACCAGGACGGCACCAATTATTTCGCTGTCAGCGTTGAGGATGGGAGCGCCATTGCTGGTGATGTTGATCTCTTGTCCATCCCTATTGATGAGGATGAGATCTCTGGAATCAATGATCTGGCCGTCATTGATTATCTGGAGAATGGAGTAGTCCGGTTTTTCCCTGCTCCCCTCATTGATAACATGGAATATTTCACTTATGGGTCGGGTGGCAGCTTCTGAGTTCGGCCATCCTGTGATGTGTTCGGCGACCTTGTTCAGGAAAATGACGTTACCGGATACATCGGTAGTTATGACGCCATCCCCAATGGAACGCAGGGTCACGGAGAGGCGTTCTTTTTCGGCAGCCAGGGCTTCTTCTGCTTTTTTTCGTTCCCGGTTCTCCTCTTCCAGCTCTCGGATTTTCTGCCGGATGGCATCACGCATGTTACTGAAGCTTTGGGAAAGGGTTCTGATTTCATCTCTCCCAGCTATACTAATTTGCTGATCCAGGTTGCCATCGGCCATGCGGGTGGCGATTCTGGTCAGCCTGGTTATGGGTTTAGTGAATTTGGCAACAACAAGTGAAAGAATAAGTATTGCAGCCAGGGCCACCCCTCCCATGATGTAGACAAGTGCGGTGAGGAATTCACGGGCATCTGCGTATTTAAGGTCCATTGGAACAGCGTACCCGATAATCCATTTCCATTCCGGGAATTTCTTAAAACGGCCCCACTTTCTTTCTCTGAGATAGGTGTAGTTGAAGCCTCCTTCCTCAGGTGCTGTAAGGAGGGTCTTGACAATGTCGAGCTGGGTCACCGAAAGATCCCCTTTGGGAAGTTCCGGGTGCATGATAACTTTTCCGTTATAGTCGAGGATAAAAGGGTAGATGAGCAGTTTGTCTGTGCCTTTGTAATGATCTAAACGGAGGTCTCTGATGCTTGCCTTCTGGAAATCTTCAATATATGCCTCTACCATTCCGGTCTTTTTCAGACGTTCGTTATTTCTACTGAGAAAGTTGTAAATGGTGTCCACTTTTTCTGCATACAGAGCCTCCTGGCTCTTGTCTATGACCTGGATCAGTTTTTTATCGGCAATATAGAAAACACTGACCCCTGAGATGACAAAAGCGACGGTGATAATGGCAAGCAACTTGACAGTGATGGATGTGAATTTCATGAGGGCTTATTTTTGCTGTGATTGGTTTTTAACAAAAGTTGCTTTTTCCAGGAGAGACATGGGGAACTTGATGTTCATTTTTTTGGCCAGGGGCATGTTCAGGTAGAGCTTTGATTGTCGGTTCGTTGTTTCCGCTATGGCGGAGGGTGCGGTACCATCAAGTATCTGAAGTACAGTGTTTCCCGCCCACCAACCTTGTTCCGCAGCAATTTTGACGTTGCCGAGGAGGGTGTAGGAGACAAGGTGCTCCCCCATACTGCCCGTGGGAATTCTGGTGTTGGCCAGGATAAACGTATGGATTTTTTCTTGATCCCAGCCGGGAAGATCGTTGGCTGTAAGCCAGATGAGCATGTCGACCTTATCCTGGATACGGACATATTGTTTTTTCCAGCTTTTCAGGTCGCGAAGCAGTTTACCGCTGGAGAACTGCAATCCAAGTTGTTTTCTGAAATTCTCGAGACTCTTTTGGTTGGAGAGGTTGTCGCTGCCGATATAGCCCAGCCGTTTTCCTTTTGCATAGAGTTTTAATAGGTCAATAGTCTCCATGATGGGGTCGACTTCGACCATTCCTGTAGTGGTCTCCCGGGGGAAGTTGTATATTTTGGCATCCCAGTTGAGGCCGCAGAATACAATGGGGAAGCTGCTTTTCTTATAAAAAGGTTCGATGAGGTATTTTGCAGCATTGTCATCACTGAAAACGACTATATCAGGTTTCCAACTTTCTATAATGTCCCTGGCCGTCTGGACTGACTGCTCAATGAATGTCTGGGACTTGTTCAGTTTGGTATCCATCCGAAACAATCTGAAATCAACCTCACTGTTGGAAGTGTCGAGGGAACCATCTGCTCTACTTTTGATATGGAGTGCCTTCAGAAGCCCTTTCTCTACGTCATCGCTCCACTGGTATCCCTTGTGGTAGGAATTTATGTACAGAACTTTGGGGAGATCCGTGCTGGTTAGGTGGGCATTTTCAAGAAGCGCCATGGGGAATTTGATCCCGAGTGTTCGGGCAATGGACATGTTGAGATATATTGTTGCTTTCTTGTTGTAGGCGACAGGGATCTCTGACGGAGGGATTCCACTGAGGATTTTCAGAGCTGTTTCTGCTGCGTAGTGTCCTTGTTCCTCTGCAAGTTTGGCATGTGTAACCAAAACATAGTGCTTGAGGAACTTGTGGGTTGTTCCAGTTGGTATTTGTATGTTTTTCAGGACAAATTTTATCATCTCTTTATGGTTGAATCCTGTCACGGAGCGACATTCCTGAAGGAGAATCATGTCGGTTTCCTGCTGCAAATCCAGGAAGGCCTGTTTCAGCTCATCAAATGTTCGTGCAAAGCGGAAGTTGAATTGGATGCCAAAACGTTTTGAGATGTTCTGAATCTCTTTGTGCTCAGTAATGGTATCTGCGGCCAGAAAGCCTATCCTGTTGCCACTTGCAAAGGGTTTCAGGGTATTGATTATTGAGTTGGCATGGGATACTTCCACCATACCGGTTATGTTCCTGGTTGGGAAACCGTAGACTGTGGCATCCCAGTTCAGGCCACAGAATACAACGGGGATATCGGAGTTTTTGAACCAGGGAGCAATGAGATATTTTGAGGCATTATCATCTGAGGCGATGATAAGATCCGGTTGCCAGGATAGAATAAGGTCCCTAGCTGTGAGGGCAATGGCTTGTATGTGCTCTTCCGACTGGTTTCGCTTGGTGTCCATGCGAAAGATCTTTAATTCGATATCATTACGGTCTTCAAGGATGGACTGGATACCGGCGGTTATACCGGCACTCCATTGATAGGTCGGAAAATAGGAGTCTATATAGAGTATCTTTTTAGCGGCAAAGGTGGTTGTGGGAATGCAGAAAAAAAAGATGAGCAGGCACAGCGTACAACAGATTAGTTTTTTGTGCCTCATCTTTGATCCTTGTCAGTGATTTGCTGTGATTGGTGCCAGCTGCCAGTACCCCTTATTGTATCCATCTTTGTGTGGAAAAGTCAAACAGTGAGCCTCGTTTCTCTCTGAATCTGAGTGGCGGAGATCAGTTTGTTTTTCTTCTGACTTCGATGGCTGGGATAATGCTGAGGAGCAGATTATCCGGTTGCAGGTTTACTTCATTTATGTTCATTGTGAAAGTCAGGCTTTTGTCCCCTGTTTTTCGGGTGATTGGCTTGAAATTTCCGAGGGAAATCGGGAATTCCTGATTGTTAAACAGCAGAACAATGGTCGAGGCGATATCGGCCTGTTCGGTTCCGGTAGATTGCAGCTCTGTGATAAGCGGTCGGATGTAAAGGGTCTGTGATGCAGCATCGAAGCGGATGGTGGCGTCACACTGAAAATTCATGGTGAGGCTGCCTATTTTCATGCGGAGATTATGGCCGGCTATGGTGGTCACCAAGTTAAGTTTGTGGCCGCTTAGGGTGACGTGTCCTGAAAGTTTATTTTTGTGTATTTTCAGTTCTTTAATGGTGTCGATGGAAACTGAACCGAGTATGGTGTTGGAATCAATCGCTAGCTGCAACGGCAGACTTTTGGTGAGAACGTCCTGAACAATGTTTGCGGGGAAATTCATGGTGATTGCCTGCTGTTTGGGTTCTGCCCGGGAGAGAGAGGCAGAGAGCAGGACAAAGAGAAGGATGAAAAAGGTTTTTTTGAGATTCATACAGTTCCTGTGGTTGGGGTTTTCCTGGGGGCTCAATGTAGAGAAAAAACTCATAATGGACAGACACCTTTCTAGAAATGCCACAGACCTTGTAGATAATCAACCTGAATTCGCCCTGAAGGGATGTGGGAGATCTTATTTAACCATAGCTGCTTGTGAATGCTCTGTTTGCATTACAATATGTTGTCAAAACAAAAGTGTACCATGCCAACTCTAACCATCGCTGCCGACTGTCTCCTTGAGGATATACCCTTCTCCCTGGAAAAGGAGTTTACAGCTCGGCTTACCATTGATAATCCCAAATATGTGGCAGCTAAAAAATATGGCCGCTGGGTAGGGAATAAGATAAAACCCACCTTGAAATATTACCAGTCGGTACCTGACGGCCTGCGTTTTCCAAGGGGGTTTGCCAACCAGGCGGTGTTGCTGTGCCGTGAATTTTTCCGGGAAACTCCGCTGATACACGATAAACGTCTGCTTCTTGAAGAGATGGACACTGCTTTTCATGGTGTTTTGCGGCCCTATCAGGAGGCGGCTGTTGTGGCAGCCGAGAAACGCTCCTTCGGTGTGCTGGAGGCCGGAACCGGCAGTGGCAAAACGGTGATGGCCCTGGCAATTATTGCAGCGCGCCGTCAGCCGACTCTTATTGTGGTTCACACTAGGGAACTGTTGTATCAGTGGCAGGAAAGAGTAAGGGAGTTTCTGAGACTTGAGCCGGGCCTGATTGGAGATGGCCATTTTGAGGTGGCTCCAGTGTCCATTGCCATTGTTAATACTGCCAGAAAAAGGTTCCAAGAGTTGGCTTCTCGATTTGGACATCTGGTTGTGGATGAGTGTCACCGTGTGCCAGCTACCTTGTTTACCGATGTGGTAGGAAGCTTCAGCGGCCACTACCTGCTCGGGCTTTCGGCCACTGCATTTCGCAGTGACGAAGGGTTGACGCGGCTGATTAGTTTTTACATGGGGGACCAGTTCCACAAGGTGGATCAGGCGGAACTCCAGGCAAGCGGAGCCATTGTCAAACCAAGTCTGGTGCGCTGTAAAACTGTTTTTCGCTATCGATATCGTGGTGACTATCAACCCCTTATTGCTGCATTGATCAAAGATGCCGCGCGTAATCAGCAGATAATTGATGATGTGGTGCGGGAGAGCAGGCGCAGGAACAGCGGTATTCAATTGCTGGTATCCGATCGTATTTCTCATTGCCGGATCTTTGAAGACGGTCTGAAACGGCGCGGGGTTGCCGTGGCGTTACTTATCGGCAAGACATCTGCTGAGCAGCGGGCCGCAGTTGTTGCCGATGTGCAGTCAGGAAGGGTGAAGGTGCTGGTGGCGACTTTACAGCTTATCGGTGAAGGCTTTGACTGCCCCGGTCTCAGTAATCTGTTTCTAACAACCCCGATCACTTTTGAGGGGCGGCTACTGCAGGTGCTGGGGCGTATAATGCGTCCGGCAAAGGGGAAGCAGGCACAGGTATTCGATTATGTCGATGAGGCCGTTTCTGTGTTGAAACGTTCCGCGGCTGGACGAAGAAAAATCCTTGAAGCTCTCTGATTTAATTTCCTTGCCAAGTTCTTGAGGTTTTGTTATTCTGTGAAATTTTTCAATCCAAAAAATACCTGAATCTGTGATCGTCCATCCAGAAAGGAGGCGAGTGACTCTGTCATCACGGATTCCGGATATAATGAAATTCATTCAAAGCATCCGCATACGGCTGGGTGCTTTTTTCTTTTTTACGAGGCATAAGATGGAACAGGATAAAATTCGGAACGTTGCTATTATCGCTCATGTTGACCATGGCAAAACAACTCTCGTTGATGAGTTATTTAAACATTCAGGTATGTTCAGGGAAAACGAGCGTGTTGCGGAACGTATGATGGATTCCGGGGATCTGGAACGGGAGCGTGGTATCACCATCACCGCAAAGAATGGTTCCTACGAGTACAAGGACTTCTGGATCAATATCATCGATACCCCCGGCCATGCTGATTTCGGTGGCCAGGTAGAGCGTGTTCTCAGGATGGCAGATGGTGCACTCCTGGTGGTTGATGCTCAGGAAGGCCCCATGCCGCAGACTTATTTTGTTTTGAAAAAGGCCCTGGAAAACCATCTCCCGGTTATTGTTGTGATTAACAAAATTGATAAGCCAGCAGCCCGTTGTGATTGGGTTGTGGATCAGGTATTTGACCTCTTTGTAAAGCTTAACGCCCCGGATGATGTACTGGATTTTCCCGTTGTATTCGCTTCTGCCAAAGAGGGTTATGCCCTGAAAGAGCATACTGACTCCAAAGTCGGGGACGGTGACATGCATGTGGTTTCCCAGATGATCGTTGACCATATTCCCGCCCCTGTCGGATCAGCTGATGCTTCCCTGCAGATGCAGGTTGGAACCATTGACTACTCCCCTTATCTTGGACGCCTTGGAATCGGTAAGGTGGTAAATGGTCACCTCTCTATTAACCAGCCGGTTGTGGTTGCCCGTCGTGACGGGAGTATCAAACCGATCCGTATTACCAAAATTTATCGTTTCTCCTGTGATGAGAAGATCCCCACAGAGACAGCAACCACCGGCGAGATAGTTGCTGTTGCCGGAATGGAAGATGTGACCGTGGGAGTAACCTTCACCGACCCTGATGATCCGCATCCATTGCCGCTCATTGATATTGATCCTCCCACCATCTCCATGAACTTTATCCCCAATGATTCGCCATTTGCCGGAAAGGAAGGGAAGTTTGTTACCTCCCGTCACATTGAGGACAGACTCAAGCGGGAAACACTTGCCGATGTTGCTCTGCAGTATGAACCACTTACTGATGCTGTGGGATTCAGGGTTTCCGGGCGTGGTGAGCTGCATCTCTCTATTCTCATCGAGAAAATGAGACGTGAGGATTATGAGATGCAGGTGACCAGACCGCAGGTTATTCTTATTGAAAAAGATGGTGAAACCCTTGAACCTTATGAGGAACTCACCGTTGATGTTGATGAACAGTACCAGGGGCCTGTTATTGAAAAACTCGGGAAGCTGCGCGGCCAGATGGAAGAGATGACCACCCAGAATGGTATGGTTCGTCTCAAGTTCAAGATTCCTACCCGCGGGCTTCTTGGTTATCGCTCAGAATTTATGACTGATACCAAGGGAATGGGTATGATGAGCTATGTTTTCGCAGAGTATGGTCCATGGGCTGGAGAGATCAAGAACCGTATTAACGGTGTGCTGGTGGTGAAAGAACCCTGTACCTCTGTTGCTTATGCTTTGTTTAATCTGCAGGATCGTGGTAAACTTTTTGTAGGGCCGGGGTCTCCAATGTATCAGGGACAGATTTTGGGTGAGCACTGCCGGGCAACAGACCTGGTTGTGAATCCGGCAAAGGGTAAAAAACTCACCAACATGCGCGCCTCCGGATCTGATGAGGCCGTTGTGTTGACCCCTCCTGTTGAGATGACCCTTGAAGACTGTATTGCTTATATCAACGATGATGAGCTGGTTGAGGTTACTCCTAAGTCAATTCGGCTGCGCAAAAAGAGTGGAGTGCGTATCCGGGGATAAAAGACAATTATGCAAAGTCTGATTTTTATGATAATAGCAGGGGTGGCAGCCATTGCCACCTTTGCAATCATTGCCAGAAAGTATGGCAGTGAATGTATGCCCTGACTGATGCTCTACAGTTCTGCGGGCGCAGGACTCGGGACCTTTTTTCTGCTGCAGTGGTTTTTTCAGTAAGGTTGCTTCCGCAGTGTCTCATTCTCCCTTTTGCAAGTTCTTTTTTTCTTAGAAAGAAAATAATCCGCAACTATTCTGCCATGGTCAAAGACCAGTTGCGGCAGGTTTTCCTCTGTAAATAAAGCGGCTTCTGCTGCATCATCTCCTGCTGTCGGGGGGCTCTCTGCTGTGGCTGTAAATACCGTTGAGGCAGTGTGCTGGCGCGGGTCTCGTGTCGGGTCTGAGTAGGTTCTAAACTGTTGCAGGTTACTCACTGCAAGCCCCGTTTCTTCCTCTGCTTCCCTTTTCGCTGCTGTTTCATAAGACTCACCGTAATCAACAAAACCTCCTGGCAAGGCCCAGCCATGGGGAGGGTTTTTACGCTTGATGAGGACGATTGTGTCGGCAATCTCAATGATGATATCAACGGTTGGTACAGGATTTTTGTAGACATGAATCTCTCTTTGACAATGGGGGCAACGCATGGTTACTCTGGTTGACTCAGTAGATTATTGATTTCATGCCAGTTGTTGACTGTCTTCAGGTCATGGCTGCTCTGATTCCACGGCTGATTATAGACAATGGGGGTGATACCTGTTGTTGCCAGCTGAAGGCAGGTTTCTATCCGGTCATCGATAAAGTAGTTGAGGCTGTGATCTCTGATGTAGCGTGCCTTGTCGTCATGGTCTCCCATTGCCACAAGGTTTATCTGGGAGCATGTCTCCTCAGAGAAGTGGTGTTCCAGCCAGTCAATTACTGGTTTCTCGATGGGGCGTGCGGTGATGATTGTCACTGTGGCCTGCTGTGCCATGGAGCTGATTACTTCAACCGCGCCGGGATTGGGTTTGAGCCCCACCCCCAGAGAGTCCTTGAGGATGGTATAAAAAATCTGCTCCACCTGTTCCGTGGGGATGGACAGGCAGCTCTCAACCTGAAAACTGGTGATATCTTCCAGCCGAAAGGAGCAGTGGTCGTATTCCTCACAGGCGATGCGAACAAAGGCTTCTCCCGTGTCGGCAATAACACCGTCGAGGTCAAATCCTATTTCGTTACTGTTAATGTTCATTGGTAATGCTCCTGTATTGATCGAATCCTGGCCACGATTGCATCATTGTATGGGGTGGCGATGCCGAGTTTTCTGCCAAGCATGGTAACTGCCCCGTTTATTGCGTCAATTTCAGTGGCACGTCCGGCGCGCACATCTTGAAGCATGGATGAGATGTTGGCGGCTGTATTTTTACAGACACTGATTGTGGCCTGAACTGGATCCTCACGGATTGTTATTCCCATGGCCTCTGCTACCCGGGTGGCTTCAAGGACAAGCGCTTTTAGCTCGGTCAGGATACCGGGTGAAGTGAGAAGAAAGCCGTTGCTCCGGTTGTGGATTGCGGTGAGGGCATTGATGCCGACATTGATAAGGAGTTTGGCCCATATTCTGGAGCAAATGTCAGATGAAACACTGCTGCTGATACCGCCTTTTTGCAGCAGGGCAAGCACTTGATAGAGGTGACTGTTATGTTGCTGCGCCCCGGAGTCATAAAATCCCAGATAGGTTTGGCCACGGCCCGCATGTTTTACATGACCGGGAGCCAGTAGGGTTGCCCCTTCAGAACTTGTGGCAAAAACGGGGGTGGCGGAAAGGGGCATTTGGGAATAGTTGAGGTGGCTGATACCGTTTTGAAGAAATACAAGCAACGTGGAAGTTGCTGTCAGGGGGGCGGCAAAGCGTAAACTCTCTTCAATATCGTATGACTTCACGCAGGAAAAGAGCACATCGAGTATTCCGACGTCTTCAGGGCAACTGTTTACCGGTATGTTGAGGTGTTGCCTGGAATCCTCTGTTTCATAGATAATTCCAGAACAATTCAGCCTGTCGGCCCGGGAAGCGTTGTGATCAATGAGCAGAACTTTGTGTTGCTCTGCAGTGGCAACAGCGAGAAAGAGTCTGGAGGCAAAGAGGCAGCCGAGGGCACCGGGGCCAATGATACCAATCTTCACTCTGTACTCCTTCTCGCTGGATAAACACAGTCAAGCGTGCACTATTTTACAACTTTCGCATCTTCAATAATTGCACTGTATTTATAGCCTGCACCAAAGTCCTTGTTGGATGCCATTACTCCCTCAATGATGATGATGTCATCAACATTTACCTGCTCGGAGGTGGTGGCGACAAGGTCATGGGTGTTAGCCATGGGATCACCGGTTCCATCCTGAAGGTGGATCCAGTTGCGGCCCATGATCATGGGGCTGAATTTTACAACTTTTGCATGGATGCGGACGGTTTTTCCATGAAGTGCTGCACTTTTGGCAAAAATTTCACCAACAGTGTAACCATTGTCTCCAGCTGCCTTTTCAATTTTGACCTCTGCAAAAGGGGTGATGGCACCAAGGCTGCCACCTGAACCAGCAGTAGAAGCCTGGGCAGCAGTGGGAGCTGCGCCACTTTCAGCCTGAACTGCATTGGCGAAAGAGTCTCCAGTGGCACCAGGCATACCCATGGCCATACCGCCGTGGGCACCGCCTCCACCAACAAGGCCTGAAGAAAAGAGGATGGAGTCAAAGGTCTTGTTGAGGGTTTTGCTGGAAAAATTGTTCATTACCATTCCAGGCTGATAGTTCACCTTCTGACCAACTTTGATGTTGGATTGGGGGATTGCGACCCAGGTCTGTTCGGAGCCTGTGTCAACTTTCATGTATGTGTAGCCGCCTGAACTCATGGTTTCAACCACCTCACCGCCAAGGCTTTGAGAAGCCGCTGCAGTGGTGGCACCCGGGCTGGCTTGAACATTGCTGCTCAGCACTGCGAGACTGATAAAAAGACAAACTACGATTCCTTTAAAGAGTGTTTTTTTCATGTTTCTATCCTTTTTTTGTGGTAGTTGATGAAATATATGACATATGACGCAAGATTTATCAACAGATTAACGTTAATCTTCGATCAAAAAAGCAACAAATTCAAGTATTGATTTTGACCAGAGGTCGTAAGCCTTAGGCTGAAGGTGGATACCATCACTTTGGAAAAAATCAGAATCCGGGTTAAATTTTGAGAACATATCAAGATAGCAGGACCCGGTCTGTCGGGTCATTGTTTCAATGGCTGTGTTCATTCGCTGCAGGGTCTCCATGTTGAGCCAGGGCAGTTGGCAGGGAAGAAGGCTGTTTGTTATGACCTCTGCTGTGGGGTAGCGGGATGTTAGTTGGATATTGATCTGACGCAGAGGTTCGAGAAAGCTGTAGTCTTCAATGATCAGGTTGTTTGTTCCAATCATCACCAGGATAAGTTCCGGGGCATGGACTTCTTCAGCAATGGCGGGAAGCCTGTTGCGGAGGCCCTGAGCTGTCTCACCGGGCATTCCATAGTTGAGTATATTGAAATTACCCATTCTCGTCTGCCAGTCAAAATCAGCTATGAGCGAATCGCCAAGAAAAAGAAAATTACTTTGAGTCATTATAAAAAAAGAATCATTTCTGATGAAGATTGTTGTGCGCCGGGGAAACCAAATCCCAAACGCTCTGAAGATAATAAGTATTCTTTGTTGTCTTGACAAGCATACCATAATGAAAAAGTACTGCCAACAGGGATAATAGATTCTGATTACCATTTAAATCTTTGCAGGAATAACTCGCCTCCAGCCGGTGTATTTTTTTGCTTGAATATTTTAGTAATGGTAATTATAATTAATAATGGTTCGTATCTTCGACAATGTACCAGTATGCGAAAAAGTGGAATTGTTTTTTTTTGAGAATGCTGCACTGTCGGGTTTAGGTGTATGGCATTGAAACCATAGCAAAGGAGTCCTTTATGGGTATGTTTCAGAAGTTGGCGATCGGTGGTGATGTTACCCCCGAAATCGATTGGGAAATGACACCGGATATGACCTTTGGGACTTTTGAGTCCTGGGGAGGACGTGAGCGGGTACGTAATAATGACGAACGGATTTACTATTTTTTTATTGATAACTGGGATGATGAGGTGAAACTTTGTCTCATGGAGCGGGGAGTTAAGCACGCCAAGGTCCTGGCTGAGATCAGGGCTCCGAAGCAGATGCTTCAGACCTGTGTAACAAAACAGGGTACTTCTTCTCTCTTTGAAAAAAGTTATGCTATTAATGAAGAGGTTAAAGAGTGGCTGCAGGCCAATGTTCTTCTTGGAGAAGACAGCTCGGCAGTGATTCCTCTTTATGATGCAAATGAGGTGGAGGATATGGGGGGGCCTCTGCCAGCTATGGCGGACTCGGAATTTACGGGTGAAAAAATAACCCTGCCCAGTGAACATAGTTTTATTAATGATGGTGAAATTACCGCTGTCATGCAAAAATGGGGTTTTTATGATGGCGATTATAATACAGAGGGAGCCTTTGAAAATGCTCTGGTTGACCCCGGTGATGGCCGGGTGATTGTTGATCAGCGTACCGGGCTGATGTGGCAGCGTGGTGGGCTTGATATCACATCGGTTCGCAGCATGCAGCGCAGGATCGAGCAGCTGAACAAGGACGGTTTTGCAGGTTTCCATGACTGGCGGATGCCCACCATGGAAGAGGCCATGTCTCTGATGGAAAAAGAATCCAACAGTAAGGATATTCACCTGAACCTCTGTTTTTCAAAAGAGCAGCCTTTTATCTTTGTGGCAGCTCAGCGAAAACCGGGTGGTTACTGGTTTGTGGACTATAAACATGGTCGTGCCTTCTGGTCTTCCGGTACTATTCCCGGAGGCTTTGCCCGGCTCTGTCGCAGTCTATAGTTTTTATTTTTTCTCCCTCCTCCTGCCCGAAAGAGAGCAATCTCCTTCGGGTTTTTTTTTGTCCATGAGCAATGTACATTGACATTTGTGGTGATGGTGTGATAATTAGTGAATGTAAATGTACATTACGGGGGGGCATGGATCTGACAAAAAAACAGCAGCATTTATTTGACTATCTCCAGCGGCAACTGGAAGATGAGGGGCGGGCGCCGAGCCTGCGGCAGGCGGCAGAAGATCTAGGGGTGAGCCATAATGCTGTGGCGCAACTGATCACACAGCTTGAGCGTAAGGGTGTCATTGAACGGGAGGGGCGTTACAGCAGATCCATCCGGATCCTGCCGCCACAGGAGTCGCGAGAGGTACTTCGAGGCAGGGAGCTGCCAGTGGTGGGGAGAATTACCGCAGGGGTACCCATGTATGCCCAGCAGGAGTATGATGGTTCAGTGGTGGTGGATGCGGCACTTTTTCCTGGAAGTAATCTTTTTTGTCTGCGTATTCAGGGAAGTTCCATGGAGGAGGCCGGAATTCTTGATGGGGATCTTGTGGTTTGTGAGCCTCGGCAGTACGCGGAGAACGGAGAGATCGTGGCAGTCCTCATTCAGGGTGAAGAGGCAACGGTAAAACGGTTCTTTTCAGGGGCGGATCACATTGAGCTGCGCCCTGAAAATAAAACATTCAGCCCCACCCGTTATCCATTCTCTGATGTTCTGGTGCAGGGAAAGGTGCTGGGGGTGATCAGAAGTTATGACAAGTGAGACACTCTGTCCGGTTCTTGTCGGCACCAGCGGTTATTCCTACACCGAATGGGTGGACAGCGGTTTTTATCCGCAAGGTACGAGAACCCCGGAAATGCTGAACATCTACGCCCGGTCTTTTCCCATTGTCGAGCTGAACTACACCTGGTACCAGATGGTTCGGGCAGAGGCTATCAGCCGTATGATATCCAAAGCTCCTGAAGAATTTCTCTTTGCTGCAAAACTTACCAGAACCCTGACCCATGAGCGGGATCGTAACTGGCAGCAGGAGGTGAAGAAGTACCGGGAAGGAATTCGGCCGCTGCAGAGACAACTGACTGTTATCCTGATCCAGTTACCTAGTAGTTTTGACTGGAGCAGGAACAATCGTTACTACCTTGCCCATCTCCTTGACAGTCTGCATGGTTTTCCCCTGGCTGTTGAGTTTCGTCACGTATCCTGGGTTCGTGATTCGGTGTTTGCAGAACTTGAAAAACGCCATGTTACCTTGGTTACCGTAGATGCGCCTCCTGTTCGTGGCCTCTTTCCCTGTCTGGATGTGGTGACCAATCCCGATCTTTTTTTTGTTCGTTTTCATGGTCGTAATAAGCAGGGCTGGCAGTCTGAAAATATCCAGAAAAAATTTGATTACTGTTACACTGATGAGGAGTTGCAGCAGTGGAACGAGCAATATCTCAATCCGTTACGCAGAAACGCTGATCGTGGCGTGGTGTTTTTTAATAATCATGTTCGGGCTCAGGCTCCGGCAAATGGTAAGTTTTTTCAGGAAATGTTGCTGCAGTAATCTATGGATCGGGCAATTATTCATCTTAATGTTACTGATTTTGCAGTTGCTGTTGAACGAATTGGCGACAGCAGTCTGCGCCACTCCCCTTTGATTGTGGCATCGGGCATCGCCGGAAAAAGCAGAGCTGTGGTCTATGATATGAGCGAAGAGGCCTACCAGGACGGAGTACGCAAGGGGATGTCACTGCAGCAGGCAAACAGGTATTGCCGGGCGGCACGGATTATACCGCCCAGGCCGGATCGGTATCGCAGGGCCATGGCTGCTCTGGTGAAGGGGGTTATTCATTACACACCATTAGTTGAAAAGGGGGAAGAGGACGGACATCTTTTCCTGGATGTCACCGGGACCCATAGGCTTTTCGGGCCGGCTCCAGATATTGCCTGGCGCCTTCGTAAACAGCTGGCTGCAGATCTTGGGCTTGATCCGGTCTGGAGTATCGCCTCCAGCAAGCTGGTGGCCAAGGTCGCTTCGAGGATGGTACGTCCCTTTGGCGAGTATATTGTGGGAGCGGGTGAGGAACATGTCTTTCTGGCTCCTCTGCCTCTTTCCATGCTGCCCGGACTCACCGCTGAAGAGATTAAAATTCTCCAGGATTTTAATTTGCACCGGATCGGCCAGCTGGCAGAGCTCAGCCGCAGACAGCTCCTTGTTCCTTTCCGAAAACGTGGCAGCTATCTGTATGAGGCCAGCCGGGGCAGAGACCATACTGCAGTACGTCCTGTGCCGGAGAAAGGTGATTCCTTTTCAGTGGAACATATCTTTGAGGAGGATACTGCAAGTTATACAGAGGTAGAGGCAGCTGTGGCGATGCTGGTTCATGGTGTCGGGAGATCCCTGCGTCGCCGCAACATGCTTGGGCGGCGTCTGAAGTTGGTTCTGGTCCATGCTGATGGAAAGAAGAGTCAAAGACAGGTGGGTAGGAAAGGGGGGAGTGATAATGATTTTGTGCTTCGCAATATGGCATTTGGGGCTTTGGGACAGGTCTGGGGACGCCGGGTTCGGGTACGTAGCTGCGTGCTCATTTGTGAGCATCTACTGCCCCGTTCTCCGCAACAGGCACTCTTTGTGCTGAAAAGTCTGCGGGAGGAGCAGCAGGAGAAAATAATAACTGCAATGGACCAGATCTGTTCCCGTTTTGGTGATGGTTCCATTGTGCTGGGAAATGCTTGCGAAGTCAGGGTTTAAAAAGTGTTGCCACTTTTTGTTCGTTCCTACTATTCCCTAATGAAGGGTTGCAGCTCACCGGATGAACTCTGCAGGTGTGCCCGGGATCTTGGGTATGGCAGTCTTGTGCTGGCCGATCTCGACTCCCTTGCGGGACTATGGCCTTTTCTGGCCGCATGTAAACGGTATGGGATAACACCTTGTGTGGCGGCTGAAATAACTGATCCCACATCCCCTGTAACTGTGGTCTGTCTGACTCTTGATGTGAGAGGGTATGCTAATTTATCCAATTTGATAACCAGCAGGAAAGGAGGCCATTTTTCTTTTGAAGGGGATATTGTGCGATATTCCAGAGGGCTCGTTATTATCAGTTCCTCCCTGAGCCTCCTTACCCGCTTGAACCGGCATGATATCCGGCTGGCTGCAAATGTCGGCCCCCGGCCGGAGGCAGGGGCTACTGCTCTTAGAAAATGGGCCCGGAAACATTCCGTACCTGCTGTACTGCTGCCGCAGATTTATATGGCGCGGCAGAACGAAAGGGAGGTACTGGAGCTCATGGCAGCAATACGGGAGAAGAAGATACTGGAACGAAACGGGGTGAGGCACAATGAAAATCCCTTCTGGATGGAGTCGGAGCAGGCGTATTTGTCCCGTTTTGCGGTATGGCCGGAAGTTATCGCTGCAACCGAAAAACTAGTCCGATCCTGCCATTTTCGGGGGCCCGATTTTGGAATGGTGATGCCACCTTGGGCGGTGGGAGGAGAAACTGCGCAATCCGCTTTGTACCAGGCCTCCTACAGAGGTGCCTGCATACGTTATGGAACTGATCTTTCAGAGGCGGTGGTTGAACGACTGGAAAAGGAACTGCAGGTCATTGAGTCCATGGGGTTTTCCTCATATTTTCTGGTGGTTCGTGATATCGTTAACCGGGCTGTTAAGAAGAGTGATTCCTCTTCTAAAATCTGTGGACGCGGCTCAGGGGCGGCATCTCTTGTTGCTTATTGTCTGGAGATTACAAATGTGTGTCCCTTGAAACACAATCTCTACTTTGAACGGTTTCTTAACCCAGGTCGCAGTGATCCTCCTGATATTGATATTGATTTTGCCTGGGATGAGAGGGATGGGATACTGGCTGAAGTGCTCGGGAGATATGGGTGTCGCGCAGCCATGGTGGCAACCGTCATCCGGTTTCAGCCGCGCATGGCTATCCGGGAAACGGCACGGGCTTTCGGGCTGGGAACAGAGGAGATCGCGAGGGGGGTAAAACAGGTGAGATTTTCCAGCGGTGACAAGGGGGGGATGGTGCATCCCTGGCCTGAAATATTAGAGCTTGCGGCAAGGTTGATCGGGATTCCACGCCACCTTTCGGTTCACCCCGGAGGAGTTATCATAACTCCTGAGCTGGTCAGCAACTATGTGCCGATTGAGCCTTCGTCAAAGGGTGTGCCAATTATTCAGTGGGATAAAGATGGTGCGGAGGATGGCGGTCTTGTCAAAATTGACCTGCTTGGCAATCGCAGCCTTGGGGTTATAAGAGACTGTATTGATTCTCTGGCAGGCAGGGGGCGCTGTTTTGATGAGGAGTACTGGCAGCCGGAGGAGGATCCGGAGACAAAAAAGATGGTGGCAGCTGGCAGGACCATCGGTTGTTTTTATATAGAAAGTCCGGCAATGCGGCTGTTGCAGCAGCGTGCAGCAAGCGGAGAGTTTGAGCAACTCGTGCTGCAGTCTTCAATTATCCGTCCGGCGGCCAATGACTTTGTGCGTGAATATATTCGTAGATTGCATGGGGGGGCCTGGGAGCATATCCATCCGAAACTGGCCACAGTGCTTGATGAGACCTTTGGGCTGATGGTGTACCAGGAAGATGTGTCACGGGTGGCTGTCGCCCTTGCTGGTTTCAGTCATTCCAAAGCTGATGGGCTGCGCAAGGTGATGTCCAAAAAAGATAAGGTGCTGCGTTTGCAGGACTACTATTTGGAGTTCAGCAGGGGCTGTGCTGAACATGGCGTGGTCGCGGAGGTTTGTGAAAAATTGTGGCAGATGATGATGAGTTTTGATGGCTATTCCTTCTGCAAACCGCACTCTGCATCCTATGCCAGAGTGTCTTATCAGGCAGCCTATCTGAAGAATCACTATCCGGCGGAATTTATGGCAGCTGTACTCTCTAATCAGGGTGGGTATTATTCGACTTTCGCCTACGTCTCAGAGACCAAAAGACTGGGAGTCACCGTCCTTCCCCCTTGTGTCAACAGCAGTAACATACGCTGGGGATCAGAATACAGTGGTGGAGAAGAAAAAACAATTCGGGTGGGGTTGATGGCTGTAAAGCAACTGTCTGCAGCGACCATGGAAAGGATCGTGGCATGTAGAACAGAAGAAGGGTCGTTTATTTCAAGTGCTGATTTCTGGCATCGGGTTCAACCGCACAAGGATGAGTGCAGAACGCTGATTCAGGCAGGGGCCATGGATACTCTTGCGGGGCATGGCAACAGGAGTCGTCTTTTTTGGGAGATTGCCCAGTGCAGAGCTCTTGCAAAAAAAGCAATACAGAGCTCCCTTTTTGAGGTGCAGGTACCGGATGCCCCGGAACTGACTGATTTTACCTGGCAGGAATTACAGCAGCAGGAGTACGGTGCGTTGGGTTTTCTCTGTGGAGAGCACCCTGTTCTCAATTTTGGCAGGAAATTATGGGGGCGGGTCAAGGCTTGTGACATGAAGCAGTATGCAGGGAAACGAATACGCTTTGGCGGGTGGCTTCTTACCGGGAAAATGGTTTCGACCAAAACGGGTGAGGTGATGGAGTTTCTGACCTTTGAAGATGAAACCGGGTTGGTGGAGGCAATATTTTTTCCAAAGATGTACCGACGCTATGCTGCGGTTTTATCCAAAGGATGTGTCTATATGCTGCAGGGAGAAGTGGAAGAAGAGTATGGTGCGGTCACTCTGACTGTGGAGGCTCTGGAGATGCTGGGAGAATATCCTTTACAGGTCAGCAACCAGCTCGGTACTGCTGCTTGAGTCAGTTTCTTTGGACATGGCGATCTTTTTCTGGAAACCATAGGTCACCAGTTGTTTGATATCGGACCACATGGTTTCACTGCCCATGATGGCAACAATGATTTCATCTTTGCCGCGTTTGAATTTTCCGACATAAGTCTGCCTGGCAGCGTTTGTGTAACCGGTTTTTCCACCAAGGGTTCCCTTGACCTGCCACAGGGCTTTGTTGTGGTTCCGGAGGAGTTTCCCTTCGGTGGTACGGGTCTTGACTTTTTTCATCCTGGCAGAAAACTCAGGGTCGTTCATGGCGTGGCGAAAAATTGCTGCAAGATCTCTGGCGGTGGATTTCTGGCCTTTCGCGGTGAGTCCGGTGGCTGTTTTACAGACTGTGTTGCCGGCTCCCCAGAGTTTGGCTCGAAGGGTCATCATTTTGGCAAAATCTTTTTCATTACCAGCTATTTTCTCAGCAAGAGCCACGCTGGCGTCATTTGCAGAGGCCAAGAGTACGGCGTTGATCAGGTCATTGGCTTGGTACCGTTTTTTCTGGTCCAGGTACACCTTGGAGCGGGGTTGCCGGGCGGCCTTACGGCTCACGGGTACTTTTTCCGAACGGTTGAGCGATTTCAGGGCAATCATCCCGGTGAGCACCTTAATTGTGGAGGCCGGTTGCCGCTGGATGTCAGGATTTCTGGAGTAGAGAGTTCTTCCGGTTACGGCGTCGATAATAATGGCGGATTTGGATGTGATTTTTCTGTTGAGTTTTCTGGTGGTTGCAGCTGTGACAACAGGACCGATCCGTTTTTTGAATCGGGATATGTCATTGACACGGCCCAGAGTAGCAAGAGATCGCTTGCCTGATATTTTGGGTTTTGCAGGAGTTGAGCTGGTTGCAGTGGATTTCGAAAAAGCAGGTTTCCATTTAGCCGTGTCGTTGAGGATGGGGATGGCTGCGTGTGAGTAGTCGGCACGACTTCCAAGGAGGAGTGCGACTATGAGGAACATGAGAAATAGAGGGGGTAAATAGAATGGTTTGTGCATAAAAAACTGTTTAAGAATTTCCCATAAGGCTTAGGTAGAGTACTGAAATAACAAAAACGTGTATTCTATTTTCTATAAGCTGTTCCTTCGACTGTCAAGGTTATTTCATTATAATGATGGAATAATAGCTGGTTTCAGCATGGAAAGAGTCTTTATTCGTTCTTGATTGACCTGAAAAGTACTTTTATGTAGTATGTGGGACATTTACTGTTTTGGTCTCTCAGCTGAGTTTTCCCGAAGATTCTGAACCGGTGAATATTCGATGGTGATGCATCCTGTTTTTTTAGCATACCATATTGCGGATATTGTTTTCGTATTTCAGTATGTTATCAAAAATACAAGTGTGAGTCCATCACAGGTTCAGGGGACGGTGTCAGTTTGAATAGTGCGCAGTGCGTGATGAAAAATGTTTACTAACGAGGTGGTCCATGCCGGAATCCAATGATGTACGGATGACGTTAAATTATACGCTTGATACCAGTGTCGAACGATTCGGGGATCTTCCTGCCATTGGAATGGCAGCAGAAAAATCCCTTACATATAATGAATTTTATGAGCGTATCATTGCTCTTGCAGGTCATCTCTCTAGGGAAGGAGTGAAAAAAGGTGATCGGATTGCGATCTTATCAGAGAATTCACCACACTGGGGGATAGCCTATTTTGCCATTGTACGTCTTGGCGCTATTGCCGTACCCATTCTTCCAGATTTGCCGGAGGCTGATGTACATCATATTCTCAATGAAATGGAAGTACCGGTTCTGTTCGTGTCACAGCGGCAGATAGAAAAAATATATGAGTTGAACCAGAAGTCCCTGAAACGGATTATTACCCTTGATGATTCCGGGGCAACCCAGGATGTGGTTGAGGTCACCTTTTTTTCCAGCTATCTTGATGAGGCTCTGGCACTGACAGGAGCAGAGGATGCAGAAGAGGTCATTTTTGCCGAGGTGGAAGAAGATGATCTCGCCTCCATTCTTTATACATCGGGGACGTCGGGATATTCAAAAGCTGTCATGCTCAGTCACAAAAACCTGACCGCCAATGCCTACAGTGCAGCCACTATGATAAAGGTTGACAGTGGGAACGTTTTTCTTTCTGTGTTGCCAATGTCCCACACCTATGAGTTTACCCTCGGGTTTATAACACCGCTGATTAAAGGTTGTAAGGTTGCCTATGCCGGAAAAACCCCGACGCCGGCAATTCTTCAGAAACTCTGTAAGCATGAAAAACCAAAGGTTATGTTCACGGTTCCGCTTATTATGGAGAAGATATACAAAAAGCGGGTTTTACCACAGGTTGAAAAAAGTATTTTGCTCTCTGTTCTCTGTAAATGTAATTTTGGCAGAAAGTTTGTGTACAAAAAAATTGGTGCAAAACTTCTTGAATTTTTCGGTGGTGACCTGGAAATTATGGGAATCGGCGGGGCTGCCTTGAATCCAGAGGTGGAAAAGTTCTTGAAAGAGGCGGAGTTTCCCTATTTAATAGGATATGGCTTAACAGAATCTGCTCCGATCCTTGCCGGCGGACCGGTGGGTGATCCCACCATTGCGCTTGGCTCAACCGGAAAGCCGTTCCCTGGTGTTCAGATAAAGATTGTTGATCCCGATCCAGATAGTGGTGTTGGGGAAATTTACGGATGTGGTCCTAATATCATGCAGGGCTATTATGGTGACCCTGATGCGACTGCAGACGCTCTTACCGAAGATGGCTGGTTAATAACAGGAGACCTGGGCTCATTTGATGAGGCTGGAAACCTGCACATCCGGGGACGCTCTAAAAATGTTATTGTTATGGCAAATGGTGAAAATGTGTATCCGGAACCCATTGAGCACAAAATTAATGCGTATTCATGGGTGGTTGAATCACTGGTTGTGGAAAACAACGGCAAACTCGATGCCTGGGTATATCCTGATTATGAGTTTATTGATGATATGACCGAGGGCCAGTCCAGAGTTGAGCGTCGTAAATATATTGATGACCTGTGCAGCACGATGAGAAAAGAGGTGAATGCCCAGGTGTCAACAGCTTCCCGACTGGCCAGAGTAGTTGAACGGCGTGAGCCTTTTATTAAGACGGCCACTCATAAGATTAAACGGTATTTGTACAGTGGTGATTGATTTTCCCAAACACACTTGACTGTGAGTTTTTCATTTCAGAATGTTACTGGGAAATAATGACGAGTCTGTCACGGATTCAGGCTTATTTGATCTGTCCGGCCTTCTTTCAAGTCTGGGCCGAAACACTATTTTATTCTTTTAAAGAAGAGGGAGAACACAATGAAGAAAAAAATTTCACTACTGGCACTCAGTTCCATACTGATCGCAGGAACAGCCATGGCCTCGGGATTTCGTATTCCTGAGCAGTCTGTTGATTCCGTGGCCAAGGCAGGGGCGAACATTGCATCAGCCAATAAGGCAGATACCACTTATTATAATCCAGCCAATATGTCATGGTTGAAAGATGCCTGGATGTTTGAAGGTGCGCTGACCTATATTAATCTGCCATCTGTTGATTACAGTGACAACCGCAGTCCTAATCTGAACGGCAGTTCCAAAACTGAGCATTTTCTCCTTCCCACCTTCTTTTTTGTTACACCGGATTTTAATAACTTCCGTTTTGGTATTTCAGCAACAGCCCCCTACGGGCTTTCAAAACGTTGGGACCAGCCTTTTCCCAAAAGTACTGCTAAAGAATACAGCCTTGCAGTGTATGAGCTGAATCCAACAGCTTCCTATTCCTTTGGTGACATGTTCTCCGTTGCTGGTGGTGTTCGTATGCTTTACGCTTCTGCTACCGTTTCCAACTATGCCGCACAGTCCAATGGGATGGTGCTTTCGCGTGACATGGACGGGGATACCATGGAGTGGGGTTATAATGTCGCTGCATCTGTTCGTCCCACCGAAGATATGAACATATCGGTAACGTATCGTTCAAATATTGATATGGATTTGGAAGGTGATGTCAAGATGAGCACCAATTATCCATCAGCCTACACTATGAAAACCGGTGGCTCTGTGGAAATTCCTGCTCCGGCTGTCCTTTCTTTTTCTGTGGCTTATACTTTTGGTCCTGCCACAGTTGACCTGACCTGGGACCGTACATTCTGGTCAGAGTATGAGAGTATTGATTTTGTATATGACTCCACAGTTATTCATCCTGTGCTGAACGCTGTTTTTACTCCCTCCGTTCCTAAAAACTGGGACGACAGTAATTCCTACCGAATCGGCTTTGATTATGAGCTGAATCAGGATGTTATCCTGATGTTCGGCTTTGCCTATGACGAGACTCCTGTACCCGATGAGACTCTTGGCTTTGAGCTTCCAGACAGCAATGCCTGGCTCTATTCTCTGGGTGGTCGTTATCGCATAAACGAGGCGATGGAAATCGGGGTGAGTTACCTTTACGATTACAAAGAGAATCGTAAAGTTGTAAATGGCAGCCCCACCACCGGAATTAATGGTGAGTTTACCAATAGCTCTGCTCATCTGCTGAGTGTTGGCTTGAGCTACGACTTCTAGGAGCCAGTTCGAGCAGGTCTTTTTGCTGGACTCTACAGATCTATAAAAACATAATGTCTAGGAAAAGCCTCCTGCTGACTTTGTCGGCAGGGGGCTTTCTTGTTTGTACCCGAATATTTGCGGTAGGGATATCCATGCGAATTGTCAAATTAGTGATTGTTATGATGCTCCTGCTGAGTTGTGCCGTGGCAGCGGTACGGTTTTATTTTCTGGATCAAACGCTGACCTATATCCTACAGAAGGCGGGGGCGGAGAATGTTTTGGTACAGGGAGTGGACGTCGGTCTTGATCGGCTGAATGTTGCGGAGCTGGGGGCAGTTTTTGACCTTCCTGCCGGGGGGCGTATTGCCGTGGAACTCAATAATATCTCCTTCAATTATAATCTTCCACAGTTATTGAATACCGCAAAGTTCGAGAAGTGCCGGGTTGAGCAGTTGAGTGTCACCCTGTGGCATAAGGGAGGGCAGAAGTTGGCACTGCCCATCCAACTTCCTATGAGAATCGCCCTTGTTAAAGAGCATTTACGTTCCCGCATTCCTGTGAAGGAAATTCTGGTTAGAAAACTGCAACTTCATGGAGATATTTCCCCCCACCTTCGAGGGAAGAGTATCAGAATTACTGCTGCAGTTGAGGAGCACCTGATACGCGCGGAGCTGAGCCTTGCGTTATCTCTCGGGAAAAGTATAACTGTTATCCTTCAGAGTCCGGATGCATATCATGGCACGGCAAAAGTTATTTTACAAAAGACTGGCGGGCCAAAATTTGAGGCGGATGTGTCTCTGCTTCCTGAAACTATTTTGGTGAAGACCGACCTGGATCTGGCAACATTGAAGGAGTTTGTTGTCTTTGGGGACAGTGATTTGCTGGCTGGTGCAAGCAGAGGATTGCTCACAACAACTGTCACTGTGCCCTGGGCGGCAGCTGAAAAAAAAGAAGTCGAGTTTGTGGCGGTGCTCAAGGACGCTGTTGTCTCCGGGTTTGACGTGAGCTCCGTTCGGTTGCAGCTTGCTGGGAAGCTGGAAAATGGCAGTTTATATCTGAATGAGAGTTCTTTTGTTGAGGCTGTGAAAATTGAAACTGAACAGCTAACCCTTGGTCGTTTGAATGTTGGACTTAGGGGTGTTGTCAGCCAGAGCGACGGGCAGCAGCAACTGCTCTTTTTTGATCAACAGAAGTTCATATTGGAAAATCTGCTGATGGGTGAGTTCAGGGTGAAAAAGCTTGATTTCTGCGTTGCCAGACCGTTGCAGATATCATTTGGAGAGGGGCGCTGGGAAGTTGCTGATAATACGTTCAACTGCACCCCTTTCAGTATTTTTGGAAGAGGTGCTTTTGCTGACATCGGACCAGCCAGTTGCACTTTTTCAGGGGTTCGGAGTTCTTTTGGGGAGACTGGGATTGGGGCAGAGCTACAGGTTTCTGATGCCTTTTTCAGTAATGAACAGCAGGGCCTGGCGGTGAAAGATATTTCTGCCATTCTGACTTATAAAGAGAATCAGGTTCGCGGGAGGGTACTGTTTACACCACAGAAGATGGATTCCTGGCTGCAGCTGAAGGGGCAGCATGATCTTGTTACAGGACGCGGCAGTGTGATTTTTGAAACAGAGGAAACTCTTGAATTTGTTGAAGGGGAATCAGGACTGTCGGCTCTTTTGGCGCACTGGGACTATCCAGGCAACCTTGAGGGTGGCAGCCTGGACTTCCGACTGACTGGCGACTGGGATCGTTCCGGATTGCGTTCAGCGGTTCTCCAGGCAGGTATCAGAGGAGGGAGCGGTTATTACCAGAATCTACTGTTCAAAGGTCTGGAGCTGCATCAGGATATTTCCCTTTTTCCGGTTCTAGCCAGCAACAGGTCGGGAAGCTTTTTTCTTGAGCGTCTGATTGGAGGAGTGGATGTGACTGCTATCCGGGCTAGTATCGACCTACTGCCATCTCAGGTCGGCCCTTTGCCAGTGTTGCAGATTGATGAACTGGATGCCGGGCTCTTTGCCGGCCGGGTGAACAGTCCGGAAATCTGTTATGATCTTAACCAGCCGGACTCCACCTTTGTTGTGAATCTTGCCAATATTGATCTGGAGACCATTGTGGATCTAATAAAGATGGACAGTCTTCATGTGACCGGGAAGGTTAGCGGTTCAATACCTGTCGCTGTGAAAGGTCGAGAGGTGACTGTTGAGGGCGGAGAGCTGTATAGTGAATCACCAGGAGGAGTGATTCGTTATACACCTGCTGGTGCCGGGCAGACCGGGGTGACTGGTTATGCGTTACTGGCTGTTGAAAATCTGCAGTATAGTACCCTGACAGCAACGGCTGGGTATAAGGCTTCCGGACAGCTCGACCTTGACATCAGTCTGCTGGGGAAGAGTCCTGGACTTGATACAATCCGGCCGGTACAGCTCAATATTCATGCCGAACAGAACCTGCCGGCCTTGCTGCAGAGTCTGCGATTCAGCAAAGGGTTGACCGACGAGCTGGACAAACGTTTGAAACAGCATTACAACTAATCAGGATGTTGGTGAAAGTTTTTTAAGAAGATGGAGAGAGTTTATGAAATATAAAGTGATTTTTCTGATGGCGGTTGTGCTCTTCAGTTACGGTTGCAGCCCTACGGTTAAAGTGGCAGCACCGGATAAGCCAATAACCATCAACCTCAATGTTAAAATACAGCATGAAATCCTGGTGAAGGTGGATAAAGAGCTTGATGACGTGCTCAGTGAGGACAGCGGTCTCTTTTGATTTCGAATTTGTGACGGAATCGAGATTGTTTTCTTGGTAATGTGCTGAAATGCAAGTGTAAAATTAGAAAACAGGCTACCTCACCATTGAATGCCCACGGACTCAGGATAACCCTCTAAAACATTTCTCAGGAAAGGAGAGTAATTATGAAGCAAGTTGTAACGTTAATGGTTTTCGCTCTGTTGTTGATCTGCCAACCTGCCTTTGCGCTGAATTTACAGGAAGCCAAGGTCAGTGGGCTGGTTGGTGAAACAGCAACGGGGTATTTAGCTCCGGTAAAAGCAAGCCCGGAGGTCCAGGAACTTGTTGATACGATTAATGCCAAACGCAAGGCTCATTATCAGAAAATTTCGTCAAGAAACAAGACGTCATTGAATGCTGTGGAGCAACTTGCCGGAAAAAAGGCCATCGAGAAGACACCGACCGGTCAATTTATTAATGTGGACGGCAACTGGGTCAAAAAATAGCACTTTTCTTTATCTCTTCTTTTTTTTTTGCGGGTACCCCCGGAATGAAGAGTTTTTGCGAATCCATCAGTGTTGGGTAACCCCCCTGTGGACGACTGTCTGCAGGGGCGTTATCTGTTTGAAAGGGTATTTTTTTACAGCAGTATGTGTTGCACAAATGAAATCACAGGCATGATCATTTTAGAGAGTATCCCTGAAAAGGCAAGAATCATGATGATTACAAAACCGTACCGTTCAACTGAGGCATAGGACCGCGCCATGTCGGGGGGGAGGATACCTGCCAATATCTTGCTTCCATCCAGGGGGGGGATGGGGAGGAAGTTGAATATGCAGAGTACCAGGTTGATCCAGACAGAAGCCAGCAGCACCTTGTTCAGTGGTACTAGGATAGCTTCAGCCAGGACAGAGTAGGGAATTGTGGCGGCGATAAACCATACGGTTTTGGCGCATATTGCACTGATGACTGCCAGAACCAGATTCACAGCAGGCCCGGCCAAGGCCACCCAGAGCATATCTCTGCGGGGGTTCTTGAAATAATGGGGGTTTACGGGAACCGGTTTTGCCCAACCTATCTTGATGATGAAAAATGCCAGGGTTCCCAGAGGATCGAGATGTTTTAGAGGGTTTAGAGTCAGTCTGCCCTGGTCCCGTGCTGTGGGATCTCCAAACCGATAGGCCACATAGCCGTGGGCAAACTCATGGACGGTGAGTGCCAGTAGAATGGGTGGAGCCAGGATAATGATCTGTAGGATGATGTCGTTCATAATTGTTGTTTGAGTATATTTTCCAGCGTCGTGAAAAACTTTTCACCTGCTTCGTTATGCGCCCCGCAGGAAGTGCCCTTGGGGTGCGCCCCGCAGGAAGTGCCCTTGGGGTGCGCCCCGCAGGAAGTGCCCTTGGGGTACAAAATTATTATCTTTTCAAGGTACCTTTATGGTACGCCGAAAAGACAGGATCTCTCCGTGCCTCGGATATGGGGCTTTTTTTCGAGTCCATCATATTTATAGAGAGAACACTCACGAGATAGTTTGAATCAAGGATAAGCACTGAAAGGTGGTGGTGCAAGGAGTAGATGTCTGAAACCTGAGTCCGTGGTGGCTTTATACCATTGTTCTTCTGGTAACTAACCTTTAAGAATGTTTTTTTGCTGATAGTTCAGTGTTGAATAAAAACCTGCGAAGCAACAGAGTCACCAGACAGGCCATAGCAAGTCGACTGCCAACTAGAATCCAGTAGTTGGCACCAAAGAGAACGAAAAGCAGGGGGTCCTCAATGAGTGAGTGGCAGATCATGAGGAAGGTACCGATGAAGAAAATATCTCTTCTGTCTAGGTTCCCGGATTCAGCCTCCTTAAACAGGATACCGGCACCGTAGGTTATACCAAGGAGTTGTCCGGTGAGAAGAGAGAATGATGTCTGGACCTTTTGTCCATAGTCGCTGATAAACTTTGTCCGTTTTATCCCATCCATCAGAAATATCACCGCTGTAATGAGAAAGATGATTTTCATGGAAAGTGTTGCCGCATTGGTGAGTGAGTGGAGGAGCAGGTCCGGAATGTTATTATAGGATGTGAGTTGTACCTCTCTGGTGCTGGCTTCTCCGGTAAACAGACTGGCAGGCAGATAGAGGAGGGGCAGGGTGGTGAGGAAAGCCATGGAAACCCGGAGACAGGTGGAGTAGGTGAAGCTGATTCCCAGTTTTTTCATGATGCTGTTTTCCACCGGTATAGAGTGACAGACTCCGAGGAAGACTCCAAGAATGGTCCATTCCTGGGAGCTGAGACCAAGGGGGGCGGCAAATGCGACAGCAGCATACATATTCAGGAAAACCCCGGCACAAATGGCCATTGCTGTCTCTGCAGGGAGCTGTAAAATATAGGTGACCGGGGAAAAGATGAAACTTATTGGTTTGAGCAGGTCAAAATAGAGAAGAATGTCAGCGAGGATATAAAAGGGGATAACCAGTTTCAGAATAAGAACGGCACTGGAAAGTGATGCCTTCAGGTTTTTAAGGAGGTAGGTTGCCATGGTGCATTGCTCTATACTGAAAATCAGTTTTCACTGCAATGCTTATTCTCCCTTGACGAGATTGCTGCTGCTTAATAGATTGCTGATTCAGTTGTCAATCTGTGACGGATTTTTGATTGGTTTCTGAGTAACATAATGAAATGTCGCTGTAAAAAAACGCAATTCGGTGTGTTTGGAAAAATCATCGAATGCTTACGGATTTGAGTCAGTGCATGTTACGAACACTTTTTGTGAAATGGCTGGCTGCAAAAGAAATGTATATGAAAAAAAATGTGGGTATCAGATATAGAGGGATTTCGCTGCTTTTCTTTTTTGTACTGCTGTTTCCATGGCAGCTCTTTGCAGCAACCGGTTCCCCGGTAGACGTGTTCGTCTCCATCCCACCCCAGAGGTGGCTCTGCAGGCAATTAGCTGGAGATCAAGTCACAGTCCATCTGCTGGTGGATAAAGGTCAGGAACCGCACGCCTTTGAACCCACCCCCAGACAGATTCAGGCCCTGTCCCGATCTGTACTCTTTTTTACTGCAGGATTGGAGTTTGAGCATGAAATAACCAGGCGTCTCAAGAGTAGCTCTCCCAATCTTCGCATTGTAGATACTAGTAACAACATCGAGAAAATTCCCATGAAAGAGGCTGTACATGAACATGGGGGGATGGAGGTGCTGGATCCCCATGTTTGGTTATCACCCCCAAACTTAAAGAGCATGGCTGAGGTTATGCTAGGTTCCCTTGTTCGGGTGCAGCCTGGCAATGAACGGCTTTATAGAGACAATTTTCAAAGATTGAGTAGAGAGCTTGATGCTCTTGACAGCACTGTATTAAAAGAACTTGCCTCTTATGGCGGGGCTTCTTTTTTTGTATTTCATCCGGCCTTTGGCTATTTTGCCCATCGCTATAATCTGCATCAGGTTGCGGTGGAGACAGGAGGGAAGTCTCCCACACCCAGGCAACTTTTTGCGCTTATCAGAAAGGCTAGGGCTGATGGTGTGAAGGTGGTGTTTGTCCAGCCGCAGTTCGACCCCAGTAGCGCCGAGAGTATCGCCCGGGCCATTGATGGCAAGGTTGTAGCCCTTGATCCTCTTGCTGAAAATAGTGTTGAATCCATTCGGATAATGGCTGAAAAGATTGCCAGTGCTTTGGGTGGTCCTGCAACGTGAGCCCTGACCAGAAAAACAGAGAGAGTGCCATCTCCATAAGGAATCTCTCGTTTTCCTACGATACCCAGTTGGTGCTTACCGATGTAAACCTCGAGGTGAACAGCTTTGATTCCATCTGTGTGGTGGGTCCCAATGGCGGAGGGAAATCTACGCTAATCAAGTTGATTGTCGGTCTCCTCAGTCCAGACAGTGGTACGGTGCGGGTTTTTGGAGAGAGACCGGAGGCGGCTCGTTTGAGAATTGGCTATGTGCCGCAGTATGCACATTATGACCCGCAGTTTCCCATCTCGGTCTTTGAGGTCGTGTGCATGGGGTGTCTCGGAGGGTCATTCACCGGCAGGTATAGTAAAAGTGACGGAGATCAGGTGATGAAGTCTCTGGCTACCACCGGGATTGAGGATTTAGCGAATCGCCCGTTCTCTTCTATTTCCGGCGGGCAGCGACAGAGGGTTCTGATTGCCAGGGCCCTTGCGTCCCGTGGCGATATTCTGATACTTGATGAGCCCACAGCAAACATAGATCATGAGTCGGAGTTACACCTTTTTGATCTACTCACAGAGCTGAACAGGAATATGACTATCCTCATGGTGACCCATGAGGTCGGTTTCGCATCTACGTTTTTCAAACGAATTGCCTGTGTTAATAAGCAGGTGGTGATTCACCCCACCAGTGCGCTCACCGGAGATCTTATCCGTGAGATGTATGGTGGGGACCTGCAGATGATTCGCCATGATCACTGCTGTAGCTCGGAGGGGCATCAGCATGACTGAATTTTTGGCTGCTCTATCCGATCCTAATCTGCCATTTTTCCGCTACGCCTTGCTCACCGGAATATTTGCCTCGCTTCCCTTTGGTGTCATAGGAACCTTCGTTGTGGTTCGCAGGATCAGCTATATAGCTGGAGCCATTGCCCACTGCGTTCTCGGAGGAATTGGTTTGGGACTGTATCTTGAAAGAGGTGTTGGTATTACCTGGTTTGGTCCTATGCAGGGAGCCGTGCTGGTGGCCTTACTGGCTGCTGTTGTTCTGGCGCTGGTTAGTCGCTATGCTTCGCAGAGGGAAGACAGTGTTATCGGCGCCCTCTGGGCAGTGGGGATGGCTGCGGGGCTTCTTTTTATCGCCAGGACCCCAGGGTATGTTGATCCGATGAGCTATCTTTTTGGTAATATTCTGTTGGTTTCAAAGGAGGATTTCTTTTTTGTGCTGGCACTTGATGTCGTTGTGCTGACACTGGTGGGGATCTTCTATAATAAATTTCTGGCAGTTTGTTTTGATGAAGAATTTGCGCGGTTGCGTGGAGTTCATACCGGCTGGATTTATCTTCTGCTCCTCTGCCTAGCTGCTCTTACCATTGTACTGCTGGTGAGAGTGGTGGGTATTGTTATGGTGATTGCTCTTCTCACCCTTCCTGCTTCTGTAGCAGGAAATTTTTCAAAAAATATCTTCCAGATGATGGTGCTCTCTGTCCTTTTTTGTGCAAGTTTTGTGGTTCTGGGGCTTGGGGCCAGTTATAGCCTGGATCTTCCCAGTGGACCCGTCATTATTGTTATCGCTGCTGCAGTATATCTCCTGGTCATCCTCTCCACTCGTATCAAAAAGTTTTTATTCTAGTATACATTTCGTAGTTTTTTTTAAAAGATCTGTGTTTATCCAGCTGCTTGTTTCGAATATACATGAGTCCGTTAGGTAATATGCAAACACTAATGATTTTTATGTGGTAATAGTTATTGACATCGTATTTAGTATGAAGTATTCTTAAATAATAAATGATACTAGGTAGGTTGGCAAAATGGATAATGCAAAATTTACAAAACAGCAGATAGAGGAGCTCAAGAAATTGTGTGGGGAGTCCGGAATTAAGCTTACCCATCAGAGGCTTGAAATATTTAAGGAGTTGATGGCAGTTAGTAACCACCCGTCGGCGGAGTTAATTTACAAGAGACTTCGCAGGAAACTTCCCACAGTCGCTTTGGATACGGTCTATCGGACACTGGCAACATTCGATGAGTTGGGATTGGTTAAAAAGCTACATCTTATGAATGAGAGGACGTTGTTTGATACCAATCTCAAGGTTCATCATCATTTTATTTGTAACCACTGTAGGAAAGTGGAGGATATTTACTGGCAGAGATTTGACAGCTGCAAGCTTCCTGAAGGGATAGGGGAGGTTGGAATGATAGAATCACGGCACTTGGAGTTTCACGGAGTGTGCAGGAATTGTCTGAATATTGGAAGGAAAGATAAACAATAAAGTGTGGATGTTGCGGAAAACATTTCACCTAGAGGAAAATGAATTATGTCTACTGAAAAAAAATTGACAGGAAATAATGGTGCCCCGGTGGTGGATAATCAGAATGTGATGACAGCGGGGCCGCGTGGACCCATGCTGATGCAGGACATCTGGTTTCAGGAAAAGCTGGCACATTTTGACAGGGAAGTTATCCCGGAGAGGCGTATGCATGCCAAGGGGTCAGGTGCCTATGGTACCTTTACAGTGACTCACGATATCACTAAGTACAGCAAGGCTGATCTCTTCTCTGTGGTGGGGAAAAAGACAGAAGTCTTTTCACGTTTCTCGACTGTTGCCGGGGAAAGAGGAGCAGCGGACGCTGAACGGGATATTCGTGGTTTTGCTCTTAAGTTTTATACTGACCAGGGGAACTGGGATCTGGTAGGTAATAATACACCGGTATTTTTTCTTCGTGACCCTTTGAAGTTTCCCGACTTGAATCATGCGGTCAAAAGAGATCCGAGAACCAATATGCGTAGTGCAAAGAACAACTGGGATTTCTGGACTTCCTTGCCGGAGGCCCTGCATCAGATAACCATCACCATGAGTGACAGAGGCATCCCGGCAACCTATCGGCATATGCATGGCTTTGGCAGTCATACCTTCAGCTTTATCAATGCCGAAAATGAGCGTTATTGGGTAAAATTTCACTTTCATACCCAGCAGGGAATAAAGAATCTCAGTGATGCGGAGGCTGAGGCTCTGGTCGGTAGAAACCGGGAAAGTCATCAGGAAGATCTATACCAGAGCATTGAAAATGGCGATTTTCCGCGCTGGACCATGTTTATACAGGTGATGGCAGAAAAAGATGCTGCCGATTGTCCATATAACCCATTCGATCTGACCAAGGTCTGGTACCAGGGAGACTATCCACTCATCGAGGTCGGAGTGTTGGAGTTGAACCGCAATCCTGAAAACTATTTTGCAGAGGTGGAACAGTCTGCCTTTAACCCGGCCAGCGTGGTTCCGGGAATTGGTTTTTCTCCGGATAAGATGCTTCAGGGAAGACTTTTTTCATACGGAGATGCGCAGCGCTATCGTCTCGGGGTGAACCATCAACAGATTCCTGTGAATGCACCACGTTGCCCATTTCATAATTATCATCGTGATGGGGCCATGCGGGTGGATGGCAATCATGGCAGCACCATAGGTTACGAGCCAAACAGCCAGGGAGAATGGCAGCAGCAACCCGATTTCAGTGAGCCGCCACTCAGCGTGGAAGGTGCTGCGGAACACTGGAACCACAGGGAAGATGATGATTATTATAGTCAGCCTGCAAGGCTTTTCCAGCTTATGACAAAAGATGAGCAGCAGGTTTTATTTGAAAACACTGCCAGGGCAATGGGCGATGCGCCGGATGAGATCAAGAAGCGTCATATTGCAAATTGTTCAAAAGCTGATCCAGCATACGGTGCGGGGGTGGCGAAAGCACTTGGTCTGTAGATCCGGATGTTGTGGAAATGATGTGCCCATGTGAAATTGCAGTTATGTGGTTTCACATGGGTATACTTGATGGCGTCGTAAAAACTCTTTTCCTGCTTCGTTGCTGCATTTTTTATATCAACTACGACGTGCCCTGGTACGCAGAAATCAAACAAAAAATACATTTTTCTCATCTTAAGGTTTTTACTTAGTCATCTATCAATTGACCTTTTTACGAGATTGTCATACTTGAATCCGTGAGCGTTTGATGGTAATGCAGCTAGGTTTGTTTTATATACCAGGATGTGGGATTTAAATTACATTTCGTGGGTTATAGGAAAAGCAATCACGAAGTTGTCGCTGATTCAGGGAATAAATTAAAATACAAAGAAATCAGGAGTTACGGGATGAAAAAGTGGGAATGTTCAGTGTGTGGGTATATTCATGAAGGTGAAGAACCACCGGAGAAGTGTCCGGTCTGTGGTGCAGGTCGGGAAAAATTTTTTGAAGTAAAGGCCGAGGATGAGGATGCAGCAAGGGGCGAAATAACTGGTGATGAAATGGTGAAAGAACCCTCCACCGGATTTGTCGCCATGATGACCGATCATATGGTGAAAAATCACCTCCACCCCATCAGTGTTCACAGTCCCAACGGAATTATCCCGATTGCTGTGGGGTTTTTTATCATTGCGGTTATCTTTAGTGTGACCAGTTTTGAAACAGCAGCCCTTTATAATATGATTGCGGTATTTCTGAGCATGCCAGTTGTTATTTTATCCGGTTATGTGACCTGGCAGAAGAAGTATCAGGGAGTGAGTACCTCTGTTTTTAAGGTGAAGATTGCTGCGAGCGTTGTGGCCATAACTGTGCTGGCTGTACTTATTATTTGGAAACTGCTGCAGCCGGATGTGCTGATGGTGGCATCTTCTGCGCGCTGGGTCTTTTTGCTGCTATCTCTTTTATTACTGGGTTCCGTCGGTATTGCAGGGCACCTTGGTGGTCAGCTGGTCTTTTCAAAAGCAAAGAAATAACGTATGGTTTGAGGGGAAGTTCTATTGATGGTTACTTCCCCTTTTTTTCTGCACCGTATGAGCGTAGTTGAGGTTATGCTTTTTCAATAAGGAGAGACCAGCTGCCGTCGCCAAGAGAATTCTTCTTGAGGATGGTGTGTCCCTCTCTTTCCACTGACCCGGGGACATTGTTGATTGGGGCTCCATCGTCAAGGATGACTTCGAGTACTTGCCCGGAAACCAGTTTTGCAAGGGCAACCTTGGTGTGAACCATGTTCATGGGACATCCTATTCCTCGGCAGTTTTTCACTGCAGCTATCGTTTTTTTCTTGTTCATTTTATTTTTCTAAGCCTCCAGATTGATCTCGATGTTTTCAGGAAAGACCTCTTCTGATAGTATCTTATATGCCTTGATACTGATGGATTCAGGGACGGCCAGTGAAATGATAACATGGCTGATGCCTGGGTCGTAAGCAAGCCGAATATCTTCCTCGGATGGCCTGGCCGGTGTTTCCGGGTGGCTGTGGTAGACTGCAGCAAGTTTCTGCCCTTGCCTGCGCATCTCTTTTACTGCAGCGAACTGTTCACCGGGATCCATTGAGAAGTGGTCCGCGGCCTTGTCAGTATTGGTCATGTGGTAGTGCTGTTCGATAACCCCATTCCGTTCAGCAAGGTAGCCACAAGCCTCATGGGGAAGCTCCTGTTTTGCATGCTCTGTTATTGCCGAGAGAACAGATTGATTTATAAGCATAGTTTTCCCTTGGCCCCTTAGATTCCGCAGACTGCCTGTACTGCGTCTTCGAGTTTGGTGATGCGTGGGGATTCACCACAGATTGGGCAATCCTTCTGTTGCTTCAGAGGTATCTTTCGAAAGTTCATGCTTTTGGCGTCAAAAGTGAGGAGGGTGTCTGTGAGCAAATCTCCAGTAGCGGTGATGAATTTGAGGGTTTCTGCCGCCTGAATTGTACCGAGCATTCCGGCAATGGCTCCCAAAACACCAGCCTGAGAACAGGTCGGTACGACATCAGGTGGAGGGGGATTGCGAAAGGTGCAACGATAGCATGATGATTTTCCTGGCACAACAGTCATTGTCTGCCCGTCAAATCGCAGGATACCACCATGGGAAAAGGGGATATTCTCCATGACACAGGCATCGTTGATCAAGAATTTAGCGGGAAAATTATCGGTTCCTTCCACCACAAAATCATATTCTCTGATTATCTCCCGGATGTTGTCTGCGCAGAGGAATGTTTTGTGGGTTTTGACTGTTATATCAGGATTGATAGCTAACATCTTGTCCCGTGCTGAGTCAACTTTAGCTGTACCTATGTCCTTGTGGAAGTGAACAACCTGACGCTGCAGGTTGGACAGGTCCACAACATCATTGTCAGCGACACCGATCGTTCCAACACCTGCAGCGGCAAGATAGAGTGATACAGGGGCTCCCAGTCCACCCGCCCCCACAAGAAGTACTTTTGCATTCAGGAGTTTTTCCTGTCCTTCAACCCCCACGTCCTGGAGGAGAATGTGGCGGCTGTATCGTTCAAGCTGATCTTCTGTGAAATCTATCATAACTGCTCCAGTCCCTGTTCTAGGTCTTTTATTAAATCCGCTATGTCCTCAATGCCCACTGCGAGTCGGAGCATTGTCGGCCGGATCCCCATGGCGCATTTTTCTTCATCACGATATTCGGCAAAGATGGTGGACCAGGGGTGGATGATAAGGCTTTTGTTGTCATTTACATTGGTGGCTCTTCTTATGACATTGAGTGAATCCATTAATTTGAAACAGTAGTCAATGTTTTTCAGGTCAAAGGTGAGGATTCCACCGGATTGTGATCCGAACTGTTTTTGTGCTATATCATAACTTGCAGAATCCGGAAGGCCGGGGTAGTGAGTTGCCTGAACCGTGGAGTGTCTGCTGAGAAAATGTGCAATTTCAAGGCTGCTCTCACAGCTTTTGTCAATACGGAGGCTTAATGTTTCCAGACCAAGACTCTGCATGGAGGCATTATGGGGGGAGAGACAGGCACCTACATTGCGGTAAATTTCCTGGCGAAGTCGCGCGATAAAGGTCATTGATCCATATCGTGCCGCGTATTCTTTCAGTTTCGCAGACTTGTTCCAATCAAAGGTACCGTTGTCTATGATAATTCCACCAACAGTGGTTCCTCCTCCTGAAATATATTTGGTGCTCGAGAGTATCTCGATATCCACCCCGTTTTTCCGGCTGTTAAAAAGGTAAGGAGTCATGAGCGTATTGTCAGCAACCAGTGGGACACCATGTTTCTGGGCAACCACTGATATGGCGTTGCAGTCGGCAACTTCAAGCTGAGGATTTGTGATACTTTCAAGAAAAACACAGCAGGTATCTGTGTCAATGGCGGTGTCAATTGTATCCATATCATTCATGGAGACATATCGGACCTCTAGGCCCCAAGCGGAAAGGGTCTTTTCAAAAAGTGACAGGGTGTTTCCAAAGAGATGCTTGGTTGTGATTATGTTTTTTCCAGCAGAACCAAGGGCCAGGATAGTGTTTGAAATCGCAGCCATTCCGGAAGAAACTGCAAGAACAGCTATCCCGCCCGATAATAAACGTAAGGTTTGCTCCAAGTGGGTCACTGTTGGATTGGATATCCTGGAATAGGTGTGTGCCATCCTTTTTCCCTCAAATGCCTGCTGAATGGCTTTGGAATCCTCATATTCAAAGCTGACGCAGTCATAAGTCGGAACCCGCAGGGTGCCATGTGGATTCTCTTTTGAGCGGATACCGTGTATGGCTGTGGTGGTGAAACCTGTCATTTGTTCTCCCCACCGCCCATGAAGTAAAGAAATTCAAGCTCATCATTTTCTGTGACCGATGTACTTTGAAACCGCTCCTGGTTCACAATTTTGCCATTTAGCTGGACAGACACCATTTCCGGAGATTCAACATTCTTTATTTGTAACAGATCTGAAATTACAATGGTCTGGCCGGTGAGATGTTCTTTTTCACCATTGATAGTGATGTTCATATGCGTTCTCCTTTGTTCCATAGTCGTGAATCGATAAGTGGCAGCTGATGTGACTGTTTTTCACTGCTTAAGACCACGGTGGTCTCGACCTTTCCAACTCCCGGAACTTCAATGAGGGTATCGATTACAAAATTTCTATATGCACTGATTGAAGGGGAGAGGATCTTCAGCAGATAATCATAGTTTCCTGAGATATTGTAACACTCCATAATGTTGGGGATATCACGGATGGTGGCCAAAAATGACTCTGTGGTCTCTCTGTCGTGAGGTGTGAGGGTTATAAAAACAAAGGTGACTACTTCCAGGCCTGCCTTTTGTTCATCGAGTACAGCAACAAATTGTTTTATCAGTCCGCTCTCTTTGAGTCGTTTGGTTCTGCCGAGACATGCTGACGGTGAAAGGCCTACCTGTTTTGCCAGTTCTGCATTGGTGATGGTTGAGTCTTTCTGCAGGCTGTTGAGAATTGACCTATCTTTTTCATCAAAGGCGCTATTTGAGTTTTCGTGATGCATCGTTATACTACCCTTCTGAATCCGTGACGGCTTCGTAGTTGTTGTCTGTGGTAACCTGCTGAAATACAGATATAAGATTCACAATCAGGTATGTTAAAAAAACACTCACCTCCCTTCAGTATCCTGCAGCTTCTGGAATGGTTCTGTCTGTCTTGTCTTGTTTATATATTTCATAAAATGGGGATGTGCAAGGTAAAAATTCAGCTACCTGGCAATAATAATGAATTAAATTCTGTTTAATGGGCATGATGCGGTTAAAAATAACATACGGTTTGCTGGCTCAGGAAGTCTCGGGTTTGTCGGAGCGGCGCAAATAATATTCATTTTTTTTCCTGGCAAATAGGATATCCTTGTCTAACAGCGAGGTAATTTATTGCTTTGTTGAAGGGATATTCCTGTCTTAGGCATAGGGCCCAGATTGCTGTGAATGTTTAACAGAAAAGACACCTGTATGTTGAAACAGAAAAAACGTCTGATTCTTTTTGTCAGTATGCTGCTCACTGTCGGTTTTTTACTCACCAGTCTGTTCAGCTATTTTGTCTCTATTGCTTCTTTGCGGTATCAGTTGACCGCAGGTGAACTACCCCTTACCGGAGATAATATTTATTCTGAAATTCAGCGTGATCTCCTGCCGCCAATACTTATCTCTTCTCTTATGGCATCTGACACCTTTTTGTATGACTGGGCCAAGGGTGGAGAGAAGGACCAGAGGGCTATTGTTCGGTATTTAACTGAGATTAAGTTGAAATATGGAGCTGTTACCGCATTTTTTGTATCAGAGAACACCCGGAAATACTATCATCCAAGTGGGGTCGCGAAGCAGGTTCGGCCGCAGGACGAAAGGGACGACTGGTATTTTCGGGTACGAGAACTGAAACAGGATTATGAGATTAACGTCGATATCGATGAGAATAATCAGGATAATCTCACTGTTTTTATCAACTACCGGGTCCTTGATTATGATGGAATATTCATAGGTGTTGTAGGGATTGGCCTTGCTGTTGAAAAGGTGAAAGAACGTATTCTTGCCTACCAGAAGCAATTCGGGCGAAGCATTATTTTTATGGACAGTAAGGGTGAGGTGATGCTGAATTCTGATCTGCAGGCTGAAGCTAAAGACCGGAGTTCGACCCTGTTTGAATTGATTAAAAGTGAGTCGTTTCTGAATAAAATCAATGCGGTTGATTCTATATCACTGGAGTATGAGCTGGATAATTATCCTGTTTTTTTTAATGTCCGTTACATTGAAGAGTTTGACTGGTACCTGGTTGTTATTCAGAGTGAGCTTGAAGGTCAGGATAAGCTCACCCGTGCGTTGGTTCTGAATTTACTGTTTTGTGCAGTGGTGGTCGCTGTCGTGCTGCTGATCACCAATCGAACGCTCTCTCTGTATCAGCTGGATATTGAAGAGATGGCCACCACTGATAAGTTGACAGGTCTCTATAATCGACAAGCATTTGATATGCTGTTTGACTCACTGGTACTTGATCTGAAGCGTGTTCCCGACGAGTTGTCCCTGCTGCTGCTTGATATTGATCATTTTAAGAAAATCAACGATTCACATGGGCATCTTGCTGGGGATGCAGTGCTTGTGCATATTGCCGGGCTGATAAAATCCCGTTTACGTGAGACAGATATTAAATGCCGCTGGGGTGGGGAGGAATTTATGGTTCTACTAAAAGGCTGTGATTTGAAAACGGCAATGAATATGGCCGAGGAGCTGCGGCTGGGTATTTTGAATCACCCTTTGCTGCTTGATGGGAAAAACCTGGCTGTCACTGTCAGTGTCGGGGTCACAGTTTTTCAGCAGAAAGATAACAGGGATGAGATTATTCGCAGGGCCGACAGGGCACTGTACACTGCTAAATCCAATGGTCGTAATCAGGTGGTTGCTTTCTGAGATTCAGGTGCTCAGGTCAGGGCAGGAAGTGGCGATTCTTATCGTGGAAAATTCCTGTGCAGATAATCCAGTTCGTCCTCACGACTTTCAACTATGCCATCAAGACGTGCATCCCGAAGAGCGGTGAGGATCTTCTTGAATAGTTTGCCGGGGGTATACCCGCATTCCTTTAAGTCATCACCATTGAGCAGTGGCTGAATGGTGCGCAGAGTGGTGACATAGAGTGACACCGTCTTTTTTATTTCCTTTTTTCTGGCTATGCCCATAAGGTAGAGTAAACCTTCGTTGGAGAGTGAAGACAGCATTTTTCGGATGAGGCTGTTTTTTGCCGGGATTTTGATATAGAGCTTATTGGCAAGCTCCTCGGCCTTGAGCTTCTGGATGATTAGCTCGCGGCATACCTGATCGTGGATCTGGAAACGTTTGCAGAAAGACTCTATCTGTGTCGGGCGGGATCTTGCCATGATGGCAAGCAGATAAATTCTCCACGATTCAATCTCTTCCTCAAGGTAGAGCAGAGAGAACCAGGACAGGGCCTGCTGAGTCTGTCTCAATATATGTAGAAACCGTCGATCGGTTTTCAGATTGGGTAACAGATCTGGCCAAAGAAATTGGAACAGGTTGTAATCCGCAAGTCTTCTTATGGCAAGTATCGGGTTTTCTTCCGAAAATATCTGTTTAAGTTCTGAGAAGAGCCTTGGGTTGGTTGCCTGGCCAAAGAGGTCCATTTTCACGGCTCCCTGGATCAGTTTTTCAGTGTGTCTGGCTATCTTGAAATCCATCCGTCTTTCAAAGCGAATGGCTCGCAGAATACGGCTGGGATCTTCAACAAAACTCAGGTTATGGAGCACTTTTATAAGTTTGTCCTTCAGATCGTTCTGACAGCTGAAAAAGTCAATTAGAATCCCGAATTTCTCAGGATTGAGCTGCAGGGCCATGGCATTAATAGTGAAGTCTCGCCGAAAGAGATCAAGTTTAATTGATGAAAGCTCAACGGTTGGCAGCGCTGCCGGATATTCATAGTATTCCAGTCTCGCTGTGGCAACATCGATCTTAAATCCATCAGCCAGAGTTACATTGGCTGTGACAAAACGCTCGTGACTTCTGAGTCTGCCGCCAAGTCGGGCCACCAGGTGCTTTGCAAAGACAATTCCATTACCTTCAACAACAATGTCAAGATCAAGATTTTTCTGTTTCATGAGCAGGTCGCGAACGAATCCACCAACTGCGTAAGCTTTGAAACCGGAACTTTCAGCAACTTCTCCAATGGTTCTGAGGAGAATGATAAGGTCACGGTGCAGAGTTTCACTCATCAGCTGGAGGACATTTTTGTTTTTTTCCCTTGCTGGGTGTCCATCTTCGCGACCAAAATCCTGGGGAAGGTGCCCCGGGTCATTTATGAGCATATTGAGGAGATCGGTCCGGGTGATAACACCTTCAAGCTTTTGTTCATGGATAATGGGGATCAGTCGTTGTCTTTTTTCTATGATCAGCTCTTCAATTTCGGCGAGAGTAGCACTTAAAGGAAGTACCTCAACGTCTGTTGTCATGTAATCACTCACCGGGAAAGAACCCAGGTTGTGATGAATTGCTTTTTCTATGATCCTTCTTGAGATGGTTCCAATAATCTCCTTGTGGAGGATGGGACGGTTGTCAGTTGCACTGCTGGTGATAATGGGGAGAACGGTAATGTTGTATCGGGTAAGCAGTTTGTTGGCCTCAAGGATGGATGTTTCGGGTGGGATGCTGATAACCGGGCTGGAAAGCATTTCTCCGGCAATGGCCTGTGGCTTGATGTGACGGTGAAGGCTGCGAATAAGCAGTTCCTGGGCCTCAATCATGGTCATATCACGAATGGTAGCTGAAGCAGCAGAAGCATGGCCGCCACCATTGAAGTCACGGGCAATGGCTCCGGCATTGATTTCGGGGATTCGTGATCTGGCAATAAGGTAGATACGTCCCTCCATACACACCAGGGCAAAAAGACAGTTGAGGTTTTCCATCACCATGAACCTGCGTACAATAAGGGAAAAATCGTCTTCATATTCTTGTAAAGTGAGATTCACAAGGACAGTTTTAATCCCGGATATTATATAGGATTGGGCAGTCTTACCAAGTTCGTGAATCAGACTTACCTGGCGGGAGGAAAGATCGTAGGAAAGAAACTGGGAAATGATGTCGAGCTGAGCACCTTTTTCAAGAAGCCAGGCAACAATAAAGAGGTCCTCTGGTGTTGTGGTCAGGTGGGTGAGGGATCCAGTGTCCTCATATATACCAAGGCCAAAAATTGTAGCTTCATCCGGGGAGATTGGAATTTCTTTTGCTTTCAGTTCCTGACATATTATAGTGGTGGTTGATCCAACTAGAGCAATTGACTCAATGTCTCCTTTTATGGAGTCTTTGTTGTCAGGGTGGTGGTCGTAGATGTAGATTTTAGTCTTTGGGGAGTCACTGCACTTTCCAAATTCTCCAATACGGGATTTTTGTCGGGTGTCCACCACAATGAGCGTTGTAATCTGGTTGAGGTCGAGGTGCTTGGGTTTTACAAATTCGTATTTGTATTTGAGTGTTTCGCCGATAAACCGCCTAACATTTTTTTCCTGGGATCCAGGAAATGCCATTACCGCATCGGGGTGAAGCTTCTGGGCTGCTATCATGGCGGCGAGACTGTCGAAGTCTGCATTGAGGTGGGAGGTAATGACTTTCATAGAAAGAGGGCAGGTGGAATGTTCATCATTGAACGAAATTATTGGAGACAGTGGTGAATGGTACTCTATTCTTCTCTCTTTTTACCAGTTGTTTTAACTGCCCATATGAAAAAAAAAATATAAGGTATTTCTCTGCTGATGAACCGGATTAATACCCGGGATCAGCCGCGAGGGTGAAATTTTTTATGGAGTGATTTCAGGCGATCCCGGTCCACCTGGGTGTAAATCTGGGTTGTGGTGATGTCTGAGTGGCCAAGCATGAGTTGAACTGAGCGAAGATCGGCGCCATGGGAGAGAAGGTGAGTGGCAAACGAGTGGCGTAGGCTATGGGGGGATAACTGCTCACGTATTCCGGCAGCACGTGCAGCCTCTTTAATTATCTGCCAGAATCTGAGTCGTGTCATTCCTTGGCCGCGATTGGTGATAAAAAGGGTGTTGCTGCGTCTGCCTTTAAGGATCATGGGACGGGCTGTATCCAGGTAGGATTCAATGGCATCTTTTGCAGGAGTTCCAAAGGGTATCAGGCGCTCTTTTTCTCCCTTGCCAAGAACTCGAATAAAACAGGAAGAGAGGTTGCAACTGGTGACAGGGAGACTGGTCAGCTCTGAGACCCTCAATCCTGTGGAATAGAGGAGTTGCAGCATGGCATGGTTGCGTTGTGAGAGCGGAGTGGGAATTGTTGGAGGCTGTAACAGGCGGTTCACTTGAGCCACTGACAGTCCTTTTGGGAGGCTTGTTCCGCTTTTCGGGGCGGTGATATTTGAAAAAGGGTGGTCTTGAATAATATGGGCTGCAGTGAGGAAATGAAAAAAGCTTCGTAGCGCTGAGATCCTCCTGGCATTGCTGCGATTTGAAATATTTCTACTGCGGCATAGCTCAAGGAAGCTGCGGACGACCTTGCTGTTCACCTGATTCAGCTTCTTCTTTTTGGTAATGAGAAAATTGAGAAAAAAGTGAATGTCTGCGTTGTAGGCTGCGACAGTGTTTTCTGCAAAGCGTTTCTCGGTGATCAGATAGTGGAGAAAGAGCTCTTTGGCAGAGGTAAACTCTTGTGGGAGGGGCTTTCTGGCGATGGCAGACTGTGGTGCAAAAGAGAAAACGCCCGTTGTACTCATTACAGCGGGCGCAGGTAAAATAAAGCTTTCTTACTCTCAGCCGCGTCTGACACGGTTAAACTTGCGGAGTTTACGACGAGCTTCAGCTTGTTTGCGACGTTTCTTGACGCTGGGTTTTTCATAATGCTCCCGGCGTTTCAGTTCACGTTTGATGCCGTCAATCTGCAGTTTCTTTTTCAGCTGCCTGATGGCATACTCAAGATCTCCACGAACTTCAACTTCTATCATTTGGGGCTCCGTTATCAACAATATTTACGAAAAATCCGAAAACAAGAATTTTCAGACTTTCATTACAATTATAAAAAGTCATGACAATAATCTTCTTTATATAAAAAAAACTTCTGTGTCTGTCAATGGATTTTTCAGCAAGAGGCAGAAGGGTCACTGAACTTGTTTGCCGGAAAAATTTTCCCAGGGTTCAGGATATTGTTTTTATCAAAAAGCTGTTTGATCTGTTGCATAATCATTATGCTGGTATCATTGAGTTCCATGGATATAAAGGCTGACTTGCTTGTCCCGATACCATGTTCTCCGGAAAGGGTGCCATTCATGCCGAGTACTTTTTCAAAAAGAGCTTTTTTTGCGGCGACGACCTTTTCTTTTTCCAATTCTGTTGTGTTGCAGGACATGATGTTGACGTGAATGTTTCCGTCGCCGGCATGTCCGAAGGTGAGGATGGTAAGCTCGAGATCCCGGCTCAATGCTTCACAGAAGCTGACCAGTTCGGGAATGCGGCTTCTTGGTACCACAACGTCTTCGCTGGTTTTGTGCGGGCTGAGTTTGAATGCCGCGGGAGAAATGGAGCGCCTCGCCTTCCAGATTTCAGTTACTTCCTCCTCCGTTGCTGCCTGCCTCAGGGTGCACAGCTCTCTGGTGGCAGCCAGGTTTCTTAAAAGTTCTGCCTGCTCAGCAGTGTGTTTTTGGCTGCCGTCAATCTCTATTATCAGCATGGCCTCAATATCTTTTCCCGGAGCTTCGGGGAGAAGATTAGAGACAACTGCTATGGCAGTTTTGTCCATGTACTCCAGAGTACAGGGCAGGATGTTTTTCTGAAGAATGGTGGCCACAAGCGCAGTTGCCTCTGGCAGGGATCTGGAAGTGAGGAGGAATGTTTCTTTGTGTTCCGGCAGGGGGAGGAGTCTGGTGATTATTCTGGTGATAATCCCGAGGGTTCCTTCAGAGCCGATAAAGAGTCGGGTGAGATCGTAGCCAACCACCCCTTTTTCGGTACGGCAACCGGTGCACAGGATATCGCCGTTTGCAAGGACCACTTCAAGGCCGATGATTGAGTCTTTAGTCACTCCATATTTAATGGCAGAGGGCCCCCCTGCGCATTCTGCAACATTTCCACCAATGGTGCAGAATTTAAGGCTGGCTGGGTCGGGTGCATACATGAGACCATGTTTTTTTAATTGCTGTTGGAATTCCCCGGTGATCACTCCAGGTTCTACTATGGCAATCTGATTTTCCCGGTCTATTTCAAGGATTCGGTTCAGTCGGGTGCAGCTCAGTACAATTCCACCGTGGGTAGGGATGGCGCCACCTGTCGTACCGCTTCCTGCTCCACGGGCAACAATTGGAATTTTGTTGTTGTTGGCAAGTTTTACAAGGGCTGCGACCTGCTCGGTACTATCGGGTAGGGCGACAGCATCCGGAAGAAATGTCTGCTTGCTGTTGTCGTATGAGTAGCAGTGGCGCTCTTCAATTTCCATGCTGCAGTGTTTTCTGCCGACAATTTGCACAATTTTTTGAAATATATCTCTGTTCATGTATATATATTACCCCCATAGCTCAAAAAAAAACAGCAGGGATTTGCAGGTCGCTGTGGATGTTGCTCTTATCATGCGGTAGAATAACAGGAAGGGTCTATTTATCAACGGTGACAGGGGTAAATCCTGGATCCATGAGTGTTCGATATTTTTTATTTTAATATGTTACCAGGAAAACAATCGCGAATCTGTCGCAGATTCATGTAAAAGAAAGGATAGCTATGAGTGCTGAAGATAAAATCCGGGTCGCTCTGCTGGCCGGTGGTGCCTCAGGTGAGCGCGAGGTTTCTCTGGCTGGTGCTGCAGGTTTTGAAGAGGCCATAAATCGTGATAGGTATGAAGTGTTTCGCTATGACCCCAAAACGGATCTTGGCAGGCTGAGTCGTGAGGCTGGGAATATTGATGTGGCTTTTATACTACTCCACGGTATTCATGGTGAAGATGGGACTGTTCAGGGGTTTCTTGATCTGCTCGGAATTCCCTATCAGGGCTCTGGCGTTCTTGGCAGCGCCCTTGCCATCGATAAAAATATGTCCAAAATATTATATCGTCTCAATGGATTGCCGGTTGCGAGATGGGACATGGCCAGGCCCGAAGACGGTGATGATCCGGCTCGACTCCTTCAAAGTATCGGGTGTCCAGTGGTTGTGAAGCCTGCCCGTGAGGGGTCCAGTCTTGGTATGAGTGTTGCCCGGAATAGTGATGAGCTGCGGGATGGAATACGGCTTGCGTACAAGCACGACTCCCAGGTGATGGTTGAGGCGTTTGTATCCGGCAGGGAGATTACAGTCGGGGTGTTGGGGAATGAGGAACTAATTCCACTGCCACTGGTTGAAATAATTCCTGGAGAGGAGTTCAGCTTTTTTGATTATACTGCAAAATATCAGGAAGGTGCTTCAAGGGAGGTGTGTCCGGCAGAGGTGAGTGCTGATGTTACAGCGCTTGCTCAAAAATATGCAATACGGGCCCACCAGATCCTGCAACTGCGCGGTTGTTCCAGGACGGACATGATGCTTGCTGCCGATGGATCCCTGTATCTGCTCGAGACCAATACTATTCCAGGAATGACTCCGACCAGTCTGCTACCCCAGGCCGCAGAAAAGTTCGGTCTCAACTTTACCGAACTTATCGACAGGCTGTTGCAGCTTGCTTTGGAGAAATGATCGTCGCAGCGAGTGTCGAGTTCTTAATTGCTTTCGAGGAAGCAGCGCATGTGGTCGCTGCGTGTGGGGTGTCTCAGTCGTTTTAAGGCCTCCTGCTCAATCTGGCGAATACGTTCTCTGGAAACATTGAACTGTTTTCCGACTTCATCGAGGGTGCATTCGCACCTTCCACCTAATCCAAAGCGGAGGCGAAGAACCTGAGCTTCTCTGCTGCTCAAGGTGCTGAGAATGTTTTCGATCTGTTTTCGCAGATCGCTTGTGATGACAATGTCATCAGGCAAGGCTGCATTTTCATTTTCTATCAGCCCCATGAGATTTTGACTGTTGTCCCCCACTGGTTCTTCAAGGGAAACCGGCTCCATGCTTGTTTCTATAATGGAGAGCATCTTGTCGTGATCCATATAGGTGCTTCGGGACAACTCTTTCATTGTTGGCTTTCTGCCCAACTGTTTGCGCAGGCCGCTGAAGGTTTTGTTGAAGTGGTTACGCGAAACAAGGAAATGGCAGGGGAGCTTTATGGTTCTGGTCTTTTCGGGTATGGCCCGTGTGATTGCCTGTCGTATCCACCATGAAGCGTAGGTTGAAAATCTCCTGCCGGTGTTGTGGTCAAAGCGAAATACCGCCCGCATTAATCCGATACATCCTTCCTGGATAAGATCGGCTAGACTCAACCCACGGTCTGTGTATCTTTTGGCAATAGAACAGACCAAGCGAAGGTTGGCGGTGATGAGCAGATCCTTGGCCTCTTCAATTTCCTGGGCCTGGATTCTCAGCTGGTCGCAGAGGAACTGGGTTTCGGCATCTTCAGGAGATTGTTCGCAAACGGCTTCCAGGGTCGTTAAGATATGGTCAAGGCGGCGCTTGCCGGGCTTGACGGGGTTGTTTTTCTTCTCCCAGATCTTGATGGTTCTCTGAAGGAGGGCAATTTCAGATGAGGTGGGCTCTATATTTTTTACGCTGTCGATAATGGCGTAGAAATTTCCTCTTATGATACTGGCGTAGGAAATTTCGTCTTCGTGACTGAGGAGCTTTTCGGATTGCAACTGCTGGGCTACCAGGGACGGTGGTTGGCGATCCTGTTCACCGGGGGAGTGCGTATAGGCGGGTGTCGCCGGTATGGGCTGAGTAAGAATATCTTCGAATATTTGTGGCATTGCAGATTCCTTTTAATAAGTTGCTAAGGTAGCGATTGTTTACAACAAACTATGTAAGCAAATATTGTACCATATGGTTGGTAGTGTTTTTATGGGTAGGTATATTAGTAACTTATCTGTTTGATGTGCCGTGGCGTCTTTGTTGTGTCAGGCCAGAAGTCATAAAAGTGACAACTTTGTTTCCCCTACTGAGGATAGTATTTTTGCTATGCTGCCACGGGTTTCTCATGGGGGCAAAGGTCTTCAACTTTCTAAAGACAGAAGATCGCCTGTTTGGGTAAGAGAAAATTCTGTTTACGTACAATGTGAAAAGGTGTAAATGTAGTTTTCGATCGTAAAGATAGTGTTCACTATCCTCCAAAGTGTATGGAGGAAGGAGTATTATGGAAGTTGCAAAAAGCCTTTCACTACTGCAGCAGCGCCTTGCTCATGTGAGTAACAGTTGGTCAGTTGATGAGTACAACTCTCTGATCACATTTTATATTCGTCTTCTTCCGAAGCTGATGCAGGTGGAGCGTTGCACCATCTTTCTCAAAGAGTCGGACACTGACTCCCTGGTTTCCATGTATGGTACAGGGCTTGAGGCGAATGTGATAGAGGCCCCGTTGCAGGGAAGTATTGTTGGTCGGGTGATGGCAGGTGGCAAGAGTGTTATTGAAAATGATCTTCGGGCCAAAAACGGCTACCATCTCCTCGCTGATGAGCAAACAGGATTTAAAAGCCGTAATACCCTCTGTACTCCGATTCACAACGTTACCAGCAATGAAGTTCTTGGTGTTATTCAGCTATTGAATACCCTTGAAAGTGATTCATTTAATGCCGAAAATCAAAAGGAGCTCGAGGAGATTGCCGGGTATCTTTCTATTTCCATAGAATCTATACTGCTGAATAAAAAAATCGTCCACATTGCCAAAGAGTTTGATTCCGAAGTCACCCGCCTTGAATTTGATGCGGTGAGAGACGGACGTTTTATTGCAGAAAGTCCTGCCATGCGCGAGGTGCTCGATCTGGTGCTGGTGCTGAGGGATACCCCGGTTAATGTTCTTATTCAGGGTGAGAATGGAACCGGAAAAGAGCTTGTTGCTAAAATGATACATGAGAATGCCGGGAAAGATGGCCGGCCCTTTGTCCCGGTGAACTGTGCCTGTCTGCCGGAAGCTTTGGTCGAGAGTGAATTTTTCGGGCATGAAAAAGGAGCCTTCACAGGGGCGGACAGATGTCGTAAGGGCCGTTTTGAAGAGGCTAAGGGGGGGGTCCTTTTTCTTGATGAAATAGGTGAAATGCCGCTTATGGTTCAGCCCAAATTTCTCAGGGCAATACAGGAACAGGAGGGGTCACGTCTTGGCAGCAGTGTCATCATCCCCTATGATGTGCGCCTTATATCTGCCACTAACCGCAACCTGGCCAGGGAGGTGGAAAAAGGTGGATTTCGAGAAGACCTTTTTTTCAGGCTCTTTTCTGTTGAAATAGAGATTCCACCTCTTCGGGAGAGAAGGGAAGACATTCTTCCCCTTGCCCTGTCCTTTCTTGAGGAAATTAATCGCCGTTTTCGAAAGAATATTGCCGGGTTCAATCCGGACCTTCTGGCTCTTTTTGAAGAGTACCCATGGCCGGGAAATGTTCGCCAGCTCTTAAAAGAGGTGGAGCGTCTTGTGGCCCTTACCAGGGATGATCTCTTTATGCAGGTGGAGACCTGTTCCCGTGAGTTGCGGTCATTTGCAGATGCCAGTTATGGTGGTGAGCCGGTTGCTGCAAGTGATGATTTCTCCTTGCCGGACCAGGTAACAGCTCTGGAAAAGCGCCTTATCCGCAAGGCGATGAAGAAGGCTTCGGGGAATAAGACTCAGGCTGCAAAGTTGCTGAATATAACCCGTCAGGGATTGTTGAAAAAGATCAAGCGTTACCAGATGGTGGAGTCGTGAAAACTTTGCACCTGCTCCATGAGGGCGAGTTTCAGAGGTTGTCTGGCTCTGCTGCCAGCTATGATGTGCCTCTATACGGGAAGATGCTTTTCCCCTGATAAAAAAAAGGAGTATAACTGATGTTGAAGAATGTTGCGGGAGTTTTGGGAATCTTTTTACTGCTGATGGCTTTTTCTGAGAATAGCTGGTGTGAGGAGAAGGTGTTGAAGATGTCCACCACCACCTCCACTCAGTCTTCCGGATTGCTTGATATCTTGCTGCCAGCCTTTGAGCATGACACCACTGTTCGGGTGAAGGTCATTGCTAAGGGGACGGGGGCGGCCATTCGGGATGGAATGGATGGAAATGTTGATGTCATCTTTGTCCATGCCAAGGGGCGTGAAACGGAGTTTGTTGAGCAAGGGTACGGAACAAAGCGCTATGCGGTGATGCACAATGACTTCGTGATTCTGGGGCCTGCGGTGGATCCGGCAGGGATTTCCGGAAAATCGGCTGCTGTTGCCCTGGCCGGTGTTGCAGAGTCAAAAGCGCTCTTTGTTTCCCGGGGTGATGATAGCGGGACCCACACCAGGGAGCAGGCTCTGTGGGCGGCAAGTGGGGTACAGCTGGAAGAGGTCAGTCAAACAATTGTTAAAAAGGGAAAGAAAAGAGAAGTCTCTTTTGTTCGTCCTGTGGGTTCCAGGGACTGGTATCTTTCCATCGGGCAGGGAATGGGGAAGGTCCTCACTTATGCCGATGAAAAACAGGCCTATACCCTTGCTGATCGGGGAACATATATAAAGTATAAATTTGGCAGAAGCATGGCCATTGATCTTGAAGTGTTAAGTGAGGGGGGGGCTGAGCTTGCAAATCCTTATGGAATTATACCGGTTAATCCCGAAAAATATCCGGCTGTCCAGTACAAACTCGCCATGAAATTTGTTGACTGGATAACCGGGGCACGCGGCCAGAAACTGATTGCTGACTACAGACTTGAGGGGACGCAGCTTTTTTATCCTGATGCCCAGTGATAATGTGATACTACTTTATTATAATCATTTTCCAGGAAGTAGGATGTGCCGGTATTCTGTTCCGGCTGATAATAACTCTGCAACAATGTCAAACAGCCATGGATCTCCTACTCGATAGTCTCCATTCTGCCTTTTTGCTACTTGTCAGTGGTGATCCTGAGCTGCTTGTCATTGTTGCAGTGTCTCTGAAAGTCAGTACTGTTTCAACCTTGATCGCATCTCTGTTCGGGATCCCCTGCGGGTTTTTGATCTCCTATTCCAGCTTTTTCGGCAAGCGTTTCCTTCTCACCTGTCTCAATACTCTGCTGGCTCTTCCCACGGTGGTGATCGGACTACTGGTCTATGCTTTTATTTCCCGGCACGGGATGTTTGGTTCCCTGGAACTTCTCTATACCCAGAAGGCGATTATCATAGGTCAGGTTATCCTGATTATTCCCCTGGTGACATCGCTTACCATTGCGGCAATAAGCAGAATTGACAACCGTTACCGTAAGACGGCCCTGACTCTTGGAGCCACAAGGGTCCAGATGGTTCTGGTGATTATTAAAGAGGCCCGTTATGGCATTGGTGCGGCAGTCATTGCAGCATTCGGCAGGGTGATTGCTGAAGTGGGGATCAGTATGATGCTTGGTGGCAATGCCAGGGGGTTTACCCGTACCATGACGACGGCCATGGCCCTTGAGTATGATAAGGGGGAGTTTGCCCTTGCCGTAGCCCTTGGTCTGACCCTGATGACTATTGCCTTCGGGGTGAACCTCCTTTTTCATTTTTTTCAGGGGAGGACCTGGGCTGATGCTGTATAAGACGGACAGATTAATAAAGGACTTTACAGGGCGCAGGATCCTCGATATTAGGGACTTTGTGGTAGAGAAGCATAAAATATATGCCCTCACTGGTGCCAACGGTGCGGGAAAGACCACCCTGCTGACGCTTCTTGCTTTTCTTGATCGACCGGATCAGGGTGTTCTACAGTTTTGTGGCAGGACGGTTTGTTATGACAGGGATTCCCTGTTGCGAGTGCGTCGTCGGGTGGTTCTCTTGGATCAGTACCCCATTCTTTTCACAGGTCCTGTCTGGAAAAATGTGGAATTTGGATTGAAGGTACGCGGGGTGAATAGAAAACAGCGGGAGCAACGGGTCAACGAGGTCCTGGCGCTTGTGGGTATGGAAAAATTCAGCAATGCTGATGCTCATAAGCTGTCCGGGGGAGAGAGTAAGCGTGTTGCTCTGGCACGGGGGTTGGCGGTTTCCCCTGAGGTGCTGCTCTGTGATGAGCCCACGGCAAATGTTGATGAAGAAAACCAGGAGATTATCCTTGGTATCCTGAAAAAGATCAACGCAGAGGCGGGTACCTCTATTATGGTAGCCACCCATTATCTGTCCCAGGGCAGGCAGCTGGCAGATCACAGCCTGATACTTTCCCATGGGAAGTTGTCGGAGAGGGGAAACGAGAATAATTTCAGGTGCAGCGTGAAGCAGGAGAGAGGTGGTTCTCTTTTCTGTGAACTGAATGACAGCTGCGGCCTGCGTCTTGAAAATCAGCAGGAGGATGATCTCTCGGGTTCTTGCAAGGTTTACATAGATCCGGCGGGAATATTCTGTTTTCAAGACGCGGGCCGGATTTCAGCAAACCAGTGGACAGGCAAGATCCTTTGTATTGAGCAGGCCGGAGAGCATGTTTTACTCACTGTTGATTGCGGGGTGAAGCTGAAAATACAGCTTACTGTTTCAGAATATCAGGAGCATAATCCGCTGGTTGGGGGGCTGGTAAACCTTTCTATTCCTGAGGAGAGTGTTTTTCTCTCCCCTCCGTATCACTAGGGAATGCTCACGGGTTTGGATAACTCTCAAAAACGTTTTTCGAAGTAAGGCGACAACACGTCAGGAATAGCCACACTGCCATCTTCCTGTTGGTAATTCTCCAGAATGGCCAGCAGGGTTCTTCCCACAGCCAACCCGGATCCGTTCAGGGTGTGGACCAGTTTGCTTTTTTTCACGCCCGCGGGACGATAGCGGATGCCGCCCCGTCTTGCCTGGAAGTCCAGAAAGTTAGAACATGAGGATATTTCCCGATAGGTGTTCTGACCCGGGAGCCAGACTTCGATATCGTAAGTTTTTGTGGAGGAAAATCCCAGATCACCACTGCAGAGAGTGACTACCCGGTAGTGGAGTCCCAGTAGCTGCAGTACCTCTTCAGCATCGGCCAGCAACTCTTCCAGCTCCTGGGCAGATGTTTCAGGGGTGGTGAACTTCACCAGTTCCACCTTGTCAAACTGGTGCTGTCTGATCAACCCCTTGGTGTCTCTTCCGTAAGATCCAGCCTCTGACCGGAAACAAGGTGTATAGGCTGTAAACTTGATTGGCAGTTGCGCCTCGTCCAGGGTCTCGTCCCGGAAGATATTGGTCACCGGAACCTCGGCAGTAGGGATGAGATACAGATCCCAGTCCTTAATGGCAAAGAGGTCTTCAGCAAATTTAGGGAGTTGGCCGGTAGCTGTCATGGAGGCGCTGTTTACCAGAAAGGGAGGTAATACCTCTTCGTAACCGTGCTTTTGGGTGTGAAGGTCGAGCATGAAGTTGGTGAGGGAACGTTCCATCTTGGAGGCAAAGCCTTTTAGCAGTGCAAAACGCGCACCTGAGAGTTTTGCAGCACGTTCAAAATCCAGGATACCCAGATCTTCGCCAACTTCCCAGTGGGGTCTGGGAGTGAATGAGAAGTTCGGTTTGTCACCCCATGTCTTGAATTCAACGTTGTCCTCATCATCTTTCCCCTTGGGTACATCATCATTGCAGAGGTTTGGGATGGAGAGTACCAGATCCTGCAATCTGCGCTGAATGTCACCGAGATCCTTGTCGAGTTCTTTGATTCTTTCAGATGCCTTACGCATTTCTGGGATAAGTTCGTCGGCCTGATTTTTGTCATCGTCACTGCCCTTTTTGAGCATGGCGATCTCTTTTGAGGCAAGATTGCGCTTATTTTTGAGATTTTCCACCTCTGAAAGTAACTTCAGCCGTTTTTGGTCAACCGATGCAAATTCATCAATCATGTCAGTGGGGATACCTCGGTGGGCAGTTTTCTCGCGGACAAGATCCAGATTTTCTCTTATAAAACGAAGTTCTAGCATGGTGGGCAGGTTCTCAATGGAAAGAGGGGTGTTTTCCCTTCAGTATTAAAAAAAACAGCTGTTTGTAGACGTCTCTGTCTTCTATCACGGCTGAAATTTGAAATCAACCTCTATCAAATTGCTTTTCAAAAAGGCATCTGCTATCTTGTCACCAGGATTTGTCAGTACTAGCACCAATAATCTGAAATGGAGAAGCGACCCTGGAAGCAATAGATCGACAAAACAGTCTGGTGATTTTTCTTATGGAACTGAGGAGATCGGTTCGTGGCCTGGGGATCAGCATCATAGTGGCCACAGCCGGGATTTTCTTTCTCTCTCCTGAACTATTGCGTGTGGTACAGGGGCATCTTTCAGACAAACTGTACTTTTTTTCAGTCGCCGGTCCTTTTCTGGCCCACGTCAAGCTCGCCCTGTTTGCCGCTCTGTACATTATTATGCCATGGATAATGGCAGTGTTATGGCGTGCCATGGGAAAACCCTTTGGCGTTAAAGGGTCACAGCTGTTTTTCTTTGTTCTGTTTACCTGTCTGCTCTTTTATGCGGGGACCCTTTTCTGCTATTTTGTTACCCTGCCTTTAGGGATTAAATTTCTTCTGGGCTTTGGTTCTGCTGAGCTTCAGCCGGTTATTTCCATAGGGCGCTTTGTGAATTTCACCACCATTTTTATTTTGGCATTCGGGGTGATTTTCGAGCTTCCGATGTTTATGGTCTTTATGGCAAAAGTTGGGATGTTGACCAGGGGTTTTTATGAGCGTAATAGAAGATACGCCCTACTGTTGATTGCCATTCTGGCAGCCCTGCTGACTCCGACGCCAGACGTGGTGAACATGCTTCTCATGGGAGGGCCATTGTATCTTCTTTATGAGGCTGGAATTATAATACTGCGGGTAATGCGAATCAAGTAAAACAACCCTGCCGCTATTTAAAATTCGTGTAGTGTCAGGCCCTCCTCCCTGAGCAGTGCAGCGGTGACACCGATGGTTCCGGAAACTGCGCATGATGGGCTTCTGGCTTTGAGACATGCTCCGGTTACGTTCTGGTTTCTGGCGATCTGCAGAACCTGTTTTGCACCTTTGATGAATGGTGTGGACAGATCTGCTCCTGCCGAGGTGGCTACTGTAGCTGTCTGTTTCAGGACATCATAGCCGTCTCCTGACAGGATATCGGCAGCAGGTCGTGGAGTGGGCAGGCCGCCGAGTTGTTCCGGACAGACCGGTATCCAGGTGGCTCCCTGGAGAAATTTCAAGCATGAAGGATTTGGCTTTACCGTCCCATCATATCGGGTACAGAGTCCGACAAGGCAGGCACTGACGATAAAGAGTGGTTTTTCAGGGACTTGACGCATAACGAGTTGTTCCGTCTGGCAAAATTCTGAATCCGTGGCGGATTCGTGGTGGTTTTTTTTAAAAAACATATTGAAATGCAAGTTAAAATTCGCATACAGGTGCGTTTGGGGAAAACACTGGCCACTCATCGGGCGGTTGCTGGTGACAATTCACGCGCCTCGGAGGTGGAGAGTTTTACTTATCCATCCGTTATCTTCTCCTGTTACGAATTTATCAGAGAATAATACAATGATCAGGAAACAGAAACCTAAAACATCTTTGTCGCCATTACAGCGTAAACGACTGCTGCGCATTTCCCTGGCTATTGTTGGTTTATCTCTGTTATGGCTGGTTTTTGCTCCCGGTAGCGGAGTGTATCATTTGCACCTGCAGAAGAAGCACCTTGCTGACCTGAAGGCAGATCAGGAGAGACTGGCACAGCAGAACAGGGAAATGGAACGCGATATAGAGCGATTGCAGAATGATAAAGAGTATCTGGAACAGGTGGCCAGAGAAAAGTATGGTATGCTGAGAGATAATGAGATGGTCTTTGACTTTGCCAAAAAAAAACGAAAACAAAAACAAAAAATAGTCAGAGGGAGCTCACCGAACCGGCTGATTTCCCCCTGACTGAATCTGAAAAGCCACCCGGGCTTTTTGAAAAGTTACGCTCAGGAAAATCCAGAACTGGAGGAGCATCCGGAAAGGGCACCTGCCGGAATTGCGCCACCTTTAAGTGGTTGTGTTGAGGATGTGGCTGAGATCATTTTTTTGATGTTTGACCCTTTGCAGTGTTTACAGGTAACATCATCGAGTGCGGACGCTATCATAACAAGACTTTCGAAGTTCTTGTCACAGTCCTCGCAGTGAAACTCATAGATTGGCATGGTGCAGCTCCTTTTTATTAAAAAATTATATCGGGTAATGTGTGTTTGATTTCAGAGTAGCTGTTTTCCTGACTCCGGACTTATTGTTGAGTGAAAAAAACAGCTGGAACACACTATATGCAGTTTTATATAAAGTTTGTCCTGTGGTGGTTTTTGTCAAGACAAGGAACTGTTTTTAGAAACACCTTGAATAGAAAAAGTATTGGAATGCACATATGGAACGTGATTATAAAGTCACAGAGTTGCTGAATGATATCCGTGGGGTTCTTGCCTGCCACGAAATCTGCTCCATCGGGTTATATCCTGCCAGTGACGAGTTGTTGTCTTTTTTCGACTCATGTCGTCGCATGCAGGTGCGGTCTGCGCCCTCTATAGTATCCAATGTGTCACCGGAGCGAAGTGAAATCCCCAAAAAAAATGAAAAGCCACAGGCACCGAGAGTTAGTGATCATACCGCAGTCAGTGAAATTGCGGCAGAGGTCGCTCAGTGCCGCGGCTGTTCCCTCTCCGAAAAACAGATACACTCAATGGCCGGGAAGGGTGGTGGGGGGACAGTCCGCCTCATGATTGTTGGACATTGGCTGCCGATAACTCAAGGGAGTCGGGGGAGCTTTGTCTTTGGGCCAGAGGAGGATGGCATGATAGATCGAATGCTCACTGCCATTAAGCTGACTAAAAACGAAGTATTTATCAGTAATGTGATCAAATGTGGAATAGGCTTGGGAGTTCAGCCACAGACAGAACATATTGACGTCTGCTTCTCCTTTCTGCAACGACAGATTGCGGCACTGAAACCGGAAATTATCTGTACAATGGGCATGGTGGCAACCAAAACCCTGCTTCGTCTTTCTCAGCCACTTTCAAAACTGCGCGGTAGGTTCTACGATTATAAGCTGGCAGACGGGCAGACTGTAGCTCTCCTCCCCACCTATCACCCCGGTTACCTGCTTGAGAACCCGGAGATGAAAAATGCCACCTGGCTAGACCTGCAGGCTATTCAGAAACGACTTGGGACGATCTAGTCTCCCGGTCCGTAAAGAATGATGAAGCCCCGTTGTCCAAGGGTTTTTAGAAAGGAGGATACTGCGGTTTCCGCCTCTTGGCTTGTCACCTTGTATTCATCTGCAAAAATCCGAATTATATCTTTTACTGAGTTGTTTCCATTCATGAGCTGCCAGACAAAGCTTCCCATCTGATCCAACTGGAGTTTTTTTGTAGGGACTTCTGCTTGATTGTTACTGAATCTACGGTGCAGGCTCTGAAAGAATCGGCTGAGGGGGATTGCGTACGTAAAGAGGATTTCACCCGTATCAAGCTGTTGCCATTGGGCGGATTCGTTGTGTCTGGGGATACAAGCCAGGGATTCGCTGCGACTAAGGGTTGCTTCGGGTTTAGAGCGGGGAAATTTCATAGTTGTTTTCTATTACCGAGACCAGTGTTTCAGGGATGGGTTTTTTGTCATAGAAGAAGAGACCGCTTAAGCGGTCAAGTTCGGGGTGGTGACGTAGAATGACCCAGTGAAAAGGGGCTTTCCGCTTCATTCGACTGCGGATCTGTTGCAGAAGTGACGGATAGGAACGATGGCTTACTTCGTTCTCCTGGAGTTGAGACTTTGCTTGTGAGACTTCAATGTCACCGAGCAGGTTCATCAGGTTGAGCAGTGAGGAATCTTTGAGACGTTGGGAGGCACTGGCCATGCGACAGAGGTGCATTGTGAGGCCGGAATGAACAAAGGAGAGGCGGGTGAGGCCTGCTCCGAAATTATGTCCGCTAATCTCGAATGTGTCAGGGAGTAACACCTGGAAATCCTGTATTTTCCAACAAATATCGTGACAGTCATTGTCTCTATGACAGCTTACGGATGAGAGGAGTTGCAGTATTATCTGCTTCTGTTTTTCGATAAGCTCATTAAAGAAGTAAAACAGCAGGGTTGTTTTGCACTCCCTGCAAATAAAAATTGCAGCTTCAGGCGTCGTATTGTCGTGATTGCCAAGGAGCCTGATTGCAAAATTTTCAGTATATCTTTTCCACGGTATCGGAATGGGGGTGAGTTCCGGGAGACCGGCTTCTTTTGTGATCCTGGAAAGAATAGTGTCCAGAGATACGCGACCAGAGTTTTTCTGCTTTTGCCAGCGTAGTTCAAATACCGGGTTAAAATCCTTTTCAAAAAGAATGTGGGTTTCTCCCGAGATAATGGGATCCCAATCCGCAGGGTAATCAAGGGATATACCATTCCAGGCGACTGCTTTCCAGTGGCTGTCATCGGGAAATGTCATTGGAAGTTATCGGGGAATCAAGTAATTCCAGTCACTCTTTTTGCGCTGGAGCCGTTTCTGTTTTTCTTCTTCACTGATGTTTTTGATACACTGATCGGTAAAACATGCCTGTTCCCGGATTATATTGTCCGGGTAAAAGAGTTTAACCATGTTTCCCCTGTTTTCATTGGGGTTTTTGGTGTTATGCTGCAGTATCAGGTGGACCCGGTTGTTGTTTTCATCGACAAACTTCCACTTCCAGATATGGAGGATGCCAAAGGAATCCCCTTTCCATTCAGTAGGTTTACCATATTTTTTTTTGAATTTTTTGAGGAGAATTTTGAAATATTTCTTACTGGAATCGGCATATTTTAATTTGATTTTGACGATTTCCCCCGGAGATGCACAGATACCATAGGAGATGATTCCCTTGTCGAAACCGTGCCAGTCATAAATCACTACCTCTTTCAGGAAATTGGAATACTCAATTTCCGGATAATCTGTCACATTGCTGCCCAGGACAAAACCACCCACTTCTGTGGGAGCTTTCACTGCGGAGAGGGCACTTGAAGAAAAGAAAATAAGCGGCGAGGCTAAGATGAGGATGGAGAAAAAAATCTTGTTCACGACAGGCTCCTGCTTGACTGCGAAAAATGAAAGTACCTTTAAGAACATTATATATAACCATGTATCATGGAATAGCTGTTCATTCCAGTAAATATGTCTTGCAATATTGTTCAATTCCAATGACAATTCCAGAATATTTCAGACAGGAAAATTGTGACAGTGCTCGAATTGGAAAGCCTGTTTTTCTTTTCTTCCCCCTTTACTCGCCGTAGCGTATGAAAAAAACAGCGGTAGATACCGGTACCCGTATTACCGAGCGTTCACTCTTCTATTGGATACTCAGGCGGCATCGTTCCATGCAGCTGTTTCTACTTCTGATCATACTTGTCAGTCTGTTTTTTAAAGTTTTTCCTCTTGAGATGCAGAAACGTATTATTAACGAGGCCATCTATCTCAAGGATATAGAACTACTCTACCTTTACTGTGGCCTCTATATTGGGGCAGTGACCATTGCCGGTTTGCTGAAGTATGCTATAAATGTTCTGCAAGTCTATATCGGGCAGAAGATTCTTATGGAAATGCGCGAGGAACTCTACCAGCATGTCCTGCAACTTCCCTTGCAGTTTTATCGGAAGATGCAACCTGGAACAGTTACTTCGGCAATGACGGCAGAGCTCAATGCCATCGGTTTCTTTCTTGGGGGAGCCATTGCCATTCCCGTGACCAGCGTATTGACCTTTGTTGTGTTCATCGGATTCATGTTTCACCTGAATCCTGTGCTGGCTCTGCTCAGCATGGGCATATATCCCGTGGAGCTCTTTGTCGTTCCCTACCTCCAGAAGAAATATAACAGACTGAACAGCAGGCGGGTGAAAACCACCCGGGCCATGGCTAATGTGGTGAATGAGTCCATCTCCGGGATTCATGAGATTCATGGCAATACAAGTTATTCCCTTGAAAAAAAGAAACTCTCATCTTTTATCAAACAGCTCTACGATCTGATGAAGAGTCTCTTCGTTGTTAAATATGGTATTAAGTTTGCTAATAATTTTTTTCAGTCACTGGGGCCTTTTGTACTTTTTCTGGTGGGTGGTTATCTGGCTATTAACGGTCAATTTACCCTTGGTGCGCTGGTTGCCTTTCTCTCGGCGTATGAAAAAGTATATGATCCCTGGAAAGAACTGATTGAGTATTACCAGGGGTACCAAGATGCTCAGATCCGCTATCGGCAAATCATGGGTATTTTCGATCTGGATCCTCCTCATCTTCTTTTGCCGCTCAATCGTGATGTACTTGCATTGAAAGGTGATATTAGTTTGAAAAATGTCACATTTACCGTCCCAAGTGGTGTTCGGTTGTTGGAGGACATCAGCCTTGAGATCAGGGCCAACGAGCAGATTGCATTGGTGGGATATTCAGGTTCTGGTAAATCCACCCTGGCCCTTTTAATAGCTCAGCTCTACGATGTCAGTCAGGGGACTGTCAGTATTGACGGCCATCTGGTTGACGATCTCTGCAAGATGGATATGGGGCGCAATGTGGCCATGATAGCACAGCAACCATTTATTTTTTCGGGGACAATTTCAGAAAATCTACTCTATGGCGTTCAGGCTGTTTCCGGTGGAGATGGCTTTCCGGATCGTGGTCGTATTCTCGCGGCGATTCATGATGTGGGGCTTCAGGATGATATTATTCGCTTTGGGCTTCAGGCTGTGCTTTCTCCAGAGGAGTGCCGTCCCTTCAGAGATAAGTTTTTACGTATGAGAGAAATCATTCAGACAAGTTTGCGGGATGAGTTTGAACAGGCCATCGAGTTTTATGATGTTACTAAATATCTCTACTATTCAAGTATCCGGGATAATATAGTCTTTGGTGACAGTGTGAAGAGGGAGTTTGTGGTGGAACGCCTTCCTGGTCACCCTCGCTTTGTGAAACTGCTGCGTGAGCTGAACCTCGAAAAACCCCTGCTTACCTTAGGTTTTGCCATTGCCACCCAGACCATTAATCTTCTGTCAGATTTTAAGGATGATGAGTTCTTCTTCCGTGATAACCCCATGGAACTGGATGAGTTTGAACGTTACAGTGAATTACTTAAACGGTTAAAAGGACCAGTTCCGAAAGAAGACGAGGCGCGACAACTGCTTCTGGTACTCGCCCTTCGTTTTATTCCCAAAAAGCATTCCATCGTGAATCTTCCTTCGGCCATGGAGGAAAAGATTCTCGTTGCAAGGCGCCATTTTCAGGCTACTGTCGTGAATGTAGCTATGGAACACTGTATGAAACAAAGTGACGGGATGCCGTGTAATAAAGATCCAAGGTGTGGTGAGAAGAGTGGTTTTATACCTTTTTGTCCGTCCAAGTATCTTTATACTCATACCCTGCTTGATAATATTCTCTTTGGTGCAGTGAAGTCGGAACTGACTTTTGATGACCATCTGAGGAAATTGGCCTCCCAGGCCTTTGAGGATGAGGAACTCCTCGACGAAGTGATGCACATCGGCCTTGATTTCGAAGTGGGTAGTAAGGGTGACAGACTCTCCGGTGGACAAAAACAGAAACTCGCCATCGCCAGGGCATTTTTAAAAGATGCACCCATACTTATCATGGATGAGGCGACAGCCAGTCTGGACAACACTTCACAGGCACGTATTCAGGGGCTGCTTGAGAAGGAATTTAAAGGAAGGAAAACTATTATTGCTGTAATCCATCGTCTTGACTTGACCCCTGCCTATGATCGGATTGTAGTGCTCAAGGCAGGACGAATTGTGGAGCAGGGAACATATGATGAACTCATGGAGCGAAAAGGAGATTTCTATGAACTCAGTCGATCAGAGTTCTGAAAAGGGATGTGTAAGTCAACTAACCGATATTCAGGAATTTTTAAGTAGATTTCATATCTTTTCCGACGCACCATCTGGTGTGGCCAGTCTTTTTGCCTACCTTGCTAAGAGGGAGGAGTATGTAAAGGGGACGTTGATCATGGCTGAAGGGGAACGCTGTGATCGGATTTTTCTTATTGTGTCCGGGCAGGTGGATATTTTTCAATATTACAATGAACGGCGGTTTCATCTGCAACTACTCAGCTGTGACAGTATCAATTACTTTGGAGAGCTGGCGCTTCTTTCCGAATTTAACTGGTTTTTTTCAGCAAGAGCCTGGACTGATGTGAGCTTGCTCAGCATCAGTCGTGAGGCCTTTAGTAAAGTGATGGGAAAATATCCGGAATCCTACCAGAGTATGGTGCAGAAGATAATAAACTCCAGAATCCATCGTTTTATCGATCAATCCGGTTATCTGCTCGATCATATCTCTCCGGAAGCCTGGCGGGAAGACCCGTCGGAAGCTTCTGGCTGACAATTAGGGGGACTCAGGTTTGAGCCTTGTCCTAGTACCCATAATTTAGGGGTATTTACAGCCCATTTTTGAGGAGATCCAATTTCGATCCTTTTCAATACACTAACGCAGCTCTTCTAGTTTTATCTCTTTTCTTAACCGGACAGCTGTGCAAAATACAATTAAACCTTATTGTATGAATATATATTTTTTTCATGGAGTAAAGAGAAACGCATTTTTCAATGCAATAATGACACGATGCGCTGTATAATAGGTCATGTCGGGGAGAGAATATATTTGGGAAACCAGTATGTTGAGAGATGCTGACATAGTGTGAAGAAAAACAGATTAATGCTGCCTTTTGGGAATTACTCATGACAAAAACACGAAGACTCGTACTTGATGTACTCAAACCACATCAACCTAATGCATTGGACTTTTCTTCTACCCTTGCTGATTTGGGGGGGGATTATCGTGTAAAATTAACCGTTACTGAGGTGGACAAAAAAACCGAAAGCACAATCGTAACTATAGAGGGTGCTGATATAAATTTTGAGAATATTAAAACAGCGATCGAGAAAATGGGCGCATCTGTCCACAGTATTGATGAAGTTGAAGTGTATGGGGCGGAGCAATCATAGCATCTTAATTTTCTTGCATATACTCCTGATAATGAGACCTTTGTGAAATTACATGGTGTCGGTTAATTCGTATTAAATCAAATATTACTGTCTAGATCACATCATATGATCTTAAATAAAAAGCAGCTTATATTGCATGTTCTCCGTGCCAGAAGTATTGCACGGCGCTATCTGATTACCAATGGCTTTGATGGATCATTAACCATGCTGGGGATGGTGACCGGTTTCTATACAAGTGGGATGACAGAACTGTCAGTGGCAATCAGTGCTTGTTTGGGTGCAGCAGTAGCTCTGTTTATAAGCGGCCTGAGTAGTGCCTATTTGAGTGAGAAGGCTGAGCGTGAAAAAGAATTACGTGAATTGGAACAGGCCTTGTTGCTTGATCTGAAAGAGAGTGATTATGGACAGGCAAGTCGCTATCTTCCAATACTGGTGGCTCTGGTTAATGGATTTGCACCATTGCTGCTGTCTCTGGTGATCTTGTTACCTTTGTTTTTTGCAAAACAGCTTCATGCACTACCGTCATCACCTTTTATTAACGCTATTGTTGTGGCGTTGATATGTATTTTTTTCCTTGGAGTGTTTTTAGGAAAAATCAGTAAAACCTTTTGGTTATGGTCCGGATTGAGGACATTGATAATTGCCATAGTAACGGTGGTGATTATCCTGTTCTTTAGCCATTCTGTTTGAAATGATTGCCCGGAATATGAGGACTCCTTTTTTATATCCAGCATCTGACTATTTTGAATTCTACATTCAAAAAGGGTATATTTACCGATGTGAGAATCCATTCCACATGGTATGAGATGTTATCTCAATTTGAGAATACCCGTTCATAAATGACTTTATTTTCAGTTGTTGAAATCTAAGTGGGAGAGGAAAAATGAAAAATAAACGTCTGGCTGGTCTGGTAACAGGAATTTTTGTTTTAGCGGTGGCGAGTATAGTAAATGCCACTCCTTATGGATATGATCTCACGATTTCCGGAAATAATAATGTACCTACATTTACTTTGGAAAACATCGGACAAATTAACATTACAGGATATTCTCTAACCATCGGTAATATTGCCTATAATTGGGATGCTATTTATCAAGAGGTTGATAATGACAATGTAGGGTACAGTCTTGTATCGGGAGACGCTGTCGATTCAGGAGCTCTGCGGGTAGATATGTTTGAATACGCTTTCACCTCTTTTTCCGCAGGTAACATTTTTATCCATGAAGCAGACGTTGATAAAGATGATTACAATACTTTAGAAAATTATAAAACTATTTTGTTTAACAACGGAGATTCGGATAATGCCCTGTTGACAGTTTCTTTCTTGGGTGCCGACGCGTTGAGTATGACCTTGCCTGATTATACTGGGGTTCTTGACGTTTTTGAATTTAGCCAGAGTGTCGATACCAACCCCATACCCGAACCTGCAACCATGCTTCTCTTCGGAACAGGTTTAGCTGTCCTTGTCGGCTCCAGAATCAGAAAAAAGAAGAAGTAATTTACTCCTGAAAACCTGGTTCTCTTCTGAGGCAGAGTCATTTCTTTGATTCTGCCTTTTTTTTATTCCAGTTGTCCATAATTATATTTTCTTTGTAAGGGTGGTGTATTTGCGAATCTGTAAGGAAAATAAACGGAATCAAAGGGATAACGTATAATAATTTTCGCACATTTGAGAATAAATGGTGGTCTCTGTTATGGTAAATTTGGCAATCGACCAAAATAACCAAAACCACAACAAGGGAGACCACCATGAACAATGAATATAGCAC